>JAABUH010001792.1_pt1 | contig 22359 bp, 45 predicted proteins | sample 5559121 | NCBI WGS metagenome assembly JAABUH01 (sample SAMN10711871, study PRJNA513364) | rock metagenome | isolation source: Antarctica rocks | place: Antarctica: Victoria Land, Battleship Promontory nord | collected 2015-12-28
GACACGCACTGATGCCTGGGACGTTTTGCAGGGCATTGGCGAGCTGCTGGGCCAGCCGCAGATGCGCCGGCGGCTGCGCGCCGCGCGCCCGGCGCCCCGTCGCGTCAACGGCACGCAGTTCGACATGGCCGCCATCGAGGCGAGCGCCAACGGCGCCGGCGTGGTCGCCGCCGCGCGCTGCTCGCCCAGCGTGGCGTGCAACTCGACGTGGGCCCTGCCGGCGGCGGCCGTGGTAGACATCTATGCAATCAACTCGCGCGCCGGCGTGCCCGTCTCCATGGGCCTGTGCACAGGTGGGCGGGCGCCGCTGCCGGGCGCTCCGGCCCGCGTAACCATCAGCAGCAGGGCCTATAACAGCCTGCCGTTGGGCTCGCATAGCCACACCTGTATGTCTTTCGTCATGCTCCTGGAGCACCATCAGGGCAGGCGCAGCGGTATCAGCACATTGGGACACCCATGCACCGCAGATGCCGGACGTAGCAGGACGCGCCGGCAGCTCGAGAACGGCCGCACGAGCCTGGCTCGGCAGCGCGCTGAGGCCGCGGCTCGCGCGCAGGCACCTTTGTGGCGTCCGCGTCGGGCGCCCCGTACCTGTTGACCTCTGACCGCTGCTTCACGGACAAGAGCCAGGTGGACGCGCTGCAGTTCTGGCTGCTCGTGTTCGGGCGCCAGGCGCCCTGCGGCGCCGACGCACCCGTGCCGCCCATCGCGCGGGTGATGCAGGCGCGCGCGCCGCGCCCCCGCTGGCCCTGGTGCTGCCGTGCGTGCAGGGCATGCGGGCGCATGGCGAAGCTCACACTACCTCGCCCTCGTCTCTCCCACATGCGGGTCGCGCCGGCGCCCGCCCTGCGCCACATGCCTCGTCAGCGCTGCAGTGCCAGGGCGTCTCATTGCCATCATCGCCTGGCTGTCAAAGCGGCAGGGCAGGCCTACTGCCGCTGTGCCTACCCCGGAGTGCCAAAGAATTGAGCTTGCCGGTGGCCAGGCGCTGCAACGCTCGCTCAGGTGGCAGCATGTCCGCTCCCGCCTGTTGCAGCACTCCCGGCGGGGGTCACACCAGCCTCGCGGAGCTCTGGCCGCGACGGGGCCGACACTGAACTGACGGGCCGCGGCTGCCGCCAGGGCGTGAAGCTGCTGTTCGAGGACCACACCACGGGCGTCATGCTGCTGCAAGCGCCCGGCAGCATCCCGTCCTCTTTCAACGTGTACCTGGCCGGCGTCAACGCGACGGCGGGCGCCGTGCCCGCCGCGGGCGCGTGCATTCAGCACCCGGGTGGCGGCGGCAAGCGCATCGCTATCGCGAGCGGAGCGTGCGCGCCCGGCGCCTTTGCCCCAGCGGCGTGCCCTTATCGCAACGCCGCGCGGCGCGCGCAGCCCTGGCACCTCGGCACCGCACGGCCCCTGGCTGCTGAGCGGCATGCTGGCAGGTCCGAGCGTGCGCCCGCGCGCGCAGGAAGAACATCACCGCCAGCTTTGCGCCAGTCACGCTGCCGGGCACCAATGCCACGCTCGTATCGGCCATGCAGCTCCAGGCGCGCCCAGCCGACAGCAGGCTCTGGATGCAACACTGCTCTGGGCGCTCTGCTGCTGTCAACAGCAAATCGGCGACTTTGCAAAACGATTCATGGCATGTTTACTTGGGAGCTGCTCAACCGGCGGGGCAGCCGCATATACCTCCCCTGCTGCTGCGGTCGAGACAGCAGCGGCGCGCTGCCCGGCAGGTCGTGTGGAGCAGCGGCGCGACCGCGCGCGTGGGCTCGCTGGGCGCGCCCCTGCTTGACGCCGCACGGCAGCAGGTCGTCGGCGTGCTCGTGGCCGGCACATCGTCCTGCGCCAATGGCGGCCGCCCGGACTACTTTGGGCGCCTCAGCGCGGTGCGCGCCCGACCGAAGCGGCAGGGCACTTTATTTCTTGGTTTTTTCTTTGTTATTTCTTGGCAGAATGCACGGTTCTCTTGTCTTGGTTTTCGACGAGCTTGAGATGCATGCATGAGCGCTGCGCGCGCCAGCCAGCCTGTCCCGCCTGCTGTGCGCGTGCGCGCCTGCAGGCCCCGTGCAGACTGCCCAACCAGAGCGTGACTGCATGTCGCAGTGACGCCTGGGGTGCCCGGGACAGGCGTGGCCGCGCGGGCTGCAGAACTACCTGGGCGCCCCGGCGGTGGCCACAACGGCCTTCACGGTGACGTCGGGCGACCCGGTGCGCCCGCGCAGCCCGCCGCGCCGAGGCTGCAGGCGCAGACCGTGCGCGCCATGCCTCCAGGCTCCCTGTACATATGCCAGTGGCGGCTCCGCCCATGGCAGGCATGGAGTCAGGTGAGGCAGAGAGAATGCACCGCGCCAGCCCAGATTCAGCGGCAAACAGCAAATCGGGGGGCGCGCGCGCGCAGACGGCCAGCCAGGACTCCGGCGCGAGCATCGGTGGCGGCGGCGAGAGCTCGCTCGTCAGCGCGGGCGCCCCGAGCACGGTGCTCTCGGTGCCGGGCCGGCGCCTCAACGCGACCGGCCCCGGCCTCGGCTTCCTGCCGGACACGCTGATCATGGCCGGCAACGACACCAGCGGCGTCATCAACATCTTGTGCGCCGCATGCGCACCCCCCCCGCGGCGTCGCAGGGAGCCTGCTTGCACCAAGCCCTGCACGGAACAGCGCGGTGATGTGGGCGTCGCCTCAGCACCCATGGGTGGCAGCCGCCTTGTCACAGCTGTTCTACGCGCTGCTACCATGTCACAAATCAAGCTGCTGCCCCTCTGCGCCGAGGTGCCAGCCAGCTTCACGAGCGGCCAACTCATGGAGCAGCCCTGCCGTCAGGCGCTCATCGTCTTCGTTCAATGGGCAGCAGCGCTCAGCTGTGCTGTGCGCCGAGCGCAGCCTGACCGACCCGCCGGACGCCAACGAGACCATCCTGGCGTCGGCGGGCCTCACGTCCATCGGCGGCAACGGCGTCGACGCCGGCAGCGTGATCAAGCTCTCCCCGCTGACGCTCTACTTCAGCGCGCTCAATTACAGCACGCCGCAGCAGCTGACCGTCACGCGCAGTGCGCCGCAGACATGCTCTGCATGCGCACTGCGCGCTTGCCGCTAGCTCGGGTGGCACGCTCAAATGCACCCGCTGTTTGATCTGCTGGAGCTTGATTGTAAGTGCCAACAAAGCGCTGACAAACCAAGAGATGACATGCTAGTTGAGAAGCATTGCATGCCCATCGCATACTGAATTTCTCACATGGCAGCACATGTAGGCCTGTTGCCCCGAATGCTTTCATGAGTCCTAACATGACGGTGCATGCTGCATGCAGTGGTGTAGCACTCTATGCGCATGCAGGCCTGCGCAGCAAGTGGTCTCGCCTGGCCACTCACGACATGGCACAATCATGTGGCACATGGGCGCGCAGGCAACGCGAGCATTCCCGGCAACCTGCTGCGCTTTGACGCGACCGTCAAGCTGAGCAGCGCTGCAAACCGCACGCGCTTTGCGCAAGACGCCGTCAAGGGCATTGTTACAACCGATGCGGCCAATCGCTCCTCGTACCAGCCCATCGCCATCTCCGGGATCCCGTACACCGCGAGGACACCGGTGCGGGCCGGCTTCGTTCTGGCACGTTATCCCTCTCCACACGATGATGTGGACGGGCACCACTGTCACAATACACTCTGGACCTCTGCCAACAGGTAAGATGCTGAGGCCTTTTCAGGCTCGCTTGCCCTAAAGCCCCTGCGTTGTGGCGGCAGATCGCAGCGCCGTCGGGGCGCGCGCTGTGGCGCTACGCCGTGCCGGCGAGCGCGAACGCCACGCTGGTCTTGGTGCAGGTCTGCGTGAAGCAGAACGTGCTGCAGGAGGCCACGCTGGCCGTGTATGAGGACGGCCGCCTGGCCTGGTGCGCCGCCGCGCCGCCGCGGCCGTTCGCTCTGCACACTGACCGGACTGACCTGCGTGCTAGGAGCAAGCGCCTGGGCCTCTTGCAGTAAGTGTCTGTGCCTGTGCCGGTCAGGCACCGCAGTTCTGCGGGTAGAAGAGCGCCAGGCATGCCATTCCTGCTGTGTGTTGTGTCCATAATGCTGAACTGGAGCCTGCATACGCAGCATGCGGTGCAGGCATGCCCCTGCTGTCGCCACACCGCATGCCCGAGGTGGGCATGACTCCCAAGGCATGAGGCGCTGAGCGACCTGCCCAGTCACCATGCAGGCCGCATGCCGCATGCATGCTTGGTTCCCCAGATGCCAGTGATGCAGGTGTCGCTTGGTGGCGGTGGCAGGGTGCTGGAGAGCGACCCCAACAACGAGCCGGGGTGCCTGTCGCTGGACACGGTCGCATGGCAGCCGGGTTCCGTGTATGATGTCACGGTGCGCGCACGCCCCCGTGGTCACAACACTGCGCTCACTGCACGCCCCACTTCGACCACCTTTTGCGCACATGTGGAGGGCATCTGCAGCCGTGATGAGTACAAGGTTTCACTGGAGTTGACGTATGATCGCTTTGTGACCGTGTCAAACAATCACTCCACAAGTGTCTGGACCTCACACGCTTGCGCTGCGGGTCACAGGTCAGCGACGCCGACTACCTGGCAGCGGTCCTACCCGTGTCGCTCGTCAGGTCGGCAGTCATCGCGCCCTCTCTCTAGGCGCCCCCACATGTACTTTCCTTCGTGCCCTCGCGCCCTCCTTTTCTCTCTGACTGACAGAAGCCTCGCGGAGCAGCGCTGTTGAAGTACCAAAGTATGATTGCTGAAGTGTTAGATGCGACAAGGCGCCGCAGCTGACGCTGCCTGTAAAACACAGCATCATCACGCTGCATGACCGTCCCACACTCGACACTCCCCGCTCACAGCTGCACCACCTAGCTGGTGGAGTACTTGGCTACCAGTTCTGCCACCAAGGCGATGTACTCCTTCTGCGCGGTCTCCTACACAATAAGGGCACATGGTGTATTAGTTCCTGGCCCTGTACACCAGCATTCATGCATGCATGCAGGGCCAGAAAAACTCACCTTGTCCTTGCCCTTCTGCTTGGTCCATGCGTCCCACTTCGCGCGGCCTGCAGAGGGCACAGAGTCACTGAAGCTCGCCAACGGCGTTGGCTCATGGCGGCGCGCACACTCAGGTCCTCACCCTTCTGGTCCAGGAAGCCGGGCTTGCTCGTTGTGTTGTCGCCGACCGTGGCCTGCTTGAACAGGCCATACAGCGCAAGCTTGTCGTCGTTGCTCGCCCTGTCAGGGACTCTGTCCTTTGCGTCCTGCATGCGAGGCAAGCAAAGCGTCGGCGAGACTCAGCAAACCTGTGAGAGTCGAGCAAGGTGAAGATGTAATAGGCCAGACGCATGCACGCGCACGCGTTCTCGGTTGTGCAGCTCACCTGGGCGGCCTTGTCAAAGTCCGCCTGCGACCAGCACAGCGTTCAGAAGGCAAGCAGTCGTCCGGGGCAGGCTTTGCACACACACAGGAGATAGCGTTATTGCCAGTATATAGGGTGTATTGCAATGCAGCACGCTGCAGCTTTGCAAATTAACAGCGGGTAGATGCACTACCAGGCATTCAAAGCACATCAATGCATCACGCATGACGTGCCGCCCAGGCACGTATTGCGAGGCTGCAAGCACCTGAAGCGACATGCTGTCAAGCTTTGCTGATGTGCTTACGCGCCGGGGACAACCAGTTTGCTATGTAAGATCGCCTGTCTGTCGACAGGCACTGACTGGGCTGAGTGACTCCTGTTACCTGTAACGTCACAAGCGGGGGCCGCTGCTGTCCTCCGGAGAGCAACAGCATCTAAATCTGGCCAATGCAGTCACAACTTGAGTCTCATCCAGCATCAGGTACGCACACAGCGCTAGCCAGCTCTAAGTGACTGCTACGCCAGATCGTTAGGCATGATGCTCTGCCAGAGTGCCGCCTCTCACACACGGCCAATCCGTCACAGCCAGCAGCTGACTGGCCGCACGTCAGCACACCGGCGCCCCCTGCCTTTCAAGTGCTGCTGCTCTGCGCCGGGTGCGACTAGCCTCAGCCACGCCTGTCCCACGCTGAGTCGTAGCCAGCATCGGGTGGGTGTTGCACAGCACAGGCGGCCGATATGACTCCCTGGTCCCGCAGGAGCCGCCCCGCAGCTCAACAAGCAGCCCTGGCAGGCAGGCATTGCCGCTGGCTTGTTGGCTGCGGCTGTCTCACTGGCTGGCCCTCTGGCAGCGGAGGCAGCAGCCGTGCGCCTCCCGCCTATTGACCGCGGTGCGCTGCAGCGGCTGCCCACCCCCAAGGTTGTGGTGATTGCACCAGTGCAACCCGTGCTGACGCTCGCGTGCTTGGTGCAGACCCGCAGAGGTGTGAGCGCGCCTTCACTGGCAACACCATCGGCCAGGCAGGCCTCTCACTGGTACCCGCTTTGCTTCGCGTGTCGAATCAGAAAACGCGCTGACATGTTGGCTGCCACAGGCCAATGCCGTGTCGGACAAGCTGCTGGACCTGCGCGAGTGCAAGCTGCAGGGCAGCGACCTCAGCGGCAAGACGCTGTCGGGCGCGCTGTTGCTGGGCGCAGACCTGTCCGGCAGCAACCTGAGGGAGGCCGTGTTCAGCAAGGCGGGCCCCAGGCCTTGCAACAAGTGCACATTTTTTGCTTTTCATATGTTTCACGACTGCTCACGTGGGGCTGCCTTGTCTACAGGCTTACGCAGTCAACACCAACTTCTCAGGTGCGGCCGGCCTCGACCTGAACATGCTGGGAGTGGCCATAGTGTCTTTGTTGCAAAGTTCATGATCAGCGTACTCGTCTATCAGACTCCCGCTGCAACACAAGCTGAGGACAGGGACCTTGCGCTGCAGGCGCTGACATGACCAACGCGGTGCTGGACCGCGTGTCCTTTGACGGCGCCGACTTGACGAACGTCAAGTTTGTCAACGCCGTCATCACAGGCAGCACCTTCAAGGGGGCGAACCTGTCCGGGAGCGTGTTCGAGGATGCGCTGATCGGCAACGAGGACGCCAAGCGCCTGTAAGCCAGCCCCCTCTTTCAATCTTTCTCAAGCTTTTCAGCTGAAGAGGTGGCGTCAGCGCTGACCCCTGCGGATGCGGGTGCCAGGTGCCTCAACCCCACGCTGACGGAGGAGAGCCGCCTTGGTGTCGGCTGCAGGACCTAGCGTGTGGCCTGACAGGAAAGGCCTCTGTGTGCACTCCAAATATACAGCGACGCTTCAGGATGTGGTCTTTCCAGTGCAGAATGTGTCTGTCAGAACCGCTGACACAGGGACAGCTTCGTGAAGTGCCAGCAGTTCGGTCAAGTGTATACTGCAGAAGCGGTCTCGCTGCTCCTCCATCACAGCCTCGAGATAGACATTATATGCAAATGCATGTGCATGATCAAACATCATGCCGTAGCTAGGTTGCATGCACATGCAGAGCACATGCAGAGCACACAGTGCGTGAGCAAGTTGGTTGGCAAATTGAGCAGCAGGTCACAGCACAGATCCTGGACAAAAGCCGCAGAGCACATGTGCTTTGCTGTGCAGCTTCACCTGCTAGCACTCAACTGGCAGGATGTCTCAGGATGCTGCACAAGAGCAGGATGCCCCGCAAACATACATGGCAGTGGTGTTGAGCAAGGGCACTCTTGGCGTTGCTTGGTATGACAGCATTTGCTCAGAGGTAACGTGCCGTTCCTTTCTAGCACTGAAAGCACCTCAACCCCGCAAAGTCTGTGCTGAGACCGTTTGCTTGCCTCCGCTGCAGCTGTACGTGCTGCAGGCGCAAGAGGAGTCGTTCGGCTCCTTTGCCTTTCAGCTGCTCAAGCTGGCCAGGCTCCACGCAGCCCCAACGGTGCCTTGCCTGTGCAGTGCACTGCAAGCTGTACACGAAGATGCGCAGACAGGCAACGACTGAGGCGAGCCTGCGCCAGGTCATATATGCAAGCGCAGTGTCTGACCAGGCCCTGCTAGACTGCCTGCGGGAGCGCGACGAGCACGACCCATCGTGCGGCCCCGACGTGCGCCTGGAAAAGAGCAGGCTGTTCATGTACGACGCCGCGCTACAGTGCATGTCGCTCCTGCACCTCCCGGGCATGCCACGCTTCCTGGACAGCCAGGAGCACTACAACTGGTGCGCCGTGGCGTGCGGCCTGCAGGCAAGCGCATGTGCCTTTGCCTGAGAGCACCTCATGAGGTTGCGGTGGGCTCGGCAGGCTCAACTCCGTTATCAGCCTGTCAGCAATCCAGCAGGCGTGCGCCGCTGGGGCGCTGGTTGCCATCCTGCAGCGCGACGGCGTGCTCAGCATGTCCGCGGTGTCTGACTCGGACAGCAGCGCCATGAGCCTCGATGGTCGGCAAGAAACTGCACTGCATGTGGAGAGCTTGGCCGAGGCACGTGCACGCGTGCTGGTTCACGCTTGCCTGCGTCATGCATGCCTGTAGCCTGGCTTGACATGTCATGCACCGCAGGTGTCTCTGAGTGGCTTCCTCAACATAGACCAGGTGTCGCAGCGGGCGCTCAACATCTTCCAGGCGCGGGAGCCAGCCTGCGCAGCGGCCTGCACAGCCTGCAGCTCCCCATTCCAAGACGTGCTTGCGCACCGCAGGAGGAGCAGCACCCTGGCTGCGCCATGGGTATCGGCAGCAACAAGGAAGGCTTCAGCGTGTTTGGCGTCCTCAACAAGTGCGTCACCAGCATGGGCCGGCGCCTGCTGCGCCTGTGGTTCATGCGCCCGCTCACCGACCTGGACGCCCTCGCCGAGCGCCAGGACGCCATTGAGGTGGTTGCCCGCTGTGACCACATGCTGACACGCCTGCGCATGGCCATCCACGCGAGGGCGCGGCTGCGAGGGCTGCAGGCTCTGGCTGGCGCGCCGGACGCATGCAAGACGCTGCGCAACCTGCTGCGCCGCATCAAGGACGTGCCGCACCAGCTGCAGCGGCTGCAGGCGCAGAGCGTGCGCGATGCCAAGGACTTCAGCGCGCTGTCGGACAGCCTGGCCAACCTGCTGATGCTGCGCAGCGCGCTCGCAACGTCGGGGCTGGCTGCTCCGGCTGGGACGCCTGGTCTGGCCCAGTGTTTCCCACCAAGTTGTCTGCTGGCTGGTAGTTCAAACTCTCAGTCCGCAGTAGGTGTTGCTGCAGGTGATCGTCAGGTTGCTCGCGACCTCATGAGCGAGAGCTATCCCACTGGCGACACGGGGGGCAGGACGCGCAGCAGCACCTTGAGCGTGTCCCAGGTAATCGCATGCGCATCGTGCAAGTGCAGCAGCACAGCGTGCGCATGTCATGCACCTTGAGCAAATGGCACAGCCCGTGCAGCGGCGGCCCGGCGGAGCAAACCAGGCCGGTGCAACCGAGGCTGCTGCGTGCAGCCTCGGCCTTGTGCAGCGGGCAATCTCGCGCATCGGCGGCGCCGTGCAGGACTGTGCGCCACTTCCCTCGGTAGAGTGAAAACAGAATTAGTTGTTTCTGCATGCAAAACATTGCAAGGCAACCTGGTGCTGAGTGTGCAAGCTCGGCAGGCCACGGCCTGGTCGCAGACATCATCGACACGAGCCAGGAGGAGGGCAGCCTGGTGGCGCCGGGGGTCAGCCCACGCCTGGACGAGCTCAAGGCGACGTACCACGCGCTCCCCGGCCTGCTCACGCGCGTGGTGGAGGCGGAGCTGGCGCGCATCCCCCGCGCGCTCAGCAGCAGCCTGTCGCAGCAGACGTGGACGTGCGTCTACCTGCCGCAGGCGCGCGCCCAGCGCGCCTGCCTTGGATTCAGAGTGCCTGGCCCTCACCTGGTCAGTCCCTGGTACATGCCATTATGAAACCAGGACAATAGGCTTCCTGCACTGCCCTCGCATGCATGTTTGATGAAGATCAGTCAAGCCAAAAGCTTGTTGCATTCCTGCACCATGTGCGTGCAGTCGTCTTGATGCCTGCGCACCCTGCAGGTGGGCTTTGCAATCCGCGTGGAGGGCGGGCGGCTGACAGCCGACCTGGAGGACGTGTTCCCCGACCTTGAAATGGCGTTTGACGGTGATGAGGACGGCAGCACCTTCTACCGCAGCGACCGCACGCGCGCGCTGAACGACGAGTACGGCGACATGCTGCACAAGATCCTGGACCTGGAGGCATGCGCGCCTGCACTGCCTCATCGTGCCACGCACACACGCCGCAGCCGTTTGTGGTTGTTGCGGAACAGATGCAGCATGCAGGCTGCATGATGCAGCCATAGACTGTCCTTTTCGAGCGGCTTACGATGCACGCATGCGTATTTGTGTCACACTGCGACTGCCAGGCATGTGCCACTTGACGTCAGGGGCCATGCGCATATGCGCCCTCCTGAATGTATAGAAGCTTAAGGTGTGCTGCGGGCGCAGGCCAGCATCTGCAGCGAGTTGCTGCGCCGGGTGGCCAAGCACCGGCCTGCACTCGTGCGCGCCATGGCAGCCGCGGGCGAGGTCGACTGCCTGGTGGCGCTGGCGACAGCTGCGCGCGAGCGCACCTGGTGCCGGCCAATGCTGACAGCTGACAACGTGCTTCACATTTCGCAAGGTGCAGACTCCCTACTGGGGATTGCATGGGGCCAAGCTGGCAACCACTTGATTGTGTGGTCCTAAGAGCAGTTTCATGCATGACTCTGCAGGGAGGCACATGCTCACAGAGCTGGTGACAGACACATACATCCCCAACGACACGGACATGACGCCGCATGAGGGCCGCGTGCAGGCGCGCACATGCTTGCGCCGCAGACAGCTCGCCAGCAAGGGGCGCATGAAACATGTGCCAAAGTGGTGTGCTGCGTTGCAGGTCATCACCGGTCCAAACTTCTCAGGTGCCTGTGGACATTGGCAATATCGTCTGCTTTCACAACACCAAAGCAGCAGCGCGCGACCTGGTGCCTGCTGGCCCAGGGAAGAGCTGCTACGCCAAGCAGGTCGCCCTCATCGTGTTCCTGGCTCACGTGGGCTCCTTCGTCCCCGCCAGGGCCGCGCGCATCGGCCTGACCGACCGCATCTTCACGCGGGTGCATGCACACTCTGCATGGCAAGCGAGCGACCAACCTGTGCACGCCGCCCGCATGCCCATGGCACCGGTTGCGCGCGGCGCAGGTGGCCTGCCGTGAAGCCGCGACCGTGCCGCAGTCGGCCTTCCTCATCGACCTCTCGCAGATCTCCAGCATGCTGCGCAACAGCACGCCGATGTGCGCACCCTCACTTGTCATCAGATCTGCATCCTTTGCTGCTCTGCTGCTACTGCTCCTACAGAAGTTTATGAGTTGCTGTCTCTGCCGCGCCACCAGCCGGTCCAGCGGCTTGCGTGCGATGCGACAGGTCTCTGTGCATCATCGACGAATTCGGCAAGGGCACGCTGGCCTCGGACGGCGTTGGCCTGCTGTGCGCGGCGCTGCAGCACCTCGCGGACCGGCGCCCGCTGCCGCCCAAGGTCATCGCCTGCACGCACTTCAGCGAGATGATGCACGGCGGGCACCTGCGCAGGCGCGCGCGCCAGCATGTCCCCGGCCTTGCGTGCGCTGCCGCGCCGTCGCATGCGGCGCACGCATGCACGGGCGCGCTCCTCGCAGGAGCCCCCAGTTGGCGTTCCTGACCATGAACGTGCTGACGGAGGCGGCGGGGCCGGCCGACGCTGCGCGCGACCAGGGCATCATCTTCCTGTACCGCATGGTGCCAGGCAGGGCCTGGCTGCGCCCTGCCTTTTTAAGCACATTGTGAAGTTGCACCACACATGTGCAGGTCAGCGCTAACTGGCCTGTTTGGTATCTGAGAAGAGCTACTGGGCGCAGGCTGCGCGGCGTCCAGCTTTGGCTTGCACTGCGCACGGCTGGCAGGCCTCGATCTGAGCGTCGTCAAGCGCGCCACGCAGGTGCCTCCTGGTCAGCATCCAACGTACTTGCCCATGTCATGTCATGGATGGGGTGTTGTAAGGAGCCATCCACATGCACTGAATGCACCTCTGCATATATAGCAGTGAGCGCTTCACAGGCCTTGCTGGCCGGCCAGGTGCTGGAGGCGCAGCAGGCGGGCGAGGCAGTGGCGCCGCTCGTCAGCCGCGAGCAGGCCGCGCGGGAGGCGCACTTCCGACGCCTGCTGGAGCGCCTGGGGAGCGTGCGGCTGCAGGACGGCGCGCAGCTGCATGCCTTTGTGCAGAGCGTCCTACAGGATGAACAGGCGCTTGGGTGACGCAGTCAGGCGGTGCATGCTTGCCATTGAGCATAGGCGTTGTCATGTTTATGCGCGCCAGTGGGCAAGGTCTGGTCCACCGCCCAAGCCACTTCACCCACAGCATGCAAGCAAATCTCAGGGGTTGGTGATCACAGCAGGGCGAACAAAGGACAAAGGGATACATTTACACGCCCTGGGCCAAAATGGCTCTTTTGGCACACATGTTGTTACGTAGCAGTGAAAAACAGCACAAACAGAGCAGGCAGCACTGAAAAACATGCAAAGCAGCCACCCGCACAGGGAACACACCGCATGGCATGAACACAACCCAAGTCAAGTCTGTTTGCCTTTGCTGCCACTGCCATTTGTATATACGGCAGTGGGCAGCGGCGAGCTGCGCCTCCGCGGCAGCGGCAGGCCTGGCCCAGACGCCACGCTCTCATGCAGCGAGTCTAGCATAGGCGTGTCAGGACCGAGCGCCGCGGGGCCGCTGGGATGCCTGAAGTACGCCCACACGTTCGCCATGTCTGCGCGCGCCCGGAGCAATTCACGGCCACGAGGCTAGTTGAGGACTGCCTGAGGGGCACATGGTGAAGAATGCAAGGACAGGAAGTCAGGACAGGACAGTGCTCAAGGGCATCCACAGCACCTGAGGCCTCCCTTATCTGAAACCGACAAGCAAGCACCTTTTATGTTGACCTAAAAAACTAGGTCTGTGTCTGTTCATTGCAAGAGTGGTGCCTCGTCCAGGGCAAGACCCAGGTTGTGCTGCAGAGAGTGCTGCCCTTCGGGGCGCACAATTGCTCAGGCTCCACACAGCGAGGAAGGCGCCTGCCCACAGCACGCCCAGCGCCGTGTGCGTGCCCCAGCGTATTGCCTTGAGGCTCGCGGGCGTGCTGCCCACCAGGATCTCAGCGCGCTGCATGAGCAGCAGCGCCGAGATGCCCACCATCTGCGCAAGCGCGCTAAGTTCGTCAGCCGTGCCGTCCGCTCACTTGCACATGCACTGTGCAAGCCATTGACAAGGGGCATGCAGCGTGTCAGTGCAGCCATGGGCCATGTGGGCGGCCTACATGCACACACCACAAAACTGTAGCGTGCACACATCACTCACCCTCCACAACCAGCTAACTGTGTCAGCACAGTGTCTCCTGAGCACACATAGATCGTGGGACTAGACTGCCCTCACAAGACACCAACTGGTGCATGCACTGACTTTCTGCAAGCGCATGTCCCTCCTGCACAGCATGTACCTAGGCAATGCCAACCCATGCCAACCCATTGCAGGGTCGGCTTCCCATTGCAGAGTCTGGGTATCCAGCGCATCGCTTTTGTCTGAGGCGGGCGGCAGAGAATGTGCGTGCGCGGACCTGCAGCGCCGTTTTGTACTTCCCAAGAGTGTTGACTTTGACGGCGCGGTGGGCGGCGCTGCCCGACGCGGCCGCCCACTCCCGCAGCGCGCTCATCGTGATCTCCCGCCCGATCATGATCACCACCGGGATGGTCACGTCCTTCTGCGACAGCGGCGCCGGCGGCCGTACCTGCCGAGTGGCGCCTGCCAATTCAGCGCACAAGCACGTGAAAGTTGGCATTCTATACGGCGCTCTGCATCTCCGAGACTTGCCTCAACAAGGAGATGGACAGACAGAAAGAGCTTGCAAACAGGCTGTCAGGCCCTCGCGCTTCCCGACAGACTAGGCACGTGTGCCGGCACCATGAGGAGCACGCTGCGCTGTCGGCAGGGCAGGCGGCGAGCCCTGAGCACGCACCGCCAGCAGGATGAGCACGGTCGCCACCATGAGCTTATCCGCCACCGGGTCCAGGAACGCGCCGAACGCGCTCGTCAGCTTCATCTGCGCACGCCGCGGCGCGTCAGCCGCGCGCCTGCTGCCCTCTTGCGCTCAGCGCTCCTTTACTAAGCGCACGGAGCTGCCTGCAGGCAAGCATGCACTCTGCAGGTGCAAGCCAGTGGGGCGTGCCTTCCGAGCGAGAAAGCCATCCGCCCAGTCAGTCACGGCCGCCCCGACGAACGTGCCCGCGGCCGCCAGCGGCGCCAGCCGGTGCGTGCTAAACCAGAGGCCCACCACGACAGGGACGAGCACGATGCGGAGCAGCGTCAGCGCATTCGGCGGCGTCAGCAGAGGCTGTAGTGTGGGCGCTGACGGCGCGCCGGGCGCGCCGGGCGAGCGCTCCTCGCGCGCGCGCTGGCGGTAGTAGTCGGAGCGCCGGTCGATGGGAGAGTCCAATGACTCCTGCAGGCAACCTTGCAAGCATCTTGCGTGTGCTTGCCGAGCAGGCCCTGGTAACGCAGGCCGCTGCATTGGCCTTTAAAACACATGCAGCATACAAAGCAACAATACAGCAAAGCTGCAGCACATGAACAATAAGTCGCAAGACTTACTACAATCAGTGTGTCGGCAGAGTCTCACTTCCTGGCTGGCTTGGGAACGGCCTGCGCAGCCCTTGCTGGTGTGCACTAGCAACAGACACACGCAAAATATGACACAGTCAGACCTGGCACACCTGTGACGCAATGCGGAAGAGTGGCACACGCTTGATGACAGGTGGCCCGGCAGCCCGCGGCCTCATCAGGAGCGCTTCCAGGAGCGCTTCCACACAGGCACTCCTTTGTTGTGCTGGTCACTCAAAGCGACTGATGTGCAGTGGCCTCCTCGCTGCCTTGCTGGGAACGGGCTCCAAAGCTGGCCAGGATAGCAGAGGTCTCTCAAGGGACCCTGCCCTGCATAACCGCCTAGCTAGGCCTGCTTGACATCGGCTAAGAAAAGAAGGCCAGCGCCTTGAGTCAGTGTGTCACACCACGTGCAGACACTGTCCAGAGTGCAATGCCCGCCCCCGGCTGCCAGGTGATCGGCGCGGGCTGGTGCCGGACGGGCACGAGCTCGCTGCAGGCGGCGCTGTGCGCGCTGGGCTACGCGCCCTGCTTCCACTCGCGCCTCATACCCTACCTGCCGGAGCTGCGCGACGCGTGCTACGACTACTGCACGGGCCGCACGCGCGCCTTCCCGACCCAGCACGTGTTCCGGCGGTACAGGGCTGCGGTGGACCTCCCCGCCGCCCTGATCCCGCTGCTGCTGGACGCCTACCCGGACGCCAAGGCGCGCCCAGGCTCTGACGTGCTCGGCAGCCGCTTGTATAGAACAAGATGGCGCTCGCTGCAAGGTCTTGCTGCAAGCTCTGGCTGCAAGCTCCCCAGTCACCCGCTTCTACACAGGCCAAGCTGACAGGGCAGAGCCTCACCTTTGCAGGTGGTACTGACAGTGCGCGAGCCGGATAAGTGGTACGACAGCGTGAGAGGGGTCATCATGAGGCTGCACTGGTATGTGCTGGTACCTTTCGCCTGGGTAACCAAGCTGGGGCGGCGCTACACGGCAATAATCGCCTGGAACCTGCGCACCATGTTCGGCGGCGACCTGTCGAGGGAGGCCTGCGTCGGCGCGTTTGAGGCGCACACCGCCTATGTCACGGCGCGCGTGCCGCCGGCGCGGCTGCTGGTGTGGCGGCCGCAGGACGGCTGGGAGCCCCTCTGCAGGTGCGTCGCGTGCCTGGCTGGCCCCGTGGCGTGTGCAGACCATGGTCTGTCGCCCCAGCTGCGCGCCTGACACAGGCAGCAGCTGCGCCTCACCAGGTTTCTTGGCGTGGAGGTCCCCGCGCAGCCCTTCCCGCCGCCGCAGAACGAGGGCGCGGGCGCGATGCTGGCGCAGCTGCTGCGCTTTTGGCGGCGCCACCCGCTGGCCGCGCTGGGCCTGCGCGAGTGCGACCTCGCCGGCCAGGAGCTCGACCTGCAGAAGCTTTAGGGCGTGCCGTGGCTGTGCATGGTTTGTGCATATCGGCTGGCTGTTGATAAGCTGCAGCGGGACGTGAGGGGCTCAGCCCTGACGGGGCCGCCACTCACCATGACACGATGACACAAATTGACGCCCAATCATCGGGCCCAGCGTGCACAGCGGGTGTCGGCACAACCTGCTAAATATTGTATAATTGTACATGTACATAAAAGCTCAGCACTGCGCTCATGACACAGGCGGCTGCACGCCAGGCTGTGCCGGGCACGCCGCCGCCAGCTCCTCCGCCAGCTGGCCCAGCTGCGCGCTTGCCGCGGCGCGCACGTCCCTGCCCGCGCGCGCGCCCCGCATGCACGGCCTGCTCGCTACTAGCTGAGCGGACGGCGAATGGTGCGAGAAGGGCGAGCGGCGCACCGCAGCTCGCGCAGCGCGGCGCGGCGGTCGTCGCGCTCCACCTCCAGGACGTGCTCCAGCGTGGCGCGCGCCTGCCGCAGGGCGGCTGCGCTTCAGCGGCCCGGCAGCAGCCGCTGAGCAGCACTCGCTGAACTTGCGGAACAGCCTGTGTCCTGCCGCAGTGCGAGCATGCAGAGCACATGAAAGCGATGTCGTGCAACCGTCATGACACTGCCAGGCAGACAAGACAGGGAACACGAACAACGTCGAGGAGCGATATTGTGCATGGCCGCGCCGGGCTGTGCGTGGGGGGGCGCCTGGTGCGCGCGCAGCAGGTTGAGCAGGTAGGCCGCGTTGCGCAGGACCAGGCCCAGGTTCTCCGCCAGCCGCGCGTACGCGCTGGGCCGGTCCACCAGCGTGTCCACCAGCTCCAGCAGCCCGAACAGCGCCTCGCGGTTCAGGCGGCCCAGCTCCTTGCCAAAGTCTGCGCCCCGGCACTGCGTGTCGGGCTCACGGGCAGGCAGGCAGACAGCACAACGGCGTGCAGTGGTCCCACAGAATGGCGTGGCGCACCATGGCGACCTCGAGCTCAGGGGTGAGGCCGACTGCAGGCACAGGTGTAGCGCTGTGAGAATAGGACAGGTGTGGCAGAGGCCGGGCGCGCACCCACATAGCCGCCCTCGCCCACCTCGAATAGCTGCCGAACTTGCAGCGGCGGTATACCATCCTCTGTCTGCAGGAAATACGCCACACGTTTGTGAGCTTCAGCCTCTGCACGCAGCAATGGGCGCAAACCTGTGAGCCGCGCAGCGCGCCGTGTGCAGCTCGCCAAACATCTGAAACTCGCCCTCCACCGGCGCCGGCGGCACGGGCGGCAGCGGCCGCTCTGCACTGCCGTCCGCATCGCCCCGGAACAGCTTGTAGAAGGGCGGCGGCGGCGGGTACGTCTGCGTGCAGGGCTTCACTGTGTCAGCGGGCCCCACTGCTGCAATGTTGGCCTTTCACAGCCCACACTTGCCGGCAAGTTGTATGAGGACAGGGGACTGCCAGAGCTTTGCGCGGCGGTGCACCTGCACGTGCTTGGGCTGCTCGGCTGGCGCCTGACTGGCCTCCACGGCAGCCATGGATGCGCGACCTGTGCGCAGTACCTCTTGCTGGGATGGCACGTGCTAAGAGACTGCTACATGTCCAGAACTGATGCGAAGTTTGATGCGCAATGGCCTGCAGACGCCAACGTCACACACCGTAGACAGGAGAGTGAGCGGAAGCTAAGTGCTGCTCTTGTCTTCGCCACTGTCCAGGCACTCTCCACTCCCCCCAAAGCAGACCCTTGTGGGGTATGCTAGGCCTGCTGTGCCCGTCCTCACAGGTCTGGACTGCTGCGCGAGGCTGTGGCAGAGCTATCCCATTTCAAGGGCTGTCTTACGTCCGCCACCTGTGCTCACGACTTCGTGGACCGCTTGCTGTGAAGCCAGTGCAGCGCTCTGCCGTCCTATGCGCTAGCGCACTCTTAGTCCATCCTGTTGTGCAAAGAAGGATGCCTGCGGTGAGCGCCACCTGCAGGCTTGGCAGCTGCGCACCCACCGTATTGCCTGGCGAATCACGACTGGAGTGGTTTGCGCGGGGGTGCAGGACATCCGCAACTTCTTTAAGAAGGTGCCAGAGAAGGCCGGGGGTGCCAAAGCGGGTACGTTGCGCACTGCGGCGCCAAGCTTGCTCAAGTGCATCCAAGAGGCGATGGCTGTCTTAAGTGAAGCCTCGGAAAAGTGACAGAGACTGTGTGCGCAGGCGGTGAGCTCAAGCGGAGCAGCGATGGCCCTGCAAAGGTGTGTCTTGCGTGGAGCTTGGTCTGGCGAGAGTCGCCCTGTTCGTTCAAGGTGCAGCGTCCCTTGCCAGCTTGCTGGCCTGAGCGTTGCCCTGCACCTGCCTGCAGGCCGCTGATGGAGCGGGCAGCGCGAAGAAGCGGGCAAAGGGCGGCGAGTCGGCGCCCAAGCCGCAGCCCAAAGGCGAAGCTGCGGCGGAGCCCAAGCCTACCCCGCCCCGCGCGGCGCCTGCCAAGCGGAAGAGCGCACCCAAGGCGGCCGAGGTGAGCGCCTGCGAGCGTTGCGTGCTGGCTGCAAGCCTGGGCGCTGCGGCTCGACAGGCAGCCCGGAGAAGCACGCACCTGCGCAAGCATTGGAAGCGCTGAGATCAGGCACCATGAAGAGAATTTTTGCATGCGCAACGCTTGCCATGATTAAACAGACATTTTCCAGTGGTATGCCACCGGCACGTGTCTATTGACAGTGGTCATGAGCGGGGCTGCCTTTTGGTAGTGGCCCCTGCTTCTCATGCGCCAGCGTTCCACTGGCGCCATGCGATTTAGGACGAGGACGGGCAGGACGTGGTCATCGACCTGAGCGGTGACGAGTCGACGCCGCCGACGAGCGCCGCCAAGAAGCGCCGCGTCACGCCCGCGGCTGCGCCCGCGGCTGCCCCCGCGTGCGGCCCCGCTGCCCTCAACCACAGGCTCTGCGATGCATGCTCCGGCCCTGCTCCTGGCTGTCGCCCGGCGTCACTGCTCCCTGTGTTGACTAAGCCTCATGCCCTGCTCCAGGCGGTAGCAGCGCATGCATGTGAGTCCGTGCGGCGCGCAGGCCGCCCGCCGAAGCTGCGAAGAAGAGCCCGGCGAAGAAGAGCCCGACCGGCGCCAGCAAGGCGCCGGCCAAGCCGCGCAGCCGAGGGAAGAAGGCCGCGGCGCCAGAGTACCCGGAGGATGTGGCGGCCGCGATGGCGGCCGTGGACGCGGCGGCCGCGGCGCTGCCGGAGGCCAAGTACGCGGTCGCGGAGGACGCCGGCGAAAACCGCTGGTTCCAGCGCGGCAACGACCCGGTCGCGTCCAACCCGGGCTGCAAGGTCTGGACATATCTCTGAGTGTTGATAGCCAGCAGGGGAGCTTTCTGATTGCCGCCGTGGGCTTGCTCGTCACACTCGGCAGACCATGACTCGGCCGCACACACCCCGGGCTGCAGGGTTCGCGCGGCGCCACGTGGCGGTGGTGGTGCTTGCACACGGTAGAGAGCGGACCCTCTTTACGCGCTTGGGTATCCTGCCTGCTGCCATCAGTCTGACTTACAGCCGCTCATGCGTTCTCCGGGCGCCATGTCAGCATGATATGCGCGGTTTCCACAGCATCATGCCTCATGCCCTGATAAAGCGACATAAGCTGCCGCCCCTGCGCGCAGCCGATCCCCAGCGGCCACAAGGACTGCCTCACCGGCAAGACGTTCGTGCTGACGGGCACGTACGAGGCGCTGGGCCGCACGGAGGCCACCGACCTGATCAAGCGGCACAGCGGCCGCGTGACCGGCAGCGTGTCCGGCAAGACCACGTTCCTGGTCGCCGGCGACGGCTGCAGCAAGTCCAAGCTGGAGGCGGTGCGCGATGGCGCCCGCCCGCAGGAGGGCATGCCAGGTCCTCTTAGGCTTCAAGGAGCCGCCTCCTGGCTGCCGGCGTCTGCTTTGGCTGCCAAACTAGGGTATGGCGGCTCGCCGCTGACTGCATGCGCTTGTGCCTGTGATGCTCCCACTGTTGGCGAGCGCACGCATGAAGCAGCATCTTTTCTGTGCCTGCTTGCTTTGCTGCCAGCCAGGGCTGCAAGCGCAGGTCGAGGCCGGTCTCCCTGCCTGCCCCAGCGCATCCATGCCTATGTGCGCGCATGGCTTACAATGCTCATTTTGGCAACAGTGTTGCCGTGACGCCCCAGCATGCACAGAGTTCCAGTTGTCATGCATGCACTAGCGCATGCTTTGTGCAAGGTACATGGTTTGCACATCAGATTGCCCCTGAGGCAGTGACATGCAAGAGTGCGTGACGTGCGCCTGCTCCGGGGCCTTGCCCTCTCACCGTATCACACCCTGTCCCCGTACCGCACAGGCCAAGGAGAAGGCCACGCGCGTCATTGACGAGGATGGCCTGCTTGCGCTGGTTGCGGCGGCCCCCGACCCGGGTGCGGCCCATGGCTGAGCCAGCGCGCGCAGTGAGATTGCGGTGCCTGATGGGCTGACTGGGCCCTGAAGCCATGCACTGCGTGCAAGGTGGGAGAAGACCCAGAGTACCGGCGGGCTGCAGACCTATCCCGCTGCAGTCTCAGTGCTGTCAGGACTGGCGCTGCGTAGGCGCCCGCCTCGACACGGCTTGCGCCATCTCAGGTACGTAAGAAGGGGCCGTGCCTGGCGGCAGCATGACAGTATCAGCGTGCGCCCGCGCAGGTGCGGGCGCACCCGCCGAGCCCGCAGGTGCCGCGCCGCTGCCGTCCGCGCTGTCAGCAGTCTCGCCCGCCCGCAAGCAGCCGGCGGCCGCCGCCGCGGCCGCCAAGGCGGCGGGCGGCGGCGCGGGCGGCGCCCAGGGCGCAGCAGCGCCCAAGGCGGAGCCCGGCGCGGGCGGCGGCGCCGATGCGGGGCCCAGCGGCAGCGGCAGGGGCGCTGCGGCAGCAAAGGCGGAGCCTCGTGCGGGCGGCGGCGGGGCCGTGGGCGCCAGCAGCGGCCGAGCGCCGACGCGGCCTGCTGCGGGGCAGAAGGACGGTGCGCGCGCCGTCCCGGCGGCGGAGAGACGCGCTGTGCAGCGCGTGTGGCGCAGTGTGCTCCGCAGCAGCCCTGCAGGCGCTCATGCTTGGTGCTGTCATCTTTGCAATTTACCGATGGAGACCAGGACCCTCGATGCGGCCATGCATGAGGCGCGCAATGCGGGGCAGGCGACAAGGGCGGCGGGCAGCTGTGGGTGAGCAAGCACCGCCCCAACAACTCGGCAGAGCTCATCGGCAACCCCGGCCACGTCAACACGCTGCGCGAATGGCTGCGCAACTGGCGCGGACCCCCCGGCCCGCCCACACAGCACCGCCTGCGCCGGCATCGACCGGCATCATGTCGGGCGCATGCGCGCATTCTCTGCTGGCACGCGCGTCCAGTGCAGTCCGGCAGCCCACATGCTATGTCACATGCGCGGGAGCAACAGGGTTAGAATACGTGTTGTCAGCGTGCTTGCTGCACTCCCGCCTGTTGTAACCTGGCAGCTTGCGCACCCAGCGCTCTGCATCTCTGGCGCTGGCGGGCCCTGCTTGACCAGCGTCGCTGAGCAGAGCGGCGCGCGGCCACGGCGCAGGGAGGGCATCCACATCCATGGGCAGGAGCCGCCAGCGCCGAAGAAGAGCTTTGGCAAGCCGCCCAATCTCAAGGCCAAGGCAGTGATGCTCTCTGGCCCGCCCGGCATCGGCAAGACCTCCGCCGCGTCCATCATCACGCGGTGCGCCTCGCCATGTAGTCACTCACTCCTGTTTCTTTTTCTGGGTGCGCCGAGCATGCACGGCGAGACTGGTGTGCTGAGCATGCACGGCGAGGCTGGTGTGCCGAGCATGCAGGCGAGACTGGGTGTTGACTGGGTGTTCAATAGGCGCATGTGTGACGCTTGCAGCGGCGCCCATATGTCTTTGAGGTGCAAGCAAGGGATCCCGCATAGTTGCGCACGTGCGGGCCCGTCACAGCGCCCCAGATCCTGCCATGCTCGAGGATCGTGCCCCTCGCAAGCCCTGAACAGCCCTGAAGCCTGCCCGCTGCCCCCGCAGCGCACCATGCATGCAATGCAGCGCCTTGCCTGTCAGGGCGGCTGGCGCGGGACAGCCCACACGCACGACCCGACGGCATATGCCAGGAGCACACAGTGCTCACGCGCCAGCACCGCTGCGCCAGGCAGCTGGGATACCTGCCGGTGGAGGTGAACGCGAGCGACACGCGCAACAAGGCGGACGCGAGCGCGCTCAAGGGCGTGGCCGGCAAGCTGGCCAACGGCCTGCGCGAGCTCACCACCAACAAGTGCCTCACCAAAGGAACAGACGGCCGCCCCAAGCGGGTGCGCCTGCTTGTATGACCTTAGTCTGCTGCACTGAGTCCGGGCTGTCGGCTGTCAGCCGCGCATGCGCGGCCACGGCGGCACGGGCGCCGGACACGCCGAGCGCCACCAGAGGCTGAGCCCATTGACAGGGCTACAAAATAAGTCGAGCGTCGCCACCTCTC
>JAABUH010001793.1_pt1 | contig 22355 bp, 21 predicted proteins | sample 5559121 | NCBI WGS metagenome assembly JAABUH01 (sample SAMN10711871, study PRJNA513364) | rock metagenome | isolation source: Antarctica rocks | place: Antarctica: Victoria Land, Battleship Promontory nord | collected 2015-12-28
TTCGAGCAGGGCGTCCGCATCGTCCACGTCGCGGACTAGCACCGGAATCTCGGTCAGGCCGAGCTGGCGTGCGGCCCGGAGGCGGCGCTCCCCGGCGAGTACGAGATAGCCCCCGCGCCCGTCCGCACGAACGAGCAGCGGTTGCAGGATGCCCCGCTCGCGGATACTCGCGGCCAGCATGGCGAGTTTGTCCGGATCGAACCAGCGCCGCGGCTGCCGCACGGGGCGCACGGCCCCGATCGGCACCAGGAAGGCCCCGGCCAGGGCCCGTGGTTCCGTCGCGCTCTCTGGGGGGCGTTGCATCCTTGTCCTCTCGTATACGTCGCGGCGCATGAGCGGCACCGCCTACCGCAGCACAATCATCGCTCGCGTCTCGCGTATAGTATCGCGGCGATCGCGGCGCGCGGCAACATGGGCTGACGAGGACGCTGCACGCCCCCGGCGAGGGGCGATAGATTATACTGCGCCACGGAGCAGCGCGACAGGATCGGATGGTGGCGATGGAACAGCTACGGCGTGCGCCGGAGGACCGACGACGGAAGCGTCAGGTTTCAGTACACGGGGAGTAGAGCAGGGCTCTAGGTAGGGTATCCTTCTCCTAAAGCGAGAGGAGAAGGATGATGTCGTGCCCGCACTGCGCCGCCACCGTCACCACCGCGTTGAGCCGCCGCACCACCCTGGGCTACCGCATGTTCCGCTGCTGCGCCTGCCGGCGGACCTACAACGAGCGCACGGGCACACCATTCAACCATCTGCAGGTACCCACTGACATCGCCGTGCTCGTCGTGCTGTGGCGCTTCCAGTACAAGCTCAGCCTGCGCAACGTCGCTGAGATGTTCCTGACGCGCGGCTTCACCTTCACCCATGAGACGGTGCGCGACTGGGAGGAGCGCTTTGCTCCCCTGCTCACGGCGAGGTTGAAAGCTAGGCGGCGGGGCAAAGCGGGCCGCAAATGGCATGTGGACGAGACGTACGTGAAGGTGGCGGGACGGTGGTGCTACCTGTATAGGGCGATCGATTCCAATGGCAACCTGGTCGAGACCATGCTCAGTAAGACGCGCGACATGGATGCGGCCAAGCGCTTCTTTGCCTGCGCGCTGAAGACGGTGGGGCCGGTACCGGAGAAGGTAACCACCGATGGCCACGACTCCTATCCTCGTGCCGTGCGCGAGACCCTTGGTCCTGCTGTGTGCCATCGCACCAGTCGGTATATGAACAATCGGATCGAACAGGACCACCGGGGCATCAAGCAGCGGTACTACCCCATGCGGGGGTTCGGTTCCTTCGCCTCCGCAGCCCGCTTCTGCACGGCCCACGACGAACTCCGCGATCACTTCCGCCCGCGTACCCGCTTCAATGAAGCCGTCTCTCTAGTCGACCAACGCCGCCTGTTTCAGGAGCGCTGGGGCGAGGTGTGCGCGCTGCTGGAGGCTGTCTAGCCGATCACGCAGGTGGTCTCCCCCTGCCCAACGACGCCTGCCACACTGGTGTGGACTGAAATCTGACGCTTCCTCACGCCCAGCTGCTTGGCCCGGACGGCATAGTCGATCGCCGCGACCTCGTCGTAGAGCGAGCCGCTCCCCGTCGAGTCGAGGAAGCGCAGGGCCATGATGCCGACCGCCCAGTTCACGCCGGTCACGCCGGTGGCGTTGCCGCCGCGCGCGCCGATCGTCCCGGCGACGTGCGTGCCGTGGCCATTTTCGTCCTGGGGGACGCAATCACTCTCGAGCGCGTCATAGCCATGCGTGCCGCCGCCACAGCCCATCAGCGACCAGCCCGCCGGCGCACTCCAGAGGTTCGGGGCGAGGTCGGGATGGGCCGCATCGATCCCGCTGTCCAGCACCCCCACGACGACCGCCGGGCTGCCGGTCGTGATCTCCCAGGCCGCCTGCGCGGCGATGTCGGCACCCGGCGTCCCCGTCACGCCGTTGATCGACTGGCCGGCGTTGTGCAACCCCCACTGGTACGGGCCATAGTAGGGATCGTTCGGGACGAGGCTGGCGCGCACGATGGCGTTCGGCTCCGCGTAGCGCACACCGCGCCGCGCCCCGAACGCCCCCACGCTCGCCGCGACGGACAAGCCCGGCGGCAGTGCGACGAGCCGCACCCCCAGGCTATCCACCTCGCGCAGCGTGCGGCCGCCGACCCCGGCGACGATCGCCTCGCGCGCCGCACCGCTCGTGCCCGGCTCGAAGCCGACCAGCACTTGGCCGGGTACGCCCGCGACGACCGGCGTTCGGGCGGTGTCCGCCACCGCCCGAACGGGATGCGCGCCTGGCGCGAGCAGCGTGCAGAGGAGTACGACGATGAGCGTGAGGGAACGGAAACGGGGCGGTAGCATGGCATGAAGTCCTTTCGAGAAAATACCGCCGGCAGGGTGATGTTAGCGGAAGTGATAGAGCGGGTCGAGGGCCTGCCACTCGGCCTGGACGAACCAGCCGCGGGTCGCCGGGCGCGCCCAGGAGCCCCAGCCCCCGTTCTCCGGGCGGCTTGGGATCGCGCCCGTGTTCGCCCGGTAGGTGAGCAGGTCGAGGCGCGCGCCCGACGAGGCCGGGACATCCGGGTAGAGCGCGGGATTGTCCGCGGTCGCCGGTTGCCAGGTCCCGCGCGCCACCATGCCGCGCGCGATGAAGGAGATCACCTGGACCTCGAGGACGGGGCCGGTCGGGTTGAAGGTGCCGTCGCCGTAGCCACGGGCGATGCCGTGCTGGGCCAGCGCGCCGACGTTGCGCCAGAGGGCCGGGTCGATCGCGCCGCGGTCCGCGAACGGGGTGCCGTCATCCTCGAATTCCAGCGCGAACGGGCGGGCGATCAGCGCCGCCATCTGGGCGCGCAAGACCTGGGCATCCGTGCCGACCGTGCCGTCGCCGTTCCCGCGCACGACGCCGAGGCGCGCCAGGTCGTTGATCTGGCGGGCGTAGGTCGGGTCCGCCGGGAGGTCGGTGAACATCGCGAGCGAGTTGCGGACCAGCAGGAGCGTGTAGTCGAAGAAGTTGGCGCCCGCGGCCGGGTCGCCGCGATCGCAGGTGTTGTCGGACTGCCAGATCGGCTTGACCCAGAGGAAGGCGTCGGCGAGCGGGTCGCCGGTGTTGGCGGTCGGGCGCAACCCGATCGCCGCGGTCCGGGCGTTGCACCAGACGCCGCCCGGTTGGCCGTGCCCGTCGCGGCTGGTGTCGACCACGAAATGCTTGCCGCCGAGACGCGTCGCCACGTCGTGGCCGTAGGCGACCTCGGCGGTCGCGAACTGGTAGACCGTGACGTTCAGCGAGAAACCATCGGCGTCGCCGACGCCCGCCGCCTGGAGGATCGCGACGATCTCGTCCGGGGTGTTGCGCACGTCGTCGCCGCCGTCGATATAGACGGTCGCGAGCGGGTTCTGCTTGAAGCGCCGCACGGCGGCATGCACCATCGCGAAGCGCTCGTTGCGCTGGGCGACGCTGAGACACTCGGTCACGGTCAGGCCGTCCGGCTCGACCAGGATCGCCACCTTGCGGTTGCCGATCCCGCGCGCCAGGGCATCCACCCAGGCGGCGTAGGTCGCCGCGTTGGCCGAACCGTTCCCCATCGAGCAGTTAAGGTTCGGGATGTTGTAGGCCACGATGATCGGCACGGCCCCGGTCGCCGCGATCTGGGTCACGCGACGGTTGGCAAAATCCGTGGTCGTCGCATTGCCAAACCACGAGCCGAACCAGTCCGCATACTGCTCGTGCGCGACGGTGTCGAGGAGCGCGGCGTCCCCCGGCCGACTCTGGCGCCAGGCCTCCGCCTGTCCCTTGATGGGGTTGTCGGGATCGTCGTACCAGGGGCTCCCCGCGAAGGGGTTGGGCGCGGCCGCCACGCCGGGCGCGTTGCGCGAGGCAGCCGGGACGAGCAACAGGAGCGCGACGAGGCAAGCGAGCACCAGCGTGCGCGCGTGCCGACGACGAGGGGCGGCGACCATCGGACCTCCGGGAGGGGGGCGACGCCGACCTCGTGGCCTCGCGCGCCTGCGCGACGCGGCCTCCCCGCGTCGCTCCCGAGTGTAGCGGGCCGCCGCGCGGCCGGGCATCGCCCACTGGTCCCGGCGCCGCGCGGTACCCGCGCGCGCCGGGATAGCCCGAATGGGGGTGTTGAACGCTGATCAGGATCGCCGCGTCTTGCCTCACCGAAGGATCGGCGCATCCGCACTTCTGGTGCGGCAGGGTGGAAAACAGGGATGGCAAGCCCGAAATGGGCGCGGAACGGCGTTGTTGACGTCCGATTCGGCCCGGCCCGGACCGCAATTCCCCGTCGACAAGGCCCCAAGTCTTTGCCCGCAGGACTATAGCGCGTCTTCCTGTCGTCGCCAGGAGCGGGCCCGGACACCGGATCGTGTCCGCACGGGTCGCCGTGTGTGGTACCGTCTGCTTGGCGCGCGTATGGATCGGGGCCGCGCCGGTCCTCGCCACCGCGGCAAGGTGTGCGGGCAGCGGTCTTTTGCGGGCCGGTGCCGCCCCCGCCTCGTCCCCCTGGTCGGGGACCGGCCCCGCGACCCGCGGCCCCGGGCGATAGCCATCCGCGCGCTTTGCCGATGGCACCACCGTGATCCCGGCGAGGGCATCGCGGTAGCGCAGCGACAGCGAGCCAACAGGGCATAGCACAACGCCTGGGCCGCCCGATCAGGAGCAGAAATAGGAGGAACAGATGGAGCACCACACTCGCCTCGCCGTCCCGCTGGGGCCTCTCACGGGAGACAAGCCGGAAGCAATACAGCCCAAACGACTCGCCACGCCGCGGGAACGGAAGCCCGCGTGGCTCCAGGTCGTCCGCGTGCACCACGGCGCGGGCTACCGCGAACTGAAGGAGATCGTGCGCGACCACGCGCTGCACACCGTCTGCGAGGAGGCGCGCTGCCCCAATATCTACGAATGCTGGAATGCGCGCACCGCCACCTTCATGATCCTCGGCGACACCTGCACGCGCGCCTGCCGCTTCTGCGCGATCAAGACGGGGCGCCCCACCCACCTCGATCGCGAGGAGCCGCAGCGGGTCGCCGCCGCGGTGCGGTCGATGGGGTTGCAGTATGCGGTGATCACCTCGGTCAACCGGGACGAACTGGCCGACGGCGGCGCGAGCATCTTCGCCGCGACGATCCGGGAGATCCGCGCGCTCCTGCCCGATTGCGGCATCGAGGTGCTGATCCCCGACTTCCGTGGCGACCTGGACGCCCTCAAGGCGGTGCTCGCCGCGCGCCCGGATATCCTCAACCACAATGTCGAGACGGTGCCGCGCCTCTATCGCAGCATCCAGCCCTGGGACTCGCACGCGGTCAGCCTCGAGTTGCTGCGCCGCACGAAGGAGCTCGATCCCCACGTCCTGACGAAGTCCGGGGTCATGGTCGGGCTGGGGGAGCGCCACGACGAGCTGGTGGAGGTGATGCGAGAGTTGGCCGGGGTCGGCCTCGACATCCTCACCATCGGGCAGTATCTCCCACCGACACAGCGGCATGCCCCGCTCGATCGCTACTACACGCCGGATGAATTCGCGGCGCTCAAACACGCCGGTGAGACGCTCGGCATCCGGCACGTCGAGTCGGGCCCGCTGGTGCGCTCCTCCTATCACGCCAAGGACCAGCATGAGCAGCTGCGCCGGAAGGACCGGCTCGCGGCCGTGGAACGGTGACGCCATGGTTACACCGACGTCATCGTTGCTCGCCTCCCCGCTTGCAGCACCCCGATCTGAGGAGGGGGTGCTCACGGCCTGCCATCTGCCGCAGCGGCAGCCCTACCTGCCGGTGTGGGCGTGGCAACAGCAACTGGCAGCCGCTCGTGCCGCCGACTGCGTCGGCGATCTCCTCCTACTCCTGGAGCACGAGCACGTCTATACGCTCGGTCGCCGGGGGGATGGGGCACACCTGCTCGCGGATGCCGCCACCCTGGCGCGCTTGGGCGTCGCCTGCCATCGCGTCGATCGCGGGGGCGATATCACCTACCACGGGCCGGGCCAGCTGGTCGGCTACCCGATCGTCCGCCTGCGCGGGGCCGGGCGCGGGGTCCGCGCCTACGTCGAGGCGCTGGAAACGGCGCTGATCGCGGTGGCGGACGCGTTCGGGATCGCGGCGACGACGCTGCCCGGTCGGCCCGGGGTCTGGGTCGGGCGGCAGAAGCTGGCGGCGCTCGGCATCGCGGTCAGTCGCGGCATCGCCTATCACGGCTTCGCGCTCAACGTCGCCCCCGACCTCGCCTACTTCGCCCGCATCGTCCCCTGCGGCATCGCCGATGCGGGCGTCACCTCGCTCGCGGCCTTGCTCGGGCAGCGGGTGACGGTCGAGGAAGTCGCGCCAATCTGCGCCCGCGCCGTCGCCGCCGCCTGCGGCCTACCGCTGCGCTGGGTTGAGCCGGATGGCACCCTGCCGCCGCCACGGGGCGTGGGATGAACGACGGCGGAGCGTGGCGCCTCCTCGCGCCGGTCGTGCACGATGCGGCGGTGCTGCTGGGGCAGTTCCAGGCCGTGCTGGAGGCAGTTGGCGCGGGGCAGGCCCCGCCAACGGTCTGCTGCGAGCGCTGGGCGTCGTCCGCACTCATCCTCGGGGCGGGTCAGTCGGCGGCCGACGCCGACCTGCCGGGCTGCCGGGCGCGCGGTGTCGCGGTCGTACGCCGCCTCGCCGGGGGGACCGCCGTCTATGCGACGCCCGACTACCTGAGCTTCGCCGTCGTGGCCCCCGCCGCGCATCCCCTCGTCAGCGGCGCGCTCATGGCGACCTATCGACGACTGGGCGAGGCGGTCGTCGCAGCCTGCGCGGCGCTCGGCCTCTCCACCCGCCTGATCGGCCCCGACGCAGCACGCGCACGCCCGACCCCGGCGGCCTTGCGCCCGTGCTGCTACGGGGGCGTCTCCCCCTACGAGGTGCTGGTCGGCAACCGCAAATTGGTCGGCGTGGCGCAGGTACGGCGTTTCGGCGCGGTGGCCTACGTCGGCGGGCTGTACCGCACCCTTATCCCGGCGGAGCAGAGTATCTGCCTCGCCGGGGACGCCGCCCTGCGGGCGGAGCGCGCCGCGCAGCTCGCGGCGTGCACGATCGATCTGGCGACGCTCGGTCGCCCGGGCGCGCTCGACCAGTTCCCGGCGGCCCTGGTCGCGGCACTCGGCGGGTGCCAGGGGATCATCCCGACGCCGGGCGAGTTCACCGACGCGGAGCGGGCGCGCGCGGCACGGCTCACGGCCGAGCGGTATGCGCGCGACGAGTGGACGCTCCGCACCTGAGGCGGGCGGCAGCGTACCCGCTGGCGGCTACCGTGTGCGGTCGTTGCGCCAGCCCAGGGTGTGCAGGACGCGCCAGATGGCGGGCAGGAGCCCCGCGGCGACCAGCAGCTTGAGCGCATCGCCGGCGATGAAGGGGTACAGCCCGAGCGCCAGCCCCGCCTGCGGCCCCACGTAGCGGGCCAACCAGGGCATTGTCAACTTGAGTCGTCGAGGAACGAGAGGGTTGGCTGTGCGATACTCGGGGCATGAAAGAGACGACGCTGCCTCACTACGCCGGACATCGATTCCCGCCCGAGATCATCGGTCACGCCGTGTGGCTGTACTTCCGTTTTGCCCTGAGCTACCGCGACGTGGAGGAGCTGCTGGCCGAGCGCGGGGTGCTCCTGACCTACGAGACGATCCGGCAGTGGTGCCGCAAGTTCGGCCAGGGCTACGCGAACGCCCTGCGCCGTCGTCGGCCCCGGCCTGGCGACAAGTGGCACCTCGACGAGGTGTTCATTCGCATCAACGGGGAGACACATTACCTCTGGCGTGCCGTCGATCAGGACGGGAACGTCTTGGACATCCTGGTCCAAAGCCGCCGCGACAAGATCGCGGCGGCGCGATTCTTCCGCAAGCTGCTCAAGGGCCTGCAGTATGTCCCGCGGGTCATCATCAGCGACAAGCTGGCGAGCTACGGCGCCGCGCAGCGAGACGTCCTCCCGAGTGTCGAGCACCGGCGGCACAAGGGCCTGAACAACCGGGCCGAGAATTCCCATCAACCCACCCGCGAGCGCGAGTGCCGCATGCGTCGCTTCAAGAGCCCGGGGCATGCCCAGCGCTTCCTCGCCGCCTATGGTCCCATTGCCGGCCACTTCCGCCCGCGCCGCCACCGCCTCACCGCCAAGGCCTACCGCCTACACCGTGACCACGCCTTCGCCGCCTGGCGCGAGGTCATCGGCGTGGCCGCTGCCGCCTGATCGACAGGCCGACCCAGGCCAAGCACGCCTTCGGGCAGTCTCACCCTTCTGCCGCTCAGTCAAGTTGAGCCTACCTTGAAAATCCCCGTCTCCTCCGTCATGCGGCCGGTGCTGCAACGGGTTGGAGGGTCACCTCGAAGCCGAGCTGCTCGATGCGGCGCTGCATGCGATGGACGAGGACCGCTTTGCGCCAGACCTCGCCGCATGATGTCGGACATATACTGATCCCGAGCGTGGCAAGAAATCCCTCTGGTTTGGCGGATAGTCGGGCGCGCTGGCTGGGTGAAACGGCCAACATTCTTGCCAAGCCAGGTGCAAACATGTGTACCGGATCATGCGGCGAGGTGTGGTACAAACCTCGTCATAAGGTCCTTTACACCTGTTTGCCGTCACCCATGGCGGAAAAACGAGCCTCCATGGCGGCAGCATGTGCGCGCTGGCATGGAAAGCACCCACTGACTACGCCGAATTCTCTACCACTCCCAAGTGCAAATATGTGTAAGGTAGGCCGTGGCGAGGTTTGTATCGCCTTCCAGGCAGCCCGCTTCCAGGTTGACAATACCCGAAGCAGGTCTCGCAGGATCACGTGCCCGACGGCATGATCGGGCTGGAACGTGCGCGTCGGGCGGTCGCCACGATGCCCCTTCGCGATAGCACCCTTGTCTGCGAAGACACCCACCGCGCACGCGCCATAATTTTGTAATAAAAGAACATTTGTATGGGGATGTCCGGTGATTGCCCGAGGCGATCGTGGCCTCCGGGCGCTTGCGGGGGGCGTGAGGGGAGGGGAATGTGGCCATGCTCGGTGTCGCCTTCCTTTAATAGAGGGCAACAAGGACAGTCTTCGCCGAGCGCCGTCCCGTGCCACGATCGCGCCCGCGCTACAGGCCGACGCGGGCGGCGGCGTTGTCGCGGAAGAGGGAGCCGTCGCGGATGTAGCGGCGGACCATGGTGACGGCGCGGTGGCCGGTCTGGGCCATGATCGCCCGCTCGCTCACGCCCGCCTGGGCGGCCGCGGTGGCGAGGCCGCTGCGCAGCGAGTGCCCCGCGTAGTCCGTGGGGTCGAGCCCGGCGGCGGCGGCGGCGCGCTGGACGATCAGCGCGACCGCGCGATCGGAGAGACGCGCCGCCCCGACGTTGCCGTGGCGATCGATGCGGCGGAAGAGCGGCCCCGCGGCGATCGCGCCCGCGGCGCGCCAGTCCGCGAGGGCGCGCACCGGGCAGGTCGCGGGGTGGGAGCCGTACGGCAGCCCGACCGTGCGGCCCTGACCCTCCTGATCGGTCTTCGAGCGGCGGATCGTGGCGACGAGGCCGTCGCGCGTCGCCAGGACGTCGGCGACGTCGAGACCCACCAGTTCCACGCGGCGGAAGGCCCCGGCGAAGCCGACGAGGAGCAGCGCGCGATCGCGGCGGCCGGGCAGCGTGCCCGGCAGGGTGTCGACGAGGCGGCGCAGGTCGGCGGTGACCAGGGGGGCCTTGCCCGCCTGGGCGGTGCCGAGCGTGCGCCGGATCCCGGCCCAGGTGAGCCGGACGATCGCCTCGCGCGTCGGGGTGTCGAGGCCCGCGACCTGGTGGGCCTGGCTGATCGCGGAGAGGCGGCGCTGCAACGTGCTGGCCTTACGACCGCCGTCGGCGAGGGCCGCCAGGTAGAGGGCAACCGTCTCCGGGGCGGCGGGCAGCGCGGGCAGGTCGTAGCGCGCGCACCAGGCGGCGAAGTCGGCCCAGTCGGCGCGGTAGGCCCGGAGCGTGTTGGGCGCCTTGGCCCGCCCGGCGTAGTTCCGGGTCGAGGCGGCGACCGCGCCCAGGCGCAGGCGCAGCTCGGCGGCCGTGAGCGCCACCGCGTCGTCGACGCCGTCTCCCGCGACGGCGTCGTCCGCCCGGTCCAGGACGATCCGGTCCAGCCCGGCGGCCGCTGCTCCCCCCCGCCCGCCGGCGCCAGCCGCCGCATCGTTCGCTTCGTCGATCATCGTCTCCCCTCCACTCGCCACGACACCGTTATGTCAAATATCCACAACCAGGGTCGCCGTCCCTGCTGGCTTCCGATACCATAGCATTATCGGAAGCCAGCACGGGTCTGTCAAGGGTGGGGGGCGAGGTGACATAACCAGCGGCGTGCGCCGCGGTGGGGTAGGGGGGCGCTACCGGACCCGCCGGGGAGCCCGCGCGGCCTGGGACGACACCTGACGCTTGCAGGCGCTTGCCGTCCCAGTCATCCCCTATCGACCATACTAAAAGGAAGGCGGTGCCGCCGGACACGCACGAAGCCCCGCCGCCGGGCGGCCGACCTGGCGCCGTGCGGCGCCAGCGCGGTGGCGTGCGTCCGCTCGCCAGCGGGTGCCCGTTCGGCCGGGCACCCGAGGCGTGGTCGGCCCGGACGACGGCGCGCCACGACCGCCGCCGCGCCCGCGCGCGCCCACCCCGCTGTGGATCCGGTGCCGCGCGCGGCATGCGGGATCGCCGGTATCACCGCTATTCGCTAGTACCGCTATTAATGGAAGCGCCGCTTCGTACGCCGCGCCCGCACCGGCGGCGTTGCCCCCACGACGCGTGCCGTGGGTCAGGCCGACGACCTCCGCGACGCCGGCCACGGCCGACGCGGTACCTGCCCGGCTGCGGATCGTGTTACCGGGAGCGGTACGCTGGTTTACTTGGATGCTCAATCGTGCGACGTCGCATGCCGCCCCTGCCCCGTTGCCTGCCGTGAGACAGTGAGGGAGACCATGGGAGCGCGGTGACCGCCCGCGACCGCCGGTGGCCGATCCCGAGGATGGCGTAGGTGCTAGGCCACCATCCAGCGCTGCACCGTCCGCAGCGACACCCCGGCCTCGCGCGCCAGGCGCCCGAGTGGCACCTGGCCTGCTAACGCCGGGCAGAGCAGTTGCTAGCGCGCCAGCGCGGCATCGGCTGTGCGGGGCTGAGCGCCGGGAGATCGGGTCGCTCCGTTGCCACGCCGATCTTCTTCTGCTACCCTGCCCCACGGCGTATGCCCTCGGCATGCCGTCCGCGTACGCTCCCGCCTATGTCGGCGATTGTCAAACATACTACGCCACATAATTGCCAAGATGACATAGTTGCGGGACTGTTACCGGGAGCGCATAGAAGGCTAATGCGATATGTCGCATTAGCCTTCCTGATCGTCGGGCTCTGTAATGCTTTGGTAATCGTTGGACGTACGACGCGACTCTGCTCGCGCGGTGCCCGTGCGCGCGATGCAGGCCCGGCGGCAGGCAGAGCGGCGGCAGCGCTACGCCTCACCGCCGCGGCCATCATCCTTCACCCGGGACTCGGCACAGCGCGGGCACGGCGGCATGACCCCTTGCAGCTGACGCCAGTTCGCCAACGTCCGAAGGGTAGCACACGTCCGCTTCGCGGTCTCCGAATAGGTGCGCTGTGACCCTGCCATCTCGACGCGATCAGCAGCAGTATCCATGGCGCGACACCACAACGGTGCTATCGGCGATCCGACGCCGCCATCGGGAGGACCTCATCATCAAACGAGACATGGAACCCCGCGTGTGGTCGGGTGGCGGACGTTGGTCGTATCGCAATCTCCACATCCTGATCCAGGGCATTGAGGAAGCGCAGCAGCCGCTCGGTTGAAAATCCATCGAGCCGCCCGCGCAGGAGCGCGGAGATCTTCGGCTGGTTAATCCCTAGCCGCTCGGCGGCTTGCACCTGTGTCCAGCCGCGCCCTTCGATGAGGCGGCTAATCCGCTGCACGAGCCGCGCCTTCACCAGCAATTCCTCAGGCTCCGCCAAGTCCAAATCGGCAAAGATATTGCCCTGACCCGGCGTGACGTGCTCCGTGCTCATGGTTGTTGCCCTTTCGCGCGCTCCCGCGCCCATTGCTCGTGCTTGGCCTGCGCCTCTGCGAAGCGCCGCTTAATCGTATCGATCTCGCGCTTCGGCGTGGCGATACCGTGCGGCGACTTCTTCTGAAAGAGATGCAGGACATACACCGCCTCGCTGAACCGTACCGTATAGACGCCGCGGTACGTGTCCCCATCGTAATCATCCACGATTTCCACCACCCCGGCCCCGTCGAAGCCGCGCAGTGGCTTGGCATCGGGGTGCTTCTTCCCGTCCTGTGCCTCGAGGAGTGCATAGGCCATGACGACGCGCACATCCTTGGGGAACTGCCGCAAGTCGTCCCTGCTCCGGCCCATCCAGACGACCGGTTTCCTCGCGCTGTCCACATGATCCTCGCCGTTACCACGGGCTGGCACAACGCACCGCTCCCGCCCTTTTATACCAGTTCTGGGATATTGCGTCAATGCCCCGCCGGGTGCGGTAGCCGCCCATATCGACGTAGGTACGGCTCGTACGGGTCGAGCTGGCTCGCCCGCCGGGCGTAGTCGCGCTGGGGCGGGGCGGCGGCCAGGGGCGCTCGGGGTCGTGGGTGAAGAGCGCGTCCGGCCGCCAGCGCCGCACCAGCGCGACGAGGTCGGCGCGCAGCGCGCGGGTGTCCTCCACCTCGCCGTCCGGGTGGCGCAGGAACGCGATCTCGGCCAGCCCCAGGCGACGGTCCGCCTCCAAGGCCTCGGCTTCGCGGCACGCCGCGACCGTCGCCGCCGTGTCCGCCGGGTCGCTCGACCCCTTGTCCCCCGACGTGACAAGCAGCAGGCGCACCGTCGCGCCCGCGTCGATCGCGCGGGCCAGCGTCCCGGCACACCAGCTCTCGATGTCGTCCGGATGGGCGGCGACCACCATGATGGAGACCACACCGGGCGGTGGTGCGATCGTCGGTTTCCTGTCACCGTGGGTGGTCGCGCGATCAGTAGCCATCGAAGCGATCCGTCCTGATATCGGCACCGTCCTGGCCCAGGGCCACCAACAACCGCGCCACGTGCTCGACCATGCCCGGTGGCCCGGCGATGTAGGCCAGGGGCTGCCGCGCGGCGAGGTCTGGCAGGAGTTGCCGCAGCAAGGGCTGTGTCAGGCGACCCGCGGTCGCGGTGGCCACATAGTGTGTGTCGAGCGCAGGGTAGTCGCGCGCCCAGGTATCGAGCTCCGCCTTGAACGGGAAGTTTGCGGTCGTGTTCTGGTAGATCAGCGTGACCGGGATGCGGGCGTCGGTGTCGATCAGCTCCTTCAGCATGCTCCGGAAGGGGGTGATCCCTACTCCACCGGCGATGAAGACCGCCGGGGAGCGGCGATCGAGCAGGAAGCCGTTGCTCCCGTACTGGGTGATGAGCATCGTCTCCCCCAGCACGGCGCGCTCCAGGCACCGCTTGAAGGGGCTCACCCCGCGCTTGAAGGCGATCTGAACGTCCGGCTCGGTCGGGGCGGACGCGAACGAGTAGGTCCGCCCCACCGGGAACGCGGGCGTGGGGAAGCGGATATCCAGCCAGTCGCCGGGTCGATAGGTCAGCCCCGGCGGGCGGGCGAAGCGGAGCGCGAGGCAGTCGGGGGCCTCCTCGCGCCGCTCGATGATCCGTAGCACGATATCCAGGTCGCTCATCGGTCGGCCTCCGGGCCACGCGGATCGGTCATGTGGGGGTACGGTGCCGGGCGTGACGCCGACCGATGGCGCTCGGGCAGGAGGCGCGCCTCCCGGCGGGCGAGCCGCCGCCGCGTCGCGAGAGCCCGCTCCTCCGCCGGGGTCAGCCCGTTGCCGTCGACGGAGTCCCCGCGCCGGGCCTGCTCCAGGAGCAGCGCCATGGTGGCCGGCCGTGCCTGCACCTCCCGCCGCTGGCGGCGCTGGGTGCGCTGGAGACGCACCACGCCGACAAGGAGGGCGATCGTGAGGGCGGTGTTGAGGAGGAGCCACGTGTCAGGCATCAGGCCGCCCCTGTTGTTCGCGGCCAGTACGAGTGCGGGCGCATAAAACGTGCCGGAGCATGAGCATTCCCCCGTACTATATGTTCCTCTGTGCAGATACTCAGGTAGCACACCGCGCAGGGATGACGCTTCGGAGGGCACCGGTCCTACGGGAGTGGGTAGGGATGGTCAGGTAACTTGCGGCGGACGTGATCGGCGTGATACTCCGCCTCGCGGAACAAGGCGGCGACGTGGTGATCATCGACCGCGTAGTAGATGACGTTCCCCTCGCGGCGCGTCCTGACCAGCTGCCGATCGCGCAACAGGCGGAGCTGGTGGGACACCGCCGATTCGGAGACCCCCGCCACGATGGCCAGGTCGCGGACACAGAGGGGCCGCTGCACGAGCGCGTAGAGGATGCGGGCACGAGTGGGATCGGCGAGCCCCTGGAATGTCGCGACCACGATGTCGAGGAGATCCTCCGCCGGTGCCGCCGCCTGCACAGCCGCCACCGCCTCGGGGTCGATGGCCTGGACGGTTCTGGCTGTCGTCACAGAGTCTCCTATCTGCATGATTACTCATATAATGGCGGTAGAGGCGGTCCTTGTCAAGCGCTACTTGTCGCACCCAGGGCGATTGCAAAGTCGCGCCGCTCGCTAATCGCGGCGCGGCCGACGCCCGCAAGCGGTGCGTCGGGCCGTGCTGTTGTGCGCCACCGCGCCACAACGCGGCAAGTGCTCCGTAGCCGTATCGAGCGTATGCTGACTTTGCAATCGCCCTGTGCCGCACCTGGCCGGGGGCCAGGATGTGGTTGCGACATTCCAGGCAAGTTCTGGGCCGCCACGACCTTGCCCCTCACGTTCCCATCGCGCCATATTTACGGCTCGGGCTATCCCCTTTATCTCACTCCTGCTCGCTTGTGTTGCATCGCGGCGAGCACCCCTTCGGCGATGCGCCTGGGACACTCACCGATGCCGCGCACGTCATCGGCGTCACCTCGCGGGTCCACCTCGATCACTTTCGTGCGGAGCGCCACCGGGATCCCGTCGCACATCAGGTCGCGCAAGACGCCACGCAGCGGTGCCAGTAGCGGCATCGCCCCGATGCGCGCCACCAACTCCCCCGACTCGATGCGCTCCCCGATCATGCGCGCATGTGGAGGATGCCGACGATCGGCGCGTCGACATAGCGGTCCCGGCCATGACCGCCGAGGGTGCGCGGTTCGCCGACCAGTGACAGTATTGGCCCTTCACGAACGACCCACCCCAACGCCTCCCAGCTCGTCTCGATTGCGACATCGACTTCCCGCCGGCCACGAAGTTCGGCCCCAGACCGATGGTGAGCGGAGTGGGCACGCGACAAGCTCGACGGCAGCCGATGGGCAGAAGCATTCTGCCCTGCACAGTAGACTGCCGATCCGATCCTGAGTCGGAAGAGCGGCGTGGGGATGACGGAGAAGATGGACTGTGGCCATGTCGAGCGGGGCGGTTGTCTGGCGATCGCCCCGCTCGACATGGCCACGGCGCCCCGGCAAAAAGATGGTCGTGCCGGAAGCCCCCGAAGGTGCAACACCGCTGCGGCGGAGGAAGACCCTAACGTGTCACGGTCTCCGCTGTCCCGGTCGACAATGGCGGTGCCCTGGTCGGCCCGGGGGTGCCTGCGGTCGATGTCACTCCTGGGGCGGGTGCTGACGACGCGCGCAGCAGATCGGTCCGAGGGCCGAGGATGCCGACCCCGAGCACGAACAGCGCCATGAGGCCGTAGGCCACCACCGTGATCGCGGCCCAGCGCCAGAACTGTGCCCAGCGCCGCGCCAACAGCCCGCGTAGCGGCTGTAACGCGCGCTCCCCGAGCTGCGCCCCAATTGTCGCCAGGCGCTGATCGGTCTCGGCGCGCAGTAAGCGCATGCTATCCCCGACGCTGAGCATCCGATACAGCGCCTGTAGCGTCAGATACGTGGCATATACGACCAACGTGAGCGTGAAGGCACGGCCACGGAGGTTGTCGTTGGACACCGCAGCAACGACAACGGCAGCAACCGCAGCCATGGTGATCAAGGCAGTATCGGTGAGCCCCTTCGTCAGGGTTTCGACGCCATCGGCGACTTTTTTGGCCACGTCCGCCGCGTAATCGGCGATCCCTTGCCGCTGCTTGGCATACTCGTCGAGTTGCTCGTCGATGAACACGCCATACTGCGCTTTCGCCTCGGCGAGCAGGGCCGACAGCGCATCGAGGAGCGCGCGGGTATTCTCAGCCGCATCGCCCGGGAGCGCCTGGGCGAACGTCCGCTGCAGCATGTCGAGGCGGTCATCGCTCCGCCCCTCGCCCCCATACGGCCAACGCGCGAAATCGGCGAGGACCGCGTCATCGAGGCCGACCCGATCATCCCCACACAGCGCAAGGTGGGCGGTCCGACGGCGTTCGTGGTACGACGCGAGATAACGCCGCGCACCGGTCTCGCCCGCACCGTTCACCCCTTCCTTATGTGCGCGGTTCGCGGTGTACAACACGCTCGCGTGGAACAGGGCGCGCCGCAAGGCGTTGGTCAACGCCGGGGATCCGCCCTCCTCGGCGACGCAGATGAGGTGCGCGGGTGTGAGGCGCGCGAACACGAAGTCGAAGGCGAGGCGGTCCCGCCCGACGTCGCGATATTTCTGGAGGGCTGCGGCATCGACGGGGAGCCGCACGAATTCTTCGATCCTCGCGGGCGGGGATTGTCGGCCCTCGCCGACGATGGATAGCAACTCGCCGCGATAGAGAAGCGCATCCGTCTCCCCGACGACGATCACCGTCGGTCGCGCTGCGGCAACGAAGAACAGGCTGTCCAGGGTGGACAGCCCTTCGTCATCGAGCAGCGCGACGAGCGCGCCGAGTGCGAAGAAGTAGGCGACATGCGCACCATCCGCCCAGCCGCGCTCGCGCGCGATTGCGGTGGCCAGGCGAATCTTGTCGATCGTGAGGACCAGGGTGGCCTCATCTCCGGCCATCTCGGCCAATGCCGCCGCGATCGCGGTGGCCACCGCTGGGTCATCTGCGCCTTCGGCGAGCGGGAAGGCGACGGGACCGCCCGCGCCATCGTAACTGGTGCTCAGTTGTTCGCGCTGGATAGCGACGTGCCCGAACTGGCCGCTGAGGCGCAGATCGAGCGCTCCGGCAAAGGCCGTGTACAACGTCAGGCACCCGGCGGGGGTGATCCCGCCGAGTTGACCGGGTGTGAGCACGGCCTCGCGCCGATAGATGCCGAATGTCTCGGACACGGTGGCGCCCGCCCCGGGGCCAAGGGTACGCCCGAGATCGGCCAGGGCGAGGAAGTCCGCGAGTACCGCCGCATGCGTCATCGCGACCCCACCTCGGTCAGCGTCGCCGTGCGCAGGACGAATTGCCGCGCCCCGCCGAAACGCTCGATCTCAAATAGCACGGTCCCCGCCGGGAGGGTACCATCGTTGAGCGACCTGATCTCGGGCACATACCGCTCGGGTTCGATCTCGATGCGCACACCGTCCGACTCGAGGACAAGCCGACGCACCGATCGCTGCTGCGGCAATTCCGGGACGAAGACATCAGCGGAGACTCCGCCCACCCGCAAAGCCTCAAGATACGGCGCGCGCAGCGCCTCGACGGGGATGTGGTCCCGCGCAAATGCCTCGATAGCCACCTCGGGGGACGCGATGGACACTTTCGCGGCGCTGATAATGCCGTCGCGGTTCGCTTGGCTCCCGAGCTCGCTATGCGCCCCCACGAACTTCCGGGTTTCCTTCAGAAAATTCCTCGAAAGCTCCCGTGGTGTCGGTGGGACGGCGCACTCGAGGAACGCCTTGAGGAAAAAGGCCGCGATCGGCCCCTCATGGTCACCGCCACCCGACTGCTGATCGAGCACGGTCAGATCGTGCCCCACAGACCGCGCGGCGGACGGGAGGACAAAGGCGCATTTATGGAGGATGCCGCTCGTGAGGATAGTCGCCGCATCGATCTCGAAGCGTCGATCCCCGGTATCGGACGAGCCGAGCACTTGCTGGACATAGCCTGTCTCGGACTGCATCTTCAGGAGCGCGAGTTGTGGCGGCCCCCCATCCACCGAGAACAGGCTCGCCAGCAGATCGCCCACCGTCGCATTGGCGACGAGCGAGCGATAGAGATGCTCGGCGATCACGCGCGTTGCGGCGATGAAACACGCCGTGTCGTTCGGCTGCTCCAAGATCCGGGTAGCGGCGAGGTCGACCACGCGCGCGGCCGTCGCGTCGAATGTGTGACGTTGCGCCCGACTATCGCCCAGGTTCGTGGCAATCTGGCTGGCGAGGGTCGTCCGCGCCTTACCGGCGATCCCGGTGAGGTCATCCGACAGGTCGAGCACGTCCTTGGTATGATCCATCCGGTGCAAAATGACCGCTACGAGTTCGATCGACACCGTACCCTCCCCTCACCCGCGGCGCGGCCACGCACCAGCTTGTTGCTCCATCCCGCAAGCCGATTGTAGCAAAACAAGGGGTATACTGAGGTTTCACGTGTCCCGACCTTGCCCAGGTAATCGCCGTGTGAGGCACAAATTATAGCACAGAAGTTCGTATTCATTTATGCTAGGCTGGCTATCCGGATGGCAGTCGGCGATCGAACTGTCCTACAAGCGACTGTGCTCGACGGCGAACGTGGCCAGTCACTGCCGTGCCGATTACCTCGTCCACGAGCGGCGATGGTACCGGGAAAATCTCGGCGACCTCCCAGGGCTCCGCACCATATCCTCGGGATTGTGTCGCATCGGTAGGCCGATTCCCCGGATACAGCGGCTATATCCCGACACCGGCGGGCTGTTGCACCAAGCGAGAGGATCGGGCCAATGTCTGAAGCACCCGAGGCACTGTCAGCGATAGCGCAGCCTTACCTGCGCATCGACGAGCAGCACTTCACCGGCTACATCGACGCGCGAATCGGCGAGCCACTGCGCTGGCTCGGCCCACTGGCGCGCATCAACGTGCTGGTCGGTGCCACGAATGCTGGCAAGAGCCGCTTCCTGCGCGCGCTGGCCCGCGAGGCTCCATACGTAGCCGTCCCGAAGCGCGCGCTCCCGACGTTGCGCGCGCTTACGACGCTCTGCGAGCGGTGGGGGACGACCGAAGAACGGATACCGCTGCGTTTCATGGGGTCAAGTGAGCCACATGTCCCACCGGCAAATGCTTCGACATTCATCCGAGAGATCCATCGCCTGGCCGAGCAGGTGAACGACTACGGGCAATTCACCTATGACGCGGAGCTTTTCCGGCGGGTGTCCCAGGCGGTGGAACGCACACTCGGTCATCCCTCCAGCGATACGGCCACGATGGAGGCCTATGCCAGCCTGGAAACCCGCCGTCGCTGGCTTGCGCGCCTGCGGGAAGTACCCGGGGTATCCGCAGGATTCGAGGCTGCCCTGCGCGAATTGCGTGGCCTGCTCGAACGCTGGATCGCCGTGGCCCCGTGCGATGTCGCCACACCGGACCGCATCTATATCCCGACCCTGCGCTCGGCCGTGCGCCTCTTCGACCCGAAGGGAGGCGCGAAGATCGACGAGGATGTGCTGGAGGCGACGTTCCGGATGAACTACAACTGGGGGCTCGGGCCGCCCGATCAGCAGCCGGAGGTTTTCACCGGCAATCGCCTCGCGTGGGCGATTCAGCAGGAGCGCGGCGGCACCCAGGAAGACCGTGAGCGGCTACGGCGCTTCGAGGGCTTCCTCGCGCAAGAATTCTTCGGCGGGCGACCGATCGAGCTGGTCCCGCGCGCCGAGACGAAGGACGAGCACCAGCGCCTCGCCATCGGCATCGCGGGGCAGCCGGATCGGCTGCTTCATGAGCTGGGCGACGGGATTCAGGCGATCATCATCCTGATGTACCGCCTCTTCACCGCCGAACGTGGCTCGTGGCTCTTCATCGAGGAACCCGAGCTCAATCTGCATCCCGGGTTGCAACGCATCTTTCTGCATGCGCTGGCGAACAACGCGTATCTGCGCGAGCAAGAACTGCGCGTCTTCCTCACCACCCACTCGAATCACCTCCTCGGTACCCTCCTACCCGAGACGACCGACGTCTCGGCCTTCTCCTTTCAGGAGCGCGCTGCCCCCGGCCAATTCGTCGTGCGCCCCGTCCTCGACCGCGACCACAACGCGCTGACGTTGCTCGGCGTGCATAACTCCTCGGTCCTCCTGGCGAATTGCAGCATCTGGGTCGAGGGGATCAGCGACCGCATCTATCTACGCGCGTATCTCCGCGCCTATCAGGACGCCGAGGAATTCCGCGAGGCCGGGAGACGGCTCATGCGCGAGGATATCCACTACGGCTTCCTCGAGTATGCGGGCTCGAATCTCGCCCACTATCTCTTCGATCGCGTCGATGCCGCAGGGGAGGAAACCCCGGAACAGATCCGGGCGCTCGCGCTCTGCAACCGCATCTTCCTCCTTGCGGATCGCGATGAGGGCAAGGAGGAGAAACACGCCCGACTCCGGGCTGCGGCGGATGCCAGCGCGGGGCAACTCGAGTACCACATCACAGTCGGGATCGAAATCGAGAATATGATCCCCGCCGCAATGCTCTTAGCGGTGCTCCCGCAACTAGTCAGGGATGCCCCGACGCTCGCGATCGAACCCGATGCAGCCGCGTATCGCGACGCGCGCATGGGCAGCTACTTGCGCGAATTACTTGGACCGACCACTCCAGGGGGTCTCGCCGCCGAGAGCGGCACCCTCACCACCTATTACAAGCATAAGCTGGCGGGGCTCGTCGCCGCACGCATCACTTGGGCGGAGATGAACGATGCGGCGCGCGAACTGACCCTCGCGCTCTACGCGTTCATCGAACGGCATAACCGCTGAGCAGGAGCACGCCTTGCCAGACCGTAGCAACCCTCGCGATGCGGGCAGGCATAGCATGGAGGAGACTGCGAAATGGACGTGTGTTCCCCTCCCGACGCCGTCAACGAGCGTCGTCTGCAAGGGGGGAAGCATGCCGCCGTGCCCGCGTTGCGTCGCACCTCCATCCTGCGTACGAGCACCACGTGCGCGGGGCACCGCTGGCCGCAGGAAGTGATCGTCACGAGACTGTTGAACGACAATTAGCGTCGCCGCCGCATTGACTCACTTCAGATCGGCTCTCCCGCACTCCCGGTGCAGCTTGTCCAGGCTGAACCAAGGCGGCCAGATCCTGCGGGCTTTGGGGCACCGGAGCGGGGCGTCAGATGCGCCTGCCGCGCGCGGTGCGGTGCACGGCGGTGGCGTCGGGTGGTTTGGGTAGCCGCAGCCAGTACCCTCAGGCGGCGGTCACGACACGTCGTCGGACCAGGGCGAAGCCGCCGCGCCCGCGCATCTGGCGGCGCACCGTCTTCAGTTGCAGCACGCGAGCTTCCGTCTGCCCGTTGCTCCAGGGCGTCGTGAGCGCGGCCTCCACGGCGGCGCGGTCGCGCACGATGCCCTTGGCGAATTCCACGAACTCGGCCAGGCCGCTCGCCTCCGCTGTCGCCAGCCACAGGGCCAGGGCCGCGGCGTCGCGCTCGCGCACCAGCCGCAGGAATTCCACGGCCAAACGCTGCCCGGCGAGGATCGCGGGGGCGTGTTCCCCCAGGTAGCCCAAGTACACGCGTTGCTCCGGCCGGAGCGTCTCGGCGGGCTTGACCAGCAACCAGCGCGCCTGGCGCGGCGACCAGGGGCGCGTCTGCGGCGGAGCCGGTGGCATCGCTGCTGGCGGCGCGACGAGCGGTCGTCGCCGGGGGAGCCCTGGCCGCCCCGGTTCGGTCCGCCAGCGCAGCACGAAGCGGCGCACCGTCTCGTGTCCGCCGGTGAAGCCCTGTGCCCGCAGCTCGCGCCAGAGCTGCCGCGTATTCTGGCAGCCGGCCTGCCAGCGCTCGCGGAGATAGGGCTCGTACGTGGCGATGCGCTGCCGGCGCGGGCGCGCCGGTGCGCGCTCGGCGAAGCTGCCCGCGCGCAGCCAGCGCGCCACCGTCTGCCGCGTCAGCCCGACCTGGCGCGCGATGGCCGCCGGGCCGAGGCCCTGCCCGGCCAGCCCCGCGACCTCCTCGTAGCGCGCGAGACGCCGGGCACGTGTGGCCTGCTGCAACTGCTGGGCCTGCGACGCGGGGCGCGGTGCCGCCGTGCTTGGCGGCATCGCCGGTGCGGGCGCAGGTATCGGGGGCTCCGCCGTGCGTGGCGGGGCGTCGTTCGCGTCCGCGGCAGCGGCCGCCTCCCGGTCGACCGCCGTCGCCGCCGCGCGGAGCGCGGTGTGGTGCCGTTGCAGGAGCCGCTCCAGCGCCTCGCCGGCGTTCTTGAGCACGTGGAAGCGATCCGCGACCGGCACGGCGTCCGGCGCGCCTTGCCGACCGCCCTCGGCGTAGGCCCCGCCCCGGTCCCGGCTGATGACCGCCACGCCCGGATGCTCCCGCAGCCACCGGGCGAACGTG
>JAABUH010001794.1_pt1 | contig 22349 bp, 29 predicted proteins | sample 5559121 | NCBI WGS metagenome assembly JAABUH01 (sample SAMN10711871, study PRJNA513364) | rock metagenome | isolation source: Antarctica rocks | place: Antarctica: Victoria Land, Battleship Promontory nord | collected 2015-12-28
CTGCCGGCCATGTGACCAGCCGCCGCGCGCGCGCGCAGGCCAGACGGAGACCGTGATCCTGCGCAAGCTGGCGGGCGCGGACCCGGAGGGCAAGCGCCACTGCGTGCGCCTGCTGCGCACGTTCGAGTACCGCCACCACCTGTGCCTGGTGTTTGAGTCCATGGCGCGCCCCGATGCCCTTCGCCCGCGCCTGCGCGCGGATTCCACACAAGGGGCCCCACCCCAGAGAGGGCCGTCCTTGCATGAGCAGGCCTGTGCCCCACACAGGGCTTGAAGCCTAGCCGTGCGTCTGAGACCTGCTGCACATGCATGTGGGACCTAGGTGCTCTGGAGGCGAGCAGAGCGAGGGTGCGCGCGTGAGCGTGTGTGCTCCCGCGGCGCGCGGGTGGCCGTGCTCGCACAGGGGGCGGCCGAGCGGCGCAAGCGCTGGCCAACTTTGCGGCAGACGGGGCGCGCCCGCCGCGGCGCAGGACATCAACCTGCGCGAGCTGACCAAGAAGTACGGCCGCGGCATCGGGCTCAACATCGGCGCGGTGCGCGCGTACGCGGCGCAGCTGCTCACCGCGCTGTACCACCTGCGCAACTGCGGCGTCATCCACGCCGACATCAAGGCGCGGCCCGCCTGGTGGCTCCCGCGCGCGGCTAGCGCGCCTGCCCGCCCGCCCGCCCGGCCCTGCATGCCCAAAGGCGCCGAAGCAGCTCGGGAGCTCGGACTGCATGCGGTGCCAGGGGCCGCTTTGCAGCGCGCGAAGCCGGGGATGTCAGGTAGCAGGTGACAGCGTGCGGTCAAGGCTGATGGCGGTCAAGGCTAAAGGCAGTCAAGGCTCAAGGCGGAGCGTGCGGGGCTGCGCGCAGCCGGACAACATCCTGGTGGCCGCCAACCGCACGTACCTCAAGCTGTGCGACTTTGGCAGCGCGATGTTCGACGGCGAGAACGAGCTGACGCCGTACCTGGTCTCGCGCTTTTACCGCGCGCCCGAGGTCATCCTGGGCCTCAAGTACGGTGCGGCACCCGGCCCGGGCGCGCGCGGTCGCAGCCACGCTCGCGCTCGCAACGGCCGTCGCTGAGAGCTGCCTGGCAAAAGCGGCTTGGTTGCTTTCTGGCGAGGCGCGCGCGCGCGGCCGCCGTGTCTGCGCGCAGTAGGGGCCTGCCCCTGCTTCGGACGGGGCGCTGCGCTCTGCAGCGCGCCGTGTCGATGGTTACCGGCGTGAACTGATACGAGGCCGCTGGCTCGCCTGTGCGCTGAAGCGCTTGCACGCAGGTGACAAAAGTTCGCAAAGCAACTGGGCGGACTTTCCGGCAGCACCTGTTCACGCGAGTGATTGGCGTGCCGCAGGGGTCGCGCTGGACACCTGGTCCATCGGCGCGGTCGTCTACGAGCTGTACACCGGTGCGCGCCCCGACAGCGCCGAGCGCACACGCTCAAGGGGCGCGCGTGCGCCCAGCTCGGGCGCGCAGGCGCACCGCCGGGCATGCTGCGCGCTGCTGCGCGCACCATGGCTTGCGGACTTGCTGGCCCCGGTTGCTGCCAGCTGCCTGCGCTGCGCTCCTGCTGACCTGCGCCCTCTGCCGCTACGGGTAGCAGAGCTGCCCTGTCAGGCCAGCCAGCACCGATGCCGCAAGCGCGGCGTTCGGCGCATGCCGCGCCCGGCTGCGACCGCGAGGGGCGGGCGCGCTAGACCGCATGCTGTCCCCCAGGCGCACCAGCAACAAGATGCGCAGCACAGACACCGCGAGTGTGTGGCGTTCGGCGCGCGCCGCGCCTGGCTGTGACCGCGCGCGGGCGCGCGCGCCAGGCCGCATCCTGTTCCCCGGGCGCACCAACAACGAGATGCTCAAGCTGGTCATGGACGCCAAGGGGCCGTTCCCCAAGAAGATGCTGCGGCGCGCCGCGTTCGCGGAGAAGCACTTTGACAACGACGTCGGCCTGTCCTTCCGGCTGTGGGAGGAGGACCCGGTGACCAAGCGCCCGGTGCGGCGCGCGCCCGCGCATGCAGCGGAGGCGCTGGCGGCCCTGCTGCCCTGCCTGGCGGCCGCCGCGGGCAGGGCAGGGCGGAGTGAGCGCACCCGGCTCGCGAGCGGGCCGCGAGAGCCGTGGCGGCACGCGCTGCGACGCTCGCCGCCAGCGCCTGTGGCGCTGCCAGGCTGACGCGCTGCCGCTCGCGCAGAACCGGGGGGGGGGTGCCCGGCCGGCAAGAGAGCAGCGGCGGGGCGAGGCGGGGGGCGCCCGGGCGCAGGTGTGCCGGCTGGTGAGCCACCCGGTGGTCAAGCGCGACTTTGCCGCGCTGCTGGCGGGCGGCGAGGGCGACAAGCGCCAGGTCGCCGCGCTCGCCGACCTGCTCGAGCGGCTCACCGCGCTCGACCCCGACCGGCGCGGCCCCGCGCCAGCATAGGGTTGGGGTGTTCTTTGCTGCGCAGCTGTGGCTGGCTTTCGTTTGAGCGCGCAGCGCTCTGCCGCGCTCGCATGGTCTTCTTGCTCGACTGGGGACTGGGGCGCTGAATGAATGGAGTTGTGGGGCGCCGTGATGTGTGGACGGCCTGGCAGGGGGTGTTGCTCTGCTGTGCGCCCTAGCCCTAGCCGCAGCCAGGCTCCCCCGCGCCAGGCTCCCACTGCCAAGCCTGCCGCGCCACCGAGATGATCCTGGGAGCCTGCACTGTCAGCGCTGTGGGCAGGGGCGAGCTGCACGCCATGACCCTGCTGCTGCGCGCGCAGGCGCCTGTCGCCCAAGGAGGCCCTGCGCCACCCCTTCATCAAGGGCGACAAGGACGGCAAGCGGTGACGCGCCGCCGCAGGCTCACAACGCCGCCTTGCGCCGACTTCGGCGCGTTTTCTGCAAGACGTGGCGCCCGGCGCGCCGCCAGGCGAGGGGGGCGGAGCAGAGAGGCACGCAGTGGCGGCCGGCTGCGCCGCGCTGTCATGTTGCCTGTTGTCGCTGCGCGCGGTGCTGGCCTGTGCGTGCGCGCGTGCGTGTTTGCATGCCCATGGGCGTCCCTGTCCTGTTTTGCCGACGGAGACGCAGTCACACGCGCCTGGTCTGGCGGTCCCCACCGCAGGCTGCGAGCGGCGCCGAGCGGGCCGCTCGGGCGGCCCAGCCCGACGGCACAGGCACGGGCGGCGCCGGCGGCCGAGCCGCGCATCAGCAAAGCCGCTGGTTGGTGAGCGGAGGCGGGGCGGCCGGCGGCGGCGCGACGCGCCGCGTCGTTGCCTGGCGCCGCCTTGCTGCTCGGCGAGGCAGCCGCCAGCCGCGCCGCATGCAAGCTCAGGCCTGCCCTGTCGCGCGATCTGTGCATTCGCTCTGCGCTGTGGCCAGTGAGGCGCACTGGCCTGCTATGCATGCTTGCCGCGGAACGAGGCAGGGGGTTCTGCATGGCATCGTCTGTTTCTGCTGCAGTGATACCTGTGGGCTGCTCTGAAGGCAGGCAACCCCGCATGCATGTGTTCCGCGCTGTGCTACACAGCTTGCTGCTTACTGAGTTGCTCGGCGGGGCCCCGTGGGGCCCCGGTCGGTTTAGGGGCCGGCGGCACGTGCGCGGCGCGCCGGGGCGGCTGCAAGGGCGCTGCGCGCGGGGCGCGGCCCGGGGGGGCGCTACCTGCCTGAGGCATGCGCTCGGCTGCAGTCGCGTCGAACGCATGCAGGCCCCCCGGTGGTTGGTAGCTGCCCCGCGCGCCCTTGGCAGTCGCTCCGGTGCGCCCGCAGCAGTGCCCTGCTGCAGCCGCGTGCGCTGTGGTGATGCCTGCGCTCGTGCTGAGAGTACATCTGCCAGTGGAGCTCTGCTTCAGCTCGCATGTAATAGAGCTCAAATTGCAAAGAGACGTCGTTGTGCACCATGTGCCTGGCTCTATACATACCCCTAACCTTGTTTATGTTGTGCCTATCATCGCCTCCTGGCACTCACGCCACGCGCTGCCCGCTGCCAGAGCTGGCCTGCTCTGGACGCGTCCTGCGGCTCCGGACGACACGGCAACAGCGCCCGCGCGCCTTGCGGTAACGGTTCCGCTGCTGCGCTGCCTAGCTTGAGCTGCCTGCTTGTGTGCACGCGCTGCTGCACCTGCAGCCAGCCCAGCGCTGCGAGCCTGACCATGCGCTGACGGAGGGCTGTGCGCGGCGCCGTGGCGCCGTGGCGTGTGCATGGGGTGTGGCCCAAGCAGCGCAGCAGCGTGCCGGACCTGGCCCGCTGCGGTACAAAGCATTTGGTGGTGGTATTTGGTGCCTACCTGCCTCAGGTGCTGCCCCTTGCAATACTCTGTGCCCCTGCTGCTGTGCTGCCTCTGATGCCATGCTGCCCATCACGTGCTGGGCTATCTCCAGCCAATCTACAAAGCTGGTGCTGAGCAGCCTGCACACGCGGGGATGCGAATGTCTGAGGCGGCACTGTGATGCGCGTAGGACCCCGCACTGCCAGCACGAGCAGCGTGCAGCAGGGCCCTTGCTGGCGCCTGACGAGGTGCTGCAGTGGTCATGCGCTCCTTCCCAGATCGCTGTGGCAGCCGTATCTGTAAAAGTGATCATGCGTCAGCATGATCTGGTTGTCACATTGTGCGCCTGGCGCCGACACACAGGGACGCTACTGCCCGTGTCTTTTTTGGCTTGTGCACGTTTCCTCCCGCTGCCCGAGCCCATGCAGGATGACCTGCCGTTGGTTGCCGTTGGAGAGGGCATTTGCAGTCCATGGCAGTCCATGGACGCTTCTCTGTTGATAGGTGCCGACGTGATATAGTGACGTCTGCGCTCTAGAGGCATAGGTTTGCTCACTAATCAGCATGAGCGCATGCCGCGCTTGTGCAGAGGCCTGGCAGCATGTACGCCTTGCTGCAGCGCCCTATGCTGACAGCGACGGCTGCAAGCACCGGCCGACCTGTATATCATGGATGCAAGAACTGCCTGTCAAGTGTGTTTTGGCGGGATACTAGTGCTGTAGTACTTGCCCTGGCGTGTTGTGAGGCACACGCCGCATGGTTGTCAAGCATGCGCGCTCTTTATGACGCCAGAATACTGGCCGCCTGACTTTCTTTCTGCACTATCTATGCCATGCATGCACCCGCGAGGTGCCATCACACTTTGATGTCTAGCAGGTGCGCAACACACCTAGCAATGTGCACACATGCTGGTCGCAGACCGGCCTGCTCACCAAGAGGGCTGCATGGTGCACTACACTGTGTGCTTGCCCTCACCACACTGCTTGAGTGAGTGCTGGCTGGCGAGGCTTGGCTCCTTGGCACCCTGGGAGACGAGCGGGACGTGCTGCTGACATGCAGTGCGCTGCAAAGTGTGAGGGCCAGGGCTGCGCACCTCTTTGCCTCACCGCACATGGTGGAAGATGCATGTGGCAGGCATACCTGCATGGTTGCTTCTCATGTGGATGCATGAGACTACATGATTTGATTACAAAGGTTCAGCTGGGGCTGCGCAGGCAACAAACGTATCTGTCTGTCTCGGCGTAAGCTAAAACGAGCTGTGCTTTACATGACAATGAGCGCGCTGGCAGGTCTGCCGGCCAGGGCCGCTGCGCGGGTCAGGGCGCTGAACGCTGGGGCTCCAGAGCTGGCAGCCACCGCCTCTGGCCCCCTGCGCAAGGCTGACCTCAGGAAAGTCAGCGCAACAGCTCTGCTGTCAGCCCTGGTTTCCCCGGACCTGTTGCAGGCCAGTTCACTGCAGAGCGGCCTGACGCTGCGTGAAGCGAGGCTAGTGTACAAAGACACAACTGCTGTGATTGCCACGCTGGCAAACGTGACCAGGCGCATCGTATGGCGGGACATTTTCGCTGCGCCAGCTGATGCCGCCCTAGTCGAGCGTCTTTCCAACGCGCTGAAGACGCTATGCCTCATGCGAGCCCCGGCCTACGTTCCTGCCTTCTTGTGCCATAGATGACGGTGCAAACAGATAGTATATTTTGACGATGCGCTGTGCAAGGCAGGCTGACATGTCCATTTGAGGTGGCCGAGGGGCCAGACCGCGAGGTCGCCGTCCGCGAAGCTGCCGAGAGGTGAGCCTGCACAAGTACAGGCAGCCCCACCTGCACTTTGTGCGCTTGCAGCTGCCTGAGCTGCCAGTGTTGGCCGCACTCCCGTGCCCAGCTCACGCAGCGTGCCATGTCGCGTCAGGTATGCCGCATACGGCGTGTATGGCATCGTCGCTGGCGTGGCCACGTCGTGGGCAGTGCTGGCCGCGAGCAGCCCAGACAGTGCGACGACCTCCTTGCTCTGTGCCATGATCCACAGCTGTGTGGACTTTTTGGAAGAGGTGAGGCTCTGGCCTGCGCACCTTGACGGCAGGCCACTCTGCACACGCTGCCCTTCACCGGGCTGCACAACATGCAGGTGGGTCGGCTGTGGTGTCAGGTCAAGGAGAGCGACGCATGGGGCAAGGCCGCCACGTCTGCTGTCCTGACAAAGTACTACACCGGCCTCTCAGCAGTGCTCATCTGGCTGTCCAGCGCTCCAGCAGCCCTGCACTCTCGCGTGTTATCATGGGAGGGCCCAGACCCCGCAGCGCGCTCGAGGCACTTGCATGTCGCATTCTCCTCCCAGGTGCGCACTGCCACGCGCCCCAGTCCCTGAAGCCCTTGCAGCCAGCCCCTGGCTGACCTTACTCTGGTCTGCGGCAGCACCTGTTCGGCGCAGCGCAGCTGTACGAAAGGCAGCGCCTGGCCGGCAAGGGACTGCATGCCGCATACCTGAAGAGCTTCTGCAGCGCCGCCGGGGGTGAGCTTCTGATCAGCATCTTGGAGCAGACGCTGCCCAAAGTTTGCAGCGCGCACGCGGCGCAGCTGACACACAGTGCGGCCCCTGCCTCAGCCGGGCCAGGGCGCACGCGCGCGTGTACGCTGGAAGCAAGCCTGGTTGCGCGCCTGCAGGCCGCCCCGATGCACACTGCCACGCATGGTCGAAGGCCCTTCACTGTGTAGAGTGCGCAATTCCAGCGTACGGCCTGGTGCGCGAGGGCGGCGCGGGCGGGCTCGACCTGCAGACGGAGCAGCGGCTGCAGGCGCTGCTGGCAGGCCGCGCGATGCCGCTGATGCTGCGCTGCCTGCAGACATGGAGGGGCGGTGCGCATCGCACCACTTGCACAGCATGTGATGCCTGCTGGGCTGCATCACGCTTGCGATGTGGCGCTCATGCGCGGGCTTCCTGAGCAGGCCGAATGCCGCCCTGCCGGGGCCCTAGCTGCTTGGTTCTTGCATGCCACATGGCTTGACATGCTGTTTGTGCAGCCAGCTGCTGCTGGTCGTGGTGCCTACAGTTGCGCAGCTCACCGCGTCTTTGGCATGCGGGCATGGCCGCGCCAGCTCTTTTGCCCAGGAGTGGGTCGTCGCGTATTGAACGGGCTACATGCAGTCCCAGCATAGATGCTGCATGCGGCAACTGCTGACCAGGTCCGCTGGCTGCAGGCCCCCAGCGGTGCACGGTCGAGGCATGCACCTGCGGCAGCGTGCTCAGCAGGCTGCTGAGCTTCAAGGAGCTGTGCGAGCGCATGCCGCAGAGGGAGCGCATTCGCTGCATGCGCTGCCTGTACACCATGCTGCTGTGGGCATCGCAGCGCATTGCAGAGCAGGTGCATGCACGCGCGCGCACCTCCCTTGAGCAGCGCGGCAGAAAATACCCGGTCTAGCTACTCGCACATGTGCTGGTCGTCAGCCCGCGCTGCATTGCTGGCAGGCCGCCGCTGCATGCTCTGATCAGTCAGCGCATGTGGTGCTGCGCCCTCTGCCCTAGAGCACTTATTGCTGCAGTCGTGCAACTCACTGCCTGTGCGCACGGCATTGCTAGCAGCCGTTGAGGTCAGTGCTTTACACAGTTGCCATCAGTGTTGCTGCTTTACACAGTGCCTCACAGACGCCTGGACAAGAACCTGTTGTGAATGCCGCCTTTTCTTTCGGCAATCACGCTTGCAGCCTGTGCACATATTTCATTGGCAGTGGCACATCTTACCGCAGCTCGTTGGTGCAGAACACCCACGAGGCCAGCGCGAGTGTCGACACATCACTGGGCACGCATGAAAACCAGATGGAGCTTCTGCAGCACATCTGCGGCGTAATCGCCATCTGCCGCACACCCTGGCGGATGCTGGTGCGACCTCAGTCGCCGCCCCATAGCACTGCGTGCGTGTTCGGAGGCGCGCGCTGCCGCTGGTGACATGGCTGCAAGGCGTGTAGGCGTGTATGAGGCACATTTGCATACAGCGCTCTATGCCAGGCACGTGCAGCTCGAAGACAAAACTCGCTGCTGTCCTAGGTAGCTGGATTGCGGAGCCCATCGTGACCTGCGCTTGCGGCATCGCTTCCCAGTCTCTGGCCCGTGCAGGCCGAGGCGGAGAGCCCTTGCAAGGATGCCGAGCGGCGCGGGGGCCTGCTCCCGCTGGCCCTGTCGGCCATGGAAGCCGCGCTCAGGCGCGCGCCAGAGGCGCTGAGCAGCGCACTGAACAGGGGCATCAGCAACGCTGCGGTTCAGGCGCGCTCACGACCTGGCACCGAGCATCCGAGCTCGGACGGCTGGGCAGGCGTTGCGCGCTCGCAGCTGCCTGGGAGCGAGTCCTGTGGCAGGGAGAGTGTGATGGAAGGTCGTCACAACCCTCAGCCCTCGACTCGTCCCCAGCGCGCAGGCGGTCGAGCACGCGACGGATGTGCTGCTGGCGGTGGGCCCCTGCGAAGGCCAGCAGCTGGCCGCCAAGGCGCTGCTCGCCACGCTGGCCAAGCTGCTCGCGACGGCGCACGCGCAGCGCGTCGCCCTGCGCGTCGGGCTCTTGGTGAGCCGCAGCAGCCCGTGCAGCCCCACCCTGCCAGCATTGCGGCCGGGGCATGCATGCCTCACGTGTGTGAAACATCTCATGCGCAAGGGTGCGAGCGCCTGCGCCCACCGGCTGCATTGGACGCGCCAGGACGCGCTGATGGACTCGGTCCCACTGCTACTGTGGCCAAAACCACTCACGCCAACGGCTGGGCGCATCCTGCCAGCGGCGCTGCTGCCGCATGCGGTGGCGCACCTGCTGCCCCTTCTGCTGCTGCCGCCCGAGCGCGTGCGCGCGCTGGACGCCGCGCAGGCCCAGCGCGTTAACGACTCCGACGACAGAGCACTGGATATCCTTGCGGCCAGCATAGTGCGTTCGCAGCCCTCCCGCTGACCAGCCGGGCGAGGCCCATGCGCTGTGCACCCTGCTGCGATGCGATAGCGGACTGAGCGCGCAGCCTGATCAAGCATGTGCGCAGGGCGCCATCTACCGTCTGTTGGAGGGGCCCGCGGAGCCCAGGGCGGTCGCGCTGGCGTGCCCGGGCCTGGCGCCCTTCGTCGTGGCCGCGCTGCGCAAGCTGGCCGACATCTGTGCGCGCTGCCCTGCTACGCGTGCCAGGAGCGTGAACTGTCAAGATGTCCGGCAGGGCTGTGTGACGCTTCTCATGCAGCAGCCTCGTGCTTCATTCTGCACAGCAGTGCATGGGGCGCATGCTTGAGCACTTTGGCGTACCTGGCATGCACTCCTCAGCTGGGCATGTGAAGCGTGCGGCCTTACGCGAGCGGGCTTCTCATGCCAAGGTCCTGCGGGCCAGTGGACATGCTTGACGCCCCTGACTTGCAGGCCTTCCCACTGTGCATGCTGTGCAGACGTCAACCCGGCACAAATTCGCAGATTGCCCCCGTCCGGGCGAGCGATCCTGGGATCAGTGGGCCATGGGAGCGGAAAAGGGTGCCGTAATTGGTGTGTACGTCGCCGCGAAGATATCCGAAGAGTCGCCCGCCCTGGGCTTGGCACTCGCGCGCGCCGGCGTGCTGGGCGCAGCCGCGCGCCTGGCGCAGCACTTGGTGAACGCATGCCCAGAGGCCATGCGCGAGGGCAAGGCATGTGCAGCAGCGCTGCGCATGCACTATCTCCTGCAGGCCATCAACCGGCACTTGCCGCAGGTGTGTGCGTGCGCTTTTGCGCCGCCCATGCTCACAGCGCGTGCAGGCCGCAGCTGAACCCGCTTACGCTGCATGGGCGGTGCGGCAGGACTGCCTGCTGATGGTCGATGGCGCGCCGCCACAGGAGCCCAGCAGCAGACCATTTGAGGGCGCGTTGGCCATCATGGCCTCCGCCTTCGCGGCCTTTGATGCCGAGGTCGCGCCGCGCATCCCCGCAGACGGGCTGTCGCCGGTCAGCCTGGAGGACCTGCGCCTGAAGACGCCCGCGCTGCGCCCCGTGGGCTGCTGGTGGTCGGGGTGCGCGGCCCGCGCCGCCTGCAGGCACACCGATGCTGGCAGATGCGCCTGCTGCCGCACTCGCCCAGAGTCGTCACTGCGCATCACGCGCGCAGGTGCTGCAACCTGTCCGGTGCGACGGAGGCGGGCCTGCGGCTGCAGCGGTGCTCCGGCTGCGACATTGCGCGCTTCTGCTCAGAGGCGTGCCACAAGGCAGCCTGGCGCGCGGGCCACAAGGGCGCCTGCAAGCGCGCGCTCGACAGGCGTGCCGGCACGGACGCCCTGTGTTGAGGGGCTGCCATCTTTTTGAGCCAGAGGCTCTGCATGGAGGCTCATGTGATGTGTGAAAGTTATGTGGCTGGATGCTGCAGCTTGATGCGCCCCGAGTGATCCATATGCCCCTTGTCGCTTGTGGCGGTCAGTGTGTGGCGGCCACCTAAAGGGGGCAGGCGACTGTGACAGGCCTGCGCTGCATAGACACTGCCCTGCAGAGCTTGACCGTGCCTGCAAGTGCAGACTATGCGGCTCATGTGTGGCTCCATGACCTGTTCGATAGGCGGCTGCATGTGGCTTTTGAACAGAAGGTATACACTGCGGCACAGCACAGCCAGAGTGAGCTTCCATGACGTCGCAAGGAAACCAGTGGTGCTGATTTCGTGCAGGGACGTGTAGCGGAGCTGTCTCTCGCCTGTGCAGCGGTCGCCGTCATGGAACCTGATCAGGCTGCATTGTCTGCTGCGAGTTTGCTGTCATGCGTTTGTTGTCATGCGTTTCTTGTAATGCGATAGGTCCGACATTCCTGACGGTGCTTGGCACCAAGCTTGTTTTAAGGGGAGCTAGCTGCTGCACGGTCATTGGGGGTGACGTGAGTCGATGTTGGCTGCGCTCGACAGGCATAGGACGCTCACTGACCAGCATGTGCGCATGCAGCGCTCATGCATAGGCGCGGCTGCATGTACGCCTTGCTGCAGCGCCCTGTGCTGACAGCAACGGCTGCAGGCACCGGCCAACCTGTATATCAGGGAGGCCAGGACTGTCTGAAAAATGTGTTTAGGCGGGATGCCAGTCCTGCAATACTTGCCCTGGCGTGTTTTAAGACACACGCCGCATGGTTGCAAAGCACGCGCGCTCCTTGATGGCGACAGAATACTCACCGCCTGACTACCTTCCTGCACTATCTATGCCATGCATGCACCTGCGAGGTGCCATCATACATTCATGTCTAGCAGGTGCACAACGTTCCTAGCAGTGTGCACACGCGCTGGTCGCAGGCGTCCTGCTCACCAAAGAGGTGTGTTGCATGCATGCTACATCAGGCCGCCTCTCAGCCCCAGCCCCGTGACATGCCAGCGCTCTCTGTTTCTACCTAGACAGCGCTCTCTCTTTCACCTGAACGTTCCGTTCTAACAACACACGTTGTTAAGGCGCATAATGGCAAGCGCAGGGCACACGACCGTTTGCACACCTGGACTGGCTACATGCATGCTTGCAAGCGGGTCCTTATCGCTGCCAGCGGCGCGCCGCCGCTGACGCGCCGGGCCAGGTGCTGCATGCGACGGCTGCGGGCTCGCCGGGCTGGCGCGATGACGCAACAATGCTGTGTCAGACCTGGCTCTGCAAAAGGCCACAGGTATGGGCAGCACTAGGAGCACAGCCGACACTGCAGGCGCTGGCAGCATCATTGGCGGGCGCAGGGTGCTGTGCATGGTGGACATAACGGGCCGGTCAGGGGCGACACAGACAGGAGCGAGCATGTGTACCTTGCTCACAGCACACTCTGTGGCGCGTCACCCTGCTTCACGGCCGCCGAGCCGCACCACATCAGGCAGAACCCCTGTTCAGCACCTGCGGGGCGCTCGCAGCTGCCACTGGCCGGCCGGCAGAGAAGTCGAGGCAGATGCCGAGCTTGGCGGCTGTCTCGCGCGCGCGCGCCAGCCGCGCGCCCGGCCTGCACGAGGCAGTCCTGCTGCATCAATGGTCACCCACACAGACTCCGTGTACATGTGTATGCGCTGTACACATACCGTTGGTAAAGTGTCCGTCTGTCCAGACAAGTGCGTGCGTGTCTGTTGGTAATTATGACTGACAAGCAGGCCGTTTCACACATTGCGACCCAGGTCGCGCGGGCTGATGAGACAGCCACATCAGCGGCGCAGCAGACGCTGCTGGGCCCAGCGCCGCACCGGGCATTCTCCTTGTCGGCGGCGTGGCGCGGCGCGCTGACGGGCGCGCTCGCCGGCCCGTCCTGCGCGCCGGCGCCGCGCGGCGGGCAGGGGTCAGTCGGGCGTACGCATGAATGCAGCGCACGCTACGCGCCGGCTCCCTGCCCGCAGACTTTTGCTCGTCTCCTGAGTCTCCCTTCTCTGAGCTCATGTACTCAATCATTGCCAGCGTGTCCATCTATGCATGTCAATTTAGCCTCAGCCCCTGCCTGCAGTCTGGGGCGGCCGGCGAGGGTGCGCACCTGCGCGGAGTTGCCGAAGGGCACCCGGGCGTCGGCGGTCGCGGGGCTGGCGGCGCGGCTGCAGCTGCGCCCAACAGAGCCGCGCGGCCCCTGCGCCCAGGCCAGGAGCTGTGACGCACTATGGTGTGTGGTATATGCCGCATCTCACTGTGTCTCACAGCTTGGATGGCGGTGCCGGGTCAGGCCCCGGCAGCTCACTCCAGCCATGCACGTCTGCAGCCATGCCTGCCTCAGCGTGCAGACATGCAGTGCGCCTGGCCAGTGCCGCGCGCTCCACTCTCCTGCATACGAGCAGGTGGGTAACGTGCGCAAGCTCTGCATAGAGCGGGGATAGCGGGGAGAGCGGCGTGGCTGCACAAAACGGTCAGCGGAGCCGCTCGCGCGCGCGCCTGCGCGTGCCGGCGCTGGCCGGCCGGCGTCGCGGCGGCCGCGGCGGAGCTGGCGTCGCGCTGCGCAGCCCTGCCCGCGCGCTCCGAGGACGCGCCGCGGCCGCCACGCGCGCCCGCCTCCGCTGCCGCCCAGCGCCCGGCCGAGCTCGCGTCGCTGGCGCGCGAGTCGGTGCTCTGCGCGCGCGGCGCGCGCGGGGCGGTGCGCTGCCGTGCCCGCCCCGCCGCCGCCCGCTCTGCGGGCTCCTCGGGAGCATGGACGGAGGCGGTGCGATTGGAGTGGGGGTTCGGCAGCATTTCCAGGACGGGCGCGGGCCGGCGCGCGGCGGCGGCGGCGCGTGCGGCGGCGGTCGCGGCGACCGTCAGGCGGCCGAGGCCGCCGCGCGGCGCGGAGCGCGAGCGGCCCTTGACGGCGGGCGGCAGCGCGCGCGCCCAGCCCTGGCTGCGCGCCTCTAGCACCGCCAGCTGCGCCGCCGCGCCCGGCTCACGCACGGCGTGCTGTCACGGCACTGGGGAAATGGGCATGGGCAAATGAGCATGGGAATATGGCGCCAACAGCACTCCAGGCAAGCAGGAGCAGAAGCAAGGGCATCACCGGCTGAACTCTACTCCGGCTGAGTGCGCTGAGCGCGCGCTGTGCGGCACTTGTTGAATACCCAGGAGCTTGGCAGGGTGCCGCCTGGGCGTCCCAGGGCGCGCGGGCGCACCCGCGCCGAGATGGTGCGCAGCTCGTCCTTCAGCTCGGCGCGCTCCTCGCGCATGGCCTGGTTCTCGAACGCCAGCGCGAGCGGGGCGGCATCCATGTCCGCGCCGACAGCCGCGGCGCGCGGCGTGAGCGCCGGGTCAGGGCAGCGCTCCGCCGAGGCCTCGGCCGGGTCGCTCGCGCCGCCGCCGCCCTGCCACCCTGCGCCCAGCGCCGCCCTGTGCGGCGCGGCGAAAGGCGCCCGGCCCGCTGCGACACCCTCCTCCTCCCGGGCCGCCCTGCGCGGCCGCGCACGCTGCGGTGGGGACCGCGCGCTAGCCAAGCTCAGGCCGCCCGCCGGCTCGCGGCCCGTGCCAGCGGCGCCGGGCTGCGCGCCCGTCGCGCTTGCGCCATGCCCGTCCGGGCTCCCAGCTGAGGCGGGGCCCGCGTCCGCGGCGCTGTCGGCAGCATGCGTTGCCCTACCCAGGCGGGCGCCCTCAGTCCAGCAGGCGGCGCTGCCGGCGTCGCTGGCGGCAGTGGCGGCGCTGCTGGCGGCCGCCTCCCCGGCCGCGCCGATATTGGCTGCCTCGAACAGCGGGTTGCTCACCGGCCGGCCGAGCGCGGCAGCGGGCGCGCCGGCCGGGCCGGGCGTCAAGCGGGGGCCATCGCGCGGCTCCACTGCTGCAGACACCGCCTCGGCAGGCGCAGCCGCAGCCGCAGCGGGATTCTCGGCGACAGAGCCGTCATCATCCTGGCCCCCACCGCCCGCTGGCCCGGCGCTGGTCTGCAGCGCTGCGGCGACCCGCCCCACGTCCAGGCCCCAGCCGACCCCCAGCACGGGCGTAGCGGCGCCCCGGCCGGCGCCCGCGGCGCGCAGCTGCAGCTCCAGCGGCGCTGCAGCGCCGCCGGCGCCGCGCCGCGCGCTCGCTGCAGCGGGCGCGGCGCCCCCGGCGCCCGGCCGCACGCCCGGCCCCGCGCTGCAGGACCCAGCGCTGCCGGCCGCGCTGTCGCAGGCGCGCGGCGCTGTCGCTGTCGAAGCCGACGGGCGGCCGGCCGGCGCGCACGGGGCGCGGGCGTTCGTGGCCGCGGCGGCGGCGGTGCGCGCGCTGCGCAGCGCGCCCTCTGCGCCTGGAGCGTTCCCGCGCGACGTCACGCTGGGCGGCGAGGAGGCGCTGGGGCGAGGCCGGCCGGCCGCGCAGGGCGCGCCGCCGTGCAAGGCCGCCTCGGGCTGGCCGCCCGCGTGCCTGCCGGTCCCACGACGCCAGGGAGGCAGTGAGAAGGCAGGGAGAGACAGTTGGACGGGTGCGACAGCAGGCATGCATCAGACAGGGCTGGCCACTGGCGAAAGCACCACTGCCTCTACAACCGTGGCCGATCAGGCAGCCAGCTCAGGCAGCTCGGGTGCCTGGGTGCGCTTGTCACGAGGCAGGAGACGCTGCTATCTTCATCTCATAGACTCCGTGAGGCAGCGCGTATCTGACAGGTGAGAGGGGCGCCGGCGGCACCCGCCGCTGCTTTGCGGTTTGCTGAAGGAGCCTGTGCACGCATGCCGCAACGCAAACCCAAAGTGCCCGTGATAAAACAACCACGGGTGGCGCGCCTGTTGCGCTGCCGCCGCTCCTTGAAGTCCTGGAACGTCTTGGCGCCCAGCTCCATCGCGCGCGTGCGGCCGCTCGCGTCGCCGCCGCCGGCCTTGGCTGCCGCGGGCTGCGCGCCGGCGCCGCCGGGCTGCGGCCCGCCCAGCCGCAGGTTCTTCAGCTGCGCGAGCGGCGTGCGCTGCCGCGCGCCGGCCGCGCCGTCACCTGCGCCAGGATCGCCGCATTGGAATCGGCACCAAGCGGCACAGTGCCCTGCAAACCCACACTGGCAGCGTGCCCAGCTGTGATGCTGATGACTGTGTGAGAGGAGTGTAAAGGTCCACACATGTTGCGCAGACTGCTGCTTCAAGCATAAGCACGTTGTGTTCTGCCGTGCTCAGAAGCAACTCGTACAGACAACACAGGCGCGGCGTGCCGGAGGCAGCAAGCACAGCACCTTCAGATCGCGCGCCGCCGCCTCTCGCAGCCGTACGCTGGGTATCTGCTGTCACAAAGCTGTGGCGCGGGCCCTGCACATCGCAGCAAGCAGCTTCAGCACAGCTGTGGTGCAGCACTTGGCGATGCCACAGCGTCAGCTGGAGACAGCTGGGGCGCTCGCGCGCCTTGCTGAGAGGAGCGCTGCCCTCTACCAATGGCGCTTCTCTGGAGACAGCCTGGTCGGCCATTCTGCGCCCAGCGGCGCCAACACAGACCTGTGGATCAAGCACCGGCGCCCAAACTGTGCGCCAGCCTTTTACCAGAAATGCGTGAGCTGCATAGGTAAGCTGCACGCACGCCCTGCCAGCAGGACGCCGTGGGATGCAGCTGGAGTGTGTGCTTTTGAACGGCCTTCAAACGGTTGGACTGCTGACCCTGGTTTTTTGCCCCAGTTACATGGGAACGCCTGCGGGCTTTTCTGTCGAGTTTTGTGGCTCTGCTGGTGTAGCCTGCAACAGCGCTCTTTCAGCAGCTTGTGGAAGTGGTACCTCAAAGCTTTACCTACAGACTGGACCAGTTGCAGGCTGCAGGGCGGCGTGGGTTGGTTGTAAAAGGTATTACCACACCCCCCACTTCCTCAGTCATTATGCATCAAGGAAACATGAGCGCTCTTGAGATCACCTGAAGCCCTGCTCAGTAGGTAAAGACACGAAGGACTCGCCCGATGCCGTGACAATGCCACTTGCCTTGCTATACAGGATAGGCTCATTGTAAGGCCAGTGCATATACAAGTAGTCAGAGCCACCAACTCAACCCGTGCAGCCTGGAGGCACCGGGGCTGCCTTGCATTGGTAGCCGCTGCTGCCTGCCACGCCGCGCTTCGAAGCAGCCACGCACCGCACTGCTCAGGTAGGCTTCAGTGCGCTGTTGTATGCTCGATAGTGGTTGCGCTTGGACACCAGCGGTTGCCAATGGGGAGGTGCAAGGCAGCTCATTTGCGCTGTATCTGAGGACTCCTCCATGGAGCAGCTGATGTAAGGAGAGCACTGCGCGCAGCACAGCAAAAAACCTTATGGAGGCACACAGCGTGCCTGATAGTGTTTCAGTGCACTGCCGGCTGCTTCGCATTGCAGACTGCAGAATGCCTTGCTGCACAGGCCGGGTTTGACTCGCTCTCCGACGACCTGATCCGCGGCATTGTCGGCCGCGCCTGGGCACAGCGCCCCGCACAGTCTGCCGTGGCTGAAGTGCGCAGCGCCGTGGACCTGCTGAGCTTGTGCCGCCGCGTGCACGACGTGCTGCTGGCGCAGCCGCTCCCCCTGGCGCTCGACTTTTCGGCCGCGCCGCTGAGCAAAGCGCAGCGCAAGTGGCTGGCCGCAGACATCCCGGGAGGCTACGTGGAGGCGGCCACCTTCAACCACAAGGACTCCCCGCTGTGGAGCAGCAAGGACCTCGGGAGGTTCCTCGCGCGGCACGGCGGCTCGCTGCAAAAGCTGGCCGGCGTGCCGCTGCGGCTCGTGTCCAGCAGGGACTCCAGCCAGGCGCCCCCGCTGGACCTGACCAGCCTCAGCAGGCTCACCAGCCTCGGCATCCACCTGCCGCCGCGGCTCATATCTCAGGGCCAGCGCGCGTGGTTTGCGAGGGCATCCTGGCCACAAGGACTGCTTCGGCTGGAGCTGGTCGGCGTGGGCGAGCCTGGTGTGAAGTGGCTTGACCGACTGGCATGGGCGGCCTGCCCGGCGACAAGCAGTCACAGGAGCCTGGCGCCAATGGAACTTGTGCATGTTTCGGGCACAGCTCTGCCGGAGGACGGCCCCGGGAGCATGCCGCAGTCAAGCAGCACCCGCAGGTCCTCGCAATCTCTGCACGCTGCTTGCTCAAGGACGGCTGGTGGAGCCTTCTCCCCATGCCTGGGCTCGGGAGGACCATGTATGCGCTTGTTCGCAGCCCCCACGCATGCGTGTACGGCTCAGGGGATGGCAAGGATGGCACCAAAAGCTCTCGCGGCTCTGTAGTCCGATCCGCTGCGAACATGCAGGTGACTGACTGCGGCGCGCCGCTGCAGTTTGTCTGGTATTGGGGCCATAAAGCATGTCGTGTAGAAGTGTATATCTGTGTGCATGTGCTCATCCGGGAGTGCTCCCGCCAGTATGCACTCGAGATTTGCGAGCACCCCATGCGCATGGGTGAGCTGTCGCTCCTGGCCTGGCGCCCCTGGCCGCCGGAGGGCTCCGCTGCGTGGCGTGCGACCGTGGAGGACCACGCGCATGCCCTCTGGTGGTTGGATCAGGTCGGCATGATGTAGTGTGCATTGTCCTTCGATACATCACAGTCGCCCCTGGTATGAACAGGCGGCGGTCAGCGAGATAGCTTGACGTGATCCTCTGAGCTGAGCGCCATATCTTAGGCGCTCGTTCATGCCACACCTTCCTCTGCAGCAAGCACTGAAGAAGAGCACACATGCAGAGTGAGTGCATGTCCAGCAAGTGATTCAGTGGGTGCACCACCTCGCGCTCTGTCTGCCACACATCTCTTTTGCAGCGCGCAGTGAATGGAACACACATGCAATGTGGGTGCATGTCCACCCAGTGATTTGGTGGATGCACAACCCTGCGGTCTGTCTTGCCACAGGTCATTTTTACAATGTGGCCTGCAGCGCGCTCTGACGTTGAACACATGTGCAGAGTGAGCGCATGTCCGGCAAGTGACTCGGAAGTGCATCACCCTGCGCTCTGTCTGCCTGGCAGACTCTGCCACAGATCAGTTTTGCAACGTGGCCTGCGGAGTGCACTGACCTGCAGTGCGCATAGCTGTGGAAGACGCATGCAGACTGGACACATGTGCAGCATTTAGTCTGGTGGATGTATGGCCCTGCGGGGTGGCTTGTATGCCAATTCTATGTCATATGGGTGAATGTCCAGGCTGGCTGCATGGTCTGCATGAGTGAGCGTAACAATTGTTTGGGTCCGCCGCCTGCTCGCCTTAACACTTGTTCTCAGCATGTCAGTGGATCCGGCTGGATCCAACAGGCAGGCTTCTGTTTTGGGGAGCACGCCTTTGATGCCATGCCCCTTGTCCCCGCTTTTATGTCAACCACATGATCTTCCGGCGGAAGTCTTCTGCAGAACCACTTGCAGCCGCCGCATGTTCCCTTTTCCAATAACACAAAGGACCATCCGCATGCATGATGGTGCGCGGTGGGCGTCCGGACATCTGTCCGAAGACCCTTCATTCCATAGGAAGGCTCTGAGTGCGCGCGCCTTTCGGCGCACTCAGGCGTGTTAGGTTAGAAGCCTGTTGCAGCCAGCTAGTGCCGCTCAGGCAACAGGTGTCAAGCGCGTAGGCAAGGAGTCATCCCATACCCACACAGCAAGGGACATCGGGCACTCAGGCAAGGCAGATCTTACGGCATTGGCTCTGGAACGCGCTGCTTTCTAAATTTGAGTCCAAGAAAAAAAACCCCCTGCTGAAGTGCTTCGTTGACCTGCTCAAGCTAAGGCGAGTCGCCTTAGGCGACTGGTTAGTGGTCCAGAGCCTTTTTGCTGCGCGACTCTATGGCATCAAGGCCTCAGCTGCACTGGTAGCCAACGCTGTCTGTGATGCCGGACTGCAATGCTGCCGGGCACGGCGCTGCTCAGGTAGGCTGTCCAGCGCTGTTGTTGTATTGTTGCGCAGCGGCTGCCGTCGCGTGCTCTCTGGTATCTCTCCGCTGTCTGCCACTGGCGAGGTTTGCAGTGCGTGGCAGCAGCTGTGTGAACAGGAAGTGTGCAATGTGCGCGTGACGTCAACGCACACTGCGCGCGTAACCGGTGACAGCGCGTTGCTGCGCGTTCAGGGGCGCACAACGCGCTCGCTGGCGCTAAAACAACGCACTGCTGCAGAGGTTTGCTTCAACTCGCTCCCCGACGCCCTGATCCGCGGCATTGTCGACCGCGCCTGGGCGCAGCGCCCCGCTCAGCCTGCCGCGGCAGAAGTGCGCAGCGCCGTGGACCTGCTGAGCGTGTGCCGCCGCGTGCGCGGCGTGCTGCGAGCGCAGCCACTCCCCCTGGCGCTCGACTTTACGGGCGCGCCGCTGAGCAAGGACCAGGGCAAGTGGCTGGCCGCAGACGTCCGGGTAGGCTTCGTGGAGGCCGCCGCCTTCCACCACAGGGACTTTCGGCTATGGAGGTGCGCGGACCATCGCAGGTTCCTCGCGCGGCACGGCCGCTCGCTGCGGTGGCTCTTCGGCGTGCCGCTGCGGCTCGTGTCCAGCAGGGACGCCAGCCGGGCGCCCCCGCTGGACCTGACCAGCCTTCCTAGGCTCATTAGCCTCAGCATCCTGCTCCCGCTGCGATATGAGCACATTCCGGCTCAGGAGCACGTTCTGCTCATGCGGGGATCCTGGCCAGAGGCGCTTCGCGAGGTGAAGCTGCTCAGCGCGCAATCCTCTGGAAGGCACGTGCTGCGCTCCCTGGCATGGGCGCCCCTGCCACACCAGCAACCCCCGGGCGAGCCCCTGATCTTGAATGGCGTGCATGTAGTGGATGCCGTTCACCCGGGGAAGCTCAATGAGCGCATGAGCTTGGACGTGCTAATCCAGGTCCTGCAGGGTGAGTGCGCCAATGCCCTTGCGCGGCTCATCCTCAATGGCAATGTTTACACCCGCATTATGAACGTGTGCTTGAACGGGTGCATAAAGTGTGTCAAGGGGTGACGAACAGTGACCTGGCACAGGCCGTCGCTTGCCACGGGGCCTGTATGTGGGCGCACAGCTCGAGTGAGGCCGCACGGCGCATGGAACCATTCCTTGGGCGACTCTGTATGCGGAGAGCAAAGACGCGGCCAGGGGGAGGCCTCTTGTATCCGGCACCTGCCAGCAGGCTTCTGGGCGTCTGCGCGGTTTTATCCCAGCACATGCAGGCCCGGCGTGCGGGCCTGCTGTGCCGACGCCGTTCGGGGTGCAGGCAAGCAGCAATTGACCTGCGCTCTGTATTACCACAGATCAGTTCGCAACGTGGCCTGCAGCGCGCACTGACGTAGAAAGCACATGCAGAGTGGGTGCATGTCCAGCAAGTGCAGCATCAATGGGTGCACCACCCTGCGCTTTGTCTGCCTGGCAGACTCTGGCACGGATCCACTATGCAACGTGGCCTGCAGCGCGCACTATGCTGCAGTGCGCGCTGTTGTGGAACACGCATGCAGACTGGAGACATGTGCAGCCAGGACTTTGGTAGGTTCAAGGCCCTACAGGGTGGCCAGTATCCCTACCGTGTGTCAAGTGGGTAAAGTCCACATTGGCTGAAGTTCTGCAGGAGTGAGCGTCATGATTATCTCCGGGACCGCGCCTGCTTGCCTCTGCTTGACAATTGTCCTCAACATGTCCGGAGAACCTGCTGACTGATATGGCAGGCCTCCGTGATGGAGAGAATGCTTTTGGGTGCCACGCCCCTTGTCCCGCGCCGCGCGCGCCCGGTGAGCCGTCCTGGACCCGCACCACTGTGTGTCAACCACAATAATTCTTGTTACATACTTATCAGAAGTCACATCTTCCCTTGAAGATAAACACAAAGGATCATCTGCGTGCATGGTGATGCGCCGCAGGCGTCACGAGAACTGTCTCGTAGTCCACAGCAGTTAGCCCGGTCCTCCCTAGTATTTTGATTTCCAAAGAAAACCCCGCGGTTGAAGGGCTGCTCAGAAAAAGTGGTCTGCCAGCTGAGGCAATCGTTGTCCAGCTCAGCCTGAGGCAATCGTTGTCCTGCTGAAGCTCAGGCGACCAGAACCTGCTGGAGGTCCAGGCCTGCCATACTGGCGCGGCTCCAAGGCGCAAGGGCTCGTTTGCCTGGCGACCAGCGCTGTCAGTGATGCTAGTTGGCAGTGCTGCCGGACATGGCGCTGATCAGGTGGGCTGTCAAGCGCTGTTGTTCGACACTCACGTGGCTGCCGCCGCGTGCTTTCTTGCATCTCTGCGTGGTCTGCCACTGGCAAGTATGTCCTGTGTGGCAGCAGCTGTGTGCAAAGGGCGTGGGCGCCGCACACTTGATGTCAAGGCAGACTGCGCGAGTGACCAGTGACAGCGCCCTGTTGCATGTTCAGGGCCGCACACTGCCCTTGTTGGCACCATAACAAGGCAGTGCTGCGCAGGCCGGCTTTGACTCGCTCTCCGACGACCTGATCCGCGGCATCGTCGGCCGCGCCTGGGCGCAGCGCCCCGCTCAGCCCGCCGCGGCAGAAGTGCGCAGCGCCGTGGACCTGCTGAGCGTGTGCCGCCGCGTGCGCGGCGTGCTGCTGGCGCAGCCGCTCCCCCTGGCGCTCGACTTTTCGGGCGCGCCGCTGAGCAAGGAGCAGGGCAAGTGGCTGGCCGCAGACGTCCGGGCAGGCTGCGTGGAGGCGGCCGCCTTCAACCACAAGGACTTTCGGCTGTGGAAGGGCGCGGACCACCGCAGGTTCCTCGCGCGGCACGGCCGCTCGCTGCGGCGGCTGTCCGGCGTGCCGCTGCGGCTCGTGTCCAGCAAGGACGCCAGCCGGGCGCCGCCGCTGGACCTGACCAGCCTGACCCGGCTCGCCAGCCTCGGCATCCTGCTCCCGCTGCGCAATGCGGAGGCCGCGGCTCACACCTACCTGTACTTCATGCGGGGATCTTGGCCCGAGGCG
>JAABUH010001795.1_pt1 | contig 22326 bp, 20 predicted proteins | sample 5559121 | NCBI WGS metagenome assembly JAABUH01 (sample SAMN10711871, study PRJNA513364) | rock metagenome | isolation source: Antarctica rocks | place: Antarctica: Victoria Land, Battleship Promontory nord | collected 2015-12-28
AGCGCGGGCAGGGCGGCCCTGGTGAGCAGGATGGGTGCGGTGAGGTTGAGCTGGAGCTGGGCTGTGATCTCGTCCTCGGTGATCGAGTCGATGCGGCCCGCACGGACGTTGCCCGCGTTGTTGATCAGCACGTCGATCCCGCCGAAGGCGGCGGTGGCCTGCGCGACGACATCCGCGGGGACGCCGGGCTGGGAGAGGTCGGCGGTGACGACCGCCGCCTGGCTTCCTGCGGCGCGGACCTGCTCGGCAACCTCCTCCAGGGGGATGTCGTCTCGCGAACGCGGGGCGAGCGAGCAGACGGGTGGGCCGGACCGGTGCGCTGACGCCCTCGGGCTCGAGGCGCGCCTGTGGTCGGCGGAACGGGCGGCGTGCTGCCTGGCGGTGGCAGCGGGCTGCGCCCGAGGACCCTTGCTACACGGCGGCGGCGGCCACGTCAACCGGTCGCGACGTCGGGGTCAACGACCAAGGCGGCGTCGTCACCTCAACTCGTCACCTACACGTTGTACCGCTTCGACATCTGCGTGCGCGCCACCGCCGCCGTCGTCGGGGTCATTGGCGCCGCCGGGCGTGCCGGTTGTTCCAGGAGAACCTCTCCGCGTTCCGGTTTCCCGGTGCTCACGCCCCTGCTTGCGGCCTCGCTCGCGGTCAGCGCGGCGGTCGAGGTGCTGTTTCGGCCGATACGCCGCGTTGCGAGCCAGATCGGCGACGACCTCGTCGGGCTCCTCGCAATTGAGGGTGTAGCGGGGGTCGGCGCGTGGGTGGCGGCGTAGGGGTCGAGGTCAGGGCATCTGCACACCCTGGATCGTCATCAGTGGTTGTGCATCTCGGCCGGCTGATCTGTCGCGCGGTGCGGAACGGCCCCATCGGCGGTGAGGGCTTGCTCGATGTCGGTGTCGCGGATCAGTCCGTCGAGTCGTGCGATCTCGGTGCCGTCGTGGAACAGCAGCAGGGTGGGGGTGCTCAGCACGTTGAAACGGCTGGGCGCTTGCAGGTCGCTGTCTACGTCGATGCGGACGGCCCGCACGCTGGGGTGTCGGCCGTAGCACGGCGTCGAGCCGGGGTTCCAGGGCGCGGCACGGTGCGCAGGTGAGTTGCCAGAAGTCCAGCAGGGTCAGTCCTGGACCGGTGAGCAGCTGCTCGACCTGGTCGGCGGTGGCTATGGGCGCGAGTGACATGAGGTGTCCTTGGGGTTGTCCGGCGGGTCAGCGGCGGGCGGCGGGGGCGGCGGCGGTGTTGACCTCGTCGTCGGGTGCGTGTCCGACGCTGGCGATGGCCTGGAACAGCAGCGAGGGCCGGCCGCCGATGGAGTTGATGAAAATGGTGGTGACGGACAGCGCCATCGCGATCATCGCCCAGACCGGGTAGATCAGGCCGGTCGCGGCCAGCGGGATGCCGATGCCGTTGAACAGGAACGCGAGCGCGACGTTCTGCCGGGTGCGGCGGTAGGAGCTGCGGCTGATCTGCCGGGCGGTCTGGATGGAGGTCACGTCGTTGCGCACGATGATGATGTCGGCCGACTCCACCGCGATGTCGGTCCCGCCGCCCATCGCGACGCCGACGTCGGCTTGCATCAACGCCGGCGCGTCGTTGATGCCGTCGCCGACCATCACGACCTTCGCGCCGCGGGCTTGTAGCTCGCGGACGATGTCGGCTTTGCCCTCGGGTAGCACCCCGGCGTGCACGTCGTCGATCCCGAGCCGGCGGGCGACCAGCCGGGCCGCGGAGGCGTTGTCGCCGGTCACCATCACCGGCCTCAGACCGTCTTTGCGCATCACCGCGAGCGCCTCGATGGCGTCCGGTCGCACTGCGTCGCCGAGGGCGATGACACCCAGCGGCTGGCCGTCCTGTGACACCGCGATGACGGTCCGGCCGGCCTGCTCGAGCTCGGCGATGCTCGGCTGCAGGGTCGTGAGGTCCACTCCGCGGTCGGTGAGCAGGCCGGGTCGGCCGACCAGGACCGACCGGCCGGTGATGACAGCCGTCACCCCGAACCCGGTGATCGAGCTGAACTGGTCGACGGCAGGAAGGTCCAGACCGGCCTTACGGGCGGCGTCGACGATGGCGCGGGCCAGCGGATGCTCGGAGTTGGCCTCGGCGGCGGCGGCGGCGGCCAGCAACTCAGCCTCGTCGTTCACGGCCCGGAACTCGCGGACCGCCGGACGGCCCTCGGTGAGGGTGCCGGTTTTGTCCAGCACGACGTGGGTGACCTTGCCGAACTGCTGGAACGCCTCGCCGGTGCGCATGATGATGCCCAGGTCGGCGGCGTCACCGGCGCCGCGGACGATCGCCAGCGGCGCGGCGATCCCGACCGCGCAGGGGTAGCCCATCACCAGCACGGTCAGCGCGGCGAACACTGCCCGTGTCACGTCGGGGTGCCCGTCGACTGCCCAGCTGCCGGCCAGCCACCCGATCAGGGACAAGGCCGAGATGGCCAGCACGGTGGGGGTGTAGACCCGTAGGATTCGGTCGACCAGGTGCAGGATGCTGGGCTTGAGGGCCCGGGCGTCCTCCACGTGCCGCACCACCTGAGCCAGGAAGCTCTCGGTCCCGACCTTGCTGACCTTGACCAGCAGCGTGCCGGCGCCGTTGATCGACCCGCCGATCACCTCATCACCGGCCGACCGCTCGAGCGGGACCGGCTCGCCGGTGACCAGCGCCAGGTCCACGCTGGAGAAGCCGGACACGACCGTTGCGTCGACCGGGATCCGCTCGCCCGGCCGGATCCGGACCTGGTCACCGACCTGCACCCGCGCGATCGGGGTGTCGACCTCGACGTCCCGCCCGTCCTGTTGGTGCACGACCCGGGCGGTGTCGGGCTGCAGGTCCATCAGCTTGCGGACCGCTTGGCTGCTGCGGGTCTTGACCAGCAGCGACAGCCACTCGGAGAAGATGTGGTAGTTCACGACCAGCACCGTCACCGCGAAGAACGGCGCGGTCGGGTAGCCCGGCGGCCGGGCCACCAGGCCGTAGAGGCCGCCGGCGATGCCCGCGAACGCCCCGATCTCGAGCATGACGTGCTGGTTGAGGATCCCGCGGCGCGCCGACTGGTAGGCCATCGACAGGATGTGCGGGGCGACGCCGAGCACCACTGCCAGCGCCAGCAGCCCGCTCACGTACGGCACGGCGGTGGTGCCGATGCCGGCGGCGCGCAGCCCCAGCGCGAGCAGGGCGGGTGCGACGATCGCGACGGCACCGGCTACGGCAGTGCGCCGGCCCTGCGGACGCAGCAGCGCGTACGCGACCGGAACCATCACCACGACGACCGAGGCCGGCACCAGCACCGACAGAAACCCGCTGATGTCGGCGATCAGCCCGATCGCCAACAAGCTGGCGGCGATCGCTGTCAGCAGCCGCTTGCCCTCCGTGACCAGCTCCGCTTCCTCCTCCTCGAAGGGGCGCAGCTTGCGCGGGTCGTACAGGTCGTAGCCGATGTCACGCAGCGTGCCGAGGATCTGTTGCGCCTCGATCACCGCCGGGTCGTAGTCGACCAGCGCCTGCTCATGGCTCAGGCTGACCGCGACCTTGTCCACGCCGTCCTGACGGATCAGCGCCTTCTCGATCGTGCCGGTGCACAACGAGCAGTGCAGGCCCGAGATCCGGGCCCGTAGCCGGGCGTGCCCGGCCAGGTTGCTCGGCTCCTCCGCCCACAACTCATCAGCCGGTTCCACCAACGTCTTGGTCATCGCCCTCATCCACTTCCCTCGATGTGTCTCTGCGCCCAGGCCCAGCGCCGCCCCGCGTCCCAGCCCCGGCGAGGCCGGCTAGGCGATGACCGGGTAACCCGCCTCGCCAAGTCGCGCCGCGAGCTGGTCGACCCCGACCGCGTTCTCGTCGAACAGCACCCTGACCCGATTGCTGGCTGCGTTCGCCTCCACCTGGCGGACCCCCTCGATCCGGGTCAACGCCTTACCGATCGCCGCCTCACACGCACCGCAGTGAATCTGCTCAACCGTAAATGTCTCCGACGCCATGACTGCCGCCTTCCCTGATCGTTGGACTACCGGCGACGGTAGACCTTCCACTCGAATAGAAGGTCAAGTCGAGCCTGCCTCCGACCCGCGCGCAGACCCCGATCTTGGCCTCTCAGCGGGCACGGGGGGTTGAGGTGGCCCCTGGACGAGGACCTACCCAGGTTCCTTCCAGACGTAAGGTGTGGGCATGCAAATGCAGATCGGGGAGCTCGCCGACAGGGTCGGAGTGAACACCAAGACCATCCGGTACTACGAGTCCGTCAAGTTGCTACCCCCGCCAGACCGCACCCCGGCCGGGTACCGCCTCTACGGTCCGCACGACGAGACCAGGCTGACCTTCATCAAGACCGCGCAGCACCTGGGGCTCAGCCTGGACGAGATCCGCGAGATCCTGGCCCTACGCGAGGCCGGCACCGCCCCCTGCGAACACGTCCGCGGAGTCCTCCGCCAGCAGGTCCGTGACATCAGCCGCCGCATCGCCGACCTGCGCAGGCTCCGCCAGGAACTGCAAACCCTCGACGCCGCGATCGAGGACATTCCGCAGGATGCAGCAGCAGTGTGCCGGATCATCGAGCACTCCCCTTCCCACAACCCGAAGAGACCGCCACTAGCGGGATGCCGATGCCGTTGAACAGGAACGCCAGCCCCACGTTCTGGCGGGTGACCGCAACCGAGTCACCCCTGCACCACCACGCTTAACTGCGGAGAGCCGCTTTACCGCTGGGAGGTGATCGCGCTCGCGAGCGTGGTGGTCGGCTTGATCGCCGACGGTGGACTGGGCTACCAGCTGCGGCTCGACCTGTCGTTCCGGCGGTGCACCGACGTGGCGCTGGTCCCGCTGTCGTACCTCTGCTGGTGTAGACGGTCGGCGCGGTGTCGTCCGGCCTGCGCCGGTTCGCGCGGCGGCTTACGGCGCAACTGAGGCGAGTAGGTCCACCCACGCCTGCCGCTCCCGTTGCGGCGACACGAGAGGGCCCCGGGCGACCACGTGCCGGGTGAGCTCGGCGTGGAAAGGCTTCTCCGTGGCGACCCGCTCGAGCATCGCGGCGAGCGCCGTGGCGTCGCCGACGTCGACCAGCGCGGGGTAGTCCGAGCCGAGCAACCCGAGGGAGCCGTCGATGCGTGTCGACAAGACCGGCACACCGGCCGCAATCGCCTCGGAGATCGCGTTGGCGCCGCCCTCGAGCCGCGAGGTCAGCAGCAGTAGATCACTGTCGGCCAGCACCTGCAGCGCCTCCTCGCGCGGCACATCACCGCGCCAGTGGTAGCGAGGGTCCCGCTGCATTGCCTGGGTAGCGCGTTCGGCGGTGCCATCGTCGAGCGGGGCGCCGAGGTGGGTCACTCGGATCGGGCACTGCGAGCCGAGCAGGTCGAGGGCCGCCACCACCAGGAACGGGTCCTTCACCGCGCGCAGGTGCGCGAGGAGCACCACCTCGAGGTGCCCTCGCGCGTGGGGGCGTCGAGCCGGCATGACGGCGGACTGATGAACCACGTGGACCCGCGGGTGCACCGCCGCCGGAAGGACGTCGTACGCCTTGTCCTGCAGGACCACCAGCGCCGCCGCCGCCCGCACGGTCTCCTGCGCCTCTGCGGAGTCGGGCAGATCGGCGTACAGGTCCGTCCCCGTGAGCGCGACCACCACCGGCCGGTCCGGGTGCGCCGAAGCGAACTCCCGAACGGCCGCGGCGCTGCGCCGCGCGTGCAGCGCGACCAGGATGTCGGCAGGCTTCCCGGACCACGCCATCGTGAGCTCGACCGAGTGTCCGAGCTCGCGCAGCATCGTGGCCCAGCGCTCAGCGGTGACGCGGTTGCCGTGACGCGAGCACACAGGTGCAGGCGTAACAATCTCGAGGTGCACGAGCGTCAGCGCGCGCAGGTGCGGAAGCCGGCCAGAACGTCGCGCCGCTCCGGCGGGAAGTAGTTGCGGTACGGCACCCGGATGTAGCGGGCACGGGTGGCCCACGAGCCACCCCGGAGCACCCTGCGCCCCTCGCGGAACCACGGGACCGAGTTGTCACTGTAGGCGTCGACCTCGAAGTTCGGGTACGGCGAGAAGGTGGACGCGGTCCACTCCCAGACGTTGCCGAACAGGCCGCGCACGCCGAAGGCGCTGTCGCCCTGCGGGTGCGCCGCGACGTCGACCGGCCCGTCGGCGCGCCACTCTAGGTTCGCGTGCTCCGGCCGCGCCGCGCCGCTGCCCCACGGGTGCTCGCGGCGGGTATCGGCGAACGTCGATCCCGCCGGTTCGGTGCCCGCGGCGACCTCCCACTCGACCTCGGTCGGCAGCCGCCGGCCGGCCCAGCGGCAGTAGGCGTCGGCCTCCCACCAGCAGACGTGGCTGACCGGTCGGTGCGGCTCGAGGTCGACCCAGGCGTCGAAGTGCCTGCGCTGCCAGGCATCGCCGTTGGGGCGCCAGTAGACGGGTGCCGTGGCTCCCGATTCCTGCAGCCACGCCACGCCGCCCCCCCAGAGCTCGGGCCGGGTGTAGCCGCCGTCGTCGACGAACTGCGCGAACTCCGCCTGCGTCACCGGCGCGCGCGCCATCGCAAAAGGCGCCGACTGCACCGGGTGAGCCCACTTCTCGTTGTCGTAAGCGAAGGGGTCGGAGCGCAGAGCGCCCAGCAGGTGCTGGCCGCCGGGCACGTCGACGTCACCGGCGAGGGGGCCCGCCTCGACGTCGACGTGCGTCGTCCCGCTGAGGCCGGGCAGCTGGGGGAGGGGATACCCGAGCGTCTGCCTGGTGTACGTGATCGCCTCGGCGTGCACGTCCTCGTGCAGCACGGCGTAGAGCGCGAGGTGCCGTACAACATCGGTGCAGGACGCGTCGAGTAGCAGCTCGACGGTGCGGTCCCGTACCTCCCTCATGTACGCGAGCGTCTGCTCGCGCGAGGGGAGCTGCAGGTACCGCCTGGTGGCGTGCGGGATCGCGCCCGAGTCGTAGATCGCGTCCACCTGGGGGAGGATCGGCGCCTCCTGCAGCGCGCCGCGCAGCACAAATCGCTCCGAGAACCATGACAGGTGGCCGATCTCCCAGATCAGCGGGTTCACGGTCGCGAGCTGCGGACCGATGAGCTGCTGAGCATCGAGGTCGGCGACCAGGTCCATCGTGCGCTGGCGGGCGTCCTGCACCCACTCGGCCAGCTCCTCGCCGCTCAGCAGCTCGGGGCCGGACAGGTCAGAACGCACAGTCGCTCCTCGGTCAGCGGTGGCAGGTACAACGTAGGCTAGTCATCCCACGGCCGGTAGCGGTTAAGCGGCCTGCTCCTCGGGCTGGTCCTGGAACGGAACCACGCAGAGCCGACATCCCACCAGCCCTAAGGACCCCTCACATACCGACGTGGGGCACGATCTCGCCATAGGCCTCGATGTTCACGCCGGGGCCTAGCATCGCCCAACCACGGCGGCGGTTCGGACACAAGACGGCGGCGGTTCGGACACCATAGACTGACACCGCCGGTCCGACGGCACCACACCTCGGTGCGGGCCCCATTAGGGCCGACACCGCGAAGGAGACTCATGACTCAGCCCTCCCATCGCCGCCTCACCGAGTTCAGCCACGGCGCCGGTTGAGCCTGCAAGCTCGCACCCGGCGAGCTGGCGCAGGTTCTGCGCCGCCTTTCTCCTGTCACGCACCCGAATCTCCTCGTCGGGTCCGACACCGGTGACGACGCTGCCGTCTGGCGGCTGTCGCCGGACCGCGCGCTGGTCCTGACGACCGACTTCATCACTCCCGTCGTGGACGACGCGCGTATGTGGGGGCGGATCGCCGCCGCCAATGCGGCGAGCGACGTCTACGCCATGGGCGGCACGCCGTTCCTCGCCCTGAACCTCGTGGGGTGGAACACCGAGGAGCTGTCGGCTGACCTGCTGGCCGAGGTGATGATCGGGGCCCAGGACGCGGGCGCCGAGGGGGGCTGGCTCACCGTCGGCGGCCACACCGTCGACGACCCGGAGCCGAAGTTCGGCTTGGTGGTGATCGGCGACGTGCACCCGGACCGGATGCTCACCAACAGGGGGTTGCGGCCTGGCCAGTCGCTGGTCCTCACCAAGCCGCTGGGCGTCGGCGTCATCAGCACGGCCACGAAGGGCGGCGCGGCCGACGAGGCGGTCGTCGCTGCCTCCGTGGCCTCAATGTCGCGGCTGAACGCAGCGGCGTCCCGAGCGGCGCTCGGCGCGGGCGCGACCGGAGCGACGGACGTCACTGGCTTCGGGCTGCTCGGCCACCTGGGACGGATGGCGAACGAGTCCGGTGTCGACGTCGATCTGCGGGTCGACGCCGTTCCGCTGATCCCCGGTGCGCGCGAGCTGGCGGAGCGGGGGTTCGTTCCCGGCGGCTCCCGTCGCAATCTCGACTGGATCCGCGAGCGGCTCGACATCGGCTCTGTCGACGAGACCATGGTGCTGTTGCTCGCCGACGCGCAGACGTCCGGCGGCCTGCTATTCGGGGCTGATCCGGCGGCCGCCGTACGGGCGGTCGAAGACCTGCGGGCCTCGGGGCATGATGCTGCCCTCGTGGGCACCCTGACAGAGGGCAGTGGCACGATCCGGCTCGGCTGACCGAGCACAGCGCAAACGCCGGCTTTGGCCACCCCGCTCAGACCCAGTTCCGTGGGTAGTGCTGCGGTCGGTGGTTTGCTGGTCTCGGGCTGGTGAGTGCGTGGCGGATGCCCGCTGCGCTGAGCGGTGTCTCCGGGGTGGTCTCGTGGGTGTGGCGTGGTGCGGTGCGTGTGGTGGTTGACGACGTGGTTCAGGCGACAGCCGGTAGCCCTCGGATCCGGGCCAGGATTTCGGGCCTCAGGCGCTCGACGGTGCATCGCATCGCCGCGGTGAGGGTCTTGCTCAACCCGAAGCCCACCGAGTAGGACAGGTGCTGGGTGGTGAGGAACTCCAGGAGTTTGTGGGTGCCCCCGGCCCCGTCGGTGCGGATCAACACCGTGCGCCCGAGCTGGCCCCCTTGGGCGGTACACGGCAACTGCGCCAACGCATCCCGGATTACAGTGATGTGATCGGTGGCGGTGTTGGATCCAGCGTTTCCCGGCCGGAGCAGGAACGACAGCGGTTCCCCGGTGCCTCCGGGGCCGTGGTCGAGGAACGCGAGCAACGGGTGAAACCCGAAGCCTCTCTTGTAGGTCGGGGCGGCGTGTTCCCTCTCCAACTCGACCGAGCTTGCATCCAGATCGATGATCAGCGGGTGCGTGGCGTCCGCCCGGTGATCGGGGGCGTGGGCACCGGCCCGCGACCACGCCGTGGCGCGGCAGGCGGCCCGCGCGGAGTTGATCGCCGCCAACGACTTCGGCGCATCCTCGGCCAGGGTGGCGATCAGCCGGGACACCGTCGGATCGGAGGCCACCGCACCGAAGACCCCCGGCTCCTCCCGCAACAATGCGATGTCGGCCAGGCAGTCCCCACCCACCGCGACCGACACCGCCAGATCCAGCAGGATTTTCCCCGGATCATGCGTGGCCAACGGTTTGCGTGACTCCGCGGACACCGCCGGGATGCCGCTGACCCCGGTTGACTGTGATGCAGCTACCGCGGGGTCACCGTTCGAGGCGGTCGAGCACGACGGTGTCGGCGATTGTGGCGCAGTATCTGAGACGGAGTACTCTTCATATCCGTACGGTCGGACGGATATGAGGAGATGGGTGTGAGCGACGAAGGTACGACGCAACCCCGGGTGCCGTCCTGTGGGACGCCGGTGCGGGGGCGTCTGAGGTTTGTGGTGGCGGAGCTGGGGTCGGTGTGGCGTGAGCTGCGGGAGCACGGCCGTCGTCGTCCTGCGCGCAACCGGTCGGGTGGTGTGCGCTGATGGGCGTGGTGGCGACGGTGGGGGGGAGCCTCGCCGAGGGTTTCTGGATGTTCTACGACACCTTGTGGGCGTTGGTGGTGGGCTTCGCCCTGTCGGGTGCGGTGCAGGCGTTCGTGTCGAAGGCGCAGATGCAGCGGGTGCTGGGTGATCACCGGCCGGTGACGGTGGTGCGGTCGAGCTTCTTCGGGATGGTCAGCTCGTCGTGCTCCTACGCGGCGAGCGCGTTGGCGAAGACGCTGTTCGCCCGGGGTGCGGACTTCACGTCGTCGATGGTGTTCATGTTCGCGAGCACGAACCTCGTCGTCGAGCTGGGGATCGTGCTGTGGCTGCTCATCGGCTGGCAGTTCGCCGTGGCCGAGTTCCTCGGTGGCTTCCTCATGATCGGCGTCCTGGCGGTGGTGCTGCCCAGGGTGGTGGACGTCGGTGAGCTCGACGCGGCCCGGGAGCGGCTGCGCACGGCGACCGGTGCCGGCCCGGACGACGGCCAAGCGGGTGCGGGCGACGACGGTGCGGGCAATGACGACGCGGCGAATGTCGACCCGCAGGGCGGGTCGTGGCGGCAGCGGATCCGTACCCGGGCCGGGTGGTCGGAGGCCTCGGGGTACACGGTCAGCGACGTGACGATGCTCCGCAAGGAGCTCGTCATCGGGTTCGTCGTGGCCGGGTTCGCCTCCATCGCCGTGCCGGTCGGTGTCTGGCAGGCGCTGTTCCTGACCGGGCACGGCCTGTTGTCGGCCGTGGAGAACGTGGTGGTTGCGCCGGTGCTGGCGTTTATCAGCTTCGTGTGTTCGGTCGGGAACGTGCCGTTGGCGGCGGCCCTGTGGAAGGGCGGTATCAGCTTCGGTGGGGTGATTTCGTTCATCTTCGCCGACCTGCTGGCCCTGCCCCTGGTGCTGATCTACCGCAAGTTCTACGGGACCCGTCTCGCCCTGAGGCTGTCCCTGGTGTTCTGGGCGGTGATGAGCACCGCGGGACTGGTCACCGAGGGCATCTTCACCGCTCTGCGCCTGGTCCCGGGCACCTTGCGCGGGGACATCGCGACCACCCACGTCGGGCTGAACTACACCACCGTCCTGAACGCGATCGCCTTGGTGGCGTTCGGCTACCTGTACTGGCTGTATAAGAACGCGGCCCGTTTCGGTGGCGGTGGCGGTTACGCAAAGGACCCGGTGTGCGGCATGCAGGTCCGCCCCTCTGACGCCCCCGCCCACGACCGGCGCGACGGGCAGGACCACTACTTCTGCTCCGACAAGTGCCACAGCGCGTTCGTGAAGCGCCCCGAGCGTTACACCGACGGGCAGCCAGCCGTCGACGCCGCCAGCACTGAGGGTGCGACGGTCACCGACCCGGTGTGCGGGATGAGTGTGGACCCGACCAGTCCGGCGGCGTCGGTGACCCACGACGGGGTGGAGCACGCCTTCTGCTCGACCGGCTGCCGGGACACGTTCACCGCCGACCCCAGCCGCTACCCCGCTGACGCGAGCCTGCGGTGAGCGCCGCCGGAACCAGTCGTGCGGGGCAGCGGCACGCGCCCGACCGGGCCGGGCTCGGTGCCGGGGCGGGGCCTGCGGCGAGCCCTGACCGGGTCGCGGAGGTCCGCGACCGGCTGCCCACCGCTGAGGATGCCGCCCGGCTCGCCAGCCTGCTGTCGATCATGGCCGAACCGGTCCGGTTGCGGCTGCTCTACGCCCTGGACCTCAGTGAGGAGCTGCGTGTGGGGGACCTCGCCCTCGCCCTGGGTGCCTCCGAGGACCAGGCGACCTACGGGCTGCGGCTGCTGCGCACCGCCGGCCTGGTCACCGCACGCAAGCAGGGCCGCAGCGTGCTCTACCGACTGGCCGAGGACTTCCCCGAACCCCTGCGGGAGCACTGCCTGCGCCAGCTCATCGACCTCACCCGCCACGCCGCCGACCGCGACGACGTGCAGCCCTAGCCACCGATGCGTCGGGACGGGGTGGGGCAGGCGCCGCCCGCGCTGACGACGCCGTCGGTGACGAAGCCGGCACGCAGGCCGCTCAGCAGGCCGTAGGCGACCAGGTCGGTGCGCTTGGCGCGGGCCGCGACCCCCAGGAGCTGGGCCGTCGACTCCGCTCGGCGGGGCCGGGATCAGGTGGTGGGCTTGCGCGACGAGGGCGTCAGCGTCGTTCAGCAGCAGCACGAGCGCGGCGATCCACGGTGGTAGCCGCAGGCCGCTGGTCAACGGTGCACCGAACGGGTCGGTGAAGTACCCGGCGAACGGCGCGATCCGGTCGCTAGCCCGGTGTGGCCCGGGCCGCACCGGTAACAGCACCTGCCAGGCCAGCCAGAAGCCGTAGAAGCTCAGCAGGAGCTGGGCGACCTGGATGGTCGGGTCGATCGCGAAGCGGGCCATGTCAGTGCCGATCTGGCTGGCGGCAGGTCCCGCCGTGGGTTATGGCTGGTCATCCTGGACCGGTGGTGTGCTGGGTTTGCACGACCGGTCGGTGTTGACTTGTTGGGAGGTTTTGCGGGCGGCGATGAGGACGGGGTCCCACAGCGGGGAGAACGGTGGGGCGTAGGACAGGTCGGTGTTGATGAGGTCGTCGACGGTGGTGCCGTGCCAGAGGGCGGTCGCGAGGACGTCGATGCGTTTGGCGGCGCCTTCCTCGCCGACGATCTGGGCGCCGAGCAGCTGGCCGGTGCGTCGTTCGGCAATGAGCTTGACGCGGATCGGTTGTGCGCCGGGGTAGTAGCCGGCCCGGGTGGTGGAGTCCACCGCGACACCCGTCGTCGCGAAGCCGGCGTCCCGAGCCTCCGCTTCGCTCAGGCCGGTCCGGCCGACCTCGACATCACAGATCTTGGTGACCGCGGTGCCGAGTACGCCGGGGAAGCGGGCGGAGCCGCCACCGATGTTGATCCCGGCGATGCGGCCCTCCTTGTTCGCGTATGTGCCGAGAGCGATGGCTACCGGCCGGCGGGAGACGCGGTGGAACTTCTCCGCGCAGTCGCCGGCCGCCCACACCCCGTCGGCGCCGGTGCGCATCTGCTGATCGACCGCGATCGCGCCGGACACCCCGAGGGGGATACCGGCGCGGGCGGCCAGGTCGGTGTTGGGTCGCACCCCCAGCCCGAGGATCACCAGCTCGGCCGGCACCGTGCCGTGGTCGGTGACGACCGCGGTGACCCGACCGGCGCCGGTCTCGAACCCGGTCACGGTCTGCTCCAGGCGCAGGGTCATCCCGAAGCGGTGCATCGCGCTGGTCAGCAGCCCGCTCATGTCCGGGTCCAGGCTCGCCATCGGCGCCGGCCCGCGGTCGATCACCGTGACCCGCACGCCCCAGGCGCACAGGGCCTCGGCGAGTTCTAGGCCGATGTAGCCGGCGCCCACGACGACTGCGTGGGCCGGCAGGCCGCGTGTCAGCGCCGCGCGGACCGCGAGCCCGTCAGTCAGGGTCTGCACCCCGAAGATGCCGGCCGCGTGTGCGCCGGGCAGGTCCGGGCGGACCGGGACCGCCCCTGTGGCGACCATCAGCTGGTCGAAGCCCTCCCACGCCTCGTTGCCGGCGTGCCGGTCACGCACCCGCACCGCTCGGCGGTCCAGGTCGATCTCCACCACCTCATGGCCGGTCCGGGCGTCGATCGCGTAGTTCCGGACGAATTGCTGCGGGGTACGGGCGATCAGTGCGTCGAGGTCGGGAACAAGGTTGCCGATGAAGTAAGGGATGCCGCACGCCGAGTAGGAGGTGTAGTTGCCACGCTCGAACGCGACGATCGCCAGCTCGTCCGGGCCGCGTTCGCGCCGGGCCGCGGACGCGGCGCTCATCCCGGCCGCGTCACCGCCGACGACCACCAGCCGCTCGGTCATCAGCTGCACTCGGCGGGTGTGACCCGCTGCCACACGCGCAGCGCCGGCTGCGTGACCGTGATCTGGCGGACGCGTTCCAGCAGCGGCCGGCCCCGGTCGGCCGCAGGGAGGGCGTCGAGCTGGACGAACGCGGCCTGCCCGGCGGCCAGCACCGCGAAGGCCGCGGGACTGTCGACGTCGCGCAGGCCGTAGGCCCGGCCGAACCCGACGATTTCTGCAGGGGACAGCCGGCCGGGCTCCTCATGCCAGGCGGTGTACATTCGCCGCCGGTAGCCGTTGAGGTCCCCACCATCGGCCCGCGGCGCCGCGTGCACCGCCAACGCGACCAACGACACGTTGTCGGCGTACTCGGCCCGGTCGAAGACCGGCCCGCCGTCCCCGCCACGGTTTTGCTGCAGCAACGAGAACGGGCGCCATACCAACTGCTGCCCGCCGACCGACTCCAGCGGGTCGCGCCAGTGCCGAGCCCGGTTGGAGAATCCGCAGGTGTTGTCGAAAAACGCCTCGACACTCATCGCCGCACCCCGTCCTGAGCAGCCACCGGCGAGTGGGTCGCCCGGGGAGGGTAAGGCGCAGTCGGCAGCGTCGGGCTGTCCCCACACACGCACCTGCCGGCGTCGATGCACGCCAAGGTCGGCAGTCCCGGTATCAGGCGTTCGTCTCGCAGTGCTGCTTGAGTCCACGGATGCCGTCCTCGATTGCCGGGCCTAGGGTCCCGGCGAGCTCGTCGGGGGTGATCTCCGTGCTGTAGACGACGAGGCTGATGGCGCCCTGCTCGATCACGTCGATGGTTCCGAGGTGCGACTGGGCTGGCACGCCACCGCCGACGATGCTGTACTGGAATCGACGCAGATTCGGATCGTTGGTGACGATCTTCTCGTCGAGCGGGACGCCTCCTTCAAGCGTGCAGTGTCGATCCTCCCCGGACGCGGCGGAGGTCTGAACCATCGGGAACCACGTCGAGATCGCGCCAGCATCGCTCACCACCGCCCACACCTGGTCGGCAGGCCGGTCGATCGTGATGTGACTGCGCAGAGTGGCCATGATGTGGCTCCTTCTCGTTGGAGGGTGATCAGGAATTCTCGTTGGGGTGATCAGGGTTCGGGCAGTGCGACGAGCCCGGTGGCGACCTCGGCCAGGTCGACACCGGTGACGTCGGCGGGGGTGAAGATCTCGGCATAGTGCTTCTCGAGCCGCCCGGCCCACCCGGTGGTGAGCCCCTCGGCGTGCGCCCCGTGACAGTCGAACGCGTGCACGGCGATCAGTGCGACCTCCTCGGCCGGTCTACCGATACGGTCCAGCGCGTACCGGTAGACCGCAGGCGCCGGCTTCCACGTGCCGACCTCGGCCACGCTGATGACCTGATCGATGAACCGGTGCAGACCACTACGGTCCAGGAACGCCTCGGTGCTCTGCGCCGCGCCGTTGCTCAGCGCGACCATCGAGACACCAGCGTCGGCCAGTGCCTGCATGGCCGCTTCGGCGTCCGGCTGGGCAGGCAGCGTGGCGAAGCCGTCGAGAACGTGGCGGACCTCGTCGTCGCCGAGGCCACCACCACCGACCACCCGCAGCGACGCCATCGCCGCGTCGGGGAACGGCGCGTAGTCCCCGACCAGGGTCAGGGCCATGCCGTCGCGGAGCATCCGGTCGAACCAGCGCTCCAAAGCGGAGGGTTGCAGTCCGATCTCGACGAACCGCCGCCGCAGCGGCTCCAGCGAGATCAACGTCTCGACGACGTCGAACGCCACGGCCTGCGGGCGACACGGCCCCATGAGCAACCTCCCTCTCGGTGCTTCAACGCACACTCTTGCCGGTGACGTACGCCTCAACCATCACCCGATCCCTGCCTTCATCACCGGTGTGCCCCGATTCCTCGTCGCCACCTGGGGGAAACCCGGTGAGCGGCCCCGGACCTTCCCGGCACGGGGAATCGAGGAGAACCGGGACTAGGTTCCTATTTGAAACACTATGGGGTACTGAACCAACAACGTGGTGCTCGAGGCGGACGGATGCTCAGGTGACAGCTCGAGGGCAGCTGGCCCTGATGGTGCTGGTGCTGGTGCAGGTGTTGGCGCTCTCGGTGTGGTTTTCCGTATCCGCCGTGCTCCCGGCGTTGCGCGGGGAATGGATGCTTGGTCGTGCTGGCGGAATTTGGCTCACGGCCACCGTGCAGATCGGCTTCGTGGTCGGCGCGGTCGCCTCGGCCGGGTGGAATCTGGCCGACCGGATCCGGCCGAGGCGCCGCCCGGGAGGCCGAACACGACCCCCGCCGTCAGGTGCACCACACCCTAGATCAGCAGGAAGGCCGCCACCGCAGGCGGGTCGGGCGCGCGGGCCGGCCGTCGGAACGTCCACCTCGCTGTCCGTGGTGTTAGAAGGGCCACCGGTGGTGGAAGCGGACGGCGAGGCGGGCATCGAGGCCGGCGACGCGTCCGGCGGGGACTGTAGCGAGCAGGGCCAGCGGCAGGAGGTCTTCGGTGGGGTACTCCCACAGGTAGAGCCCGGTATGCCAAAGCATCACCCAGATGGGGGCGATGAGCAGCAGCCCTCCGACGGCGGCCAGGCGGGTCGCGACGCCGGCGATTAGCCCGAGACCGACGGCGAGCTCGGCGAGGGTGAGGAAGATCCCGAAGAAGCCCCAGTTGGGGAGCACGACGTCGCGGTAGAAGGCGCCGAGGGGGGCGATCTGCGTCTTCCCGGAGGCGTTGGTCGCGATCGACTTGGCCGCGTCGCCGGTGATGAGGTTGAACGAGAAGAAGCCCCAGTCGTAGTTGCCGACGCCGCTCACCTTGGCCAGGGCGTTGGACAGGAACACCAGGCCGGTGACGATGCGCAGGACGGCGAAGGCGCGACCCATGAGTCGGAAGGTGGCTGCACCGGCTGCACCGGCCGCGGTGTCATCGGCGGTGCGGGTCGTCTGGACCATGGTCCTACCTCGTTCGGGTTGGATTCTCGTGTGGGGCGATCATAGGTCAGTCGTCGAGGGTTCGGCCCTGGTGACGGCGGCGGTTCGACTCCGCCGGCGTCCAGGTGGCCCTCACCGGTGTCACCACGGTCGGCGGAGGTGGACGGCGGTGAACTGCTGGGTGCTGCCCCACGGCGTCTGGTGGTCGTCGCCCGCGGTGCCGAGCAGCTCGTAGGTGGGGAACTGTGCAACAAGTGCGGCGTGGGTGTAGCGGACGATGGGCAGACCGCTGCAGGTCGTGGGGCCGTCGGGGCCGAAGGTGGCCACCACCGCGTGCCCGCCCGGCTCCAGGGAGCGCTCGAGGGAGGCCAGGTAGTCCTCGCGTTCGTCGGGCTCGGTGAGGAAGTGGTAGACGGCGCGGTCGTGCCAGAGGGCGTAGCGGCGGGTGGGGTGCAGGTCAAGGACGTCGGCCATCTCGAGTGCCACCGTGTTGCCTGCGGGGCCGAGCCGGTCGCGGACCACCTGCAGCGCAGTGGTGGAGAGGTCGATCGCGGTGAGGTCCTGATACCCGCGTTCGAGTAGGTGGTCGACGAGGGTGGACCACCCCGCCCCGACGTCGATGATCGGCCGGTCGGCACCGACGCCGGTGGCGGCGACGAGCCCGAGGGAGAGCTCGGGGACGGACTGCCACCAGGACACCCCGTCCACGTCGTGGCCGGTGTGCACGTCCTCCCAGAAGGTGCTGCGCTGCGCCGCGTCGCGCGGTTGGGTCGGGGTTGTCTCCATGGTGGTCGAGGCTAACGCCCCCGCAGTGGCGTGGCGCGGCCCTCACCGCATCGTTTCCGATGGTGAGGGCTCGTTCGGGTGGCACTCGGGCGAGGGTGCGTTACGGTCACGTCCGTGACGTCACCCAGGACCTCCCCGAGCACCACCGCGACCCCGCTGGGACCAGTGTCGGCGATCGTCGATGGCGGGGACATGGACTGCGGCAGCGGCCTGCTGCTGCTCATCACCCGGGCCATGCGTCGGCTCGAGCCGGGCGATCTGCTGGCCGTGCGCAGCGCCGAGGCCAGCGTGACCACGGACCTGCCCGCGTGGGCGGACCTCGTGGGGCACACGGTCGCCTCGGAGACCGCCGAAACGGGGTCTGGGCCCTGGTGGTTCGCGGTCCGGAAGAAGGGGGCTGGGGAGGCCACCGTCGACTCGTTGGTTCCCGGCGGGTCGGGCACCGTGTTCAGCGTGGGCGACCGGACCCCGCTGGGTACCCGGCTGTGGGCGTACACGAACTTCGACTGCAACCTGGCCTGTTTGTACTGCTGCGCGGAGTCCTCGCCGCGGGCCGATGCCCGTCGGCTCGACCCTGGGCTGGCCCGCGCGGTCTTCGCGGAGTTCGCCGAGCAGGGCGGCCGCGAGCTGTTCCTCACTGGGGGTGAGCCGTTCATGCACCCCGAGCTGGGCGAGCTGGTCGACGCGGGGCAGGGACTGTCCCGCACGATCCTCACCAACGCGATGGTGTTCGGGCGTGGCCGCCGCCGTGAGCTGCTCGAGGGGTTGGACCGCTCCGTCGTCCTGCAGGTCAGCCTGGACTCGGCGACCGCGGAAGGCCATGACGCCCAGCGCGGTGCTGGGTCCTGGGGCCGGGCCATGACCGGGATCTCGTTGGCCAAGGAGCTCGGTTTCCGGGTCCGCATCGCGGCCACCATGCTGGACGAGGACCCCCCGGCGGTCGCCGCGCTGCACCGGTTGCTCGACGACGTGGGCATCGTGGCCGAGGACCGGGTGATCCGCCCGGTGGCGCAGGAGGGCTTCGCCGACCATGGGATGCACGTGTCGCTGGACACCCTGGAGCCGGAGCCGACCATCACCAACGACGGTGCGTGGTGGCACCCGGTTGCCGTCACCGATCCCCACATGCGCATCGCCGACGCACCGCTGCCCTTGAGCGAGGTCTTCGGTGTCGCGCGTGACATCCTGCAGGTTCAGGGCGCCGCCGCGGCCAGCGGCCGTGAGGTGTTCCGATGCGCCTGACCGCCGGTCGAGCGTGTCCTTCCACTACCCCAGGGGGACAGCTGTGAGCTCCGTGACCCGTCGTTCGTTCCTGCTCGGCGCCGGTGGGGCGGTGGTCCTGACCGCCTGCGGGGGGAGTGGTTCCGGGGGGACCGGTGGCACCCCACCGAGCCTGGGTATTTCCGCGATCCCCGACCAGAACCCGGAGCTGCTCAACCGGCTCTACCCGATGGTCGCGGCCCGCTTCGCGAAGGCCACCGGGCTGACGGTGTCCTACAAGCCGGTGACCGACTACACGGCGGTGGTCCGGGCCTTCGAGATCGGGGACATCCACCTCGCTTGGATGGGGGGCCTGACCGGGGTTCAGGCTCGAAGCCGGGTGCCGGGGTCGACCGCGATTGCCCAGCGCGACATTGACGCGGACTTCCACAGCCTGTTCATCGCGAACAAGTCGGCGGGGATCTCACCGTTCACCGATGTGAGCGGGTTGAGCGCCCTCGCCGGGCACACCTTGACCTTCGGCAGCGAGACGTCGACGTCCGGCCGGCTCATGCCCCAGTACTTCCTGATGAAGGGGGGCCTGGCGCAGAGCGCGCTGAAGGGCACCCCGGGGTTCTCCGGCTCCCACGACGCCACCATCGAGGCGGTCCGCACCGACAGCTTCGAGGTCGGGGCGGTCAACGAGCAGGTCTGGACCAAGACCGTGGCGGCGGCGAAGGTTGACCTCTCGTCGGTCCAGGTTCTGTGGCGCACGCCGGGTTACCACGACTACCACTGGCTCGCCCGTCCCGACCTGGACACGACCTTCGGCGCCGGTACCCAGCAGAAGGTGACCGACCTGCTGCTCGGCCTCGACGCAGCGAAGGCGGAGGACAAGGCTGTCCTGGACCTGTTCGGCGCGAAGAAGTTCATCACGACCCAGAACTCCAACTACGACCAGATCGAGGCGGTCGCGAAGGCCCAGGGTCTGCTGGGGTGAGCACGGACACCGTCGTTCGGTTGCGGGGCGCGGGCCGGCGGTTCGGTACCCACGTGGCGCTGGCGCCGATGAATCTGACCGTGCTGGCGGGGGAGCGGGTGGCGGTCCTGGGGTCCAGCGGGGCGGGGAAGTCCACCCTGCTGGGGATGCTCAACGGGAGCGTGGTCGCCACCGAGGGAACGGTGGAGATCTTCGGGGAGGACGTTGCGGCGGTGCCTGACCGTGAGCTGCGCCGCGTGCAGCGCAGGGTGGGCACCGTCAGCCAGCGCTTGGACCTCGTCGAGCAGGTCCGTGTCCTGCACAACGTGAACGCCGGCCGGCTCGGTCGCTGGAGCGCACCGCGGGCACTGCTGTCGATGGCATGGCCCCGCCCTGATGACGTCGTTCGTGACGCGCTGGGACAGGTCGGGCTGGGGTGGGCGCTGCACGAGCGCACCGAGCGGCTCTCCGGGGGGGAGCGTCAGCGAGTGGCGATCGCCCGGATGCTGGTGCAGCAGCCCGACCTCGTCCTCGCCGACGAGCCCGTCGCCAGCCTCGACCCGACCCGCGCCGCGGAGGTGCTCGAGCTGCTGGGTGGGCGCGTCCGAGGCGACGGTCCGCGGGCCACCCTCCTGGTCACACTCCACCAGCCTGCCCTGGCCCGGGCGCACTGCACCCGGGCGCTGGGCCTGCGCGAGGGTGAGCTGGTCTTCGACGTCGCTGCCGCGGAGCTGAGCCAGGGCCTGCTCGACGAGCTGTACACCCTGTCGTGACCGAGCAGCGAGGCCCGGTCCTGGAGGCACCCGAGCCGGTTCCCGCGGAGGGCCCGACAGACCCGTCGCCGCAGCGACGGGTCCGTCGGGTGACCTCGGGGCGCGTGGTGGTGCTACGCCGACTCGCCGGACTGCTCCTCGTTGCCGTCCCTGTTCTGTGGTCGCTGCAGCGTGCCGCCCCGGTGGGGGAGGCGCTGGTCAACCACGGTGGGCTGAGCCAGCTCGGGGAGCTGCTCGCCACGGTGGCGCACCCGGCACTCGGGCGTGACTTTCTGGCGGTGGTGCTGCGAGCCACGGGCGTCACGGTCGCCTACGCGGTGCTCGGCGCGGTGGGTGCGCTGCTCCTCGGCGCCGCAGGTGGTCTCGTGCTCAGCGACGCGGTGTGGGGCCCGTCGCCGCGCGTACCGGTCCGCGCGGTCCGACTGGTGCTGCGCGGGCTGCTCGTCGCCGTCCGCTCGATCCACGAGCTGATCTGGGCCCTGCTGCTGCTCAGCGTGCTGGGCCTCGACCCGCTGGTGGCGGTGCTGGCGATCGCGCTGCCGTTCGGGGCGCAGACCGCGCAGGTCTTCGGCGAGACCCTGGACGGGGTGCCGCCCGGGCCGCTGGGCGCGTTGCGCGGCGCCGGGGTGCGGGGGCTTCCCGCCGTGGTCTACGGGCTCATCCCCGGCGCGGGCGCGCTGCTGATCAGCTACTCCTTCTACCGACTGGAGTGCTCGATCCGCTCGACGGTGCTGCTCGGTGTCGTCGGCGTCGGCGGACTGGGCCAGGAGCTGGTGGTGAGCCTGTCCTCCCGCAAGTGGGGGGAGGTGTGGACCCTGGTGGGGGCAGTGGTGCTGCTCTCCGCAGCAGTAGACCTGTGGAGCAGCCGGTTGCGCTCCGACCTGGCTCTGGCCAGCTGCTCGGAATGGTCGGGGGGCAAGCAGGCCGGTGACGTCGGCCGGGTGCCGGGCGGGTCGCGCTGGGCCCGGTGGTCGGCGCGCGCCGTGCTGCCGGCGACGGTGGTGGCCTGGCTCGCATCGGGGGTCTCGGTGACCGGGCTGTTCTCCCCACGTTCACGCAAGCTCGGCACACGCCTGCTGGCTGACCTGTGGCCACCACGTCTACCCCGCGGCGGGTGGGAGGTGCTGCTCGGTGCGGTCGCCGACACCCTCGCGATGGCGGTGCTGGCCATGGGGGTGGCGGTGGTGATCACCCTGTTGGTGGGGCCGTGGGCCGCGCGTTCCCGCGTGCTGGCAAAGCGGGGCGTGCTGCAGGCCGGGCTCTGGTGGGTCGCCCGTGCGGTGCTGTTGGTGCTGCGCTCGATTCCCCCGACGATCTGGGCGGTGGTGGCGCTGCTGGCCCTGTTCCCCGGTGTACTTCCCGGTGCGCTGGCCCTGGGGCTCTACACCGGCGGGATCCTCGGTCGTCTGGTCGCCGAGGCGTGGGAGAGCGTCGACATCCGCCCGTGGGAGGCGGTGCGACGCGCGGGAGTCAGCCGGGGGCTGTCCTCCCTGGTGGCGACGATGCCGCCCTCGTCACACCAGCTGGTGACCTACACGCTCTACCGGTTCGAGATCTGCGTCCGCGACACCGCCGTCGTCGGGGTCGTCGGCGCCGCCGGTCTAGGACGCCTGTTTCAGGAGAACCTCGCCGCGTTCCGGTTCCCCGTGATCACCACCCTGCTCCTCGCCTCGCTCGCCGTCAGCGTCGCCGTCGAAGTACTCGGCCGGCGGGTGCGCCGCGCGCTACGCGCCTAACCGACAACGCCCCCCGCCGGACCGCCAGCTCCAGCCCAGCGGTACGTGCGGGCTCACGTCTGGCATTCCGCGCAGGATGTCTGGGCCGCGCCCGCACCGAGCTCGACGTGCCCGCCGCACCCCACTCACCTCCTGAACGGCACAGGAGCGGCCGGACTGCTCGCAACCGAGCAACACCGTTGCGCTGTGGGGTTTCCTCGTCAGCTCGCCTCACCAGGGAGGCTCGGCGATGGTTCGACGATGAGCAGCGTCCCGACCAGACCTGCCGATCGTGACGACCACACCGCCACCGCACCCCGCTGCCCAGCCAGCCGGGAGAGGCACGGTGTGGGCGTCGTGGCCTC
>JAABUH010001797.1_pt1 | contig 22311 bp, 24 predicted proteins | sample 5559121 | NCBI WGS metagenome assembly JAABUH01 (sample SAMN10711871, study PRJNA513364) | rock metagenome | isolation source: Antarctica rocks | place: Antarctica: Victoria Land, Battleship Promontory nord | collected 2015-12-28
CCCCGCTGGCGTAAAGGTAGGTGTTGGTTTCTTGGCCTGAGGGGTCGGGTTGGGTGAAGCGGCCGAGGGTGGGGTCGTAGTACCGGTTTTGGAGGTGGTAGAGGCCGGTGGTGTCCAGGGGTGCACCGATGTATTGGTAGGGGTTGGGGATGGGTTCGGTTTTGGTGCGGTTGTTGCCGTAGGGGTCGTAACTGTAGGTGTTTTGGGGGGTGCCGGCGGCGTCGATGAGGCTGATGGTGCTCTTTTGGCGGTCGGTGATGAAGTAGTAACTGGTGGTGGGGGTGCGGAGGGCGATGGGGGTGCCGTTGGGTTCCCTGATGACGTATTGGGGTGCACCGTTGTTGGTGGTGCGGGCGGTGACCCCCAGGGGGGTGTTCTGGAAGCGGTCGTTGTTGAACGATACCCGTTCTTTGTTGCTTTCACCGGCGTAGCCGAATGTGGTGGTGGCACTGTTAGAGGTGAGGGCGGCGAGTTGGCCGCGGGAGTTCCAGGTGCCTGCGGTGCGGGTCTGGGCGCCGGCGCCGGCGGTCTCGGCACCGTTGCCGTCGTAGCCGAACGCCCCTGCCGGTTGCCCCGCCCGGCTGGTGAGGGCGTTGGTGGCGTCGTAGGTGTAGGTGGGGGCCGGGCCCCCACCCTGACCGGGGCAGGACACGGTGCTGAGGGCGAGGCGAGCGCTGGTCCACTCGCTGATCACCTGGCGCTCCAGGGCGGCCAGGCGGTCTCGACCGGCAGGTTCGAGCAGCGTCTGGTCGCGCATCGCTGTGAGCATCGCGTCCTCCTGATCCTCGACTGCCGCGATGAAGCTGTTCAGCACGCGGGTGTTCCAGCTGACGTCGGACATCCAGAACTCCGTCAGGCGGGGATGAGGGCGGCGAGGCCGGCGGCGAGGTCGTTGCCGGCCATGAGGGCGCGGGCGCGGACGAGGTGGTCGGCGGCGGCGATGATGCGGTCGTGCTCGGTGTTGAGCAGCTCGCGGTCGGTGTCGGCGCGCGGGTAGTGGCGGGCGAACCAGGGGCCGACCTGGGCCCAGCTGTAGAGGGACCAGCCCTCGGACTGCAGGGGTGCGGGGAACCCGCCGGGGCCGCGGGTGCCGGCGGCGAGGGTGCGGACGCTCTCGTAGCTGCGTGCGGTGCGGGTGGCGATCTGGCGGGGGGTGACGAGGTCGTCGGAGCGGACGGCGGAGGCGTGGAACCCGGCTGCCTCGAGGTCACGCAGGGAGGTGACGACGGCGTCGGTGAGGGTGTCGGCGTCGCGGTCGAACTGCACGAACGTCCGGCCCCGCTCACGGATCGGGGTGGCGTCGTCGACGCGGTCGAAGAGGGCGTCGAGCTCGTCGTCGGTGAAGCGGTGGTCGACGACGAAGGTGACCTCGTGGTTGGTGGTCATGGTGGGTGCCTCATCCCTGGTCGTGTCGGTGGTGCAGATCGAACTTCCGGATCCGGTCGGCGGTGTGCTCGGGGACCTTCGGGGTGGAGTGGATGGCCAGGTCCGCCCCGCACACCGTGCACACCAGAGCCCCCCACCGGTGGCCGCGGTGAATCTCGGTGACCTCAAGGCCGTTGCGGGCGACGGCCTTGAGCGCCTAGGCGATTGGCTTCTTGGGGTGTCGACCCGGTCCACCATCACGTTGCGAGTCTACAACACGGGTTGTGAGTAACCAACACCCGTAGAGAAGCGCGGGGGTGTCCCACTTCCTTGGAAGTGGGATGACGATCATGTGCCGCATGACGCACCCGAGCGGGAATCCAAACCGGACGGGTCTAACGGATAAGATCGCCAACGCACCCCGGCTGACCTGCGACCCTCCCGATAGACGTTCCGCTACCGGGACCCCTGGCGGCAGCTCGGTGCCGGTCGGCTGGAGCGACCCGGACGCCTCCGCGACTGGCGTTGTTCACCAGCACGTCGACGCGGCCGTGCCGGTCCAGGACCTGCCGCACTTGACGCGGCGCCTACTCGGAGTCGGTTACGTCCAGCTGGGCGACCTCCACTTCGAAGTCGGCGGCGGTGCCGCGGCCCGTAGTGGTTCGGCCTTGGGTGTGTCGCAGATGGTCCGACGGCGTGAAGGCCGGGCTGCGGCCAGGCCGAGGGGTGGTGTGCAGGCCCGCTTGGTGGTCCGGTGATCGGAGCAGATCCGTCGTTGCCGGTGAACGGGTCCCGTCGCCGAGCTCAACCGCCAGGCCGAACCCGGTCACCGTCGAGATCCTGCATAGGCGCCACAGCCGGGTCACCTGCGGCGCCCGCGCGGGGTCCGTGCCAGCCTGAGGGCGGCGTTGTTCAGGTGGTTGCGGCGGTCCGCGCCGGCGGCCCAGGTGCTCACACCGATGGCGTGGCAGCACCGTCTTCAGGGGGCTCTGGCATGCGCCCCGTTGTCGTGACGGGGCGGGCTGCCTCCGTGGGCGCTGCACGGGGGCAGGAGACCTGAGGCTCAGCTCGAGTGGGACGTCGTGGGGTCGGCCTCTGGAGTGCGGTGGGCCGGCTTGTGAGGAGTGGGGGCGAGGTGGAGCTCCGGCAGTCCCACGATGTTGTAGGTCGCGGATGCCAGGCCGATGCCGGCGGCGCCGAGCTCGCCCAGGACTTGCCGGCTGATCAGGTCCTTGACTTCGCGGACCCCTCGGGCGCCGACCAGGAAGCGCAGGGACATCTCGAGCCAGTTGTCGGTCAGCCGCCAGTAGACCGCGGGTTCGAGCGAGGCGTCAGCCAGGGCGTACCGAGACTGCATGAAGGCCAAGGCCGCGCGGGCGTGCGGATCGTCGATGATGGCATGGGCCTGTGCGGCGTCGAGCAGGATCCGCTCGACCTCGGCCCGGTCGACGTCGTAGTCGATCGGTAGGACGATCTCCTCCCACAGGTAGGGGAAGTGGCGGGTGTAGTTGTAGACCGGCTCGTTGAAGATCGCGCCGTTGGTGACGGTGACGAGCCGGCCGGTGTACTGCCGGCTGTTGACCCACACAGCCGGGTCGGCGCCGCTGACAGACGGTGGTTGGCCCATCTCCATGATGGTGGTCTTGAGGAAACCGAGCTTGACCACGTCGCCGCGGACGCCGCCGAGCGTGATCCGGTCGCCGACGCCGAAGGTGTCGCCGCGCAGGATGACGACGTACGCAGCGAGGGAGAGGATCACCTGCTGCAGGGCGAAGGCGAGTCCGGCGCTGATCAGCCCGACGCCGGTGGTCAGGTCGGTGCCCGGGGTGACCCAGATCGACACGATCCCGAGCAGCAGCACGACCGCGGCGACGACCTGGATGCCCTGCCGAGCCCAGAAGCGGCGGGGGTCGGCTACCTGGCCGCCGAGCAGCCGGCGGGTCACCCACAGTGCCGCGCTGCGGAGTAGCACCACGATCAGTACCAGAGCGGCAGTGAACAGCAGCTTTACCGCGGTCGTGGTGCTGACGCCGACCAGCGTGACGCCGAACACCTCGACCGCTCCGGAGGCAACGAGCGACACGTCCGCCGGATTCGCCGCTGCCAGCGTCACGCCCACCGGACCCTTCTACCAGCCACGAGATCATTGTCGCGATGGCCGCCGTGACGTATGCCCGGTGGGCAGACGCGGCTGTCGCCGACCGCGATGCGCCAGTACTCGCCGCGCGACCATCAAGGTCACTACGATCCCACACATGGGCTGGCACCCGGAGTGCCAACTCCGTTCATCCGGGTACGCCGCTGGTCTTGGTCGTCGTCGTGCGCCGCTCGTCGGCGCACCGGAACAGGCTGCGTCGAGCGGGCGACATGCGGGACGGCCCCGGGTGCCGTCAGCCGCTGAGCGGCCCGGGGTCGGCGGTCAGGATGCTGAACGTGCCGTCGCTCTCGAGCACGATCGCGGTGATGTCCGACAGCTGCGCGTGGCCCTCGCTGCGCACCACCTGCCGCAGCTCCTCGGCCGAGACCCGGGCCGTGCGCATCGGCCCGAGAAGAAGCCCCTGGTGGTACAGCAGGGTCGGGGCTGCGCTGACGAGTCGTTGGAAGCGGTCGCTGCGGGTCCCGCCCCAGGCGATCGCGTACTGCATGAGCAGCAGCACGGCGAACGCGCCGACGCCCTCGGCCAACGCGACCGTCTTGGACAGCAACGTCGTCGCCAGCGTCGAGCCCAGCGCCACGGTGACGACCAGGTCGAACGCGTTCAGCTTGGCCAGCGACCGCTTTCCGCTCACCCGCAGCATCAGCACCAGCGCCAGGTACGCCGCCACGCCCACGATCGCCACCCGCCCCAGCCCCGACCAGCTCTGGAACAAGATGTGGTCCATGACGTCCTCCCTGACCCTGTCGACCTGCCGGCCCAGCCACGCCCGACGGAACAGCCACAGCCACGCCCGACGGAACAGCCACGCCCGACGGCCCAGCCATCTCTGGCGCTGCAGTTCTGCCTTGCGGCCAAGCCGTGCCTTCCAGTGCGGTAGCCGCCTGCGTAGGTTCTACAGCCACGTCGAGGTTGATCCCGGCATCCGCCCCGGGCTGGTTCACCAACGTCGCCGGCAAGCGTGCTGACTTGGCGCTCGGGGCGAGCAACCCGGGTAGGGGTACTGCGGGGATGCACTGCAGACCCGCCTGTGGCCAGTGCCGACGGTCGGTGTTCTGATTGTCGTCGCTCTGGGTGTTCTGATGCCTACCACGCCGCTACGCCTCCTCCGCACCGAACGTCCTGGCGCGGATCACCCTCGTGCTGCGTGAGGTCGCCTGGCGCGTGGCAGACCCGGCCGCCGCCCGCCCGACCGTGGCGGGACGGTTAGCCTCGCGGGTGAAGGTGCGCTGCGAGGGTGAAGGTGCGCTGCGAGCGCGTGGGACCGGGGCCGGCCGACGTGGCGGGTCGGGATCGAGGACGTCGGGGGTGCTGCGTGCTGGTCGGGACCGGGCCGCACGCGGCAAGGCCGGGGACGAGAGGGCCGGGGACGGCGGGGCCGGGACCGGGGCAGCCCGCGGGTGACGCGCCCGCCCGCCCGCGGGCGGCAGGACACCGTCGTCGCCTGACGAGCGTGCTGCTGTGCGCCGTGCCCCTGCTGGTCGTGGCCGTCCTCGGCTGGCAGCGGCGCTGGATCTCCGACGACGGCCTCATCAACGTGCGAGTCGTCGACAACGTCTTCGCCGGTCACGGCCCCGTCTTCAACGTCGGTGAGCGCGTCGAGGTCGGCACGAGCACGGCCTGGCTCGTGCTCCTCGGGGTGGGCCACGCGCTGACCCCGTCGATCGAGGTGAGCCGGCTGGCGGTCTGGGCCGGCCTGCTGTGCACCCTGCTGGGGCTCGCGGGCGCGACGGCGGGCGCGGCACTGCTCAGCCGGCTGCTCGGGGACCGCGGCGTCGTCGTGCCGCTGGGCACAGTCGTGCTCGCCGCCCTGCCGCCGCCGCGCTGGCGCTGCCGACCGCCTATGAGGGCGGCTGGCGGCCAATCGTCCGATAGTCATTGCTGTGACGAACACGGCAGGCCGAGCGCAAGGCCGAGGCAGTCGAAGCCGGGCCCGAGGTTGGCCGAGGACGCGGGTACCCGCACGCGCACCGAGCGCCCGGGAACGAGCGCGCGCGGCGGGCACCACAGGCTCAGAGGTCCAGCGCGCGGGCCACGGCGACGGGATCCACGGGGACCGGCTCCACCTCGACCGTGCCGTACAACGCGGTGCCCGGGTCCTTCAGGCCGTGCCCGGTGACGGTGCAGACCACCAGCTGACCCGGCTCTAGCCAGCCCTGCTCGTGCGCTGCCAGCAACCCGGCGACGCTCACGGCCGACGCCGGCTCCACGAAGACGCCCTCGCGCTCGGCCACCAGGTGGTAGGCGTGCAGGATCTCGTCGTCGGTGACGGCCCGGAACGCCCCGCCCGAGGACTGCTGGGCGTCCATTGCGCCGTTCCACGAGGCCGGCGAGCCGATGCGGATGGCGGTGGCGATGGTCTCCGGGTTCCGCACGGGCGCGCCGTGCACCAGGGGGGCGGCCCCGGCGGCCTGCACCCCCAGCATGCGGGGCCGCGATCCGGTGGTGCCGTCGGCGGCGTACTCGCAGTACCCGCGCCAGTAGGCGGTGATGTTGCCGGCGTTGCCCACCGGCAGCGCGTGCACGTCCGGCGCCCGACCGAGGACGTCGCAGACCTCGAACGCGGCGGTCTTCTGCCCCTCGATACGGACCGGGTTGACCGAGTTGACCAGCGCGATCTGCGGGAACTCCGCGGTGGTCTTGCGCGCGAGCTCCAGGCAGTCGTCAAAGTTGCCCTGCACCTGCACGATCTTCGCCCCGTGGACCACCGCCTGGGCCAGCTTGCCCATCGCGATCTTGCCCTGCGGCACCAGCACGGCGCAGGTCATCCCGGCGCGGGCGGCGTAGGCGGCGGCCGAGGCCGACGTGTTGCCGGTGGAGGCGCAGATCACGGCCCGCTGGCCCTTGGTCCACGCGTCGGTGACGGCCATGGTCATGCCGCGGTCCTTGAACGACCCGGTGGGGTTGGCACCCTCGACCTTCAGGTGCACCTCGCACCCGGTCAGCTCCGAGAGGTGCCGGGCCGCCACCAGCGGGGTGTTCCCCTCCTGCAGCGTGATCGCCGTCCAGTCCGCGGCGTCGCGCAGCCGGTGCCGGTAGGCCTCGATGAGGCCGGGCCAGGCCCGGAGCACAGGAGTTCTCGCTGCAACCTTCACAGGGTGTCGCCTTCCACTCGGTTGTCGGCCCGGTCTGCGTCGGCCCGGTCTCCCTCGACCCGCAGGACGCTCGTCACGGCGGTGACGTGAACGCGGCGGCGCCGAGCGTCTCGGTTGCTCCGTAACCGTCGACGAGAGCGTAAGCCCGGATCCACCGTTGATCATGGTGGCGCTGCCTGATCGCGGGTGAGCTTGCTGCGGGGTCGGCTGGTTGGTCTCGGGGCAGTGTGGTTCGGCCGGTCTGCCGGCTTCTCCGGGTTCTGGTCGTCGGGGTTGGTGTCGGTGGTCAGCAGCGCAGTGGGATCGCGGGATGCGGGTCAGTGCCTGCAGGATCGGGGCGGCCCACGGCCAGGATTCGGGTAGTCGCAGGTGTTCGGCGCCGGCCGGTGTGGATGAGCCGGCTGGGCATGGTGAAGATTCTGCGTCGCAGCGTGGTTGCGGTCGCACGGGCCAGCTCGGGTCCGGCGAGCAGGGCGACGGCCCGGCCGAGGTTGTGGGCCATCACGGCCAGCGCGAGCCAGGCGGCGTTGGCCATGAACCGCCCCGAGGGCAGGTGCGCCAGTCCGGCGCTCTTGAGCTCGGGCGATGGCTTGTTCGACGACGGCGTGGCGGCGGTGGTCTGCTTCGACCTCGGCCAGCGGCAGCTCGCGGTCGGTGACGAAAGCGTGGTAGTCCCAGTCGGTGAACAGGGCGAGCTGGCTGCCGGGGATGGGGCGGACCCGGCGGACCTGGCGGGCGTGGCGCTTGTCGGTGGCGAAGACGGTGAAGGTGGTCTCGGCGATGTCGGCGCCGGAGACCTCCGGACTCGACAGCCAGTACGGGATCGGCTCCCACGCAGCCTCTGGTATCTGCTCGATCGCGGCCCGGACCCGTTGAGATCGTAGCCGCCGCCCCGGTCACCCCGCCCCGCGCACCCCACCGCCACGGATCGTCACGCGCGGGCCGTCACGACTAGGCTCGGGGCCGAACAAGGGCTACCGGAGGCAGGGTCTCCGCCGACCGCAGAGCAGGCCGCGGCGCAGGGTCTCCCCGTCTCCCGGGGCCCATTCCGCACCACGTCAGGAGCGTTGCCCGCCGTGCCGGTCACCGACGACATCACCACCCTCACCACCGCCCGCCACCCCGACGGCTGGACCGACCTGGACACCCGCGCCGTGGATACCGTGCGGGTGCTCGCCGCCGACGCCGTGCAGAACGTGGGCAACGGCCACCCCGGCACGGCGATGAGCCTGGCGCCGCTGGCCTACACCTTGTTCCAGCGGGTGCTGCGGCACGACCCGTCCGACCAGGACTGGATCGGGCGGGACCGCTTCGTGCTGTCCTGCGGGCACTCCAGCCTGACGCTGTACATCCAGCTCTACATGGCCGGCTACGGGCTCGAGCTCGACGACCTCAAGGCGCTGCGCACCTGGGGCAGCAACACCCCGGGCCACCCCGAGCACCGGCACACCCCGGGCATCGAGATCACCACCGGGCCGCTGGGACAAGGCCTCGCGTCCGCCGTGGGCATGGCGATGGCCGCGCGCCGCGAGCGCGGCCTGTTCGACCCGGACGCCGCCCCCGGCGAGAGCCCGTTCGACCACCACGTCTTCGTCATCGCCTCCGACGGCGACATCGAGGAGGGTGTCACCTCCGAGGCGTCCTCGATCGCCGGGCACCAGCAGCTGGGCAACCTCGTGCTGGTCTACGACGACAACAAGATCTCCATCGAGGACGACACCGACATCGCGATCAGCGAGGACGTTGCGCAGCGCTACGAGGCCTACGGCTGGCACGTGCAGGTGGTGCAGGGCGGTGAGGACGTGGCCGCCATCGAGAAGGCGCTGCTGGCGGCGAAGGCCGAGACCGGCAAGCCCTCGCTGATCCTGCTGCGCACCATCATCGGCTTCCCGGCGCCGAAGAAGATGAACACCGGCGGGGTGCACGGCTCCGCGCTCGGCGACGACGAGGTCGCCGCGGTGAAGGAGGCCCTCGGGTTCGACCCGGAGCAGACCTTCGAGGTCGCCGACAAGGTGCTCGCCCACGTCCGCGAGATCGGCGACCGCGGCCGCGCCGCCCGGGAGGCCTGGACCCCCGGCTTCGACGCCTGGGCCGACCGGGAGCCGGAGCGCAAGGCGCTGCTGGACCGGGTGTTGGGCCGCACGCTGCCCGACGGATATGCGGACGCGCTGCCCACCTGGGAGCCCGGGTCCAAGGCCGTGGCCACCCGCAAGGCGTCCGAGGCGGTGCTGGCTGCGCTGGGCCCCGTGCTGCCCGAGCTGTGGGGCGGCTCGGCCGACCTGGCCGGCAGCAACAACACCACGATCGATGGCGCGGACTCCTTCGGCCCGGCCTCGATCTCCACCGACAAGTACACCGCGAACCCGTACGGGCGCACCCTGCACTTCGGGGTCCGCGAGCACGCGATGGCCGCGATCCTCAACGGCATCGCGCTGCACGGGCCCACTCGGCCCTACGGCGGCACGTTCCTGGTGTTCAGCGACTACCAGCGCCCCGCCGTCCGGATCGGCGCGCTGATGAAGTCCTCGGTGGTGCACGTGTGGACGCACGACTCCATCGGCCTCGGTGAGGACGGCCCCACCCACCAGCCGGTGGAGCACCTGTCCGCGCTGCGGGCCATCCCCGGCCTGGACGTGGTGCGCCCCGGTGACGCCAACGAGACCGCCGCCGCCTGGAAGGCCGTGTTGGAACGCCCGGAGGGCCCGGCCGGTCTCGCCCTGACCCGGCAGGACGTGCCGATCCTGGCCGGCACCTCCGTCGAGGGCGTGGCCAGGGGCGGCTACGTGCTGGCCGACGTCGCGGCCGGACCGCTACGGGTGGTGCTCATCGGCACCGGCTCCGAGCTGCAGATCGCGGTGGCCGCACGGGAGACGCTGGAGGCCCAGGGCATCGGCACCCGGGTGGTGAGCATGCCGTGCCAGGAGTGGTTCGACGCCCAGCCGGCGGACTACCGCGACACGGTGCTGCCGCCCCTGGTCCGGGCCAGGGTGGCCGTGGAGGCGGGCATCGCGATGAGCTGGCACCGGTTCACCGGCACGGACGGCGAGGTCGTGTCCCTGGAGCACTTCGGCGCCTCGGCCGACTACCAGACCCTGTACCGCGAATTCGGGATCACCGATGAGGCCGTCGTCGCTGCCGCGCAGCGCTCGCTGGCCCGACTGGAGGCATGACATGAGCGAGCAGAACGAGAACCTGGCTGCGCTGAGCGCGGCCGGGGTGTCGGTGTGGCTGGACGACCTGTCCCGGGAGCGGCTGCGCTCGGGCAACCTCGCCGAGCTGATCGCCACCCGCAGTGTCGTCGGCGTGACCACGAATCCGACCATGTTCGCCGGGGCGCTGGCCAAGGGCGAGGCCTACGACGGCCAGGTGCGCGAGCTCGTCGCCGCTGGCGCCGACGTGGACGCCGCCGCCCGCGCGCTCACCACCAACGACGTCCGGGACGCGTGCGACGTGTTCCGGGACGTGCACGACGCCACCGCGGGCAAGGACGGCCGGGTCTCCATCGAGGTCGACCCGCGCCTGGCCAGGCAGACTGAGAAGACAGCGGCCCAGGCCGTCGAGCTGTGGGAGCTCGTCGACCGCCCCAACGCGATGATCAAGATCCCGGCGACCGAGGCCGGGCTGCCCGCCATCACCCGCACCCTCGCCGCCGGCATCAGCGTCAACGTCACGCTGATCTTCTCCGTGGAGCGCTACCGCGCCGTGATGGACGCCTTCCTCGACGGGCTGGAGCAGGCCAGGGCCAACGGGCACGACCTGGCCACCATCGGCAGCGTCGCGTCGTTCTTCGTCTCCCGGGTGGACACCGAGGTGGACAAGCGCCTGGACGCCATCGGCACGCCGGAGGCCGTCGAGCTGAAGAGCACGGCGGCGCTGGCCAACGCCCGGCTGGCCTACGACGCCTACGAGCAGGTGTTCTCCGTCGGCCCGCGCTGGAAGGAGCTCGCCGCTGCCGGTGCCCAGGCGCAGCGCCCGCTCTGGGCGTCCACCGGCGTCAAGGACCCGACGCTGCCGGGCACCTACTACGTCACCGGGCTCGTCGCCCCCAACACGGTGAACACCATGCCGGAGAAGACCCTGGCCGCGGTGGCCGAGCACGGCGGCATCGACGGCGACACCGTGAGCGGCACCTCGCAGGCCGCGCAGGAGGTGTTCGACGCGCTGTCGGGAGTGGGCATCGACGTCACCGACGTGTTCCTCACCCTGGAGGACGAGGGCGTGCAGAAGTTCGAGGCATCCTGGGGTGAGCTGGCCGAGACCGTGCAGGGCCAGCTCGACGCAGCCCGCGGATGAGCACGGCCGAGGACCGCTGCGGTGGTGGTGAGCGACTCGCAGCTGCAGCAGGAGGCGCGGGCGCTGGCCGAGAACTCCGTCACGATCTCGATCTTCCCAAGTTTGCGATCAGCGTCTGAGGTCCGTCGGTGTAGTCAATCGGCACGACGACTAGGTGCACACCGCCGGCTGCGAAGGCCTCCTGCAGCGCGGGGACCAGTTGCGGCGTCGACTCGACCCGCGTGCCCGCCGCGCCGTACGCCTGCGCGTACTTCACGAAGTCGGGATTGCCGAACGTCAGCCCGAAGTCGGCAAAATCGTCGACTTCCTGCTTCCAACGGATCATGCCGTAGGCGTTGTCCTGCAGGATCAGCACGACGAGGTCGAGCCCGAGCCGGACCGCCGTCTCGAGCTCCTGGGAGTTCATGAGGAACCCGCCGTCGCCGCAGACCGCGAGCACCTGCCGGTGCGGGTAGAGCAGCGCGGCCATCATCGCTGTCGGCAGGCCGGCGCCCATCGTGGCGAGTGCGTTGTCCAGCAGCAGCGTGTTGGAGACCGGCGCGCGGTAGTTGCGGGCGAACCAGATCTTGTACATGCCGTTGTCCAGCGACACGATCCCGTCCGGCGGCATGACGGCGCGGACGTCGGCGACGATCCGCTGCGGGACGGGGGGGAACCGCTCGTCGGTGGAGCCGGCCATCGTCCGCGAGAGAATGCCGTCGCGCATGGCCAGCAGCGCGTCCGCGTGGTCGACCTGGCCTTGCAGCCGGTCGGCTAGGGCCAATAGGCTGGGGCCGACGTCGCCGACCACGGACGCGTGCGGGAAGTAGACCTCTTCGACCATCGCCGGGGTGTAGCCGACGTGGATCACGGCCGGGCCGCCGGGGCCCATGACGAACGGCGGCTTCTCCACCGTGTCGTGCCCGACCGCCAGGATCACGTCGGCGTTGTCGATCGCCTCGTGCACGTAGTCCCGCTCGGACAGCGCGGCCGTTCCCATCCACAGGTCGACCGGCTGCCCGGTCGGCTCGCCGGCGACGACGCCTTTGCCCATCTGGGTGCTGAAGAACGGGATCTTGGTGCGCGCCAGGAAGTTGCTGAGGTCAGCGCCGAGCCGCGGCCGGCTTGCGGCCGCACCGAGCATCACCAGCGGCCGCTTCGCGTCCCGGATCATCTCGGCTGCCCGGTTCAGCGCCGCCGGGTGCGCCAGCGGCAGCTCGACCGGGTGCACCGGCACCATCGGGAGGTCGCGCGCCGGCTCGCCGGCGACGTCCTCCGGCAGCTCGAGGTGCACCGGCCCGGGTCGCTCCTCGGCGGCCAGCCGGAACGCCTCGCGCACGATCGTGGGGATGCTGGCGGTGCTGACGATCTGCTGGGAGGACTTGGTCAGCGGCTTCATCGTCGCGACCATGTCGACGATCTGGAACCGGGCCTGCTGGTGGCTGCGGATCGCCTTCTGCCCGGTGATCATGATCATCGGCATGGCGCCGAGGTGGGCGTACGCCGCGCCGGTCGCCAGGTTCAGCGCGCCTGGTCCCAGCGTGCTCAGGCACACCCCGGGCCGGCCGGTCAGCCGGCCGTAGGTGGCGGCCATGAACGCTGCCGCTTGCTCGTGTCGGGTGACGACCAGCTGGATGCTCGAGGTGCGCAGCGCCTCGACGACGTCCAGGTTCTCCTCACCTGGCAGACCGAAGATCCGCTCCACGCCCTCGTTCTTCAGCGCGCGCACGAGCAGTTCGGCACCGGTGGTCACATCGCTCCTTCTCGACGGGTCACCGACCGGTGGGTCACCGGCCGGCGGGTCGGGCCAGCGGCCTGTGCGGTACGCCCAGGCCGGTTGCGTGCCCCCGTCACCGGCCCCGTCATCGGGTTCCCTTGCGCAGGCCGGGGTGCTGGTAGCGACTGAGGAAGGTCAGCAGCGCCTCGTCGATGACCACCTGGGTCGTGGGCAGCTCGGTCACCGGCGGCCCGATGGCCATCACCTGCGGCCACACCACGAACTCCTGGACGAGCCCGAGGAACTGGTGTGCGGCCACCTCCGGCTGTGGACAGGCCAGCAGCTCCGCTTGCGTCAGCTGCGCGAGCAGCGCCGTCAGGGCGGTCAGTAGGGGCTGCTTGCCCAACCGGTAGAACTCCTCCGCGATCCATGGCGAGCGACGCGACTCGGCGACGACCAGCCTGGTGAAGGCGATCTGCTCGGTCTCGGAGACGAAGGCGACCAGTGCCGCGGCGAACCGGCGAAGCGAGGCCTCCGGGTCGTTCTGTCGGGCCACCGTCGGTGGCCCGGGGACGCCGTCGAACCGGAACGACGCCCAGTGCTGCTCCACGACGGACCGGAACAGCGTCTCCTTGCTCCCGAAGTTGTTGTAGACGGTCTGGCGGGCGACCTCGGCACGCAGGGCGACCTGATCCAGGTTGACCCCGTCGTAGCCGGCCGTCAGGAACAGCGCCTTGGATGACGCCAGGATGCGCTGCGCCGTGATGCGCTGCACCGTGGCCTCCGGCGCCACTGCCGGTGCCGCCGCCGGCACCGCGGCATCCCCGTCACTGCCCGCGGGCGCTGCGTGTGATTGCCCTGTTCGAGCCACGGCTCACACTCCTCGTGGAGGCGTACTTGCCCTGCCACCGAACTTAGCCCTCCACCACCTCGACTGCTGCCCTTGCTCTCTTGGACTGTACAGTACAGTCTAGTTTCGTCTAGAGGTCCGGGCATGACTGTTGCTGGTGGCTCTTTGAGGGAGCTGTCGATCTCGCTGGACCAGGCAGGCAGCGCTGCCCCGAGGCCCACGCAGCAACTGCGCCGTGACAGGCATTCGACACCAGCACGACGCGCCAAAGATCACCTCACGCGCCTCCAGCTCACGTACCGCCCACGCACCAACAGACGGGGTCGACGCTGCGGAGCACGCCTGGAACCGCATGACTGCCCAGACGCTGCAGGCACGGGCGCGACAAGGGGCGACGGTGTTGCTGCCGATCGGGTCAACCGAACACACGGCCCCCACCTGCCGACCGGCACCGAGATCTGCCGACGGGTCGCGGTTCTACTCGAGCCTGAGCACCCCGTCGTGTTCACCCCGCCGGTCTGGTGCGGCCTGGCCGAGCACCACATGGCCTTTGGCGGCACCTTCAGCCTGACCCTGGGCACGCTGCACGCGCTGCTGCGCGACCTGTGCTCCTCGATCCTGCGGGCCGGCTTCCGCAACGTCCTGATCGTGAACGGGCACGGCGGGAACATCCCCGGGCTGACCGCCATCTGCGCCGAGCTCACCCGCGAGCTCGGCGCGACCATCACCTGCATCACCTATGTGCTGGCGGCGCCCGAGACGACTCAGCGCACCCTGCAGCACCAGGACCGTCATGCACGCCTGCGAAGGAGAGACCTCTATGATCATGGCGGTCGCCCCAGACCTGGTGCACCACGACCGCCTCGGAGAGGCCCACGGGCCGGCGCTGGGGCTGACGACCGAGCTGACCGGGCTGATCTACGCCATGCGGTCGTTCTCCGACCTCACCCCGTCCGGCGTGGCAGGCGACGCGCGGGCTGCCTCCGCGGCCAAGGGCGAGACACTGCTGGCCGCCTACGCGCAAGGCATCGCCCATGCTCTGCTGCACGACCCGCCATGCGCGATTGACCGGGCGAGCTTGGAGCACTGGCGCACCGGTACGGCGCTGCAGTTCTGGGGCAGCGAGCAGTACATGCGGGGGATCCCGCTGGCCGACGCGCGGTCCTGGCACCGCAACCCGGAGGCGTCACCGTGGACGGCGCGGCAGGTGGAGCGGTGGTCGCGGCGGGCACGCCGGCTCAACGCGGCCGGCCGGGGCGACGAGGGGGCGTTCGTCCTCCGCCCGGTGGCGTAGCACGGCCGGGCCCTCAGCGGGGGCGGGCCACCACCCCGTAGTGCTGGCACAGCAGGTTGTGGGCGAGTCGCGTCGGGCGCTTCCAGCGGCGCCACCGCGGGTTGCCGTCCCACGGCCCGTTGAGCATCTCGACCCGATCCACCACGTAACCGGTGCTCGCGAACAGCTCCTCGACCGTCTCCCGGGTGAAGAAGCGCAGTTGGGTGCGGGCCGTGATGCCCTCGTAGGTGTAGGTCCACCGCCCGCGGAGCACCAGGGGCAGCGAGACGGTGAAGTGCCGCACGTTCGGGATGGCCGCAGCGACGACGCCGCCGGGGGCGAGCAGCGGTACCACCGCCCGCAGCATGGCCCAGGGGTCGCTCACGTGCTCGACCAACGTCCGACAGCGTCACCAGGTCGAACGGCGGCAGCCCCGCGGGCAGGTCGTCGGGGAAGTACCCCTCGTGGACCTCGTCGGATACGTTCCTGGCCTGCGCGGCGTGGGTGGGCTCGGGTTCCACGCCAGGCAGGTGTGCCGTGGGGTAGAGGTTGTGGAGCACGAGGCCGAGCCCACCCGATCCGCAGCCCACTCCGGGGTCACGGTGCACACCGGCACGGGTGCCCCGGTGACCGTGGCGCACACCGACCCGCTCACCCTGGTCATCGACCACCGCCAGTACGATGCCGATGAGGGCCCATGCCTGTACGCGATGCGCAGCGGGGCTCTCGTGCGTGTGGATGTCGCGACCAGCCGGGAGCAGTGGCCGGTGTTCACCGCGGCCGCCGAAGACGCCGGGGTGCGTTCCTTCCTGGCCGCACCGTTTGGGACCGGGGTGACCGCCCTGGGTGCGTTAAACCTCTACAGCGGCAGTGCCGACGGGTTCGGGCGAGAGTGAGTCGGTGGCGTAGTCCAGCGTGCCCTCGCTGATGGTCAGGTTGGTCTGCCCCGCCTCGTCGTCGTACCAGACGTCGTACTCAGACTTGGTGGGGTCGAGCCGGATCCAGGGGCTGACCTTCTCCAACACCGACGTCACCGCGGAGAACACCGAGCACTACCTGCCGGTGTTCTCCTACCCTGGGCACCCCGCACAGCGGGTACGACAACCCGGCCACCAACACCCCCGCCCCCTACCCGGTGTTCGCCGACGGCCCGAGGCGTGGGTCAACTGCGCTTGCCCGCATCATCGGAACAGCAGCAGACCCCGGCACTGTGGTGGCTGCCGGGGTATGCTGCGAGACGCTGAACTCAGCGGAGCCGCAGGGTCTCGCCTGGGTAGATCAGGTTCACATTCTCGATAACGGCCTGGTTCAGCGCGAAGATGGCCTGGTAGCCCCCCGTGACGCCCTGCGCGGTAGCGATCTTGGCCAGTGTGTCACCCGACTTCACGACATAGCCGGCAGCCTCCCGGGTCGACTGCACGGCGGGGGTGGACTGTATGGCGGCACCGGAGGGTTCACCCCTGCCCGCCAACCAGGCGGCCGGGTCCAGGACCCGGCCGCCCTGCAGCCGGCTACCGGCCCACACCTCGAAGTGCAGGTGCGGGCTGGTGGAATCCCCCGCGTTGCCCACCTTCGCGATCACCTGACCCGCACTCACCCGGGCCCCGGTCCGCACCAGGACGACTACTGACACACCGCAGAGGACAGCGGACGCGCCCCGGCCGTCCTTGGGTAAGCAACAGTTCGACGGGTTTCGCAAATGCGGTCGGTGCCGTGATAGCATCGCCTTATGGGAATGACAGCGCTTGATCTTGAGGTGGGGCGGGTGGAACTGGTGCCGGCGGCGGCGTTGTTCCGTTCGTTGGGTGATCCGGCGCGGCTGGCGATCGTGCGGTTGTTGGCCGGTGGGCCGGCGCGGGTGGTTGATCTGGTCGAGGCGTTGGGGTTGGGACAGTCGACGGTGTCCAAGCACCTGGCGTGCCTGCGGGGCTGCGGTCTGGTCACCTCCGAGGCGGTGGGGCGGGCGTCGCTGTTTCGGTTGACGCAGCCGGCGCTGGTCGAGGTATTGGCCGCGGCCGAGACGGTGCTTGCCTCCACCGGTAACGCGGTGGCGCTGTGCCCGAACTACGGCACCAGCGGCGGCGCGGAGGACGCGTCGTGAACCTGTCCGACCACCCGAAAGATCAGGTCCTGCCTGCGGGGGACGGCAGCGGTGCCTGCACCGATGGTTGTGTGCCCCCGGCCCCGGCCCACCGTGGTGCGGGTTGGCATCGGGCGGCCAGGCAGGCTCGGCTGCTGTCCTGGCTGAGCTTGGCTTACATGGGCGCCGAGGGTGCGGTCGCGATCGTTGCGGCGCTCCTGGCCGGCTCGGTGGCCCTGCTGGGGTTCGGTCTGGACTCGGCGATCGAGGGCCTGGCCAGTGTGATCGTCATCTGGCGGTTCACCGGTACCCGCACCCTGTCGGAAACCGCCGAGGCCCGGGCCCAGAAGCTGGTGGCGCTCACGTTCTTCCTGCTGGCCCCCTACATCGCCTACGACGCGGTCGCCACCCTCCTCGCCGGGGAGCACCCCCAGAGCAGCTGGTTGGGCATCGGGCTCTCGGTCACCAGCCTGATCGTCATGCCCCTGCTGGGTAGGGCCAAGAAGCGTCTGGGCGCCCGGCTGGATTCCGGGTCGACCAGCGGCGAGGGCGCCCAGAACCTGCTCTGCGCCTACCTCGCCGCGGCGGTCTTGGTTGGCCTGCTGGCCAACATCGTGCTCGGCTGGTGGTGGCTCGACCCGGTCGTCGGTGTGGGTATCGCCGCCCTCGCGGTCCGCGAAGGCATCCACGCCGGGCGCGGACAGGACTGCTGCTGAGCACCTCTTGGTGACCGGTTCCCGTGGTGGCCGGATTCTTCCGCCGGACCGGCCCGAACCACCCCGGTGTGAGGATCACCCGGGGTTTGCACCATCGCCCGGTGTGGGACCTCGGTTCGCGGGGGGTCGTGCCCGGCCGGGGAGGCTGCGGGTGGCTCGAGGTGGGCACAGGACCGCGGATCGTCAGTGCCGTGAGGCTTCGTCCTGCGGAGGGTCGGGGGTGAGAGCGCCCCGCTGGCGAAACAGCGCCCAGGTGAACGGTTGGGTCCCGCCGCCGGGGGTGGTGTGTTCTTCGGTGCTCGAGCGCAGCAGTTCCCAGTCCGGGCCGAGTTCGGCGGCGAGCTGATCGGCGTCAAAGCGGGCGACGGGCAGCCCGGAGCAGTGGGAGGGAGAGCGGGACAAATTGGGGGAGGCGGCGATGCACGTCTGAGCTGCGGTCCGTGGCGCGATGGTGGAGCCACCCGGGGTGGGTTGGGCTGCTGACCCGGGCGAGGTAGTTGGGGGCTGCGGGGCAGTATTCGCCGTAGCACCGGGGGCGAGGACACGGCGAGCAGGCCCACCACGAGCAGGGCGGCGGCGTCGAACAGGGCGATGAGGCCGGACACCGCGAGGACACCCACCACGGCGAGGGCGGCGGTGATGATGATGGAGGAGGATCGCAGCGTCGGGCCGGCTGATCCGCGGGTATGGGAGCGGATCCCGGCACCGATCAGGGGCCCAGGATCAGGGCACACACGCTGATGCTGATCAGGAAGCCCCACGGGACGTACAGGAAGGCGAGGGACGCACCGCCCACCGTGAGGACGCCCACCACGATGCGCCACAGAATGCGGTAGATGCCCATCGGATGATCCACCCTCTCGGCAGGGACTCCACCAGGAGCACAGGACGGGATCGTTCGACGATAGGCCGCCGAGGGCCGGGCCGCACGTCGAGCGAGCCGCCTGGCCGCCGGTGGTGTGGTGTTCGGGGTCCTCGAGCTGTACCGGACCACCCCCGGTGGCCTCGAGGGTTCAGGCCAGGCGTACGCCGATCACGAGTCTGGGTGGTGTTACAGGCGGCGCAGGACGGCGCTTTTCACGCGGACCCGCAGTTGGGTGCGGCGGGAGCGCCGGCGGCGTTCGAGCAGGGATGTCATGGCTGCGCCGAGGGCGCCGAGTTGGGCGTCACCGAGGTGGCGGGCGTGGGGGAACATGTCGCGTTCTTCTTCGGCGGCGTGGTGGTGCAGGGTGGTGGTGAACGCCCCCCATTCGATGGGGAAGTCGTCGCTGCTCACCTTGGTGCGGAGGGCGGTGGCGAGTTGGTCGGAGACGGCACGGTGCTCGGCGTGCGCGACGGCAACGAGGGGGCTGACGGTGTTGACGGCGGGGTAGTACAGGGTGTCCTCGATGTGCATGTGGATGTCGAGCTCGAGCAGCAGGCGGTCGATCAGTCGGCGGTGTTCGCGGGAGCCGGCGGTGGTGTCGTCGATCTGGTCGGTCAGTGTTCGGAGCAGCTGGTGGTGTTAGATCCGCGACGCGATGGGCCGCTACGTGCTGACGACCTTCGCCAACGGCACCCTGCTCGGGCCTGCGCAGGTCGCCCGGCACATGCGCGGGCAGGTCAGCGCGCACGAGCTGTCGATCGCGGCGAACAAGCACGCCACCTGCGGAAAGGTCGACACGTGGGAGAACAATATCCTCGCCGAGTCCCACATCCGCTACGGCGGTTACGGTGGAATCGCGTACCGGCACATCTCCGACACCTACATCGCTCTCTTCAGTCATTTCATTCCGTGTGGTGTGTGGGAAGCCGTGTACATCATCGAAGGTCTGCTGAAAAACGATTCCGACATCAAGCCGGATACGATTCACGCTGATACTCAAGACCAGTCGCTGCCGGTGTTCGGGCTCGCCGCGTTACTGGGGTTCGACCTGATGCCCCGCATCCGCAACTGGGCCGACCTCAACTTCTACCGGCCGGCCACCACGGCCCGTTACGAGCACATCGACAGCCTATTCGGCGACAACGTCATCGGCTGGGGCCTGATCGAGACACACTGGACCGACCTGCTGCGCACGGCCATCTCGATCGCGCAGGGCCGCCTGTCGTCGGTGACCCTGCTACGCAGGCTGGGCAACAATTCCCACAAGAACCGGCCGTATCGGGCGTTTCGGGAATTGGGGCGGGTGATCCGCACCATTACGCTGCTGCGTTATCTATCCGACCCGGGACTGCGGGAGCAGATCACCGCGATCACCAACAAGGCCGAAGCGTTCCACGGGTTTTCGCAGTGGCTGATGTTCGGTGGCGAAATGATCGGCTGCAACGATCCCGATTACCAGGAGAAAATCATCAAATTCAACGAACTCCTGGCCAATTGCACGATTTACTCGACCGCGTGCGACATTACCGCCGCGGCGAACGCGCTGGCCGCCGACGGACACCCGGTCGACGCGGACGACCTGGTCACGGTCACGCCGTACATTACCCACACCATCCGCCGGTTCGGCGACTGGGTGCTCGACCTGTCCCCACCCGAGCAACTGCCGGTGACCCGGCGCGATCTCGTGCCGGGCGCGCTGCTCCCTGGCGGGGTCTCGGTGTCACCGTCGCTCAACTGACCCCCGGCCCCGCCCACCCGAGAAGGAGTTTCCGATGGCTACCACCCGCTGGGTCCGCTACGTCGTCCCGGTCATGGTCGCGGTCGACTGTGAAGCCGACAAGATCACCGGCCTGGTCGCGCTGCCCGAGGAGGCACGGGAGGACCGCGACGACAGCGGGCACTTCTGCATCTACGACGAGAACTTCGTGCGCCGCCACGCCGACGGTGGGACGGGAGTGTTCCTTGACGCACTCCCGAGCGCCGCAGCTTCGGCCTTCTCAAGCTCAACCAGCGCCTCCATGATCAGACCGCCCTCACCCGCCTTCCGTTTGACCTTCAACCCGTGTTGAAGGTCCATGGTGGTGTTGTTGTTGTTGTCGACCTGAGGAGGAGATCATGACCGCCACGCCAAGCACCGAACAGACCCGCCGACCCGAGGGTGAAGTCCTCGCGACCGCGGTGAGCACCGAACAGGCCCCGGCCGGGGACGCCGGAGGCTGCGACTGCGGCTGCGCGTGCTGCGCCCCAGGCAACGCCGGCACCGTTGCGGCTGAGGCCAACGCCAAGCAGACGGGCAACGACCAGGCCACCCGTGCCGGCTGCGGCTGCGGCTGCGGCTGACCGGGGAGGGGTGTGGTGGACCGCCATGTGCGAGCTACTGCCTGCGCGCTCGCGGCGGTCCACCGGCCCTGGCCGGTGGAGGTGCGCTGCCTCGACCTGGCCGAGGAAGTAGGTGAGCTCGTCCGGGCGGTGCTCGTCGCCGAAGGGCACAAGGGCACCGCGGCACCGGCCGAGGAGGTCGCCGAAGCGCTGTGCGGGGTGCTCGTCGACGTGTTCGCGCTGGCCGATCACTACCATGTGGAACTCGACGAGCTGTATCCCCACCTGTTGGCGCGCCTGGTCTCAGACCACCCAGGGGGAGCTGGCGGTGCCGGCAATGGCCCGGGGGCCGGCTGGAAGGAAGGACCGTGATGACCCGCCCGGCCACCGAGCAGCACCAGGTGTGCGACTGCGGGAGCTGCGGCCCCCGCAACGACGACACGGCAACCACCGGGCGCGGCAGCCGCACGTCCCGTGCGGGTGTGACGGCGGAGCCGCCGGTGATCGGGGCTGCACCTGCCGAGCCGGCACCTGATCTGACCACGCCGGTGAGCGATCTCCTGACCATCGGCGAGGTGGCCCGGGCCGCGGACGTGGCCACGTCCGCGTTGCGCTTCTATGAAGCTGAGGGCCTGGTCATGCCTGCTGGGCGGACGGCCGTCGGATACCGGCTCTACGATCCTGAGCAGATCACCCGGGTGCGGTTCATCCGGCATGCGCAGCGGCTCGGCCTGAGCTTGGCCGAGGTCGGCGAGCTGCTCGCCGCGGTGGACAGCGACGACCCGGTGCCTACCCGGGACCGGCTCCGCCACCTGGTGGCCCACAAGCTCGTCACCACCCGGCAGCACATCACCGAGCTGCAGGAGTTCACCCGTCAGCTGGAGCGGGTGCACCGACGGCTCAGCGGCAATCCCGGCTGTGGATGCCGGCACCTAGGATCCTGCGGCTGCCTCCCGCTGGATCTCCCGCCGGTCGAGCAGAGCGAAGGCGAACTGGAGGCCGTCCAGACCGGCGCCTGCGGCTGCGGCTGTGGCTCCAGCACGGCGGCAGGGTAGAGGGGGGTGGTCCCGGGGCACGGTCCCGGAGCGGGAAGGCGACCGACATGTGAAAGGGCAGCACGACATGGACGATCAACAGCGCGCAGCGCTCAGAACCCCCACCGCACACAACTCACGACCACCGTCGAACCGTCGTGACCTGGACCTGCGCATTCGCAATAGACCCGCCCGATTAAATGCCCGGTGACCTGGGGGGGCTAAGCGGCTACGCTTACGATCATGGCGGAGCTGCTGATCGGGTACGCCCGATGTTCCACCGATTCTCAAGACCTCACGGCGCAACGCGATGCCCTCACCGCGCTCGGCGTGACCCCGGACCGCATCTATGTCGACCACGGCCTAACCGGGCCCGGCCGGGACTGCGCGAGGCCCTAGCGGCGTGCCGCGGCGGTGACGTCCTGGTCGTGAGCAAGCTCGATCGCCTAGAGCGTGTCTGCTAATTGCGGACGCGGTGGTGGATGACGATCGCGGCCAGGGTGACGCCGCCGAGGTAGGTCAGTGCGTACTTGTCGTAGCGGGTGGCGACGCCGCGCCATTGCTTGAGCC
>JAABUH010001799.1_pt1 | contig 22306 bp, 14 predicted proteins | sample 5559121 | NCBI WGS metagenome assembly JAABUH01 (sample SAMN10711871, study PRJNA513364) | rock metagenome | isolation source: Antarctica rocks | place: Antarctica: Victoria Land, Battleship Promontory nord | collected 2015-12-28
ATTGCTTTGCTGCCTGGCATTGGAGCTCTTACTCTCAAGACAAAGGATGCTTCTGCCGATTCTCACAATGCAGAGTGGATCTCAGGCATGCCTTTGTATTCATGCAACATGCTTCAGCTTGTCATGCTTCAGCTTGTCAGGGACCCTGTGGTCCAGGCATTTTACCAAGCTCTGCAAATCAATGTATCCTTGGGAACGTGTATCTGAGATCCAATCTATCAAGGAAACCTCCCTGTAGAGACAGGTGCAAATCAAGCTGTTTATTCTGTACATTGACGTGCTGCATGATCCGGCGACTTGCCTGTTGATTGTGTCTACCAAAGGCTGACGAGCAGCTGCCGGTGCACTGGGGGAGAGAGCTGGGCGCCTGCTGACGCAGTTCGAAGGTGTCCAGCAATCGCCTCAGTTGGCGTTGAAACCCGGCCGTACTTACCATGCCGCTCGATTTTCCGCGCGAGCACCTCTGCTAGTACGTTGCTGCCTTCTTCTGACGTGTCTTTCAGCAGAAAGCTCTTCCTTCTTCCTTTTGCCTGGCATTGTTAACTGCAAGCAGCAACTAAAATACAGAGCTTTAGCGTGCTACTGACACCACAGGGATGCGTCGTCGCAGAAGCCAACGCTATCGGAAAGAGACCGTGGCCAATGTGTACAGCCCCTCTGGCAAGTTATGCAGTTCAATTACTATGGACCGCCTCTGCATCCTCTACAGCGCCTTGAGACATTCACAGTTGCACCAACCTGAAACACACAAACATGATGGTCATCTGGACTTTCCAACAGCCATCGCATGCCTATTGAACAGATACACCAATAAACCAACGGATGGAAGCAAGAGAAGCAAGGTAGCAGACCAGTGCACAACCTCAGGCAGATACATGCAAGCATTCAAGGACGGTTTAAGCGTGAGAACTGAAAGATTTGCCTCCCCTCTGAACTTCAATCCAAACATGAAATGCTACTTTAGCATGTACGCAGATTGATTGGAGCCAACTAGGATGCATACAGCATGAAGTGGACCGGTGCATCACAAGTGAACCCTGTATACGAGGCTGTAGCCATGGAGAAGGCCATGAGATGGGCAATCCTAAGTGCAGAGGAAGCTGCAGAACCGGTGCTCACTGCCTTTGTACTACCACGGCGGGATGACAAAGGCAGCTCCTATGCAAGGTGGCTATCACACCAGACGGTGCAAGCGATTGCAACAATCGACAGAAGCAAGATCAGATTCAGTGCCCCAAGACACTGGGCTGATGAACAAGACCAGTGGTGCACCCCAAAGCGGAATGTCCATTTCTTGATTGTTGCAAATGAAGCTGGACTGCAACACTGTGTGCAACAAGACCATTTGAACAAAGGATTCGCCTGTGCATGTCAGCTTGGGAACCAACCGCAAAGGCCAAAACAGCTGAAGATGACCATACAGCAGACAGTCTCACCGCCAGGCCTGTACCCGCCCAAGCACTGCTCAAAGGCTACAAATTCTCCAGCCAAAGCGTGGTCACCTGAAGAGCAGGCAACCAGTGAAGACTTCAGCGAGGTTTCCCACAGAACTGAACTCAAAGTCCGCCCGAACGAGATCATGTACATGGACGGAAGCAGGAAGGAAATCCCACACATAGGTCTTGTCACTGGCTCAGGAGTATATAGGGAACACAAGCATGCACACCTGAGTCTCAAGGTGCCACCATATAAGCAGAGCATGCTCAACACCATCAACAGAGCCGAACTGGTAGCGCTTTTGATCGCCCTGAGACACTGCAGACCGGGAGTGACGGAGAGCATAGCAACAGGCTCGAAGTGTTTGACGAAGAAAATCGGCGTGCACCTAAGGTCACCGTCACCGACAGTCGGCGACTGCCATAGACCACTGCTTGAAGCGATCGGACACGAGCTCATGCAACGAGCACGAGCGGGCGATGAGACAATCCTGCTCAAAGTGAATTCGCATATAGGCATACACGGCAATAAGATGGCTGATAAGCTTGCACATGAAGCAGCAGATGAATGCTGCATGGGCACTATGACCTATCTAATGACTACACACAACCATTCAGGGACAAGTACTGGTTGCAACAAACCATCCCAGTCCAGACAGCACAGGGCCCTGGGCCCCCAGGCCAGCAGAAACCAGAGCTTGCATAAGAGATCTGGATGACTCATTGAGAAAAGCTCTGCATGCCAGGCACAAACCAGGCCAGTCAAACCAAAACTCACTGTACTTTCAGCTATGGGACAAGGTGCAGCCATTCAGGGTCTAGCCACACAGTGATGCGCTATGGACTATGCCATCAACTCCAGAATCACACAAGAGAACATCTTCAAATACAGGACAGGCCAAATCTGGAATAAGAACATGGCCTTCCAGAGGCATGTGCCATACATGCCTGGGCAACCAATAACCATGGACACACGCTGCCTGCTCTGCAGAGGCGATCACTCTCAGGGCCACATCTTTGGGAGCTGCATGCACCCAGACATGAGCAAAATTTATATAGCTAGACATGATAAAGCCATTTGAACAGTCATCCAAGCTTTTACTAAACAGCAGTGTGGTAGTCACTACCTGATTGCAGATGTAGGAAAGATTGAAGGACTCAAAGATATAGGCATGCACAGCAAGAGGGTTCCAGCACTTGTACTCCCAGACAGATGTTTACAAGCAAGGGGCTTGCAAGCTCGAGTTGGACCCTACGGTGGAGAGAGGTTTCTTGCAGAGGGAAGCAGCAGACATGCGGAGCAAGATGAGGCCAGACATGATGATAGTAGAAATGAAAATGGCAGAACAACAGCAGTACTTGCGCCATGATGACAACTCAGAATCCAGACTGAGACCCTTAACACCAGTGATGCGTTATGGAGTCCAAGGAGCATAAATATTGTGGAAGGAGGATATTGCCCTGATACAAGATATGAAGAAGACTGCAAGAACAGGAAGCACAGCATGAAGCACTGGAGGAAGCTCTCAAGGACTATGGTTACAATGTTACCACACTGCCTATAATCATAGGACAATCTGGGTCACAATATCACACTACGTCTTGCGCTCTAGCAAAGATTAGTATAGAGAGCATGGACCTGCAAGCAAAGTCATGCCCAAATTGCATGAACACTCTGTTGTGACATTTCACAAGATTCTTACATCTAGGAGAGTACTATCAGACAGAATAGGCCTGATCTACCTTAGGTTTAGGATTCGCCTTTCCCTTTGGGCTATGGCCTATGGTGATAGCTCCTGGCTGCCGCCTTAGGAGGCTCCCGTCAAGATCGCTGAAACGCGTAAACTTCTCTTTTCTTTTCTGGTCACGTAACATGCAAGACCATGCTGACTCACTGAGGTGTCGTAGTCATGAATTGCAATACACCATGCCCAATGTCCAGCAATCCAAATGTCCTAATCAGGACATGTGGGCCCCACTGTAGGGATTGAGTCCAATTTCAGAAGTGGTAGCGCACATGACCTGATATGCAAAGCCTGGCAGCCAAGTGCATTGGGCATCATCACACATGCGGAGGAGATTGCATATGCACCACCATTGCAAACACTAGGCCTGCTTTGACCAAAAAAGAATTTGGCAGATTGACAGATTCAATGGACATGACATGGCACCGCGTAATATGTCGATACCTTGCACACTAAACTTCAGTTCCTCCAGACCATTGTCACAAAAGTGTCGGCTTTTTACATGCGGTGTTTCAGGCGAATTTGCGGCATCTCATTGAGAGACCACCAAGAGACATCTTGATGCAGTGTGAATGTTTTTCTGTTGGGTCTCAGCTTAGAAGCAAGAGACTTAGATGGTTTGGTCGTGTCTGCAGGATGCCTGACAGCAGATTGCCCAAAATGCTGCTGATGGACAGTTATTAGGTCAGAACCGTCGTGCCAAAACACAACAGCTGCTGGAACAATGTTGTACTGTCTGATATTCCCAAGTTGAAGCTAAATCTACACCTGTGATGCTCTGAACAAGCGGGTCTGGAGGAGCTGACTTGCGACGCATGCACCTGATGCCTGCAGGCTAAGCATGTGTTGTCAATTTCACCATTTCCATGTTGATGTGACACGCTGATTCGTACATATTGCATGTTGTGTGGACACTGACTGACCTGAGCAACCAAAGAAGCACAATGATGTTTCTGTATGGTCACTACTCAATTTGGTGTGACGTCCATGCTGGGCTATATGCCAATTCGTCACAGCAGGGCACAGGCAAGCTGCCACACGTTGACCTAGTGCCACAAACACAGCTCTGAGGAGTTGAAGCCTGTGTTGTACTTGCAAAATGCTCAAGACTCAGATGCAGCCTAGGATGCTCTGTTTGACATAATAAGTCAAGCTGGATTGCAGTCTGGCCTAGTAGCAGGCAGCGTTATCTGATAACTTTGAGGCAGCAACAAGGCCCTCATATAGTCTGCTTTCCAAAACTGTGCTAGCACAGTGTGACTCTGGCAACGTATTGCTAGGGTGCTGACATCAGATTATAACAGCCTGCTGTCCTGGCAACAAAATTGCTGTTTGAGGCTGCTCAAGGGTGGGCATTGCAGCAACCTCAACATTTGCCCTGTGGAGCTATGCTGCCAACATGACATGTCCCCAAGTTGCAGCAGATGCTGGACTGAGCTAGTCTTCCCATTGACACCCTAAAGTTCCTGATATCCTGCCACACTCTTGCTCAAAACGAACTTGACTGCAGCCAATCTGACCACTCTCCCAACAGCAAATTGCAGGTCTGACATTGCTTCTGGGCCCTATTGGCTTGAGAGTGAAGAATCTGACAAGACGTGATGGCTCATGACACCAACAAACTGGTATGCAGCTGACAGCAGCACTCAGGGTCACTTGCTCCGGTGACTTGTCCAGTGATTACAACAGTCTGTTGCATATCTTGCTGCTGCTTGTGCAAGCAACAATCAGCTGTACAGGCTTGGAAATCCAAACCAGGTATCCACTCAGCATCCTGGCAGACACCGAACATGCAAGTCGTTGCATATTCATGATGCAGCACCTGAGTGACCATTGCTACTGTGGGGATTGAGTTTATTTCAGAAGTGGTATCACACACGCTCTGAAATGCACTGTCTAATAGCAACGGTTCAAAATTCTGTTGTACGGACAACTGGTAGGCCAGAACTGTCATGGTAAATTTGGGACTGTTTGGAACAATGTTGTCCTGTCTGACGTTCAACAACCTTGAAGCGAACCCGCATGTGTAATGCATAGAACGAGCCTGCCTAGAGGGAGCTGACCTGCATCGCATACACCTGATGCCTATTTGGCTAAGTTCGCATTGTTGTTGTTGTTGTTGTTGTTGTTGTTGTTGTTGTTGTTGTTGTTGTTGTTGTTGTTGTTGTTGTTGTTGTTGTTGTTGTTGTTGTTGTTGTTGTCATTTGTATTGTCAATATCATTAATATTATCATATTAGCAGTTTGACCAGAGTAGGCAACCCACAGTGTTTGCCCCCGCACTACAGTTTCCAAACAAATCAGGCAAGAGGCAAGAGTGGTACACCAAGTGCACAGCTTGCCACTCTGCCAGACATAAAACATTTGCCAAAGACCTAGCAAACTGGGAAGCTTTGCACACATTCCCTCAGACATCAACCTTTATACAACATTGAAAACGACTGTGCATCTTACTTGCACAGTGTTGACCCACATCTTACCAGGAAAAAGCTGCTTACGATTTATTTGCTGCTTGTAAGCGACAGCGTCTTTGTGAGACAACAGCACAATAACAACAACATGCACTTGCTGTTAGCAAACAGGCCATACCTAGCCTCCTGTTGTGCTGTCTAAGACTTTTGAGCCAAACACCTGAGTTCAAGTGATGCCCAACCAAACGGGGAGAGATCTCAGTAGTAGCCTGCATCTTGGCATGACATTTGTAGTCATCCCACTTGCATGGCTCATACCACTCACCCATAGGGTAGACACAAAACGTTGTGTTGCGAATGTCCCAACTTCCTGCCCACCCATTTTGCAACTCTCCTTTTTCATAGCTGAAGGCCTTGAAAGCATCACGTAGAGCATCAGGGCCTGCGTCACATGAATGTTTCCAGACTGTTCAGACTATTGCCAGAATAACCAGACTATTCTGTTCGCACGGCATGTTCAGCTGATTGTTGCTTTCATCTTTTATTTTGCGATATGTGAACCTGCTGTTGGAGGACGCCACAGACAAACCAACAAGCCTGACAATCAAGGGCTTAACCATGTAAGTCATCACCTGTGGTCTGCAACACAGTGCCAAGACTTCTGAACCCAAGGAAGTGATCTCCTGCATGTTTGCTGCGGTGATGGATCAGCTCAATCACTTGGGTCCAGAAAGGATGACCTGGTATGCTGGCCATGACAGCATTGTTCAGTGACTTGGGCTTTGAATCTTCAAGCTGCAGCACCACTTCGTGTCCTGATAGCAGATATTCAGTGGATTTGAAGCAATGGACGTCGATGTCCAAATAAAGTCCCCCAAAAGCATGCATTAGCAATGGCCGCAAAGCGTCGCCTGCAATTTGTGACAAAGTGTGAGTACGTAACACGAGCGCAAAACAAAATTGATGAGGTAACTAATGCCGGGGAGCAACACCGCCCATTACAGCTGCATTGGCTTGCATTCATAATTCAAGTAATGCTTCGAGAGCGGATCGCATAAGGAACGACCTGCTGTTGCATCAATCAGACTTTACCCTTTTGAACGGTGCTGGAATAGGAACGGAAAGTGGCCAAAAACCAGGGGTATCTCGTTTGAATGAGCTGTTCTGCTGCGCTGTTGTTCCAAAACATGTACTTCCAACCAGGATGCATAGAACGACACGATGCACGCCAAGTGCGGTTGTACCCAGGAAAGCGCTGTCCCGGACGAGGACTTGGGTCGCTTTCTTTCTGCAGAAGGTCGTCTTCGCCGTCTAGATAGACCTGATGCAGAATAGCAGGGATGTGCTGTGCAGAATTGCTGGGTTCCGATGCCACTTGAAGTTCTGCATTGCCGGAATGTCGCTGTGCAAAACGTCGGGAGGGAAGCGACACAACGGCCACTCGGTTCAGACACCAGACGCTGCATATTAGCAGAAGGGTCAACGGAAATATCCGCGCATTCGGGCTTCGTCTAAGCCGCTCGTACAGCATCACAAAGAATGTTCGATTGAAGCCACTTGATGGATGGTGGTCGCGAGGCGCGCTGTATTTGGAAGTTTGGCGTTGAAATGTTGAAAATCCGTGATGTGGTCAACTCAAATGTGTATCACGTGAGGCGTTGACGTACAGCTGGCATCATAAGTCTGCTTACACACATTTGCATTTCTGTTTACTGGAATGCTCAGAGTAGTACATTGTTACAATGTCTGCCATCCTCAGCTCATATGTGTTTGGCCTGAGTTGGACTCAGCATTTTCAATCATTCATGTAATGGCCTATGAATGAGTAATTATAATGCAGAGTCTAAATCAGATGGGCTCAGATTCAACTGGTAAGGCAATGTGTAACTAATTAACACCCACACCCTTCAGGTTGCCTTCAGTTGAGTCTGCTCCCCGGCTATCAGATGGCTCCAATGTAAGAATGCCTACACGCCTCCCTGCCAGCTTCTGTCAGTTTGATTAGCTTCTGCCAGTAATCAATTTGTGGCAGTACAGCCTACCTGCTCAAACAGCCCCAGCAAAGCAGCTGGATCCCTGGGCAGCTCAGCAGATGTACCAAAACGCTCTGCATAGCGCCCAAGATACCATCTCCCAAGCATGGGAGCCTAACACTATCCAGCGCCGTGATGGAACCATGCAGGAGCTCAGTCAATGGCTCAGCCAGCTCCCCACTCAGTGTGAGAAGTCTCTGATGACTTGCACTCCAGCTGACCTGATAGCATTCCTGCAAGACCACTGGCTAGAGGCGCATGCTGGCACCACCTTGCCTGATGGCAGCATCATAAGCTCACCCAGTGGGGTCAATCAGTGCCTGTCCAGCATGTCCACTGGATTCAGCCTTATAGGAAGGGTCACTTCCTGGACCCCTGAGACCCCCAGCGGCAACCCTATCCAGTCCAGCCTGGTGAGCAGCTATCGCAAGGGATAGAGACTAGGGGCCTGGCGATCAGGCTACCTTGAGGGATCAGCTGTGCCTATCAGTGTGGATAAAGTCCATCACCGTATGGAGTACTTGGTCAGCTTGGTGCCCAGCAGCCCCCCTACCCTGGCAAGGCTTGTGGTGGAGCGTGATGCCCTGCTAGCCTTGTTGATGTGGGAGACCTCTATGAGAGGAAAGAAATGTGGAGGCGTGACCCTGTCAGATTTCAGCCATTCAGATGGGCAGAGCCTCAAGCTGCCCTTGCCTAGCCCCTTGCCAATAGGCAGCCTGCTGACCCTCAGGCCCAATGGGACAAAAACAGTCAAAGGGCGCAGGTCAGGGCCCTTTGTGCTGACAGCTGGTGATGGGACTGCACCCAGTTTCTTGGGACGCTTGCCTGCCTACCTGAAGCACAGAATGCCTGACAATGCACCAGGCTCAGCATTTCTGTTCAGTCCCCTCACAGCTGACAGGAGGCAATTCAAGGACAGCTGTATGAGTGCCTCAGACATTGGGAAACGCATGAGGCATCACTTAGAGCAAGCTGCCTTGTATGCTGGAGAAAGTAGCCATGGCTTCAGGAAGGGCCAGATGCAAGCATTGTCAGCTGCAGGCATACCCTCTGCAGACATAGGCAAGAAGGCCCAAATCAATACAGTAGCCACTGTTGAGAAGTATCTTGATCCTTCCAGGCACCTGCCACGATTAGAACGATCAGCCAATCTCAAAAGGCTGCATGCACAAATATAATGTAGTGTCTACTGCTCACCCTGCAGCAGATGTCAAGCAGTGTTCACAGGCCTATCAGACTCTGGTGTGGGTGGGTGGGATCTTTTTTGACTTGAGCACAGTAAAGTGTGAACAAGCTGCGTGCGCTTTCAGATTGTGAACACTTTGTATGTGCAGCTCGCCATATAAGCAGTGCGTGTTTGAATAGTGAGTCATTGTGAGTCAGCTGCATTGCTGTCTCTACCACGTGCAGTATGTTCCAGAAATGCTAGTTTCAGGAACCCATGTAAGGCCTATCATGGCATGGTATTTACCTGAGCCCTTCACTACAGCGTGCTGAGCATGACAGTCATTGCTTTCAAATTGTGTTGCCCTTGTCTTTTGTGCTGTCTACCTTGTCAATTTCTTGGATGGCAGATGTGTATTGGAGCATGCGTATTCTGCAGCCATTTGGCAGCTGTTGCCTGTCTGATTCTTTCGGGTAGAGTAACCTGCTGTGCCTAAACTCTGGGCCATTTTGCTTGCACCCCAAGTATGGGCTGTTGACAGGTCTGCCAGTGCCAGAGGCTGCTGTTGATGTCTTATTGTTATAATGAGGGCTGTTCCATAAGCTTTGCATTGCTGTACAGCAAGCAACGCCATGAATATCTTGGAACATTTACAAGGATCTAGCACTGTGATAGGCACTGTGTCATAGGCTTCTTCCTGTTGCATGCATGTGCAGGCCCATGATTCAGGCTGAACTTATCTTTCTGCAGCTGCACCTGGCAGCACTGTTGAGGGTATATTGCAGCTGTATTGTTCCAGGCTGTAAATTAAGTGGTACCCTATTTGTGTTGTGCTGTCAAAGCTGCTGTTCCTTGCATGACTGAGGAGCCAAAAATGCTGTGCTGAGTGCTAATGAAACTGCTTATGCACCTGCTGCTGTTGCCTGTCTGGCAGCTGCCTGGAGTTGGTATTGGGAATGCTGCTTTGTGATATTCTTGTTGATTGCCTTGGAGCGCCATCTGCTGGGCCCACCATGCCACGTGCTCATGTGCATAGTACCTTGAAAGCTTGTTGTGCAGACCAAGCTGCTAGTGCCTTGTTCAGCTGCAAGTCTTAATGGTATGTGCATGCCAGCTCTTGCTAGATTGCATTTCACAGTGTTTGCACTGCAATATCCTATGTTCTTATAGGCCTGCTGCTTTCTATGCTCAATAGGCCTGCCGCTTTTTGCAAGTTATTGCTGTCCCCCGGAAGCTTTTCATTAGGGCACTTCAACCATATGCGTGTTTATGCAAGCAGTTATATAATGCCTAAGATATGCCAAAATAATGTTTTCGTATCCACACACCCTCACAAACGACTTTGTCGCATATCTCCCGCTACAAGCCATTATACCGCGCAAACTTTGTAGTATCAGGCAGCTGTGATCATCAGGAGCACACAGCTATGCACATGCAGACAGATATCTGCATATTGCCAAAGATATGGTGGTGAGTGTGGTTTGTCCTCAACACACCCTCAAAATCCACTCTGCTGCATAAATCTCGTTGCAAGGCATTACACTGTGCGAGCTTGATAGCATAAGGCGGCTGTGATCCACAGGAGCACGCACCCATGCACATGCGCATGCAGTTATGTATCTGCATGTTGCCAAAGATATGGTGGTGTCTGTGTTTTTGCCTCAACACACCTCCAAAAAACCCACTCTGCTGCCGATCTTGCGCTACATGCCCATAAACCGTGCAAGCTTGGCAGCGTAAGGCTGCTGTGATCCTCAGGAGCACATAGCTATGCGCATGCAGTGATGTAATTGCATATTGCCACAGGTATGCCAAAATGATGTCTTTTCAGTTGTAAGGCACTCAAAATCACTTTCTGGCATATGTTCCGCTATGAGCCATTATATTGAGCACGTTTGGTAGCATTAGACAGCTGTGATCCACAGGAGCACACTGCTATGCGCATGCAGTGATGTGACTGCATATTGCCGAAGATATGGTGGTGAGTGTGTTTTTCCCTCAACATACCCTCAAAAAACCACTCTGTTGCATATCTTTGACCGCAAGCCATTACATTGTGCGACCTTGGTAGCATCAGGCAGCTGTGATCCGCAGGAGCACACAGCTATGCACATGCAGTGATGTAACTGCATATTGCCAAAGATATGGTGGTGTGTGGGTTTCTGCCCCTACACCCTTCCCAAAAATCCCACTCTGCTGCAAATCTTGCGCTACATGCGCTTACACCGTGCAAGCTTGGTGGCATAAGACTGCTGTGATCCTCAGGAGCACATAGCTATGCGCATGCAATGATGTAATTGCGTATTGCCACAGATATGCCAAAATGGTGTTTTTAGCACCAACACTCAAAATAACTTTGTGACATATCTCCTGCTATGAGCCATTATACTGAGCAAGCTTGGTAGCATCAGGCAGCTGTGGTCCTCTGGAGCACACAGCTATGCGCATGCAGACATGTAACTGCATATTGCCACAGATATGGTGGTGAGTGTGTTTTTGCCTCAACACACCTACACAAAAAACCACTTTGTTGCATATCTTCCGCTATAAGCCATTATACTGTGTAAGCTTGGCAACATTAAGCAGCCTTGACTCAGTGGAGGCTGGGTTTATGTGCATGTCACTGGCTACTGCATGATATACGCTGGTGTACATGTTTTTCTAATAATACACTGTTAGGAGTGACCATGCTATATGCTTGTTCTGCTTTTCTTGGCAGTCTGCAGGGGTTGTGGGCAAGCTGTCACCCTTCTGACAACCCCCGCATAGATATCGATATTCAGGCGTGCACCATGTGGTGTCAAGTTTGCTGATGCATAACATTGTTTGCTCGTTGCTTAGTGATCAAGGGTGCTGGCCAGCTTGCTCATTTGCACTGCAGCTTGGAAGTATTGTTGCCAAGAGCTCACCCGTCATCAATCAAGTACTGTAAGCGTGCCCCTTGGTTCCTTGCTGGCCTGTACAATTCCTGCTTGATGATGCTGTAGATAATAATAATAATAATAATAATAATTAAAACGCTTTCCAGCTCATGATGAGCTAGGTACGTGCAGGAACGTGTAGATCCAGCATGCAATGGAAATGCCAAAGGGGCAGGCCCTTGAAGCAGTAGTAAACGCCCTTGTACTCACAGCCCAGTTACTGCCACATGTCTGGGTGCATGTCCAGCTGCCAATAGCCAGACTTTATGTCTGAACATCTTTTCAGATCCAGTGAGCCATTGCTATGTGCATGTAAGCAAACAAGAGTGTGTGGCCAAAGACATGTGCTTGGGTGTGTTGCCATATTGACACACCCTCAAAATCAGTACTAGTGCTGCATATCTCAAAGCATATGAGGTTGTTTTGCAAGCTCTTCATGTCATCTGGAAGGTGTGATCCAGGGTGCTCCAAAACTATGTGCATTTAAGCAAAAGCAGAGGATTGCCAAACGTATGCGCTTGGGTGTGTTTCTTCATGCGTATACTATGGAACATTAAGTATTGTTGCATAATTCAAAGCATAACAGTTTGTTTTGCAAGCTGTTAATGCCATCTGGAAGCTGTGGTCTAGGGGATGCCAATGCTCTCTGCAAGTAAGCGCGCAAAGGTGAATTGCATGGGTATCTGATCATTGATACACCCTCACAGAATCAACACCGTATACATAGGTATGTCTTAAGCTATACTGGACTGTTTAAAGTTTTGTGATCTATTGTCAATTGACAGCTGTGACTCACAACTATATGAGTTGCTTGATTTGGTGGACGTGCTGAGTGAAGGGCAGTTCTTTGATTGCCTGTGATTCTTGCATGTTGCAACAAAAGACAGGGCCCAAGCTGTTTGTGGCCTTACTGCCTGCTAGTGTGCTACAACATGTAAAGCCTGAGGTACTCAGCTGCATGAAACCTGCTAAGCATATGTGTGCCTGTATGGTAGCATGCAGCGCGAGCTGTATTGTTTGCAATGAGCTGTACACATGTAGCTACAGGCTGTGTATCGCCTTGTTGTGACTTGTTGCAATTGGATGCTACTATACAAGTATTGAATTGAACTTATTGTGAGCAGAGCTCGTCACAGCTACACCAGGCGTTGTTGGCTGCTCAGTGTGTAACAAGCTATGCTAATTGTGTTTGGTGCCATTAGGCTTGCATGCTGCTTGCAGTCTCTCATGCAGTTCTTGGACTGCCCTAAGTTTTGCTGGCTGCTTGATTGAGCACGTAAATGTGCATGCAGCGCTTGCTCAACAATTGAATCTAGCCCAGTGATGCTTTGCTGGCTGTCTGCATGCATACTTGAGATATCCAGCAGCAATGTACCCAGTATTTGCTCAGCTTGCAAAAGGGGCATGCTTGGCTTGTGAGATGAATTGCTGCAGTGAAATTGCTTAAGCATGCTTGGCTGTTTTGAGCTAACCAAATCTTGAGGCTTAAGGTTGTTGCTTTGATTAACTTCACTTGCTTTGATTTATTCAACTTGGAATTTTGAATATTGCCCGCATCAAGCTTGGTGTCTAGACAGATCTGCTTGTGTCAGTACTAGTACAGGCAATGTTTCACGCAATCAGCTGCATATGTTCTGAAGCAACTAGTTTGCAGAATATCAATGTCATGCTGGCAACTTCTAAAGCATGCTTTGCAGCGGATTGCCATCAAGTGCTGCTGTCCTTGCAGTAGTGGCAAATTGCATTGATATGTCCATTCAGTCATATTGGGTTTTGCCGTTGAGGCAGTCAGCTTTAAGTTTGGCAGTTGATTGTGCTTGTCAGGCATGGTGTCACTGCAATGTGTGATGCTGCCACAATTCCACATGTACATTTTGTAAAGCTTTGCACTGCTAGGTGAAGCTAGCTGTTTGATCAGGCAAACATACATATACAGCATAATCAGGGACATGCAGGCAGTGATAGGCATGCAATTGACATTGGCAAAGTCTCTTTTGCAGGCATTGGCAGCAGGTAGCTTGGCTTGCTGACATTATGCTGCTAGGTCTGCAGCAAGCTATTTTGTATACAGCTACGTAACTTAAGCTTTGTTTCACAAATTTGCAGGCAGTGCTTGCTGCTTGGCTAGGTACCCTGACATACATAGCTCGCCTGAGCTTGCTCAAGCATATTACAGCGCTTGCTTAGGCAGACATTGGAATTTGGTGATAGCAAACATTGGCTTTGCTTAGGGTATGCTGCTAGGTTTGCGTATGGTAGCAAGTTGTTAGCAGCTGATACTTTGTTTGCTTGCAGTGCTTGCTCAGACATACATGCCCGCTTAAGCAACATACATGCTTGAGCAACATACATGCCAGCTTAAGCACACATTCGGGTCAGCCAAGGCAAAAGCAGGTAAATCTGGTCAAGCAATGGCAGAGCAGGCAAGCCGATCAGTAACACAGTGCTGGACAGCAGTAACTGCTAATCGCAGCTCGTCACAAGAGACAATGCCGGTGGGGTAACTGCAAAAGCGGTCGCGCAGCGAGAGTGTACAGAGATTTCGGCTATGCAAACTTGACAGTCATGTTGCTGCAGACAAGCTTGGACACGAACGCAGTGCTGCAAATAGTCGATTGGCAGCCGGATGTCGCAGGTCAGGAAATGCATCAAGCGCAGAAGTTCGCAAAGCCTCACTGGTGAGTACCTTCTCGTTGCCGACGAGCCCCCAATTAGGATTCGTGGTGAACTGTTGTAGCCGCTTCTTGGGTGCTTCCTCCTGCATCACTCGTTATGAAGCTCCATCGTCGTCCTAATCGCCCGTGAAGAGGTCGCGTTTGCTTCTAGCTGCAGAATTAGCCGATTTCGGCGCTACTTGTCGTTGTTGAGAACCATCACCATTTGCTGGATTGTTCTTCTGGTTTTGCTGTTACAGTTTTCTTGAGGCGCCGCGAAATGTTCTCGACAGAGTCTTTTTTGACTTCAGCACAGTAAAGTGTGAACAAGCTGCGTGCGCTTTCAGATTGTGAACCCTTTGTATGTCAGGGAAGCTATCATTACCATGGATGCCACATTTCTGTGGTGGGGATTTACAATCAGTACAAAGAAAACCAAAGTGCTGGTTGTTGGCAGAAATGCTGCAGCTCAAGCTGCAAATTCAGTCATCATGCTGAATGGGGATCAACTAGAAGTGGTATCCCACTTTAAATCCTTCGGCAGTGTTTTCACCTCTGACTGCACCTTGAACGCTGAGATCACACATAGGGTAGCTGCTGCAAATAGTGCCTTCCAGCAAATCTACAGGCCAACATCTGGTCTCCTAGGGCTTTGACCCTGTCTGTTACAATGCAATTATTGCAACGCATTGTCATGTCAGTTCTGCTGTACTCTGGAGAACTATGGGCTGTTGTGAAACAACACATTAGCTCTTAACTGTTTTTCAGATGAACTGCTTGCAACGCATCTGTGGTATACCCTTGCGCAATCATGTGCAAAATGTCGTCATACTGAATAGGTGCAACACATTATCTGTGGAGTCTCAGCTACAAAGCAAACGACTTGGGTGGCTAGGTCATATTTTCAGGATGCCTAATCATTATTGTATGATAGATTGCCTAAAAGCTTTTGTTTGGTGAAGTCAAGGGGCTTCGTCCACTTGGCCGCCCCTAGGTCTAGTTTCACTGATATTGCCGTACGTAACTGTCAACACAGTCGTATGAGTAGGCCTTACAGGGGGCACAAGACAGGCTGCTCCGGAGAGACAAGACTTGTGCTGCACGTACCTAGCTCATCATGAGCTGGAAAGCGTTTAAATTATTATCATTGTGACAGGCTTGCCTTCTTTCACAGGAAAGCTTGTCCAGGCTGGATACCACAGATGACAGCTGTCTTATTTTGCTACGAACGTTAGCAAACAGAAGGTTGCGTGCCGCATAGCTGCCATGTTAGGGCTGTGTTTTTGAAGAACAGGGCTTGTACAGTGCTGTCGTCTTCATCGAGCGAGCGCTACAGTCGTTCTCCGCGGCGGTGAGCCCGCATACAGAAAGGTGTACCGGTTGGCTTGCTGTGGCTGTTCACACCGGGCATCGGTGCGTTACGCTGACAGTACTGTCGCAAAGCTAAATACCTCGAGCCCCGGATCACAACCCAATGGGGGCGATTGCTTGCACAGAGTTCATTGTCTGCCAGGCCTGCCATAAGGGTAATGGAAATGACTGCCATGACGGTGGACATGTTGCCATGACTGGTTGTACCTGGCCGCAACGAGCCTATTCTGCGTTGCAGCCTTGCGACTGGGCGCAAAGCAGTGCTTGCGTAACTGCTTGCAGCAGAGTCATGCCGGGCTCAGTGTGTTGAGCGAATTGTCTATGACAGGAAACAAGCACCTGGCTGCACAGGCAGCGTGCAGTGATTTATGCCTCCTGAGAAGAACGGGGCACCCCGGATGCTCGGTCTCAAACCAATTCATTGCAGCAAGGAAATGAGGAGCACGCTTTCAAGGTTGTTTTGGCTAACGGCCCAAAACCGTCGCATCGTCGCCGCAGACCGCCTCGAGCCCTTGATCCATAGAAACACCCTCCTGTCTTTGTAGACCCTTGATTGCCGTTGAAAGCAACAGGCAATATGATCATCTCAACTAAGCTCTTGCTTGGACGCTTGAGGATGATGACAGCAATCACAGCAGCACGATAGCGCAGAGGCCAAAAGGCTTTGCAGATCAGAGCAGCAACAGGATGACCAGGAAGGAGCGACAGCCTCACCACAGACTTCACAGAAGCTGCTTGCATGTCAGGGGGCAGCAGCAGACAAGGCTTTGAGGCAGCCTTAGTTACCAGTTATTGAGCAAGATTGTCACCTGTCTCCCTCCACTGCTATGCCTTTAGGACTCAGCCTGTGTCACCAGCAGCGGCCATTACATTTGCGTGCGTGAATGGCTACACCGTATTGGATAGACAAAGGCTTATTTGCAGCAAATGTCACATAGTGTTGCTGTACATCGTATCAATGCTGGATGTTCACCACTACACCTTCAAAGGCCAGAAGTATGGTATGACAAACAGGTGCCAGCCTGAACATTCACAGAGCAGCTCTCTGGTCCAACTGCAGCTCAGTCTCAAAGAGCAGCATTGACACAGCTGTAGTTGTTTGATTGCCCAGACGCAGGCAGAGCTGCCACGTGGGACAACTGTGGTGAAGCATCAGCAAGAAAGTGGCAGCATTTTGAGGTAAAATCAAGCCCAAAACCTGTTGGAACGTTGTGTCCTGCCCATGCCAGCTCAGCCACCGATGGCAGATTTATGCCAGTACATCTCACTGACTCTCATGTCTATGATGCACAGATGGAAATTAGTCAGGCCAAGGACAGCATCTTACCAGAACAGGCAATTGCTTTGCAGAGCTGCCCATGCTGCAGAAAGACTTGTCAAGCAGCCATTGAAAGTGCCTGTGTAGACGTCACACATCTGTGCTCTGCTGCCTTCTATGACAGTGCCCCCTTTATGCCTGATGATGCTGCTGAATCTTGAGCATTGTATTGTGTGATGTCAGCACAGGAGAATCTGCTGAGCGGTACAACCAAGGATGGCTCAAGGCACAGGCTTGCAATGGAGCTTGCTCTGAATACCTACCGATATTTGTGACAGGTCTGTTGGCAAGGCTTGCTGTGGCTGATGTGTCACCAAGCAGGCCAGGGGCTGTCCCCAGTAGCAGTAGCTTGGGATTTGAAGATGACATGCATGTTTATGTTGCGTGAAACAGCACGACAGTGCTTTTGTGGATGAGGATGACGTGTGTGATACTTTGTACATGTAGCCCCATCTGTGATGTAGCATGGCAAAAGTATGCATGACAATACAACAGAGTTAAAGGGCTGACTGCTGTTGCACCTTGTTAGGATGCAGAGGGTGTGCATCAATGAATCGGCTGAATATTTATTTTTGTACATGCCTCAGACTTGCATATAGCAATGACATATATGCACTACAATCGAGTCAGACGCCTGCATGTGACTGCCCTGAAAGGCCATCTTGTATTGCTTGGTCAATACACGTGTTAAAAATGGATTCAGAAATATGCATTACAGGAAACATCACTCCAAATCCCACACGCCTGTGCACTGCAAGGATTGCTTGCTGTGCTGCATGCACAGCAACTGTCACAATTGGCTTCCGATATGCATGCATCACATGCAGCAGCATGTTGGGTTCACAACCATCTTGTGCTGTATCATCACATGCAGCAGCATTTGGGTCAACCACACAGATATGAGTGCACTGCAACTTTCACTTGCTCTGCTGCATACACAGCAACACTCACAATTAACTTTGATCTATGCATGCATCACATGCAAAGCACTTTGGGTCAGAAACATGACCCTGAGTGAACTTCCGCAACAAGCTAACAAAGGAATGCTCTTCTGCTCAGAAATGCCAACTGACAGTGCTGTCCTGGCAGAGATTGCTGCCTTGAGTAGCAAGCCGCTGTGCCAAGAAAGTGGTTGGAAGTCGATGGCAGCCCATCTTGCAGGCTGAGGAGGCCTTTGCCTCAGCGGGCCACCCAGATGTGTAGCTGGCATCTGGTTATGTGCGCTTACGTGCCTTGGATTTTGACAGTCAGCCTTTGCACCTCCTCAGATAGTTCCTCCGGACTCAAGCCAAGGCCAGCATGAGCTGGCTTTGCCTGCTGTGGCTGATTTGCGTGCTTTGATCTGGGAGCTGGTGCATCAGCAGCAGCTGCACGGGCTGCCTGCTTGAGCTCTGCTATCTCGGCCTGCTTCAATGCCAGCACCCGTGCTTGCCTGTGGAGTATTTTGGCCCCTGCTTGGATGGTATTTGCCATTTGCAGCTTCTGTCTGAGCTGCTCAACACTCAACAGGCTGTTTGGGGTGTGCTTCGCTTTGCAGTCAGAACTCGACTGGTTGCGAGGCAGGGCAGGGTCTCTGTTGGACTCCCCTGATGCAGGTGCACTGATGGGCTCTAAGAGCAGCTAGCTGGGTTGTTGAGAGGCAACTTATGGTGCTTGCCTCAGCAAAACAAGTCTTGCACTTGCCGCAGCAAAACAAGTCTGACTGCAAGACACATTCTACCTTGAATGAGTCCAGTGTCTTGCTGATTGTCAAGTACACATTGTAAGATGTCTCTTCCAGGCACATGGACGGCTTCTGCACATGCTTCTGCACATGAGACAGTCTGTGATATGCAGGCGCCGGCACCTGCAAAGCAGCCCCAAGAGCTACACCAACCACTGGGTGCTGTTGCCTGTCACCTGTGTCTGCCTGAGCGTGAGAAGCAGAGCTCCGTGCGTTTGCTGTGCTTGCAGTCAGTCTTCTCGAGAAAGTTGTCTGCAAAGTGGGCTGCCAATCATCAACTATGGCTCCATAACATAAGCCTGCAATAGATCAGTTGTCTGTGTCTGACATACCTAGCAACGTGTCTTGTGTTGGCGTACGACCGCTGCTTCTGCAAAATGTCTTAAGCCCGTGTATAGCAAGTTCAGCCGCGGCTGCTGCCTCAAGAACTGCCCTTCTTTTTGTCACAGCAGGAACAGCGACTTTGGTCGTCTGTCGGCAGTGTATCGCTTGTGCAGGAATCTAACATACTGTGATGTTGGCTTTCCGGGGCGTTTCTGAGAAAATAGCATCAAGCAGAAGGCACAAAGGCCTGCTGGCATGCTTCGTTCAAGCTACAGATCACTCAGGTCTGCGCTTAGAACGTGCCGTCATGCGCCAAGACCTGTTCATCAACGCTCTGGTCATATCTGAAAGGGTTGTGACAAATTGAGAGGCTTTTAGACGTGGGTACCGGCCGATCTGCAGCTGCTAATGTAGTCGCACTAGCAAGCAAGTTTTTCCGGGACGTTTCGATTTCCGGGCATTGTGCGATCTTGCTTGCCCCCACTCTTAAGACCCTTGGGTGGGCTGATTGCACCGTCGGTGCTGTCGCGTGACGAGCACACTGCCCACAGTGGGCAGTTCAGCCTTCGTCGAGCAATTGCGCAGAGCCGCTCAAGCGTTTTCCGAGAACAGTCCAAACCCCCGAGCAGGGACCTTTTAACTTTACAGCGCTTCGGTGGAGCGGCAAGGTCATCATTAAGGGCAAAACCCAGGGTCAATTCGATCGAGAGGCGTACATCAGGACTGACAGAGTGCAAGACTTTATTCACGGTGTGTGCGGGCTGCTTTAGCTACTGATCTGCCTGCTTGATCAAGCAGCAGGTGACTAGTGTTCAGCACTCCGTGCAGGAGAAGAATATATCGTTCTACCATTTCAAAGTTCTAGCTTTCCAGCTTCCTTCAGACCTTAGACAGATTCAGGCAAACTCATATCTGCAACAGCATACACTCTACCGCAATTATGGCCCAGAAGATAACAGCAAAGCTATCCCAGTCAGTCTCATGCAGCCTTATGCAATTGCCAACTAGGCGTGCTGCACCACCCATGCAAGCGTATGATGAAGGTTGTAGTAAAAGGGTATGGGCCGTTGTCGTCATGGGAATTGCGGAGCCCATGTACGCATCCCAGATGTTACAAAGTCTGATCACCGGCATATCAGGCCAGAAATCATATCTACACTGCAAACATGGGCTGGCACTGAAAAGGGTGGCTTCAAGCGATTGGAGAATGACTTGCCAGCTGACAGCCTAGAACAGCTTGAGGAGGACTTCTCACTGGCAGCAGCAATTGGAACAGAAGCAGAGCAAGATGATGACACAGCTGCAGCTGCAATAAAGCCCAGCAGCGCCTCTGATGATGCCTGGGATGCTCTGTACAGCAGTTTCAAAGCCAGCACCCAGCAGGAGGAAAAAAGAGAGAAAATTTTACGCTTTTCAGCAATCATAACGTGAGCCTCCTAAGGCGGCAGCCTGGAGCTATGACCATAGGTCATAGCCCAAAGGGAAAGGAAAATCCTAAACCTAAGGTGGATCAGGCCTGTTCTGTCTGGTTTTGGATGTTTTTTTCCTCTCTAGTACTGTCCTAGATGTAAGAATCTTGTGAAACCCAGCAGGAGCACTGATGCAGAAGCAGGATGGGCTGAAGTGTAACGTCTAGGCTGAACGCTACATTTGGTTCTGGAGCCTTCCTGAGATTACAGCCTCCAATTCTTCCGCTGCCTTCGAATTAAAAATACCTGCAACGATGTCCACATCCGTGGAGATCTCTCTCGACACTGCCAAGCTGCCTGTTGTTGCAACTGGCGTGTCAGAGCAGATGGGCGCCATTGATATGGATGCCTCTGCCTCGTCTGTGTTGGGCGAGCCAAAGCTGGCCGGGGATGGGTCTGATACCCAGATCCAGTCTGAGCCTGCAGCAACTGCTGCTGCTACAGCTAAGGTCCCTGCTGTTGGGGCCGCGGCTTCTGAGGAGTCTGCCGTACCCTTTTACTACAACTGGTTTCGGAGCCCATATGCGCATCCCAGACGTTACATGAAGAACAGTATAGCCAGGTTAAAGAACCTCACAGAGGCAGGCCTTCAGCGCGGCAGGAAGGCAAAGCCCACACCACTGGGTGCCAATACTGACTCAGCTGCACCTCAGGCAGCTCCTTTCGAGCAGCCAGCCGCCAAGCACAGAAAGCAAACCTTTTCACAGCAGCTGCAGAAATTGGCAGACAGAGACCAAGATACGGGGAATTCATTTGTGGCTGGCAATAGGCAGGCAGCTGAGCAGTTGGCACAGCAGTTGGCACAGCTGAGCCTGCAGGGTCAGACAAAGCACCAGATACCAGTCAAGCAAAGATCAGGTGCAGGATCAGGTGCTAACGCGATGTGGTTAGTGCCAGACCTGTTTGACCAAACGAGACAAGCAAGAATGTCTCAAAAACAAGGAGATCAGGCAGCACCAAAGCACTGTGACTGCGTGAACACTTTAGTCGTTGAACGGAACTTTGCTGCAGCTTCCTCCTTGTCGTAGTTGTCGCTGTAACAAGTCGCTGAGTTCTGAGTCGGATGCATGCGAAATCGGCTTCGGCCACCGCTCTACAGTAGGGCCCTTAGGGCCCAGCAACATGTGCGAGCTCCGACACTAATGCCAAGTGCAACTCTGTGTTTACGCGGCGGTCCTTCCGAACGCAGCAAATCAACCAGCGCACCTTTCTGTGTACGGCTTCACTGGCGCAGAAAACGCTTGTAGCGCATGTGTGGCGCCGGTAAAAGCAACAGGTCTGTGACAGCACTAGTGAAACAAGGCTGACAGCAGGGCCCCAATTTGACAGCTTTGTGGCAAGCGAAAGACATACAAAACGATAGCCTGTGACACCCTGGGTGTTCGGTAAAACTAGCCAGATTTGGCTTGTAGTATCCAGTTAGGCATAGAACAAGAGCGTTTGCACAAGAAGGTCCAGAGGCTTGCTGCCTGAACAAGCTTTCCTTTGACAGGAGAGCCTGTTCAGTCAGCAAGCCTTTGTTTTCAGTGAAGTGACTTGCATATGCACAACACAGCAGTTTACTTACCAGCTCCAAAAAAATTGCCAGAGTTTGGCCCTCCCCTTGCCCCTTGACTTTGACTTTGACTTTGACTTTGACTTTGACTTTGACTTTGACTTTGACTTTGACTTTGACTTTGACTTTGACTTTGACTTTGACTTTGACTTTGACTTTGACTTTGACTTTGACTTTGACTT
>JAABUH010001800.1_pt1 | contig 22303 bp, 24 predicted proteins | sample 5559121 | NCBI WGS metagenome assembly JAABUH01 (sample SAMN10711871, study PRJNA513364) | rock metagenome | isolation source: Antarctica rocks | place: Antarctica: Victoria Land, Battleship Promontory nord | collected 2015-12-28
AACCGCGAGCAATTCATCGGCTTCGAGGTGAACCCGTGCTCCGTCTCCGGTTTCTCATCCGTGGTACCCAGACAGCCGAGCGACTCACTCAATCGCAGGTGACCGCGAGCCAGTGCCGCGTGGAAGACCGTTTCGAACGCTGCAAAGCCCGGATAACGTGTGGTGATATCCGCAGGTGGACTCGGGGCGGAGCGCCGCGACGAGGAAGGACGCCAGTCCTGCTATCTTGCCTCGAAGATTGGGTAGGGGTTCTGGAGTCTGAGAAGTAGCGGAAGCTATCTTGGCAGCCAAGTCCGGCATTGAAGTATAGGACGAGCTACGAGCAACGAAACGCCGGGTAGAGCGGGATCTCCGCCGTTGCTTCTGGCCAGCGCCCACGTAACGCAGTAACTATGCGTTCGAGCCAGGCGGCACGCACCTCAAGGGTGCCGGCGCGATGGACTGATGCGATCCACGTCTCCATAATCGCCACCAGCTGTCGCCGGCGTGAACGCATTGGGATCGGTGCACACCAGCCGGGTGGTACGAGCAGCCAGGGCCTGCTGATTATCAGGACGCTGAGACTTCTCTCACGGCGGTCCCCTTCCGATCCCCCTCGCCTATCGCGCGCCGTCCAGCGCGGTGCTCGGAGAAGCGGCCCTGCGCTACGGGCGAGAGAAGCCCCAAGCGCGCAGCATCGAATTCTGTGAGTCCAGCGCCACCAGTCTCCCTCCATGCAACATGGCAACCGCCGAACAACTGTTGAGTTGGGCCGCATACGCCACATCGTGACCGAGCCCTTTGTCCCGCAACTCCTGCCCGCTCACCGACTCCCAGAGAAGCCCAGCTATGCCATTACACGTCCCCTCGAAGGCCGCTTGACAGACCAGCGCCTCCGGCGATTTAGAGCACCCGAGGTGAGAGAGAATAGCCCCGGCACCGAGATAATCCTCCACCGCAAAACGTAAGGAGCCATCCTCACCTGGGCTTCCCCGCCGCTCGCCGCATGCGACGACCGTCACTCGCAGGTTACCTCCGTCCAGGAAAACGGATATCACCTCGGCGACGGCTTCGGCATTGATCAGCGCGCCGACCAGGAGCAGAGGAGAGTCAGCGCCGTAGCGGGTGCAGGTCGCTCCATTGGGCGAGGGAAGCAGGACCTGCGTCCCCGGCTGAACATCGTCATAGATAGATGGGCAGAGCGCGCCGTAGCCGAAAATGACCGCCTTGCGGCCGCCTTCTTCCGCCCGTATGCGACCCAGCAGTACGTCGACCTCCTTCTGATCGATGCATGGATGGATCACGGCTTCCTTTGCCACGGCGGCCGTGACTGCCGTCGAGAAGCGCAGCGTGTCCACGATCGCCACCACGTCGCCGCGTGCGGCCGCTCGAAGGACGCCGTCCCTCGCCCACTCCAGTCGGCTGCGATATGGCAGTTGTGCCCTTTCCTCGTACTCCATACTTCTCCGCGAGCTTTAGCGCGAACCCCCCTTACCGGTCGATAGGGGAAGGGGCGACTTCTGGCTCACAGGGTCTCCTGTATCGATGGTAGACCGAGGTGACATCGTGGGAGCAGCCGCACTGAGGAAGCTGGCCACCCGTCTTAGGTCCCGCGCTGCTCTGATTATGCCCTCTCATCCGGTCGTTTCACCAGATCCTTCCGGAGATAGTGCACCGTGTGGTCGGTAGGATACCCATCAAGCCTCCCGTACGACACATAGCCGAGCCGCTCATAGAAGCCGGACGCCTGGAAGTCGAAGGTGGTGAGCCGCGCCTCCATACAACACCGTCGCGGCACCCCAATGGTGCAGAGTGACACCGGGTATCTTGGGACCCGGTAGAATGAACTTGATCAAGGAGGATCTGGTTGCCGCAACGATAGCTGGGTAGAGTCGACGACTCCGGAGTGCGGGGAGGCCTATACCCCGCGTCTTTCTGCACGCCCAGCTTCCCGTTTCTGATCACACGACATATCCCGTCGGACTCTGCCCACGGCCGTGAGCGTTTCGCGTTCATGGCCTTTTGCTTTCTCACCGCTGCCTTCTTCTCCGATCTTCCCACGGGGACATCGGATACCGCCGACAGAGAAGCAACCAGGAGTCCGATGCGTCATGAAACAAAAATCAACGGGCAATGCGCGACCACGACAGTCACGACAATCCACCGCTCCTCCGACATACCGGCTTGAGATTGCGGTCCCATTCGGCCTCACCGAGATTACACAGACCGAGATTAAGCAACGCTTTGCTGGCAGAGCAATCGTGCGCTGGGTTGAGCGAGACCACATCCTCTGTGACTATGCGGGAGACCTCTCTGCCCTCCTCGCGCTGCAAACGGTCACTGCGGTCTATCTCATCGCCGCCTTCGCGGTTCCGCGTCCACGTGCCCTTCTGGGCGAAGCCCACCTGCGCACTCTCCTTGAGCGGATCAGCTCGGTACAGCGCCTCGTGCCTCCAGATGCCTATCAGACACTTTCACTCAGCGCAGCCGGATCGACCTCTTCCGTAATGACGCAGCTGAAGGAGGAAGTAGCCTCCCGGGCCGGTCTGAATGTCGTTCCTCGGGACGGTGATCTTCAACTCCGTCTGCGTCGCTCTCATTCAGGTACAGGATGGGAGGTCCTCATTCGACTCTCTCCGCGCCCGCTTGCCACCAGGGCCTGGCGTGTTTGCAACATGGAGGGCGCACTCAATGGAGCGTTGGCGCATGCCATGGTCCTGCTTACCCAACCGAGACCGGGTGATGTCTTCCTGAACCCCGGCTGTGGCTCCGGAACACTGCTCATCGAACGATCAGCCGCCGCTCCGGCCGCGACCATTATCGGCATCGATATCGATCCACGAGCACTCGAATGCGCACTCTGGAACATCGCGGCGAGCAGGTACGGCAACCGGATTGAACTCCACAACTGGGATGCCCGCCATCTCCCCCTGCCGGACCGGAGTGTTGATGCCCTGTGTGCCGATCTCCCCTTCGGCCATCTCATCGGCAGCGTCGAGGACAATAAGCTCCTATATCCCGGCATCATACGGGAGGCGGCACGGGTCGCTCGACCTGGTGCTCGCTTTGCTGTCGTCACGCACCAGGTTCGTCTCATGGAAACTGTTCTGGCGCGTTCAGGCGAGTGGGATATTGAACGAGCCATGACGGTTGGGCTGGGAAGACTTCGCCCTCGCCTCTTCGTTCTCCGGCGCCTCTCGTTTCCATGACATCTCGAACATGGAGTCCATCGGAAGACGTGCAGATCTGCTGGGGGGGATGACGATGCTCTGCGGTGTCGTGTACCATGTGCCGGAATAGCATGATGGAGGGTGTGGGTGCGACTGATCCTGATTCGTCACGGCGAGTCCGAACATGCCCTGCGAGGGATCATTGCCGGTGTCTCCAGTTGCACCGGGCTGACGGCGCGGGGTATCGAGCAGGCACACGCACTGGCAGATCGGCTGCGCATCAGCGGTGAACTGGGTGACGTCAACGCGCTCTTGTCCAGCCCGGTCCTGCGTGCCCGTCAGACAGCAGAGGTGCTGGCCGGTATCTTGCCGGGCGTATCCATAGAAGAGGATTGTAACCTCTGCGAGTTGCACTGGGGCGAAGCGGACGGACTATCGTGGCACGAGTACGGGAAGACGTATGGGGCGTTCGACTTGGTAAGATCACCAAACCGTCCGTTTTCCCTGGCGGGGATAGCTGGCAGGATTTCCTCAGCCGCGTGGGCACCACCCTCGATCGCCTGGCCGTGCGATTCGAGGGGCAAACGGTGGTCGCCGTCTCTCACTCCGCCTTCATCATGGCATCCATCCTGGTGATCTTCGCTATTCCACGTCCCGGTACCGGAGCACGTCTCGATCCCGCCTATACATCGCTGACCGAGTGGCGCGTGTCCGGCGCGAGATGGCAGCTCGTGTGCTACAACAATGCCGGATACGTACTTCGACCGAACCTATATTCCGTCACTGCAGCCTGCGACCTGGCATAAGAGCGCCGGGGTCCGGGGGGATAGAGTTAAGAAGGCATCAGGAAGCGAGAGAATCCATGGTGAACGCGGACGAGTTGCTTGCAACCACTGGACACCGGCACGTGGACGAGATCGTCGCCTCTATTGTGACCGCCTACGAAGCCACGCTTCCCAATCAGGCCCTGGGCTACTACCTTGGCGGTAGTTGGGCGGATGGTACGGCAATAGACCTCAGCGACATTGACCTCTGCATCCTCTACGAAACGACGCCGGATGACGAGGAAGAGCGGCAACGGGCCATCGATGTCTGGTCCTCCCTCTCCAGTCCGATCCATCTCGATGTCATCATGCGCGCGATCGACCTCCTCCCAGCTCGACCGACCGAGATCGTTAGCCTGAAGTCGGCGAGCCGCCTGATGTATGGCAGAGACGTTCGAGATCGTCTGCTCTGGCCTCCCGTTGGTGCCTACCGCAGCGACGCCACGGGTCGAGCATACGACTTCATCGGCCGAGTTCTACGTGGGGCGGTTGCTGTACCCTCGCCCCTTTCATATCCCGCACCCGAGGAGGAGTTCTACGGGTACGACCGGAAGCGGGTGCCTTGGTACCCGCCCGGCATCGAGCGGGGCTTGAAGGAGTTAGTCACAGCGGTGTCCCGCATCGCGACCGCCATTATTGCCATCCGTACCGGCCGCTTCGTTGGATCGAAGGCAGAAAGCGTGCGCGTGTACCGCGATGCCATCGGGGATGAATGGGCTGGCTATCTGGACGTGCTCTATCAGAAGGGCAAACACGCATGGGGCTATCAGGTACCGGTCGATGCAGCTGATCGGCGCCTACTTCGCGATCTCTGCCAGCGCACCCTTGGCTTTGAGCGCTACTTTCTCGCTCTCTACCAGTCGGAGATCTTCGCCTCGCTGACAAGCTCATCGCCCTGATCCCACTCGCCTTCCAACATTCCAAAGACATAGGAATCGCGTCATCCGTCGCGGATGAGTATGGTGTGCCGGAGGTGCCCTTCGTAGCTCATGCCGATCTTCCGGAGTACGCGATCCGAGCCAGCGTTCCGCGGGTCGCACGTGGCATAGACGCGGTGCAGTTGGAAATGTTCGAAGGCGCACTCCAGCAGTAACGCTGCGATCTCGGTACTCAAACCCTGGCCCCAGGATTCCGGACGGAGGAAGAACCCGATCTCTCCGCATCGAAATTCATGATTGAGCAACCAGAGTGAACCATAGCCAACAAGCTCACCGGGCTCTCACAGCACCGCAGTCAGCGTGTACTCCATGCGAGGCGCCACTTCTCTCGTCTGCAATACAGCCTGGACGTAGGCACGAGTTTCCTCCGGCGAGCTGGGTCCCCATGGCTGATACCGGCAGACCTCGGGCCGGCTGGTCACGCGGTGAATCGCCTCCCAGTCGTCGATCTGGAACTCGCGGAGTACGGCCCGGTCACTGCATATCTCCATGCCGGCAGTATAATTCGGTCATGAAACCGATCCACTCCCACGCCGCCTTCAGTCTCCGCGTCCAGGTCGCCATGCCGATGGGCATGCCCTGTCCTCGTCTGCTTGCGCCCGGAGGGTTGTAGGACCCGACAGACGCAGGGAGACGAGGCACCTCGAGACATCGAGGTGCTTTTCTTTTTGTCCTGAATCAACGATCAGCGACCGATTGAGCCCGCGGATGGCGACGGAATCGAACACCCTAATAAGGAGGATGTGATGGCCCCAGAACATACTGAGAGCACCGAGCCGGTCTTCTACGTCACGACCCCGATCTACTATGCCAACGCAGGGCCGCACCTCGGCCACGCCTACACGACCGTCGTCGCCGATTTCCTGGCTCGCTTCCACCGGCTTGCCGGGTACGATACATCCTTCCTGACGGGGACGGACGAACATGGAGAGAAGATCTATCGAGCGGCCCAGGCGGCAGGCGCGTCTCCGCAGGTCTTCGTCGACGGCATCTCCAATCGTTTTGCCGATGCCTGGCGCCTACTCGATATCGAGTACAACCACTTCTCCCGCACGACCAGCCAGAGGCACGTGCGGACGGTCCAGTCCATTCTGGAGCGCGTGTACGCCAACGGTGACATCTATTTTGGCGACTACGAGGGCCTCTACTGTGTCGGGTGCGAGCAGTTTGTCGGCACGAGGGATCTGGCGGGGGGAGTTTGTCCCGAACACGGGGTGGCTCCCGAGGTGCGGCGGGAGGGTAACTACTTCTTCCGGATGGAACGGTACCGTCCCTGGCTCGTTGAGTACCTGCAAAAGCATCCCGATCTGATCCAGCCCGACGCCTACCGTAACGAAGTGCTGGCCATCCTGGCCGAGCCCATTGGTGATCTCTCCATTTCCCGTCCTAGACAACGGGTCCCCTTGGGAATCCCCATTCCCTGGGACCAGAACCATGTCACCTACGTCTGGTTTGACGCCCTCCTCAATTACGTTTCGGCGCTCGATTACCCGAATGCAACCTTCGAGCGATACTGGCCCAGCACCACACATTTGATCGGCAAGGGCATCCTGAAACCGCATGCCATCTTCTGGCCGATCATGCTGCAGGCAGCCGGGATCCCTGTCTACCAGCGTCTGGCGGTCGGAGGGCATCTCCTTGGGCCTGACGGCCGCAAGCTTGGCAAGTCCCTCGGGAACGCCGTCGGCGTCGCTGATCTTGTCGCCCGGTATGGTTCCAACGCCGTACGGTATTATCTGCTTCGTGAATTTTCGTATGGTCATGATGGGGCGGTACGAGAGGAGAGCCTTGTCGAGCGATGCGATGCGGATCTGGCAAACAACCTGGGCAACCTTGTCCATCGGGTGCGCTCGATGCTCTGGCGCTACCGCGACGGTATCGTACCGCAGCCGGTGCCGCAGCAATATGATCAGGCACTAATCAATGAGGCGACGAGATTGGCGAGTCGAACGTTCTCGCTGGTACGCGACCTCAAGCCGCATCTCGCCCTGGAGCAGACGATGGCGTTCGTGCGCTCACTCAACCGTTACGTCGATGCCCAGAGACCGTGGGAGTTGAACAAGGATTTCTCGGGCACGACGCCCCTCGACACGGTACTGTACACCCTGGTCGATGGGCTGCGTATCGCCTCGGTGGTTCTGGAACCTGCCATCCCGACGAAAGCACACGAGCTTCGCAGGAGTCTACGCTTGGGTGACTTCACACTGGCGCAAGCGGGTGAGTGGGGCCACACCCCGCCGGGGACCAGGATCGCGGAGCCGGCAGCGCCACTGTTTCCTCGGCTCGAGCGCTCAAGTCGGATGCCGTTGACAGGCTCATGAACAATGCCTTCCGGTTGAACGCGATCAGCTTCAACCCGTAAGTATGCGCCTGTCAGACCTGGTCCGTGTGCAGGTAGCGTTGCCGCTTGGCGTTCGCGCGAATGCTTATCGCATCTGATAAGATACGGGCATGAAGCCCTTGAACCGACATCGGCTCAGGGAGAGCGTCAGACGGCATACCGACGCTGAGGTGGCACTTCGTGGATGGTGGGTGGCGGTTCAAGGGGTCGAATGGCATGATTTCACGGATGTCCGGGGAACCTTTAACACTGCGAGCTATGTCGATCCCTTTGTCGTCTTCAACATCAAGGGCAATGATTACCGGCTCGTTACCTTCGTCGACTATGAAGGAGGCCTGGTTGTGATGAAGTGGTTCGGCACTCATGCGGACTACGACAAGGAGCAATGGAAGTGACAACTGCCATGGACCTGGTACTGCTGACTGAGTATCGCCATCTCTTGCTTGCGCTTGAGCCACGCGTGATCACCACGCCGACACAGGCCGAGGAGTACCTCCATGCTATTGACATTCTCACAGATGGCCATACGCCAACAGACGGGCAGCGGGACATGATCGGGCTGCTGGGTCAGTTGGTGTACGACTGGGAAGATGAACACGAGGAACCAATCACTGCCACACCAACGGAAGTGATCGCGGCGCTCCTCGAGGCTAACGGTCTGCGGCAGCAAGCACTCGTCGGGCCGGTGTTCCCCAACGCCCAGGTTGCCTCGGCCTGTCTAGCAGGCCGGCGAGCCATCACCTATGACCGTGCGGTGAAGCTCGCGACATTCTTCCACGTGTCGCCGACGGTGTTCTACTCCGCCTCGTAGCGAAGACCAATATCTACCCGCCGACACCTATCGCTGTACGCACCCTGCTGAGGATCGGCGTACCGATCGCCCTCACGCGCTCCGCGCCGTCCTTGAGAATGCCGTCGATCGCCTGCCGATCAGCGACGGTCTGCTGGTACCGCTCCCGCGGCACGGCAAACCTCACATTCAGCGTCTGAAACAGCTCTTGTTTGGTTTCGGCGTAACTTACTCTCCCACTCCGGTATCGTTCCGCCATTGAATCGACGGCGGCGGGCGGTGCGATGTGCCGGAAGAGCTGGAAGATGACATCGGTTTCCGGGTCTTTCGGCTCCTCCGGGCGCCGGGAGTCGGTCTTGATCCGCATCACCGCTTTTCGCAGGACCTCGGTTGGTTTCAAGATCGGGCTGGCATTGCCATAGCTCTTGCTCATCTTGCGGCCGTCGATTCCTGGGATGGTCATCACGCGCTCGTCGATGAGCGCTTCCGGGAGCGTGAGGACCGACCCGTAGGAGGCGTTGAACGCCTCAGCGATGTCCTGAGCGATTTCGATATGCTGCCGCTGATCGAGCCCGACAGGAACAACATGAGCGCCCGGAAAGAGAATATCGGCGGCCATAAGTACCGGGTACGTATAAAGACCAAGATTCACGCCCGTATCCGGGTCGCGATCGTGTTGACGATTTTCCGCGACGGCCGCCTTGTAGGCGTGAGCGCGATTCATCAACCCCTTGGAGGTGACGCAATCAAGGATCCACGCCAGTTCGGTCACCTCGGGAACATCCGACTGCCGGTAGAGGATCGAACGTGCCGGATCAAGACCGAGCGCGAGCCAGGTAGCGGCTACCTCGTAGGTCAGGTCGCGAATGTCTTTCCCGCTCCTCATACTCGTGAGCGCATGATAATCGGCGATGAAATACAGTGCCTCGTATTGTTCGGCCAGGGCCAACGCCGGTTGGATCATGCCGAGATAATTGCCCAGATGCAAGCTGCCAGTTGGCTGGATGCCGGTTACCGTCACCTTCATGGGGTCTCCTTCTTATTTGGAGCCCCGAGGGACGGATAGAAAAGGACCGCCCCATCGAGGCGGTCCATATCGACAAATGAGTACGTCGGGGTATGACCGCCTACATCGGCGGCCACCATGAATGCTGGATTGACGTAAAGCGGCTGCTCATGCCACTATCCTACCGCACAGGACGGAGATACGCCCGGCGGCTTTCGCCGAACTGCTTCCTCTTCTTCCCGCGAGCGATACACTGAGGGAGAGGGGGGATAACGTCATGGATGAGGGAGATGTTCTTGAGATACCAGTTGCCAGTATTCTCTTGCTCGGCACCTTCCACTTCGAAGATGCCGGGCGTGACTGGTACAAACCCCAGCGGGACGTTGATATGCTATCGGCACCCCGGCAGCACGAGATCGTCGAGGTGGTGGATCGTCTGGCGCGCTATGCGCCAACCAAGATCGCCGTGGAGCAAACGCCGGGGCAGCAGGGAGAGATCGACGAGGAGTACACCGCCTACCTCGGGGGCGGTCTCGATCCCGTGGCCGACGAAATCCACCAGCTTGGCTTCCGTCTGGCCTCTCGGCTTGGACAGCACCGTGTCTACGGCGTCAATGCCTGGGATCGGCACTACGAGCCCGACCTCGACCCGGAGGCATACGCCCGCGTGCATGGCCAGGAAGATCTCCTCACCGAGTGGTCGCCGCGTTACCAAATGCTCTACGAGCAGGACGATCACCTGCTCACCCGGCAGACCCTGCGCCAGTACCTCCACTATCTCAATGCAGAAGAACGCGTCCTTCGGGGTCATGGCCACTACCTGGTTGACTGGTTCAAGCTCGGTGAGGATGGCGACTATGTCGGTCCCGATGTTGTGACCGGCTGGTACAATCGCAATTTACGCATCTTCCGCAACCTGCAGCGCATCACCGACAACCCAGACGAAAGGATTCTCCTTATCATCGGAGCCGGGCATCTGCCGATCCTGCGCCATACGGTACAGGCCTCTCCGGAGTACAAATTGGTCGAGGTTGCTGACTATCTGAGCGATGCGGCAGAAGGAGGGAGTTGATCTGGCGCGGATAGCGGGGCTGTGAAGCTCGGGCAAGAGGGTAACCGCTTCTCCGTGTTCATGGTGGTCGTCGAGCAACCCCATAGAACGCATAGAAGTGATCGATGGCACAGCGCGGCGCCAGGACCGGGAGCGGAAAGCTCTCGACCAATGCCTCAGCCGTCCGCACGGTTCCCAGCCGATGGAGGAAGAGGCTCGCCGGCCCGGGACGCAGATCCCAGTATCGGCCGAGGAATTGGCCCCAAATTGACATGAATTGCAGTTCGGGCTGGACGGGGACGGCGGTTTCCACGTATGCCGGCGGAAAGAGCCACCGATACGACGGGAGGTTGTACAGCAAGGACCTGTCACGAACGCTTCCGCCTCCGGCAACTGGCGCCGCACATCCGCAAACACCGCGGCCAGTTCCTGTCGCTGTACCGGCTCCCGCTCTCTGCTCAACGGTCCAGGACCCGACACATCACGATTGCCAAAATGAAACCGGATGGTGCGCGCCTCTGACTCGTAGTGGTAGGAGAAGCACCCATACGGCGCAGCGTCGTCCTGGCTCCGCTTGTGGCGCTCGTTGGCTGGGCGCGAGTGTAAGTGGCCGATCATACACCGGCGCAGGTGACCGCGGGGCGCGGGCTGGGAGCCACGGTAGCAGCAGTGGTGGTCGTGCTTTTGCGGTAGGGACCCGCTCGAGGTGCCATCGTCGACGAGGCACTGCGCGGCCTCACCGTCTCTTTCACGATAGCCCTTCCCTTTTCGTCCATCTTATGGGATGTATATCGGTAGTGGTTTACCAACTGTCGCATCCATCTACGTGAGCAGTGTGACCGAGTCAGCCGCTGCGCTGGGGCCAGTTTCAGGCGCCGTAAACGCGGGAGCATCTCAGCTACGTTCGAATCGGCTTGGAGATGCTGCAGGCCAACCATCTCGGCTCGATTCTGCCGCAGTTGGCGCACTGGCTCGGGAGCAACCTCTGGACATGGATGGGCGCCGCTCTATCGACCCTGGCGGAGCCACGACCACCTCATCCATCAGTGGATCGCAGCCATTTAGCTAAGAGTGAGATACCGCACGGTCTCCAAGTCATTGACATGCACAAACATCAGTGAGTATACTGGCGAGCGGATTTCTGGAACATGTGCCCTAAATTGCTTCTGAGCAGTGCCCGCGTGGCTAGGGTCGGCAGCAATCTTAGCTGTGGTCACAACCTGCCGCCGAGTTGATAAAGTTTTCACATGGGCCTGATGGGGCGGCCGAGGACATCAAACGCCACGTGCGGAGGAGAAGAGTACGTCTGACGATTTGGTAACAGCGGGGCTTGATCGCCTGCTGGAATCCCGATTCCACGGTGCCGTGAACATAAGGGGGATCCGATACCAAATCCTCTATTCTGTCCTACGCTCCATCGAGTTCTACGAATTGGGTGGCGATATCGCGGTTCGTTTGGAGGGCATAGAAGACGTTGACGTTATCGGCCTTGGTGCTGGAGACGAGTACGTACAAGTAAAGACTGCCAACGAGCCCTGGTCGTGGAGCGACTTGAAGAGGCCGCTCCGCGGGTTCGCTGAGGCCATGAGAGCGGGAAGCGATGCCACGTTTCGGCTGGTCTTGGACTTCCAGCCGCGAACTGATCTCGAGCGCTTGGCATCATTTAAGAGCCTGAGACGCTCTGAGCAGAAAAGGATCCGGGAGAAGTTTCGTCGCCTTTGTAAGGAGAGGCGCGAACTGGATCTCACGGGAGCGGAGGCGGACCAGCTGCTTGACCGGCTCGTGATTGAGTCCCTGTCCGAGGACCTCATCGTAACGCGCTTGCATGCGCGCGTCACGGAGGCATTCGACCTTGGCAGCGGTGTGGTCGATATTTATGTCCACGTGCTCCTGAGCCATTTCTTCGAGTGGGCCAAGGATCGCCACACTGTCACGCGAGTCGACGTGGACGCTGTACGCCTCAAAGTGGGTGAGGGTTTCGCGCGACAAGAGGCATTCGAGGCGTATGGGCGAGGACTCATTGAGCGCGTGGCGTGGGGTATTGACGCTTCCGCTGATGACTTCTATGAGGGGAAGGGAACACGGCCTGGACATGTCGCATCTGAACTCGATGTTCCGCGTCCCTTTTGGCAAGCACAGATCGATGTCGCATTGGCGACTGGGGCCGTTTGCGTCATTCGATCATCGAGCGGGCAGGGCAAGTCGACACTTGCTCTGCGCTACGCGCGAGACCGCTGGCTGCCAGAAAGTATCTTTGCCCTGCACGTGGCGGAGACGGAGGAGCATGTCGAGCTGATCCACCAATACCTCCGGTTTCGTTCGGGTCTTGGGCTTCCTACTCTGTTGCTGATCGACAACGCGAGCTGGAACACGCAGTTGTGGCCACAAGTGGCACAAGAGTGCGCAGCACTCGGGATTCGCGCCGTTATAACGACGCGCACGGAGGACTGGTATCGCTTCTCCCGCCAAGGGCTAACCAACTTCGAGATAGTGGAGCCGGCGCTGGACCTGAGCGAAGCAACCGAGATATTTCGGGTGCTCCAAGAGCAAGACAAGATCCACGAGGGCGTCGAGTCTCCGGCATGGGCATTTGAACAGATCGGTGAACCGCGGCTGCTAATGGAGTACATCTACCTCATTACGCATGGACGAATGCTACGCGACCGCCTAGAGGATCAGGTAAAGGAAATGCGCAAGCGTCACGAGGATCCGGGCAAGATCGAACTGCTTCGTCGCATCGCAGTTGCCGACACGCTCGGAGTCCCAATTTCGACGATGAGACTCATATCCGATGTCAATTTCTCCGGTGATCCACAGGACGCGCTTCTATCTCTGCATGATGAATATGCACGTCTCGCCAACGAACAGATCACAGGCCTCCATCGAGTCCGCTCGCAGCACCTGGTCACCATCCTTCACGATGGCTACATGGATCCGGCTAACACTGCGCTTAAGGTGCTAGATGCCATAGCTCTGTCGAACGTGCCGACCCTGGTGGCTAATGCCATGACGGGCGATGACATGGACGTCGACGTCTTCACGGTCGGCCTCGTGGACCGTGCGGTCAATGGGAGACTTGATCAAGTGCTTGCCTACCTTGAGGGAGTCTTCGTCAGCGGGGAGCGCCAATTCTTTCAGTTGCACAGGGCGAAGTTCGACGAAGCATACGAACACCTGGGCCCATCCGGGCCACAGGTCATGAGCGGCGATCTCCTCCCCATGACCGCTCTTCATACGGTTCGTGGTCTGCTCAACCGCTTGGACCACGGAAACGCAACGCCGGGCCTGGTACTTGTGGACCGACTCATTCAGGATGTCCGTGCGACGCGAGAAGATCGTGGCCTTGATCTCTGTCAGTCGTTTCTAAAGCAAATCGCACACGCGGCAGTGCATCTCTGTGCGAAGGGGAATGTGGCCGAAGTGGGCCAGTTTCTGGATTGGATGGCGATATGCGGCGCGCGTTTACCTGCTGGAGTGGACACTCGGAATCTCATTCCTCAAGCGGATGCCCTGCTTGGCCTCCCAGTCACCGATCTGTGCACGGTCATGCAGGGCTTGTACCGGTACGACGCGGACGAATATCGACAGCTCTTCCAGAGTCGGAGAGACGACGTCCTGGGATATCTCCGTCTGCATCTCGAATGCGTTGCGCTCGATGTCTCCAATGAGACCGTGAGTTTCGAGTTTCTTCCAGATCCCGACAGTGGCGAAGACGTACATGACCAAGCCGTTCGGCGAGCACACTCCCTTCGCTCGGCCTTGCCTTTCGCCTCGCACTATCAATCCCGTCAGGTCTGGGCACACGTCCGAGGCTTGGCTCCATCGGTAGACGCTGCCCGGCTGGACATGTCGATTGACAATTTGCACTTCAGGTCTGACGTGTCCAAAAACGCCTCATGGAAGTCGTTAGCCGAGAGTGCATACCTGCCCGACAGCTATTACCGCTATCAAAAGGCGTGGCACCAAATCCGCACAGACGCGCTCACAGTGGTTCGCGGCGTGAACCGCAGCCTACGAAGACTGGTAGCTGGACGTGATCCTGACCTTGAGCGCTCATTCGATGACATCTACGTGATTGATGAACTCCGTAGGGAACTGCTGTTTCGACCGTTGCCTCCACATCAGACGTCCGAGCCGGTCAAGAAAGACCTCAACGAGGGAACTCGGGGAACTCAAAATCTCCTGAACTTCGTTAACCAGCTACTGGTGTACATAGAGGAGCCAACGGATCGACAGACGGGACGCCTGGCAGTGCACAATTTCCAGCAAGTCGTTGCTGGATTGTCAGATATGCATTCAGCCTTCGACGAGCTATTTTCCACGGCGGGCGACTACCACGACATGAAACTGCTCAACAGGCAGGAATTGGAATGGTATCCACGTCTGGCCAACGTGCTCGAATCCTGGATCCTCGAACCACCTATGGGCCCAGTTGAGGACATCGATTCCTATGTGGAGGCCTGCCGTCGCGAGCGATTCCGTCAGAGACTGGCGGATCTCGGTCGGGCGGCTGAAGATCTACGAACCCAAGGCGTTAACGTATTGGTGCCTTCTTCGCTGCCCGAGATTGAAGGCCTACGCGTCGCAGCTATTGCATTTTTAGTGGACGATCCGACTCGGCCGATGGACCCGCTGCCAATCTTACTGGAAGTCTTGAGCCAGGTCGACGATGTCGCGCACATGTACTACCTGATTCCGATACATGCAGGCGTCCGCATTCTCGACGGTGCCTATCGCTTCACGTCGGTTAGCCTGGACGCGTTGGCTGAAGGGGAGACACCGGCGTGGGAATCATTTACCGTCCAGCCGGTACCCGACGCGGCGCTCGTGACCCTGCCCCCGTTCGAGATGAGATCATCCGAGCGACTTCAGGCTCTGACTCAAGTTGCAGGGATCATCAACGATCTGGTATGGGCAGCGGAGATCGCTGTGAGACTCTCCCGCCTCGCGGAGTCCGATAGTTATTTTGATACCCAACTGAGGGATCGATTAATTTCTCGGCTGCAGAGATTCGATCCGTTAGTACGGAGGGAGGCAGAACAGGCGCTTGAAAGCCTGTCGCGGTGTGTCCCACCTCAGACGCGAACGTCAGAATACTCAGCATTGGTGGACTTTCTTGATACTGTGTTGACGGTCTCGCGGCAGGGAAGGTTACTGTTTAGTCCTCCGAATGCTGCCGAGGCGTCCGATATCCTCGATGTGGCACAACGGATTCTGGAGACTGCGCATGAGTCCTAGCGCCCTTTAGATCGCTACTGTTCGCCGGATGCCTCGGCTTCCTTCTCCCCATAGAGCTCGCGCCGCTCGTCCAGGATCGCCTGTACTTGCTCGCCATCCACCAGATGCACTCGCGCATCCAGCGGATCAGGGCGCCAGGTGAGCTTCCCCTGCCGGATGAGCACCGAGATGCGGCTTGGATGCACTCCCAGCAATTCCGCGGCCTTCTGTGCACGAATCCAGCGAGCCAATTCTGCCTCCGACACGCCTAACCTGGCCGATTCATGGTACCCGTCGCAGAGATACTTGTATTTACTTTCTGATACTTGCTATTACTTGCGCGCCCTGTTAGACTCGCTGTAGGAGCTGGATCGTCGTAGCAGAAAGGAGGGCCATGCAATAACATTCGCCGTGTGAGATGGACAGCGTGGAAGGGAGTGCGCGCTGCCGTCGCACATACCGGCTCGATCAACGTCGCTCAATCGCTCCCACTTCTCGGTCACTCGAGAGAAAGAGGCCGCGCACGAGTTGGTACCTCGGCGCGGCAGGTGATCATCGAACCGTGCAAAGGAGGCTCGGATGATCAGGTCTATTGTATCCGCCCTCGTGGTGGTGTCGGCGGTCGTGGGCAGTGCGTCCCTGACTCAGGCGCAAACTGTGCCCACCTCGCAGGTGGCGACCGCCGCCGCAGTCGCCAGCGGCGTCCCACTTCATACACTCGCCGCCCAAGGGAACCCAAACGTGAAGGTCGAGCGGGTCAATCTCTCGGCTGGGGACTGCGCCAGAATGCTGATCGGCGCCCCGGCCTCGATGACTGGCCAGGCGAGATCGCAGCAGTGTTCCATGCTCCACTACAGCTTCCACGCCAATCACCTTCCGCTGCCGGTGGATCGTAGCGCGAGTCCGTCAGGCTCTGCAGTCGTCGCGGACAGCGGAATCTGTTGCGGCTTTTGGTACTACACCAATGATGACGAGCTCAGTGACATCGTGAACGGCACCGTCTGGAGCGCGAACGAGTGGGAGGACGGCGTCGCCAACGGCACCAGCGTGTACGCCTGGCACAACCAATGCACCCCGGCCGGCCTCGGCGTTGCGATCGACAATTGCTTCACCAACTTTAATGGTGGCGGCGCTCCCTACGACGGCATCCAGTACGGCATGGATATCTGCACCGGGTTGACGACCCAGTGGCTGAGCGCCTGCTTCCATCACGGCCAGCGCCGCTGGATCGATGACTGGGGCGATCCCTCGACCTTCTACTACTGGTAGCCGGTTGAGCGCAGACAGGAGGCAGGCATGACCATGAGCGTACACCAGTCGCAGGGATGGATCACCCGGCTGATGCGGCGAGTCCGGCAGATACTGCTCATCCTGGCCATCGCGCTAGTGGTGATCGCAGTGCTGTTCCTGATCGTGTACGGGGTTGGCATTCGCCATCATCACTCCAACATGAATCGTGCAGCCGTGACGGTCTTTGCTCCGATGCTGTAGACGAGTGAGGCGCAAGCAGAGGAAGGGTCGGGTCCTGACACCCGGCTCTTTCTCTGCGTCTGATCACCTCTGGCACGTCTCGCCAGTCCTGTCCACTGATTGGCAGGAACGGCACCTGTCTTTGCTGCTTTGCTGGTTCAGTCTCAAGAAGTAGTACATGGTATAGACCCAAGGTCACATCCCGAATATTTTCCCAGCGAGGTGCGGGAAACTGACCCGGGTCATGCTCATGTGCAATTCGTTGATTTCTACCTCGATTGCCGGTCGTCTCCCTAACGGCTTCCTGGATCGACATCCCCGCAGAGCGGAAGACTGGCATTGCTCTAGTGGCCCTTCACAGGTAGAGTGATGGAGGCGCCCGTGCAGCTCCGTACTGTCTTGTTCGGATGCATTGACATGTCCGAGAGGAATCTCCGATGTACGACCCAATCCGCCTTTCTTTTTGCCCTGTCACCTGCGATGCTCTACCGCTTCTCCATGCCTGGTCGCAGCTTCCGCACGTTCGGCAGTGGTGGGACTCTCCCGATTCCTACGAGTCGTTCGCCAATTTAGTCGCTCCACTCCTTGGGGGACAGGCGCCCAGACGCCCGTTCCTGATAGAGCACCGTGGACGCCCCATCGGCTACATTCAGGTCTTCCGAATCCAATCGATTCCCCCCTACTGGAAAGCGTATGAGGTCGATGAGGATGCAGCCGGTATCGACCTCTATATCGGCGAAGCCACCTACCTGTACCGCGGGTTGGGTGCCCACATCGTGCGGCGCTTCCTCGACGAGCACGTGTTCAACGATCCCACCATTACTAGCTGCATTGTTGGCCCCGAGCCAGAAAATACGGCCGCGATTCGCGCCTACGAGAAGACGGGCTTTCAGCACCTCAAAACGGTCGACATCCCGAGCCTGGAGGAGCGCCAGTACCTCATGCGATTGCCGAGAACAGCCGCAACTGTCCTGACTGACACTTAAGAACGTGATAAAAGTGAGGGCCATGATTGTCGTGGATAGTCTTGCCACCCATCCTGACGTGACATCTCAGGTCGTCGACCTTGCCTGGTCTAAGTGGGGCATCGGTTTACCGGATGAAGAATATCAGCGCTGGCTGCGGCTCGCAGCAGAAGACGCTCAATTGAACTCCACGTTCTCAGCGGGCTTTGTGGCCCTTGATGGCAACGTGCCCGTAGGCGTCGTGCAACTCCACGAATCTGACATCAAGGTGATGAACGATCGCTCACCCTGGGTCTGCGGAATGATCGTGAAAGCAGACTACCGCAGTCGCGGTATTGGCCGTCGTCTTCTTGGAGCGCTGGAATCGTTTGCCATAAGTAAGGGTGTCGAAAGACTCTGGGTCTTCACTGAATCGGCGACGACGTTCTACGAAAAGTGTGGATGGTTGCCGTATGCACAGGCGATCCATGATGGTGAATCGGGGACAGTTTTGACCAAGCAGCTAGAGAGTCAGCGTCGTTGCTCCGGCCTATGTGTCTGTCCTCCGACTTCGGGTACTCTGTGACTTCATCGAACTTTTCTGGGCAGACCAGCCAGCGGCTTCAAATCGAGTTGCAGCGTCAATACGCTCTAACCTTGCAGTAAGTAGAGGTGCGGGCTGGGTGGACCCCAGTCGAGGATCCGTTGCTCCCAGGCGTCCATGCCACCGTCACCGCTGAGCAGAGACGGAACGAACTCCATCCTTCGCTTTCCCTGGATTCCGAGGTTTCGTTGTCGCGCACGTCCTCATGATGGTGTGGATTGTCGAGTAGAGTCACGCGCTGCCGCTATGCGCCATGATTACCTCAGAGAGAACTTTCTCAAGGTCTTCGGCAAAATCTGCGAAAAGTCACCCTGACGTCACACGGAAGACACACTCTCGTCACGGGGTATCGGTACGCTCGAAGTGTATCTGAGGTTTGGTCGGCTTTGACCCGAAAAGCCGATGGGGATACTCTCACCCCGGCCCCGAACAGGATCGAGCATGCTCTCCTGAACAGGTCCCCAAAGAGACCGACGGCGACACTCAGCCGGGCTGGCGCTGGATCAAAAACGAGCATGCTCTCCAGCAACAGCGATCGGAGCTTACGAGCAGAACGAGGAATGGAGGCGGAACGAGCAGACGCAGAGGTGGTACATCACCCTGAGCGACTTGAGTGTCGGTTATCTCGTCACCCCGAGTCCGCAGCCGGCGATTGGCACTTCATCAATCAGCAACTGCGCCGGGATGTGGCCCACCAGAAAAGGTCAGACGAGGAGTGATCATCATGCCGGATGTATGGACCTTTGGACCGACCGCCGCGGCACGGGCTTTACGCGCGTTCGGATTCTCGCCTCGCCAGGCAGATCGCCTTGTGGCGCTCAAAATCCGGTATGAGCGAGGTGACTTCCGCGAGTTAACCACGGCTCAAAAGCGCCTACTTTTTGCCCGGTGGCTGGTCCGGCACAATCACCTCAGCGACGAGTAGTGGGGCGCAACGAAGGGTTCGGGTTCTCCGACTCTGGGCCTCGGCTCGAAACTCGTAAACGGTCGCCAAACGCATGAAGGAGATTGCATGCCAGGTTCTGGGACGAAGCGCACAACGTATGGATCAGACGACCGCGACTTGGGAGTTCGGTGTGGAATAGGACCTATTTCGAGATAAGCTCTACTTTTCAGCGATTCTGCTCGATGAACGCTTTCCCGGTTGATTCGCGGTCCATTGTGGTCATGGCCGGATTGAGCGTAAGGCTCAGGGTAACCACGAGATAGGATGCCGCCACGCCGATCATAGTGATTTGTATTCCCAAGGCATCGATAAGATACCCGGCAATGAGAACACCGAGGGGAATAGCGAGGAAGGCCCCGGCAGTCGCTGCGCTGAAGACCCGGCCCAGCATGGCTCGTGGGACTCGCTCATACACCACGGTGTAAATGATTGGGTTGATCGGCCCGGAGGCTACACCGCTGACGACGAGAGCGGCGAGCGTCGCAGGGAACGGTGGCAGCGATGCCAGCAGCCAGAAAGGCAGGCCGAGGACGATAAAACAGGCAACAAAGACAGCGCGCCGAGGCAACCGCTGGCCCACGACCCCGAACCCCAAGGCCCCGATCACAGCACCGCCGCCAAAGGCCGAGACCATCAGACCGAGATCAACGGCACTGCCCAACACCCTCTTGGCATATACCGGCATGATTACCGAGAAGAGCGGCGCGTCAAGAAAATTGGTGACCATTACAGTGAGTACGATGGCACGCGTCAGCCGATCCTGTCCGATGAAGCGGAAGCCCTCCCTGACTTGGTGCAGATAACCGCCGGAGACTGCTGTGTCCTCGGACGGTGCCATTGACACCGCAGGTGATGATATAGCGAGGCCGATCACCAGAGCTGAGAATCCAAAGGTGGCGGCATCCACCCAGAGGAGCCGACTTGTGCCGAGGATCGCAATGAGGACCCCAGCCGACGGTGCACCAACCAATCGAGCCCCACGCTGGACGACCTGAAGCGTCGCGCTTGCGCGCTCCAGAGACACGTCAGCAGATTCCGCTACTGTCGGGACTAATGACGTGCGCGCGGTCGTACCAGGCGCATCAAATACATTGGCGAAGAAGACAAGGACGAGCAGTTGCCAGAATGCAAGACCTACCGTGTAGTAGAGGACCGGTACCAGCGCGACCGCTGTCCCGCTGGTCAGATCCCCCAAGATGCTGGTGCGTCGATGCCCCAGTCGGTCAACAAAGGCGCCGCCGAAGAGAGAAGCAATGACAACTGCGAGAGCCGAAGCGAAGGCAGTAAGGCCAGCCCGTGCGGCGCTCCCAGTGGTTTGAAGTACAAACCACGGGACAGCAATCAACGTGAGCACGCTGCCGGTCATCGACACCGCATTGGCGACAAAAAGTGCGACCAGCGGTAGACGCCTCATTTCAACTCGCGCCTGCTCCGCCGTCTTTCACGCGTGTTCGCTGGTCGGTTTAGGTGAGCGCCGTTAAGCGCATCCCGTTCTTTTAGCGCTTTCGCCCGTCGCTCTCTCTGTTGCAGAACAAGGTCCTGCGGATCCTGAATCGGCGGCTGCGGCGGTCCAGACAGGTGAGCTATTGCCAACGTTATCCAGCTCAGCTCTGTCTCCAGTCGCATTCGCAGATACTCGAACACGAGCGTGCCGTACTCGTCCACCAGAGACGTGCCATTGGTCGACCAGGTCTGCAGTTCCGACAGCAGTCCTGCGGTTCGGCCACGCCTCTCATGAAGGTGCTCGATCAAGGTAGGCCGATCCTCAGGACGGCCACTTCCCCAGAAGAGCATCTTGAGCAAGAGTTCGTCACGCATGGGAATTGGGTACTCGCTCGGGGCTTCAAGCCATGCTGCGAGTTCCTCCCACCCTCGCCCCGTTAATTCATGGACCCGTTTCCTTCGGTCCCCTACACGCACCTCGGTGGTTGTTACCAATTCCTTGCGCTCTAATTCTCGAAGCCGGGGATAGATACTACCGAAGTTCAATGCAGAGAGCAGGCCCGCCCCGCCCTGCTCGAACTCGGTCTTAATGTCATAGCCGGAGCACGGATACAGGCTGAGTACACCGAGCACAATGTCTTCCGTTGACATATTACGCCTCCTATCTTTGCAGTATATACTGCTTCGATATATCGCTCCAATGTAAAAGACATGATGAGAGGCCCATGCCATCCCGTCTGAAAAACCCTTCCATTCCCAAACGTTGAACGTCGTCACGGTCAGAATCGGTATGAACTGAGAGGTCGGACCCTCCCGTCCAGGCCTCGATCTATGTCGTGAATCACAGGAGGATAACCATGTCCCGTGCGCCCCCAGGAACAATCGCTCGCCCCAATAAGATCTTGCTGATGCCGAGCCCCGTGCTCGGCATCACGCATTTCAGGTACAGGAGTCCATGACATGTCCAAACATTTCCGCGCATACGCTGGCTGGATTTCGGCTTGGCTGACGACAGCAGTGAGCCACGCCACTGGCTCTGTACGGTTTGGCTGGGAAGCCCGTCGGCACCGACACGATCAGGTCTCAATCGAGGTGCTGCTAACAAATGGCAGCCGGCGCCGGAAGATCGAACGCGAACTGCACGCCGGTTTACGCCAGCTGCAACGCGTACTTGGTCCGCCGTCTCTGGTTGAAATCGCCGTTGTGGTACAGCAGGTCATCACGATGGATCGGCAACTCGCAGGCTGTTACCAGGTCAGGCAGCGTCCGGACGGTTCTCACTCCGCCCTGCTGCGCGTGGCACTCGAAGTGAATCACACGCGACTCAGCAGCGATGACCTGCTGGCCGTGGTTGCGGAGCAGTGGATTGCCATTGCCAATCTGCAGAGTGGACCGAGCCTACTCGTGCCGATCGATTACGAATCCGGGCAGACACAGCCTGAAAAGCTCGCTTCATCGCTCCAACCGGATCCGCTAATGCCCTACCGGGACGGTGTACATCCACACCGCCCCTGACTGTGCCCCAGCCCTCCGCCATACCCGTTCAATTGGAGGTAACTCATGTCCCAATCCATCACCCT
>JAABUH010001801.1_pt1 | contig 22303 bp, 38 predicted proteins | sample 5559121 | NCBI WGS metagenome assembly JAABUH01 (sample SAMN10711871, study PRJNA513364) | rock metagenome | isolation source: Antarctica rocks | place: Antarctica: Victoria Land, Battleship Promontory nord | collected 2015-12-28
GTGCACACAACGCCTCCCAGACGGGGTGGCAGTATGCTGTAGGTATGGTAGGACGTGTGCGGTGTGGCAACGCACATCGAAAACCAGCTTCATCATAGTCAGCTGCTCAACGTCAGTATCCATGTTTCTCTGGGTCTGCCGTCCGGCGTGGACTTCCCTGAGAGGCGCCGGCGCTCTTCGCGTGCTTATTCGCACTCCTTCGCTGATGGAGAGTCGAGCTGTCCGCATTCGCCCTCGAACATTCGAATCCTGTCCTGTTTAGGTGGGAGTTTCATGCCGAGCACCCAATGGACCATGGCGGACCATGGCGGAACATGGCGAATGCATGCAGGCACAGCTTGTCCTGGTGCATGCGCAATGGCTGCTTATGGCATTGTCGCCTACAGAGCCATGCATGTGTCTTGCATACGACTGCCTGGCCACTACTAACCTAAAACATCTGGGCCTTGATATGAAGGGTAGTCAAGGCAGCTTCACAGGCGCGCGAGCAGACCTTGCTCGAGCACTAGTTTTAAGCGCACAGGTGCTCTATCCACGCTCAGCATGACGTCTGAAAGGACCAGGTACCAGGATGAAAAGAGTGCCCTGCTGCTCACAACGGCGGGTACGCCGGAAGGGCAGATCTGGGCAGCGACTCGCGGGGCAGAGCAGTGTGCTGCATCCCCGCTGCATGAAAGTGTTACAGGAGCCCCATGTCAGCGAGCTCATCTGCTTGCACTGCATCGCTCGTACAGGCGCCCATGACGGCGCGAGCCAGCTGCGCCTTGACAGCGCTGGCAGCCACACCTCCGGCGGCTGTGCCGCCGCCACGGACAGCAGCTGTGGCGCCGGCGTGGACAGCGCCTGCCCGCAGTGGCAGGCCATGCCCTGCGCCCGCCTGGCCGCCGGCATCGTAGCCAACCTGCCAGCCACAGGCAGGCTCGCTCCCTCTGCACAGCATGGATGACAGCTGGGCAGGTCCTGCCTGGCGCAAAGTAGACAGAAATCACTCCGGGACCACAGACCCCTTCACATGACAGAGGCAGGGGGTCACCCACCTTCAAGGCACCCTGCAGCAGACTTGCGAGCCCAGATGCGGCCACGCACCTGCTGCGAGCAGTCAAACACCCTTTCCTGGGCATGGCCACCAGGGCGATTGCCGCGGCGAGCGCTGCCGCGGCCGCCGCCCTCCCCGAAGCGCGCGCGCTTGGCGGTAGGCTGCGACGTCTCGCCTGTGTCGACCCCGCCTGCGGTGCTGCTGCTCTCGGCGCGGCGCTGCCGCTGGTTGGCGCTCGAAGCCAGCCCGGAGTTGCCAGAGGATGCGGCCGAGGCAGCGGCGCGCGCGCCGGACGGCCCCACTGGCACTGCCGCGGACGTGGCTCAATGCCCGGGACCCGCCCAGATTGAGAGATCTCCAGCATGCACAGGCGGCCACGCACCGTAAGGCTCCGGCAGCGCCAGCGTGTGCTGCTGCGAAGGCAGCTGTGCGGCGGGCACATGCGCGCGAATGAAGCTGCCCATCTGAGCGACTGCAGCCTCCCAGGCGGCCACACCCTCCTCACCGCCCTGCGCACAGCATCAAAAAAACTTGCGGCACGAGCTAGCTCGCCCACCGGTGCACTGCTGGCAGAGTCGAGGCAGAGGTGCCGGGAGACTAAGAGGCAGGGTCGCAGGCATTCAAGCAGCACAAGCGAGACAGCAGCTGCCTGATGCTCACCAGCGAGTGCGCGGATGCGCCCTTCCCAGCCAAGCCAGCCTGCGGGCTGACGTGCGCGCCGGCGCGTACGCTCAGGCTGGCGCGCCCCGGGGATGACCCCACCAGCGCGCCGCCTGAGCGCAGACGACCTCGTGTCCACCAAGGCGGCCATGCAGCGGATTGGTCCGGCAGCACAGCGAATGTCAACGGGGAACACGATGCGCTTCCTGCTGGCAGCATGGGGCTGCAGACCTTGTCCCCGCTCATCGTCCTCGCCGGCATGCTCAGCAGGGGCCGCCGCTGCTGCGGCCCGGCGCTCTGCCGAGGAGTTTAGAGCGCCCGGCTGCAACCCGTGGCGCCGCAGGCTCTGGTCGTGCGCCTGGGCCCCGCCCGCATGCATCAGTGCAAGCACGCAGTGTGTGCGGCCTGGGAGCGCGCCGGCCGCGCACACGCTCTGCGGAGACCGCCTGCCTGACTTTGGCACAGCACGGGCAGAGGCGCGCCTGCCGTGCTGGCCCGACCTCGGCCAGGGGCAGGCGCTTGAGCGTCGCACTCGCGTCTGGCGCAGACGCCGGGCCTGCGCCATCGGCTGCCCTGCCGCTCTGCAGGACCTGGGGAGCGCCGCAAGCCTGCCTGCTCGCCGGCAGCTGCGTCGGCCCCAGGCCCTGCGTCGGCGCCTCCGCTGCGGCAGGCCGCTCCGCGAGGCTCCCGGCCCCGGCACCGCCAGGCGGCGGCGGAGGGAAGAACTCGGCCTCTGGCAGGAGCCTTCCTGCGCGCACGGTTTTAGGCAGCTGAATCGCCCCGGTGCAAGCGGGCGCAGGCTCCCTGTGCTGCAGCCGTGCCGCGCGCCTGCATCTGCGCTGGCAAGGAGCCACTCCGGGGTGACAGGATGCACGCCGTAAGCGGGCGCGGCGTCAAACTTGGCGCCCGTGGCGTGCTCCAGCACCAGGTGCGTATTCTGGCGGGTCAGGTGCAGCGTGTACTTGCCGCCCAGGTGCTTGACGATCTCCTTGACCGTCGCCTTGGCGGCGTCATCCATGCCCGACGCCGACACCCTGGGGCAGATACGGCGCGCAAGGCACTCAGCCAGCCCTGGCAGGATCGAGCGGTGTGAGCATGCCAGGATGAGGCGACGCCCGCACCGCACAGCCTCCATGCCCGCCAGCGGCACGCGCACAGGGAGCGGGCGGCAGGTGACCTGATCGCGGCGCAGCCTGCGCAGCGCCGTGCCGGCCTCCTGGCACAGGTCCACCCAGAACGGCGTCCGCCAGTTTGCCTGTGGCACTGCACAGGGCCGGCCAGTCAGGCAGGGCGCTTCAAGCAGCGCTTGAGGGTCGGCCTTGCCCAACACCGCCATGCGCCGGGCCTGTGCGCCCCCGGCTTCGCGCTCGGCCGAAAGCAGAAGTCTCCGGGGTTGGACGTGGCGCACCCAGGCGGAAGTCGGCATGCCGCCTGGCAGTCGCCTGCCGATCGAGCGGGAAGCCAAACGGGCATATCGCGAAAGCTGCTTCGCGCGACCCCTTGTCCAGCAACAGCTTGGCGCGCCCGTCGTCAAAGAAACGGCCGCCATTCTGCCGAATCTGCTGCTGCACGCGCTTGCACTCAGCGGGCTCGCCTGCCAGAGCGACTAAAGTAAACCAGCAGCCGGCCAGCGCGCCACCGTGCACAGCCGACAGCTCGCCTGCACCGCCAGCACAGCAGGGCCTTCACGGAAATCGTCGCGCTGCAGCTTGTCTCCAGGTGACAAGCAGCCCGATCATTGTCGGGTGCGCGGGAGGATGTGTGGCCCGATACGCCAGACCGGTGCACCGTGCTCAAGTGCATGCCTGCCAGTCATGTACGGTTGGTCATGTACGGGCGGCCTGCTTCTTTGCTCCACACGCCTGTCGAGCGCGGCCATTCACAAAGCAGCGCACCCTCGTCTGCACCGCTGACGCTGCTGCGCGCTTCGGCGCCGGCGACAGGCTCAGCGCCGGTGTGCTCGCGCGCGGCCATCAGCAGCGTGGCGGGCGTGATGTCCCACCGCGCTTCGACAGGCGCCAGGTGGCGCAGCGCGCCGCAGCGGCGCAGCCACTGCGCCTTCACCGCACGCACGCCCCCCGCGTGCGCCTGCCGCGCCTCACAGCCGTGCTCGCTGCCCATGCAGGGGGCTGCTGCGCCAGACGTTGGGGCAGCTCGGCCTGCACCGAGCCACGAGCTGGTCCATGGACAGGGGGGCTGCTTGCCTGCAGGTGCGAGCGCACGCCGTCCAGCTCTTCCCGCGAAGCGTCGGCGCCCACCTGCAGAGCGCCCGCACCGACTCGGTGAACGGCGGGTGCCAATGCACCTATGCCAGCAAGCGAGGCCGGAGCGCAAACATGCCGCTCACCACGATGTGTGTGACCGCGCTGCAAAGCTCGGGGTCACGCGTGGCAGCACCCTCGCGGCAGATGCGCACGAGCTCAAGCATCTCTGCTCTGCTGCACCCTGCCAGGTGTATGTGCAGGCCGTCCAGGAACATCACGTCTTCGCCCACGGACGGGCCCGCCGCCGGCGTCGGCGTGCCTGCACCATGCAGCTTCGGTCAAACGGCCGGTGCGCGCCACAGCCCCCGCCTGGCTCTCGCGCCCTGCCGGTGCTTGCAGGCGGTCACCTACAACGCATGTGGCCGAGGAACGTGCGCTCACCGCTCCTGCCGAGTGCGGCCAGCCGCGAGCCCTCCAGGGCGCGGGGGCCGTGCGCGGGCAGGCTCGGGCGTCCCAGGCACGGCCGCGCCGTCCCAGCGCTGCTGCCGCCCCTTGCCGCTCCCATGCAGCCGTTCTCCGCGCGCGCTGCTGCATCCAGCGCGTGAGCGACACGCGCCGTGCCAGGGCGCTCCTGCGCTGCCCCGGGAGAGACGGACGCCGCCGGCAGACTCCTGGCAGCGGAGTCCTGGGCCGGTACGCCCACCTCCATGGCCGCGCTCTGGGGCAGCCCGCGGCTCACGCAGCCGACCAGCTGCGGCTCCCCTCGCAGGCCTTGCAGTGGCTCAGCCACGGCGGTCTGCGCCAGGGGAGCAGGGGGGTTGCGCGGGGCGGGCGGCGCGGCATGCTCCGCCTCATCGGCGCAGCAAGCCCCTGCCCCGCAGGCGGCGAGCCAGGACTCCCAGACGACCCTGACGCCGCCCCATTGCCGCGCAGCCCTGCGCGACGCGAGCACCTCACACACGCACAAGCCCGCTCGCGCAGGGGACCCAGCGGCGGGTGCACTTCGGCAACCTCGCCCCGGTCAAGGCGCGCCACGGGCGGAGCAGCAGCGGCGCACCTCTCCTTCTGGGACGCGCACGTCCGTCCCCGCGCCAGCACCAGGTGTGTGCACTGCCGCGTGAGCTCCGCAGAGTAGCGCCCGCCGAGGTCCTCCACCAGCTTCTTCGCGCGGTTCTTATCCTCGGCGCCGCCGCCGGAGGTGCTCACCAGCAAACCCGCAAGCCCGCCGAGCATGTGCGCCTGGAAGGGCGCCTGCGCGGGTTCAGGAACAGGCCCTGCGTCGCCTAGCATCGAGGGGCAACCCTCGTGAGCACCTGCATGAGGCAGCCCTTGCGACTGGGCCCACCTTCAGTCCCGTGTCCTGGCACGCATCCAGCCAGGTAGTGTGCACCACGACCGTCTCTGCCTTGCCTGCCTGCACTGCCTGCGGGGCCAACGCCACGAGGTATGGTAAGGGCATCCCGGCGAGGCCGGCGCGTGTCGTGCACCACCGGCAGCCCGCAAGCGCACACCTTGTACTCGCCAGCGCACACGCTGGTGCAGAGCAGCACGTCGGGCGGGCAGCTCGCGCTGACGTCCTCAACAGCCTCGCCGGCCAGCGCTTCGATGCGCTTGCGAGCACTGTCGCGGTCCTGCGCAGGGCAGGGCTGCAGTGTGTACGGGAACTGGAGAGGGGATGACAGCAACATTGCAAGGCATTGTCACCGCACAGCGCTTTGCAGCGGGTTCAGTGGATGTGCAGAAGGATGTGACGTGGAGGCCTTGGCGCACCGACCGACTCTGGAGCCCTGACACCGCAACTCTGAGCCCTTTCAGACACTGTGGCCCCAATGAGCTATCCAGCATAGTGCGCAGCGCAGCAGCGCTGCTCCGCCTGCACGTACAGCCAGTGCGTGCCGCGCACAGAGGCCTGTCTACGAGCCGCCGCTCTGTGTGCGACTCTGATGGGATCTCTCTGAAGTGTGCCTTCCGGGAGGACTCTTCCCTCACTCTTTCCTCCCTCTGAGCTGAGCTGACATGTTTGAATCGCTCCGCCATGATCATGCGCAATGCATTCTTCAGGAGCACCCTCCAGATCACCTGTAGCCTGTGCCCTGCAGAAGGCCTGGGTGCCCGTCCTGCAGTATCTGCACCACCAGGACGCCAGCTCTGTCGCCTGCTGCAATCTTGCGTGCATAGCTATGGTTGCGGTGCTGAGCAGCGTGCAGCGCAGCCCTGCATAGGGCGGCGCTCGTAAAGAGCCCCAGTTTGGTAGCACGCGTATGTAGCACACTCATACATGCATGCATGCCAAATGGACCTGGAGGCTGAGCGGCAGGGCTGTGGCAGGTGCTTGGAATACAAGGCGGTGGCACGTGTGCGGAGCTGGCCGCTGCTTGGTAGGCTTGCCTGAGGCGCATACGTAATAACATGTAGACTGTATGTTAAAGCCACAAGGCCTTGCCGCTGGTATAGGTCACTGCATGATTACCATGTACTCCATGCAGCGACTTATTGTGGAGGGGCGATGGGCGCGCGCACTCAGGGCCTTTCCTTCATGTGAAGCACATGCTCAGTGACGGTGAAAATGTTCTGCAGGAGCTATATATGTCAAGGAAGGACAGGCCTGAGGACTGCACCCCTGGCACCTGGCACTCAGTCTAGGCGTTTGCCCGGGTTGGCTCCTAGCTTTCGAACGCAATCAGCATACATCCATTTCAAGGCAAGCATGCTGCTGTCTGGCTGTAAAGCATTATGGTGTTGCCCGCTTGCATGTGCAAGGCGGGTAGACAGCTGGAGGCGCAAGGACGTTTGTATGCTTGCCCTGCAGTAATTTATGCATGCGGCCAGGGCCTGCGCCACAACGGCGTTGCTTGCCGGGCCCGCTTTTACCGGAGTATAATTTTGCCACGGCGATGAGCAGCACCTTCTGCTTGACAGTCACGTTGTGGGCAGACCTCCCAGCACCGGAGCATGGTTCAATGGGGGATATAGGGCCCTGCGTTCGGTTATGCTGACTCGGCTGACTCAGCTGCATATGAATGTAGTTTATTGTACAGAGACGTTGACGTTAAACAGTGTACAGCGCTTGTGGCAGCGTGGCAGCAGTCGATCACTCTATTGCACGCGTCACACCATGGTGAAGGTCGGGGTGAGTCTGTACACACCCCTGCGTGGCTCGGCATTTGCATTCAGCTAGCGCAGGTTGCTTGCAGGCGTGAAGAGCAACGAGCCTTTGCACCTGCCCTTGGCGGGGTGTGACGCGCTGGTGGCGGCTCGCAGATTAATGGCTTTGGGCGCATTGGCCGGCTCTTCCTGAGGGCGGCGCTGACAAAGGCCGACATGGAGATTGTTGCCATCAACGTGAGCAGTGCAGCTGCTGGTTGCGTGCTTTGGCAGCAGCCGCTGCAGGGCCTGCATTGAGCGTGTGTGTGCCGGCGCAGGACCCGTTCACCGACGCAGCCTACATGGAAAGCGCATACCCTAGTGCAACCGCAAGCGCTGCCTGTGGCTGACTATGCAAGCTGTCAGCTTGTGTGAGCAAGCGTGCTGGCGTGCAGGCCTACATGCTGAAGTATGACAGCACGCACGGGCGGTTTGATGGCGAGGTCCGCCAGACCCTCTTTCTCCCGCGCCGCCCCCCTTTTGCATCTGCTGCGCACACTGCGGGCTGTTGACACAACACGTGTGTGCAGGTTTCCGGCACGGACGGCGCGCTGGTCGTGAACGGCCGTAAGATTGCTGTCTACGCTGTGATGAACGCCGCTGAGATCCCCTGGAGGTATGCACGCAATTTGCAATGGATGGAGGTGTGGGCAATGATGCATGCCCTGCCAGTCCGTCACAGGGCAGATAGGTTTGCTACACTCCGCTGCCCCAGCCGGGCTGATTGGGCGCCCAACCATCTAAACCAATCGCGTATACACGGGGCAGGCGCTGCGCAGGGAGGCGGGTGCAGAATACATCTGCGAGTCGACAGGCGTGTACACAGACAAGGACAAGGCAGCTCTGCACCTCAAGGCTGGTGCTAAGAAGGCGCGAGCTACCTCTGGCCACGGTCGGCATGCTTGCGATGTCCCTGAACCAGGGGCAGGCTTGGCTGCTGCAGCCGCGAAGCTTGTGCGCAGTGCGAGCCTGTCGTACCCTGCAGGTTGTCATCTCAGCGCCCAGCAAGGATGCGCCGATGTTTGTGATGGGCGTCAACGAGGACAAGTACGACGGCGCCAGCATGGACGTCGTCTCAAACGCCTCCTGCACGACCAACTGCCTGGCGCCGCTGGCCAAGGTGGGCGCCGGCGGGGGTCCATGGGTGCCCGACTGTTCCATGGCATGGCCTGTGCGCATGGGCAGGGTGCATAGTGTTGATTCGCGCTGACTCGACCCGCAGGTCATCCACGAGAACTTTGGCATCGTCAGCGCGCTCATGACGGTGAGCCCTGCTCGCTGTGTCGGCGCGCCACTGTGTTGCGCTATGCGCACTCGCAGCGCGTCGAGACAACTGGGAGCGATGCAACTTGCGCAGACTGTCCACGCCACCACCGCCACGCAAAAGACTGTGGATGGGCCCAGCAAGAAGGACTGGCGCGGCGGGCGCAGCGCGAGCGCCAACATCATCCCAGCCAGCACCGGCGCCGCGAAGGCTGTCGGCAAGGTGCGCACGCGGGCGAACTGCGTTATCTGCCGCTGCACACCACGTCTCAGCACACAATCCGATCCAGGCTTTTGAAGAGGATGGCACGGCGCCATGCGGGCTGTGCCAGGGAGCTGAGGCCCGTTTGCTGAGCAGCCCGCACCAGCTTTGCACATGCCTCACATGTCGGCCTCCCACAGGTGCTGCCGGCGCTAAACGGCAAGCTGACTGGCATGGCATTCCGGGTGCCCACCGTGGACGTGTCTGTGGTTGACCTGACGGTCAATCTCGCAAGAGAGGCCTCGTATGATGAGATCATGTCGGCGCTGCGCGCCGCCAGCGAGGGCGCTCTCAAGGGCATTCTGGGCGTGACCGACGATGAGGTGCGCGCCCGATTGTCTGCATTACCTGCTGCAGCAAGGCTCGCAGCAACATTTTGTACAACACCAGGCGCCTCCATGGCGGTGCGGATGCAACATGGACAGGTTGCACACCCATGCCAAGCTTGTGGCATGGTGCGCATGATCTAATGGTGATCACACCAATTGCTTCCCTTCACATCGGGTTGCTGGCCAACGTCAAGCGACGCCTGCTGCCACAGGTGGTTTCGTCAGACTTCCTGCATGACACACGCTCGTCCATCGTGGATGTCAAGGCCGGCATCCAGCTCAACCCCACATTCGTCAAACTGGTGTCCTGGTATGGTGAGTGCCTGCAGCTCGCACGCTCGCTTGTCGCCTGCACATGCTGCATGCGCTGGCGCATGGTGTGCTGACATCGTCACTTCACGCCGCAGACAACGAGATTGGATACTCCAGCCGACTGGCTGAGCTGCTCTGCTACATGGCCTCTCGCGATGCCGCCGCCGCGTAGGACGCTGGATTTAGGACAGGGGTGCACCACCTACTGCCATTTGGCACTTGTGTTCAGACTGGTCGACCCACATCGGCGTCTAGGCTAGTCTGTCTTAGGAATGTCACAGAAGTTGCACACTGTGCACAGGGTATGAGGACCGACCCCATGCTCGAAGTATGTGCATGAAACATGTCCTGCCGTTTTGTGGGTACGCCTTCTCAACCTTGTGTGTCCGCTGCAGTCTGCCTCTGTGTGCTAGTGCACATGCTCAGTGCACAACGGGCGCCTCTGCTTGCTTTGCGCTTTTGAAGACTGGGGTCTCGCAGGCGTCCTGGCACTAGGCCAGAGTGAATGTCGGCGCTAGATGTCGGGCTGCTGAGGTGGAAGTGCGCCAGCGATGGGATCTGCTAGGTGAATCGCAAACATGCAAATGAAGAGCAGGCTTTTGCTGCATTGAGCGTGTTTTAACCAGAATAAGAGCCATATCCAAGAAGTGGTCAGGACGTCCTTCGCGCTCAAGCGAGCAGCAAGCCCGTGCACTACAAACATGCTGACAGTAGAAGCTGCCCACTCAATGTTCGGTCAAAGATGAAGGTCCTCGCTCGGCACTGCAGTACATGTCCTCTGCCTGTGCAGCGTGCTGCACAGGTGGCAACAGCTGCACCAGCTATTTCAACTCTGTACAGCGTCAAGTGAGTTTGCACAACTTCAAGGTGTTTAAAGCGGATCTTGTGTGAAGAGGTGCATGTGGCCAGGGCGCATGCGCTCAGCCAGTCAGCGTGCATGCCTGAATGCGCAGTTCAACGGGCAAGGGCTGACAGTCGGCGGCGGCAGATGCAGCGATGCAATGAAATGCTGCTACAGCCTCGCACTCCGCCTGGTAGCGGCGCTCAAGTGCTCTACTAATGCGTGCGTCTAGGCTAGCTCTTATGCTGCTGGCCTCTTCCAGAAAGCCCTGTCAGCACTAGCGTGTTGCTTTTTAACGGACGCTGCATATGCACTGCATGAGAGGGGCACATGTTCATGTTTGGATCAGGCACTGCCAGCAGCGAGAAATGCGAATCAATAGGTCTGTGCCTGCGTGATGTGCTCCAAGGCGTGCAGGCGCTTGCGAGTTGTCCAGGAGTCCCATGCAATGACGGCGGCTGCCTGCTGAGCCGCTGGTGGCGCAGGAGTAGCCGGATCCTTCCCTGTCAACTTGCCGTCTGACATAGCCTGCCGCACAGGCCCGCCCTTTCATACTCGGCTGATCGAGCGCACTAGCCGGGTGAGATGGTTATCTTGCCAAAGCATCTCATGGGCGACGTGCACGCGCCGTTTGCGTGGCAGCCATGACCAAGGGCTCAACGTTGGCCAGGCGCTGCTCTGCGGCTCGTATGGCAGCGCCCAAGCGCGGCATATCCTGTTCCCATGACGGCGCCTGGAGTGCCGGCGTACCCTGCTGACAAAGCAGTAGCACCATCCCTCAGCGGCCGCATGCATGTGCGAGCGAGCGTCCGTGCATGTTAGAGGTGTCAAAGCACCTTCTTCTCAACATGCCCGCGCTGAGGACCAGGTACTTCCGAGGGCTGCAGGTCTGGGGCAGGCAGCTTGTCCGGTAGCTCCTGGCCATGCAGCGCATGTGCGCAGCCAGCTGCCAGGGCTCGAGTTGCCCATGCGCGGTCTACCTCAAGCTGGACAACGCGCTCGAGCACAGCAGAAGCTGCCGCAATGTGTTCTTTCATGAAAGTGTTCGCCCTGCAAGCGGCGTGCATTGATGATGTCAGCTGCAGGGCTCATTTGGCTTAGTATGCATGAGTAAGCCTGGCGGTGTAAGAGGAGACGAGGTGATGACACGTCCGCTTCACTACACAGACAGTCATAAGACGCGCCTGATCGTGGTTGCACGAGCTTCGTTAGCCTCCATACGGCGGTCGCAGAGGTCCCACAAGGCGTTGCGGGCCTCGCGGCACCGCAGAGCGAGCTCTGCTTGTGTCTGGTGCAAGCCGCGCAAGTCTGCATCCACCCGCCAGCTCTCCGCGAACTCAGACACCTGCACCTCACCATGTACAGCTCTGTGACTGCTGCACTGAGGGCAATCATACGGCGCATGTACGTGCAGGTAGCACGCAGCGCACACCTAAGAAAGCCATCTGCCAGCAAAGTAGAGCGTCTCACCAGCGCATCCTTTTCAGGTGCCCCGCGCGCAAGGTAGGTATAGTATGCCTGACAGTCGCCAGCGTGGTGGTGCAGCTGGTGCGCATGCAGGTTGCGCAGGCGAGCAAACGCCACTGAAACGCCGTCCAGATATGCAGCCTCGGTCTGCCGGCAGGACACGGCTTCAGCGACGCACGTCATGCATGGCACTGCATGTTGATCCCTTGTGTCCCATGGCGTCCACTGAGCACAACGCATGGACCCTCTCCTAGCAGGCTTAAGATTGCCGGAGCCAAGCTGCCCGTATCGAGCATCACGTAAAATCAATCCGACGCAAAGCATGCCATGCAAGGCCCAATGTTGGCCGGATCCAACGGCACAATGGCAAAGGTGCAGGGATTACACGACCTAAATCACCTGCCGGTACTGTTCCTGTAGAAGCACTGCCATCGGCGCTGCCAGCGCGCGCCCGGCTGCCATGGCCTCTGGCCCTTCAGGTGCCTGCGTTATGAAACCCCTGGCAGTCTATCCAGGAGTCACTTGTGGTGCAATAGCTGCTGATGCATGTGCAGCCAGACATCCTGAGGACATTGATAAGGCATGCTGTCTTACGCATTCACATGCAAAGGTGTTTATGAATGGCGGAATCATATGAGCCGTGCATTATGTGAGGCGGCATCCAGCCTCTGCTGTGACTTGCAGCCTGGGACAACGCACGGCTGCCGGAATGCTACCCGGTCGTAAGGCTGCATGCTGCGCCTTGCCCATCAGCCCAGGCTCCGCGGCCACAGGCACGGCTGCCTCACCAAGGCGCTTCTCGGTTTCGACGGCAATTTGTTGTGCGGCGGTGCAAGCTTCACGCGCATGCTGCGCTGCCTGAGCTGCGTCCACGCCTGTGACCACAGCTATTAGCAATCAGACACTATTATGATCTGAGAAGGCGGGCCCTGGCATGCTTGACAAGTGCATAGCCTTGTGCTTGGGCCACGCGGTGCGCACTCGACTTCTCTGCTTGCTGCACGGCAGCCATCGCTTGCGCAAGCGCCTGCGGTGAAGCCACGCTTGCTGCGGCCTGCTCACGCGCCTCTTCGGCCGCAGCCTGTGCTCCCCTGCCAGCTTCCGCAGCTGCGTCTGCAGCCGCTGCTGCATCTGAAGCTGCTGCGCTTGCAGCAGTCAGCTGTCCTGCACACCGCTCCGATGCGGCTGCCTGCGCAGGAGCATGCATGTCAAGCAGAGCATGTGCCGGTGGGTGTGTGCATTGTATGCGGGTCTGCAGGCGGTTCCTTGAGCAGCCCCGCAGCTTTGCTGCCGTGGACCAAGCCTGCAGCCTGTACTTCTGCCAGCTTGGTCTGCAAGAGCACTTGCGCTGCTTTCTTGGCATCCGCGTATCCCGCTCTGGCCGCATACGAGGCAACAGACACGGCTGCCGCGGCTTGCGCTGCGCACTTGGCGGCTGCCTGCAGCTCAGCACGCCCCGGTCTGCAGAAGCTGTAGTCCAGCAGCAGAGCGTCAACTCAACCGCCAACAATATGTGTCACTGCATGCTGCAGGGCGCATGCCTCGGCCGCCGAAGCTGCCGCCTTGGCAGCAAGCACTTCTGATGCTGCGGCACACGCCTTCGCAGCCACCTCTGCGGCGGACTGCGAAGCGTCTATTGACACGCACAAGCCGGGGAAGCGCGCGAGCCAGGCTGCAAGCTGCGGCGCATGCGCATCGTGTGCATACAGACGCCCTAAGAGTTCACCGGCGTAGGCTGCAGAGTCCTCAGGCTCCTGGGAGGGCGCCTGGTCCTGTCAGAGTGTGTAAGTTGTCCGCGCACATGCCGCTATCGAGGCTCTGGGCAGTGAGGCCAGCGCCTGCCTGGAGACGGAGCGCGAGCCCCGGTTTGTTGGAAGGCGGTGGACTGCTGGTGAGGTTGTACACTTGCCCTGAGAGCGGGTCTACGCGGGCTCCTGTGACACGCGAGAGACAAGCAGCCGCATCCAGCGTGCACACCACCACGCAGTCGAGACCTGGCGCAGCAATGAAAGGCTCACACTGCATGAATGCGCTGTCCGCCACATTGCGGGCACATTGGGAGGCCTGGGCAGGCGCATGGCTGGTACAGCACCTGATGACAGGGCGCGAGCGAGGTCGGGCAGGCGCCCAGGTGGCGGTGGAGCCATCTTTGGCGCGCGCATGTGCAGGGCTGTCTCATGATCGAGGCTCAGCCCTGTCAATGCGCGCTCCAGCGCAGTTGCAGCTGACACCCGGTCAGGCCAGCCATCCAGGACGTACCCCTGCGCACACACAGCGTGCAGCTTAAGGCCGCCCCTGACATGCATGCTATATATCAGTTGTTGGTGCAACTGGAGCGGACCTGCTGCGGCGGCAGCAGGAGGCTGTCTCTCGCCGCGCGAGACCTGCTTGGCCCCCTGGGTTCGCCCCTGTTTGCCTTTGCAGGTGGGGCACCAGGGCCGGACCCCGGCATGTATGCGGCGTGTACGGCGTCGATGGCACGCATAACGCAGCTTATCGTGTTCCTCAGAACCGTGTCCTGCTCAGGCGGAGCCTGCCAGCATGACGGCGTCACGCCGTCGGCGTGAGAATGAATGGCAGCATGCAGGGCAATCATGTCATCAACTGTGACCCAGACTGACCCCAGGCCGCCTGTGGCATCTGCCTGCCAGCAGCAGGTGTGACGCCGCACCTCATCTGAGCCAGCAGCCCCCGCAGACCCAGGCATGCATTCTGCGTGAAGCAGCATGCGGGGTTCCAAAACCTGCAAGGTTTGTCGTAGAGTCAGCAGGCGCCAGCTAGTTGGAGGGCAAGCACCCCATGGGCAGAGTCTGTCGGGGATGAAGCGCTATATATATGGCAGGACGATAGTAGGAAGGGCGCAGTGGGATCAGTGTGGGTGAAAACGTTCCGCGCCTTGAGGTTAAACTTGTCAGCTAGCGCACGGGCCAGAGTTGAGCAGCCACACCCAGGCGGGCCTATGATTGCCATGCGGAGCGGCAACGCGAGGCTCTGCGATGGACTCTCAAGAGGTAGCAGGGACATGTCTGCAGCTGCAAATACTGTCGCCAGCATGGACGCCCACAGCGTGCTGGCCGCCGCCGCTGTAAGCGCCTCTGCAAGGCCTTTGGTGGCATCGTCTGCTTGCCCAAAGCCAGAATCACCCCGAGCTGCGGATGAGCTAGCAGGCAGCTGCGCGGAGATGTATGCCCATGCGGCGTTGCGATCCTCAGCTGTGACGACGGATGTCGCTGGAGGGCACAGCTGCGCCACAGGGGACACACCGCTTACATGCTGGAGCATGCACAGAGGCTTGCCCATTGCTGGTGGCTATGCTTACTGGTATGCGGCAACTGTGCGCATGAGGCACAAAGCCGCACGCCTCACCGCTGCGTGCGCAGCCTCAGCCGTGCCGGCTACGATGAGAGCAGCGTCCTGCCTGCGCCACTCCTCCAAGGGCAGCAACCCCGCGGCCAACCTGCAGTGCTCAGCCTGTTGCGCCGCTGCAGCCACCAGCTGGCCCATGACAGTGGCTGCTTGCTCGCTTCGCTGTGCGGCATCGGCGGCAGCTTGCGCAGCGCGCGCCTCCGCGCAGCACGCTGCGTGCTGTGCCGCTGCTGCCGCATGCTCGGCCGCCAGCGTCCTGCCACGCGCCAGCGGACCCGTAGGTGCATGCAAGTGCACATGAGGGGGAAGGACGCTAGCGCGCAACTGCAGGCAACCCAACCAAGTCGAGGGACGGGCAGCACCTGATGAGCCTGCCCTCCTCCTCAAGCGCGGCCTGCCAGTCTGCCTCGCGCTGTTGCATGTAAGTGGCCTCGCGCTGCGCGCGCGCCCCATGCATGCGGTCCGCCTCAGCGGCCACCGCCGCCACCCGCGCAGTAAGTGCAGCCTCGCCAGCAGCAGCCCTTGCGAGCTCAGCTACGAGCACATCCACTTGCGCCCGCTGCGTGTCAGCCTGCAGAGCGCGCAGGTGCCCAGGCATGAAACGCAGGCGTGAACCCTCGATCGGTGTCCGCCTATTTACTTCGCATCACTTATAGCAAATAGCAAATAGCAAATAGCAATAGCAAGTCAACAGAGGTTACTCGCGAGGCATCCGAGATGTGACAAATTCCAGTCTTTCTCACCCCAAGGGCCCTGCTGGTGTGCCAGCATGCAAGGGCTCTATGCAGACACCAAAATTTCAATAGTTTGATTTAGCTGATAGCCAAGCTATTGAGCAGATACTTCCTGGCTGACTGCCTCGTGTGGCGCTTGCGGGTCGTGGCAGGCGTGGCGCGCCTGCAGCACTTGCGTCACAGTATGTTCGTCTGCGACGCAGCTCTCTGCTCGACTGCACACGGGGCCAGGGCGCGGTGCGGCCACCTCAGGCATGCTGGGACCTGCCGCGTCCCCTACTTGCTCACTCCGCTCCACTCTGCTCGTTGTGCACACAGTGTCAGAGGCAAGCTTCCCGCTGGGAAGCCAGCTCGCCCTGAGACATGGTGAAGCTGCCCTCTGCTTCGCACCCCTCAGCTGTCCTTGGTATGAGTGAGCAAGGGTGCGCTGATACAGCTGCCAGCGCCTTTCAAGGCAGGGCAGGTCAGGCAGTGTATTCAGTATGCGGTAGCCGGCTCATTATTTTGAACAGCTTGTTAAAGGGATGAGTGGCGGGCCTGTGTTAGCTGCAAACGCCCAGACTTTGACCTAAATAGGCCCGGAGCCCTCGACGCAAACAAGCCAAGCAGTTCAAGGTTGTTCTCACGCGCCCTAGTCTGCATCCACTCCTCCGCATAGCCTTCTTACTTGCTTGTTGACGTGTAGCTTGCGCAGTGTTGTGGACCCGCGTGAGGCCAGTCTTGGTGGTTCGATTACCACGCCATTCTGCGCACCCAGCAGCACGTCCGCACCAGGATGTCCTGGTTCAGGAGCCTGCGCAACATGTTGCTCCGCCTGCATAATGCGCAGGGGGCGATTCCGGCAGCAGACGGCTCCTTAGCTACTCTCGAGGTGTTCAAGCAGGCATACGAGCAGCCCCTGACGCGGATAATCAGTCACACAGGTGGGCAGTGTGCAAGCTCTTGCCCACCTCACCAAGTCTTTGCCCATGTGCTGGCCGCCAGCGAGCCTGTTGCGTGCCCAAGGTAGGCGCAGACTGCCAGTTCGCCAGAGCACGGCGCACCTTGCGCGAACGGGGCAGCCGGCTGGCGTTATATTGCAGATAGCGCGGGGCTGAGGGTTCTGCGCTAACTCTAGTTGCACGTGCAGTGGTGCTCAAGTGCGGCAGCTCACAGCCCCTGGTATGGCGTACAGGCGCTGCCATGGCGCCCACGCTCAACGCACCTGCGGCTACGGGCCAACCGAGTGTCGAGCGCTTGCTCATGCGGGTGCTCTTCATGCCCCTGCTGCGACTGCAGCGCAGCGGCATACTGGACACCAGGAGCGTCTTCCCAGGCGACGTGGTGGCCTTCCCCTCGCCCGTCCCGCCCCTGGACAGCGCGCGCGAGAACATCCTTGTCCGCCGCGTGGCTGCGATAGAAGGGCAGGAGCTCGTCACGGACGATCCTGAGGAGGACTCCTACATACTGCCTCCTGGTGCGGGCCCAGTCCCTACGCTGCGGCGCTTGGTCCCTGGTCGTCCTCACATGCTGCCCTGAGGGAGGGAGGGCAGGGAGGCGGTCATTCACAAGCATTCTCGTCCTGTGGCGACTGACCGGTGCGGCGCCAGCCACCCGGCTGTATGCGCTGCTGGGCTTGCCGCCCGAGCGGTGTATGCTCCACAGGCTGCTGCTGGGTCCTGGCGGACAATGAGGCACTGGCGCCGCCGCACGTCATCGACAGCCGGTCCTTTGGGCCCCTGCCCGCGTCCTTCATCCACGGCCGCATCCTGTACTACGGCCGGCCGAATGACCACGGCCCAGTGCAGAACAGCGCAGAGGCTGCCGTTGTAGACGAACTGTTGCTAGAAGCAGAGCTCGATGTAGATAAGCTTACTAGCACTACCGAGTGAAGCTTTGCTGCGGCGGCAGAGGAGTGTAGTATAGGACTGGACCCCGGGGCCCTCGGTGTCAGGGACGGATGGTGGCTGATTGTGCATGGCGATGTATGAGGGCCCTGCTTCTGGTGGGTTGACGGCATGCGTGGCCGATATGTGACTGGATGTACAATAGTGTGGGTGGATGCGCTTTCTGCTCGACGGGTCAGAGAGCTTGCATGTCTGTGTTTTTGTGACAGGTTGCAGGGGCCGAGAGAAGTAGCTGTTTTGACGAGCGTTGCAGCTGTACGCGTGGTGCTACGTTTCTGATGTGTGCCTGCCCGATGCGTGCAGTTTAGTTATGACACACACGCGCTCCAGCAGCTTTTTGCAATGTACATGCAGCAGCAGTACATGACGAGGGCTTGTGTCGCGCTTCTTGGCAGCCGTGCTCAGTTCTCCGACTGCCCTCCTATAAGCGGAGCTCAGGACATTGTCGGCACCTGGTCAGCAGCCTCGCCGTGTGCTGAGCACTCTGCAGCGGAACATCAGTCCAGAACTTGGTCCGGCGGCCGCTGCTTACAGGCGCATGAGCGCAGGATGCGATCACTGCAGGTAACCCCCCGCATGGTGACATGCGCAGCAGTTGCTACAAGACTCCGGCCTATTTGTACCATCCCGTGGCGGCTTGCCTGATGCCAAATGCAGACGTGCAACATACGGCCTGAAAGCCGAGCAACCGCATGCAGAGCGCTTCTTCGCTGCAGGGCCCGAGCAGGTGCAGCGTGAGGTTGACCAGGTTCCAGTTGGGCGTCGCGTGAAGCAGGCCCGAGGAGGGGTCAAAGCGCGGCAGGCGGTGGCGGGGGCAGGGCACGATCTTGGTGAGCTGTGGCAGCGAGTAAACAAAGTTGAGGAGCTGCGGGATGAAGAAGAGCAGCAGGGTCTCGCTGAAGTGGCCCAGTATGCCGGCGACCGCAAACGTCATCCCCGCAAAGTAGGTGAAGGTGTCGCCCACAAAGACCTGCGCCCCGCCAGAGCAGCCCCCGTCACGACACACCTGGACGCGCACTGCTGTCTTCACGCATGCACAGCTACACATTTTGACAACAGAAGCAGAACAGGGCAAGCGTGCACAAGTCCGCCGGCAAGCGAGGGCACCGGCTGGTGCATGCAGCACCTGCGAGGGATACCAGTTGAAGACCAGCAGGCCCAGCGTCGTGGTCGCGAGCGGGAGCATGAGGTACAGGCTGAAGAGGTGGCCGTCAATAGCGCCCGGTCGGCCGGCCGCGGGGCCCGCGAGCGCCAGCAGGTTGTGGCAGGTGACCGCGCATGCGATGATGAACGTCTGGCCAGCCTCCAGGCCGTTGACGCCGGCCAGGATGTTGATGGCATTGGTGCAGAAGATGACGAGCATCACCATGAACACCTGCCGGCATGCGCTCGGCACGTCACAGACTGCCGGTACAGCTGCGGGACGTATGCTGCCCACGGGCAGGGCGGGCGCTCGGCGGCAGGGCGGCCGCACTTGGCGCCCGCGCATGCTCAGTGCATGCATGGCAAGGACTGCCTGCCAAGCACTCTGCATGTGCTCTGAACGCTGGCCTGCCACTCACGGCGTCCTCCGCAGCGGCAGCATGGCCGGCTCGCCTTGACAGAGGTCTTGTGCGGGAGGGGAGGGGCGGCGCACGTAGTAGAGCGGGCCCAGGTCCACATAGCCGGGCAGGCCGAGAGCGCTCCGCAGCGGCAGCGGCACGGCGATCCCGGTCCCGCCGCCGTATGCGACCATCAGCGGCAGCGCCGCGAGCATGGGCAGCAGCAGCTTGACGCGCCAGGGGATGTCCAGCACGTCGTCCGCAAAGCCCAGGAACAGCATGAAGCAGATGGTGGCCAGCGCGGCGTTGTAGTCCACCAGCCAGGCGTCGGCGATGGGCTGCGCCTTGAGCGCGGCGGCGCTGCCGCCGTGCGCCTTGTGGAGCAGCCCGGCAACATCGTGCGAGTGCAGGAGCTGGAAGAGCACGATGCAGACGAGGAAGACCACCCCGGGCGCCAGCCCCAGCGATTCGGGCACCTTCTTCTCGCCCATCGCCGTGCCTGCCCCCGCCCGCCCGTCCTTGCTTGCCGGGCGGCCCAGTGGCCGCAGAGCAGCAGAGAATATGCTGCTCTGCCGCGCCGCGCACCCCGCTTGTTAATGTCCATGCCGAACAGGTTGCTCCGCAACGTGTACTCCTTCACCACCGGGATGGCTCGCCGCGTGGCCAGGAAGCCGAGCAGGCTGACAGCGGCGCTGATCGCCACCGAGTAGCGCGTGCGCACATCCTTCAGCCCAAGGAAAAAGCCCAGGCATGGCGCAAAGCCGACAAATGCCAGTGCCAGCAGCACCCTTGTCCTGTATATCATCGTGCGCACTACATCAATATGTTTGTGCGCCGGGCAACATGTGGGTGTCAGGCAACAGCTGAGAACAGTGCGTGTGAGCCTGTGCGCTGTCTGCCTGTACAAGGCCTTGCGCTGTGGCCCGATTGAACTCGATTTGCATTCGTTCGGGAGGTGCACATTTCCAAGGTGCAGTAGGGAATACGGCACTGCTTCTCCCCGAGCAAGGAGGGAGCAGCACAGGCACGTCTGGTGTAGCCTCAGATGTCCCATCTGGAGTTTCCAGGCAGCATATAGCGCCTGCTGGCCAACGCGTCGACCAACTTGCATCAGTGCAAAGTTGAGCACACCTTTCACTCGTGACTTGGTGGAAGCAGCACGCCAGGAGAGCAGCATGGCGGGCCCTGACGATAAGAAGAAGAAGCGCAAGACCAAGGGCTCTGCTGGCCAGCGCACGGATGCGCTCCCCGACAGGCTCCGCGAGCAGCACACGCACATGCTCTGCGGCGAGCACATGAACTACCACGTGCGCCCCCGCCGCTGCGCTGCAGCTTTGTTTGGGCTGCTGCCGGCGGTGCGGCGGCCGCAGCGGCGCAGCATTTACGGGCGGGCGAGCTGCGACGCCAGGCGTCTCGGCGGCACGTCCTGACAGGGACTGCCTGGGCAGACAAACACGCGGACGTCGGCGGGCACGTACATGGCCCTGGGCGTGGACAACAGCTGGTCGCAGGATGAGTTCGAGGCGCGCTTCAGTGTGGAGGGCATGCAGTGGGCCGTCCTGCCCCGGCCGCAGGATGGGCGCCAGGACCGCGGCGCCATACAGTTTGACCTGCTCAACGTCGACCCCGCCATCGCCAACGCGTTCCGGCGCATACTCATATCAGAACTGCCAACAATGGCGATTGAGCACGTCTTCATCGTCGACAACACGTCTGTCATGACGGTGCGCCGTACCGCAGCCAGCCTTTCCTGGCAGGCTGGTGTGCTGCCGTGCAGGCGGAGGCTTGGGCTTGCCAACGTGGTGGTCAGCCCAGGGCCTGGGCCCTCTACGCTGGAGGACGGCTGCTGCCCTTGCCCACAACCGACCTCGCTCTTTGTTCTGGGGTGCAGTGCGAAGTGCTGGCGCACCGCCTGGGCCTTGTTCCGCTGCAGCTCGACCCCGAGCTCTTCCAAGACAAGGCTGGTGCGCTCGCCGCCGCTGTGCCTGAGGCGGGCGAGCACAGCAGAGCTGGCAGGGGTCAGGGAAGCAGGACAGGTGTGCGCTGCTACCCATAGGCCAAGCTTCACACCGTATGGACGGGCTGACGCGCTTGACGCCCGGGCAGAGGGGAAGGCCGCGAGCGAGAAGAGCACTGTGGTGTTCAAGCTGGCGGTTGCATGCAAGAGGCGGCCGGACGGGAGCATGCTGAATGACAGAGGCGCGCGCTGCCTGGCTGCGTGCTATCGCTGCGCGCGATATCGTTGAGCAGCAGCGCCGGGCTTCCTGGCCGCAGCGCCTGGCGCGGGGACTGAATGCATCGCCCGCCGGCCGTGCAGTGCTATCCAGCGACCTGCGCTGGCTGCCCGACGGCAGCGAGATGCCGCAGGAAACGGAGTGCTGCTTTGCGGGCTCGCAGCAGACGCTGCTGCCTGCGCCCGCCTCGCCCGTGCATGACGACATCCTGCTCTTGAAGCTGCGCCCTGGACAGGCGCGGATCGAGCCCAGGCGCCCTGCACTGCGTGCTCCCTGTGGCCATTCGGCACGGGGCCTGCCGCTCTGCCGAGACACACGCTGACCAGCCTGCATCCCAGCTGGTGCGCACCCGCCAGGCTGTGGAGCTGGAGGCGCATGCCATTCGGGGCACCGGCCGCGAGCACGCCAAGTGGTCGCCCGTGTCCACTGCCTGGCGCGTGCCTCGCCACGTCTTGCCGCGGGTCCCCCTTGCCGCCCTGCTGTTGCTGTCATGCAGGAGCACGGTGCGTCGACACCGGGGCTGCTGCCTGCCTGCAGGTACCGGTTGCACCCCAGCATCTGCATAAAGAAGCCTGTGGCGGGCGCTGCCGCGGAGGAGCTGGCTGCGGCCTGCCCCGAGGTGTTCAGCGTGGCTGGCGACAGAGCGGTTGCCAAGCCCGCGCGCGGCAACGAGCTGTACCTCGAAAAGGTTGCCTCCCTGCTTCAATGCTGGGCACATTGTGCAAAGTGTCCCGCGACACTGTTGCTTCCAGTGCCAGAGCTGCCTACGCGTCTGCTCAAACAGCATTGCCAGACAGCAGACGGTGGAGCGCAGGTCCGGCGCCTGGCAGCAGACCCAAGGTGGGCAGGCTGCCTGGAGCTGCGGAAGCGGAAGGACCACTTCATCTTCACCGTGGAATCGACGGGCGCGCTGCCGCCCCACACGCTCTTCTTGCGCGCGGTCGACGTGCTGGCAGCCAAAGCGGGCCGGTTGCTGCAGCGCCTCTAGGATGCAAGAGACACCCTGATGAACGCGGTGGAAGGG
>JAABUH010001802.1_pt1 | contig 22290 bp, 27 predicted proteins | sample 5559121 | NCBI WGS metagenome assembly JAABUH01 (sample SAMN10711871, study PRJNA513364) | rock metagenome | isolation source: Antarctica rocks | place: Antarctica: Victoria Land, Battleship Promontory nord | collected 2015-12-28
GAAGTTTTTCGGATGTGACAGAGGAGTTTTCCGGGTTTGTCTCTTATATCATATTCACCATCTTTATACCACACTATGCAGTAACTAAACCCCCTAACACGTACACAGGACTCACACGCTCTTTTGCCACTCAGGGCCCTCCTCTACATGCTTCGGTTTGCTAGCTGCCTCCACTGACGTTTAACATGACCACTTTCGTTCCCTTCCCCCCCGTCGACTATCACTCGACATGCCGTGCCGTCCTTGACAATGTCCTCCGGTCTTCATTCAAACTTCCAGCCTATGCGAGCGAGGGCTGCCGCTGCCGGCATGCCAAGCGTGAAGACAGGGTCGGAAGGCTTTGCTCATCGACTTCCTTGTCGCCCGACCCGACTTGTTTCCCATCAACATTCTTGATCTGGTCATCCTGTCAAATCACTCAACCCTGCGCTCATGGCAACAGTCCTCGACACGGCTTCTACCGAAGCCATCCGTATAGCCCTGCAGCCCCAATCCAATGCCCCTCGCGGACCGCGTCGCAACGCTCGAATCCGCAGCCGTCGGGCCTACTTCGACACCAGGTGAGCTTGATCCCGCCCCTTGAGGTATCACACCTGCTCCTTCCTTCTCTCCCCCTTCCAATTCCGTTGGGACCGCTCGCGCTTTCTTCCCTTTCGTTTCTCACCCTGTCTTCCACGCTGCACTCGCCAATCGGCTCGCTGTCAAGGACTTCTGAAAGCTTGATCCGCACCAGCAAGAAGATCTCGCCGCAATCCCCTCGTCTTCCCCGATGTTCGACAACCTATCCTTCGTCTCATTCAGGACGGCGCCGCTCTACTTGCTCAATCCGAATCACGTTACGCCGACCTTTGGTCCGATACTTCGCACTTGGGCGGTCTGCTTCCAAATCGCGACATCGCTCAACCCGGCGTTGGCGAATATGCTTGGTCACTTGACCGAGCTGCTCGGCCTCTCCCTTCACCACCCACCAGTACCATGACATAGCACGGTGGTGCTATCTCCTGACCACGATGGATACCAGTCGTGACGGACAGAGGCGGAACTCTACGACCTTTCCGCGACGTCGAGCAGTCTTTGGGACGGTCTTTGATCGCGGTCTGAGGACCTGGTGGTCGCACGACGACCAGGTTTGAGACGGGCCTGACTGTCATAGAACTACCCACGCATCTTTTAGGCATTGTCAGAATATGATGATCACAAGGTTTAGGATAACGTGTGACGGGTAACTTCCCACATCCAAATGTTACATCGCTATTACATCGCTATCTCTGAGTGCAACAACACGATTTTGGGAACCTACTGATTCTTGGCGGATGTTTGCGAGACCCTGCCCCTGAGAAGAGCGATCCGGTGATAAGCTGCATTCAGCTCGTGGACGAAATAGGATATTGGAGGTGCAAGGGGCGGAGGGAGGCCAGGGGACCGGCATGGCGGCTCGAGGAAGGGCGAGGAAGCTTGCTTGATGCTGGAGTGAGTGGTTTCACGTTGTGTAGAGTATGGTTTGATCCCCTACTGTTCCGAATTGCGTATTCGTTATATGAGTGAGATGGAGGGGTGCTGATGGCAAACCAACAGGTCAGGTAGGCGGATTATATGCTTCATGTCTCGTCTCGACTCAAGCGACATCCCCAGCACATTAGTCATCGCCTTCGCTCGCCATCTCGTTTCGCATAGCTGGAACATGCACGGAAGTATATGCCGCATTGACAATCCAAGAACTTGTATGCCGTGTCGTCCATACTTGACGGCATACTTGAGCCTTAAGATCCCACCTGACAAGTGTTATAGGTGCGCTGATCCGCTCGTGGAAGCGGCGGGTGGGACAGGAGACTGGCCGATTGTGAATGGAGGACGATGTGGTCGAAGTGTCGGTAGACGAGGGTACTGCTTGTTGTAGTTATTCTGTCTCGACCATGGATCCTGACGTTGTCTCTATGCCTGTCGTCTACGCAGCACCGCGTAAGCCACAGCAAATGCCCTCCAGTAGGGGTTCTTGAAGGCTCACGAGCGTTTTGGACCGCGCTGAGACAAATTTCTCCCCCAGCGTCTTCGACCGCACCCGCCAAGATTTGGTCCCCCTCTCATTCCTCCTCCTAAATCCAGCAAATCGCTCTCCATTGAATCAGGCAAACGACCAGGTCCGACTATGGAGAGAGGGCAAGATGGTTCCCGGAAGATCATGGTTGCGTGCCAAAAAAAAAGAGATTGCCGAGGATCGTCTTGGTACGGTGGTGGTGGAGATTGGTTTGATGAAGATTAGCGCGGTCCGGACCGTTCCGTTTCCATCGGTATGGAGGAGGAGAGGGGTACAAAGGCGCAATCGATTGGGTTGCCTTGCGTTTTTATCTCTACCACTTTTTTCACCTCGTTTTCGTCGGCCCAAAACGGCTTGGGCACAAACACCCAACCCGGCCGTCCGAGGCGACGTCAAGACCGTACAATCTTGTCGATGGAGGTCGGTAAGCTTTCGTCACCGTGTTACGCAAGGACCTCTCGCCAATGGAGCAAGACGTCCGAGGCCGAAGAAGGCAACGAGCTGCGATCATACGTTTTTACTTCTTAACGGCTAGAATGACAGTCGCTGAAAATGGCAGACCATGGTGGAACGGTCTAGAGGATGGTGTGAGGATGCTGTGAAGGGCATCATTCTAAGTCCGGGTCTTGGAGAACCACTGACAAAGATGAATGCTCTACGGCTGTATGGTGCTTCGTTTTTATGAGATGTTCAGAACGCGTGGAGCAAAAATGTCCAACTTGACTTGCTTCGCCCCCTCAAGATCGTAATTCAGTTCACTTGCTAGAGGGGGAGATAGGCTTGTAGGCTCCCTTTTACTAAGGGACTTTAATCTCTGGTGAAATACTACTGATACCTGCCATGTCTTTGTTCTGCTCAAGCCATTTCTCCAGAAACCATGCCGGTCCGAAGCATCCTACTCGCTTCAGCATGGCACGCTTATAAGGATGCGCCGTCACATGTCTACGTCGACAACTCATGTTCCCCAAGGCCTCGATCATGCTTGAACCGCGTGATAAGGGCAGTTTTGCACCTTGGTGTAATCACCAACGACGTCCTCCTCTTTCCTCGCTGGGTTGTTGCGCATGAACTTGTGGAAGGGATGCTTCTACAATCTCGAGCTGTGTCTCACCGCCATCGTCCCGCATGTACTCATCGCCGCATGCGTCCAAACCTCCTGATGCGTCTGTTGCATTCAAGAGTCTACTTGCCCCATCCGTAACAATGCCCATGACGATAGACGATGAACGTTTTTTTCTTTTTTCTTTTGGGAACTCTAAGGCGCATCGTGCTCGCTCTGGACGGCTTGAGCAGGCTACTAGCGATCTTCCGTGTCTTACTCGCACCGCATGGGATCATCCCTACTGATCGCCTAACACGTCCAGATCGCCTAATGCATCTCTAGGGTTTGTCTCTTGCGAGCAGCCCACTTGCCTCGTCCGTCACAGAATCGTCGTAAAGGTTCGATTTAGACGGTATTCGCGTCCCAACGGGGGGCATACATGTACACCTTCCCTCTAGACCCGTGCATGGCCTCTCCTTCTTGTACTCATTCCCAACCCGATGGATCTCTCATCATCTCCTCAACCTCCTTCTGTTCGGCATATATATATTCCTGCCCAACGGCGTCCAATCCACGATGGATCGCGCCGTCAAAATCGATGATTCTCATCTCTCCGCTCTCTTTGGCGAGCACGTGACATGGTCTTGGATCGTGATGGACGACTCCGAGAGCGTGAATCGCGCCATACAACCCCAAGACGGATGACCTGCAAGTACAAAGTGTCAGTGATACGATCAGTCTTACATATCAATAGAGAAAAGAGGAAGAAGATGAGGATCAGATGGAAAGCGTCGCGGCGCGTGAAAAGCTGAAGGAACAGCCCCCCCCCCCCCACAATCCCCCAAACCCCAAGGAAAAAACAAAGGATTGAACAGGTCATACTCACCGGATATCTTTTGACGGCGCTGCTGTGCCGAACGCCTGCTTCCCACAATCCTCCATGACAACCACGACCGCACCTTCCGTCTTTCTCGTCCATTGACCGCTCTTGTCTCCCTTGGGAGCTAGCCACACGCCGTACAATCTCGGGACAGCTATTCCTTGGAGAGGCGCGAGTATACCGCTCAGCAGGTGGATCTCGTTCCACACGCCTTTGATCGCCCTGGGGAGGTCGATGTTGGTCAAGGCGTTCGAGCCGGTCCGTGGGAATGTGTCAAAGTCTATGAGCTTGGCGACTACAGCCAGTCTTTCGGGATCACCTTCAGCCTCTTCCTTGGCCCCGAATGCATTGACGATGTCGGTCACGTCGTTGCCAGAAGGCAGAGACGGACGGAGAGAAAGATGAGCGCGGTACGCGTCGTACAGTCGGCCACGACCGAGGTATTGATCGAGTGAGAGCAAAGCCGATCCTTTCGCCTGCCCTGCGGGCGCGGGTGATGAAAGGTCATGCACAGGAGTCGGTATCATCGCAAGGTCCTTGTCGTCCTCTGATGTGGAAGTGCCATCCACGGCTCGCATGTGGTGAGGAAGTCGTTGATGAAATAATTCGGATCGCGGAAATCGGTTCGAACCCAAGTCGAGTCGGCGCCAAGTTTGAGCAGACCAAAGTCGGCGCCAGTAATCATGAAGCGGCTCACTGGCTGGGTGACTCCAGATGTCTTTTCCGATCTTGAGGTCGAGAGCAGAGTTCTGTCAGGACACCGAGATGATTCAGCTCACAGGACTGGATGACATGTTGTCTCCAGTAAGAGATGGAGGGGACCGAATGTAGAGGAATGCTCACCATGTAGGGAAGGGAATCAGGTGTGATGAGCGTCTGGGATTCAATCGAGGTATCACCACTGGAATTCCCGACGCCATCGCCGTCGTCACCGTGATCTTCGTCCTCATTACCGGTTGAACAGGCATCGGTACCATTGTCACGGATTTGAAGGGACATTCTGAGCGTCTCGCCAGGGCCAGACTGATCCATTGAAACATCTCGCGAAGCTGCCGAAGCGCTTGACGGCAGGTATGAATTTCCTGCAGGAGCGGTATAGCTTCCGCTCGAGACACCGACCTTCGTTTGTGCGGAAGTGATAGCCTCTGATCCGACCGCCGGGGCGGGACAAATCCATCCATTCCGCTCGCAGGCGACGATGAGGAGCGAAAGCAGGAGTTGTAATGGACTCCGTTTGGAATCGTGATTGCCAGCATACTCGGGGTGAACCTCTCTATTGACATCACCAAGGATGGGAGCGCAGACTTGGAGAACAGCAGGACCTGAGCGATGAAACAAGGTGAATACGTCCCAGCTCGAAAGAGTATTCCAGCTCGTTTTGTTGACATCGAGCTGAAGGACTAGCTGTGAGGCGGATGATCAGTTCACCGGCTGACGTTCAAAGCAGGGACTAGTGGGGACATCGCACCTGCTTGAAGAACCTTGTGTACATAACGAGCTCATCCTGTAAGCTGGGCCGATCCAGCTGATCGACGACTGCGGGCGCGTCGGGACGGAGTATGTGAACAAGCTTTATCGGTCCTTGAGGAAGGGCGACAAGGATGAGGTCGTAATGGCGGAGGAAAACCTCGAGCTTGACGGCGCGATGGATCGACCACAGAGTCGGTTTCTTGATCTCCCATCCGGGACAATCGAACGCTGTTTTAGCGAACAAGTAGGCTAAGACTTGAAAATCCAATCGACCATGCTGACCACGAGTCTCGGATGAGCGTACCCAAGCGCGCTTTCGAGAGTCATCCGGATCGAGGCGAGAGTAGATGAAGGTGACGAGATTAGCGAGCTGTGAGTAGAGGGGATATTGGCTTGGTTCGGTGGGGAACTGAGTGGTGGCCAACTGATCATTGAGAACGTTTTGCCAGTGAGCCAGGTCGATATCGGGATCAAACGAATCGGCCTTCGCGTTGACCTTTTGTGCTAGAGCGCGATCGAGAACGGTGAAAGGCGCATCGGAACCGGTGAAGCGGATGAACGAAGTCCCGATCGGATAGCCGGGTAGCATCCCGGCGTGCTGAGCGTCCTCCATCATCGCTCCTGCCATTGCCGCCTTGACTTGAGCTTCATTCACGTCGGTCGTTTGGGTATTGGATCCTTCATTCACGCTGCCCTGATACAACCTGGGGTCGGCGTTCACTCTCCCCATCTGAAAGGCTCGAAGTCTGGTCGAGAAGCGGTCAAAGAGGGAAGTAGATGGCGAGAAGGGATTCATGATGGGATGTCACCGGCCGCTGCGTCTTATCAGACCTTCAAGAAAACCACGCCAATCGCCGAGACGAGGGGGAAAACCCACGGCAACGGGCTACACCATGCGAGCAGTCCTCACTTCCCGAAGTCGAGGTCGTGTCCACTTCACTGTCCCACTTAAATCTCGTCGCGCAGCTCCCTGGCCCCGGAGACAAAGGTAAGGGATAACGCCTGTTGATTTGGTTCAGGCTGGTGGGTGGGCCGAGGGATATTTTGTGAATGGAGCGAATGTGAGTGCAAGGTCGCATTCGAGGTTGTCAAGGCTAAGATACATGACGCGTCGTGACATGTCATTGAGACCGGATTGAAGTGAAAGTGTGGGAAGAAAGAGGATGAGGGAAGGCGTTCCTCGTTTCCTTTTCGGCCGGGGGGTTTTGATATCACCGCTTCTCCGGAAAAAGATTCTCCACGTCATATACCTGTGGGCTGCCAAAGTGCCTGCCAACCGCTCAACAAAAACCTGACCCCCTCTTTTCAAAAGTTAAACATCTGGCATCCTTTAGATTCCGCTTCTCAAACACAGTCTCTTCGAATCTCATCGACTTCAATTGACATGCATAGCGTCAAGTAGTCTAATAGATATAACGGTCGTTGTGAATGATATCAAGCGTAATGAGAATAAGTCTATCATGGTGAGAACTACATACCATACAATGTGTGATCTTCGCTCATTTGTTTCTAGCAGAACCAATTTACCGCGGCACGACGAGGACGGTACATAGCTCGAGCTCACCACTACTTTGCTCCCATCATTGCATACATTCACTCGACGCCCGACGAGCGCGACCCAAACGAGCTTCCAATACATATCAACGATGCTACACACCTTCTCATCGACTTTCGACGACTCCAATATGGGTTTCATCACGACAAATTTTCAACGAATAGATATCGATATACAGCACACGCTGGACCTCCTCGACGAACTGCAGGAACATCTCGAGTACTTGACGACGGGTGCTCCTGCTCCTCCTGGACAATTCTGGCAGATGCTCGAAGGCGGAGGGAGGAAGCGTGCCATCGACACCGAGGTATTGACAGCGATGTGCAAGGAGGGCATGGCGGATTGGGACATGGCGGAGTCTTGCGTTGCAGCAGGAGGACGGTCATAAGGCGGAGGGAGGAGATGGGCTTGAAGAAGAGGGACTGGTCCAACCTAACAGATCAAGACATGACAGAGGCACGCCACGCTCCTCCATTACACACCTGCCATGTTAGCCTTTGTGTTGATTGCAGCAGTGTGTACAGGAAGTATTGACGCTGGGCAGTGGGGAGGAAGGCGAGAAGGGAGTGCTGAGTGGGCTTCGCGTGCTAGGGGTGCAGGTCCCGCGGCAAAGGGCTCGACAAGTCTTTGCACGGATGGAACGTGGGGCTCTGAAACTTCCTCTCCGTCGAACGTATCTACCGGATCAACTCCATATGGCATATTGACGGACATCATAAGCTCATTCCCTGGAAGATTATTATCCATGGCGGCATCGACGGCTTCTCAATAATGGTCACCTTTCTACGTGCCAGTGACAATAACCGAGCTTTGACAGTGCGTAAGGCCTCTGAAGGAGCAGTGAAAGCGTATGGATGGCCCAGTCGAGTGCGAGCCGACTATGGGAAAGAAAATTGGTAAGTGAAAACGCTGATAGAAGAGGTTCGAGGTTAGTAGGATCTTGATCAGACTCATCGAGTCTCGATGTCTTTCTGCTAAATTCTCAGGACTTGGTCGATGCTCATTCATTTAAGGGCCATCCGTTCGAAACCAACGTATCGAGCGCCTTTGGGTTGATCTCCAAGAATAGTGTACCTCTCGTTATCGACGACTTTTCCTGTACATGGAGAATGTGAGAATCCTTCACTTCTGCTATCTCCCCATGATCAAGATGTCCCTTGCTTCTTTCTTTTTCGATGCAACAACCATGGGATCCGAACAGCGAAGAGCAACACCCCCAACCGCATTTGGCTCCGAAGTAAGTGGTGGCCTGCGTCATTGAGCCGCGCTGACGGCTTGGGAATGGTGAGCAGTCCGTGAGACTCGGTTGATGCGGTCCCAGCTCGTGCAGTACGCCACTCGCATGCAGTTTTAATCATCATCCTTCTTCCGGACGGATCATCCCGTCGAGCCGTTTCCCGATCTTGCTTGGCTGCAGATGATTCAACGGTGGGAGACGAGACAGGGTGAAATGGCAACGGCGAGGTGTTTCTCGCCATGTATGAGTCGGTTTGATCTCCTCGCGAGGTCCGGCTCGTGTTGGCATGGGTCAGGCGTGACTTTCCACTTTGTACGCATCATGTGTATCATTATTCCTCTTTCCCGTCGGGACCACAACGCCCATCTCTTGTCCTGTCTTGACCAGAGCCGAGCCAATCCCGTCCGTGCCCCTACCCTCATCCCCAGAAGCTACGTAAGGAATGAGGTGCATCCCCTTTGACGAGGCTCTGCTCTCGTCGTATAACCGGTCCGGGATCCATGCCGATATTGGCGGCAAGTCTAAGAGGAGGGTTCGTCCGCCGACCAAGGGACGGCAGCGATCTGTTGCTTCGGATCGTGGTGTCAACCACATGGACCGTGTTGATGTCAAAGACGAGCCACTGATCACAGGTTATGGAGAATCACGCTGGCTTTGAATGGGGAAAGGTCAGGATGGCTGGGTGGTGCTTAGAAAAAAGGCATGCTAGTTCCGGGGTCCCATCTTGACTTTGTGACGGATGTTGTAGACAGCATGGTGCAGAGTATCCGGATTCCAGATCTGTTTATACGGTATAAACCGTTGCCTCGATGGGGTAAAAGGTATACCATCGATGTACATGGAGTCAAAACTGTCATACCGCCCCGTCGCTTGTAGCCTTGCCGAACTCCTTGTTTGAGCGCGGGACCGACAACTTTCCGTTGTATTCTTTCTCTCTTCCATCAACTCTGTCCGCCGCCGTCCGGCCATGCAACCCCCTTCCCCTGCTCCCTCTACCAGCTTTCAACTCCCCGTCATCTCCACCCGCCTCTACAACCCGTCCGACCCATTCACCAACTCCACGATCCCTTCCCCTCTGCGCGATCTCCCCTTCGACCTGAGTCAAAACCTCCTCTTCCCCCGTCACTTCACCACCCGCGCCTTCCCCGAGCTCAACACAAGCGCCTTCCTCCACTCGATCTTCCGGGATTACGCGACGTTCGGTTCCGAGAAACAGTTTCAGACAGAGTACGAGAAGATCATCGGCGATCATATCTTCGAGGGCGGGCAGCAGTTCCAGGCGGAGGCCGCGGCGGCGAAGATCATCAACAACGGCGGTTTTGAACAAAGCACGGCTCACCTCAAGATTTGCTCAGACTCGCTGCGGGAGATGATAGGCAAGGGAGAGTGGGGCGCTATGGAGTCGGTGGAGATGCTGCGTCGGATGGAGGATCGGATCGAGGCGGTGAAGAGCGCGGACAAGGAGGACGCGGCGAGGGAGAAGAGGAGGGTGGCATTGGAGTTGGAGCAGGCGAGAAGAGTCGCTGGTGGGGAGGGGGAAGCTCAAGCAGGACGAACGATAGAAGACGGGTTGATTGGGTATGGGGAGGATGACAAGCAGACTCGCAAAGTAGGTGGGAAACCCTCGGATCTACCTCTCGCTCATCGTCGAAGCGCTCCTACAAAGATGACCATCCCAAAGCGGATCGCTCGCCGTCAAAAAAGGCTCGCGGTGGTGTACGTGCCCCCTTTCCCCCGCTCTTTCCCTACCCGCCCGCGCTGAACCCTTGCCCATGAAGAACTCCCATTCGTCCCAGGTGCAGGGCCCTCACATCCCCGACATCCTCATCTTCCTGCGCCTCGCCAACGGGCGCACCATCGTCCTGCTCATCATCGAGCTCAAGTGGACCACCTTCCTCCGACCCATCGAGGACCCCACCTACCGGATCAACGACGAGTTGCATGAGGCGCAGGCGAAGCGCGACGCGATCTCAGCCACGACGCGCGAGGGCATCTATCAGACCATCTGGTACCTCCACAACGCCCGGCACAAGCTCCGCACCCGCCTGGCCGTTGCTCAGGTCAACGAGTATTTCACCCGCATGGCCACGCTCGAGGACGGGACGATCGCGGTCGAGATGGACGACGCGGTGGTGACGGACGAGGAGATCGAACGTGCCATCGTCCGGGCGAGAGAAAGATCTGATGAACTCGACCCCTACCTCGAGCGAAGACTTGCGTCGGATATCGGGGAGTTGGAAGGTCTCCCCTCCCCTTCGAAATCCCATCGCCCTCTAGACGACGCAGCGGACCTCCCCTCACCGCTCGCCAATCTCCGCCCAACTGGGGTGCCGACCGCGCCAGTCGGCCTTGGGCCCGCTCCCCCCGACCAGAACCCCTCCAAGCGGCTGCTGACCACTCCTCAGCTCGACGCGCTCGACGCTTTCTGGCACCGCCCGTCCAACTCCCTCATCTCCCTCGACTCGCGCTACCCCCCGCATCCTAAAAACCCAATGTCTCGGCGGACGGAGCTTAACCCGTCGAAATGGGTCGTCGACGTGGACGCGCAGCACCGCCTGTCGACGATGTGCTACGCCGCGCTTTATCTTGCCGGAACGATCGACCTGGACCCGCGGGCCGTCGATGATTGGGCAGGTGGAACGGCTGGCACGGCCCTCGACAAGGCGCTGGGCGTCGATGCCGAGGGACGGGCCAGCGCGGTTGAGGTGGCGATGGGCTCGGGGCAGGCGGTGCGGGTCCGCGCGAAGAAGGAGCGGTACAAGGAGGAGAGGAACAAGGCGATCAAGAAAGACGGGAGTCGTCAACCCATCCCCGAGTTCCCATCCAGCGAGGGCGAGGGCGAGCTCCTCCGTCTCCGTGGTGGCTTCAGCCTCAGTGCCGATCCCCATCCGGATTACTCATCATCGACGTCCGCCGAGCCCTCGCTCGAGTGGTTCGAGTACCGCGACCTGCTCGAACCCCTCTCCTTGCTCCTGGTCTCGCGCCAGGAGATGGACAAGATCGTCGCGCGCGTCGTCGACCCGACGCGGGCGCTGGACCTGGGGCTGCGGGAGCCGACGCGGGTCGCCTCGGCCGGGTCGGGGTCGAGCGCGATGGTAGGCACGCCGCCGGAGGTTGGGGGAAATGGGGAGGCGACCGTCAAGGAGGATGGGGCGGAGAATGGGAAGGGTGGGTGGGCGTTGTGAGCGGGGTTCGCGATGGACATGGACATGCACGATAACGATACGATGCATTCTCTGCGATGGCATTCATCCTTCCGTTCTGGTCGTCGCGAGCTCTGACATTGATCCGTCTCTAGCACCTCTCTATCATCCATGTCTAGTATCTCTCCTTCCTCCCTTCCTGGAAACTCGCCTCCCCCCGTCTCTAGCACCTTTCCTTTCCCCGTCTCTGCACCTCTCCTCACCCGTCACCGCACCTTTCCACCACCCGTCTCCAGCACCTCTCCATCAGCAGTCTCCAGCACCTCCCTTCATCCGTCTCGGCACCTCTTTCATCTCTATAGCACCTCTCCTACCATGTCTCTCGCACCTGTCCTTCATCATCATCCATCTCTAGCACTCTCTAGCACCTCTCCTCCACCCGTCTCTAGTAACTCTTCCACCGTCCCTTACACTTCTCCTCCATCCGGCTGTGGAACCTCTCCTTCATCCGTCTAGATCCAGACCTCCGCGGTGATGAGATTGGGAATGACGCTGAGTCGGTCGGACGAGGCCCTATCGAGGTGGATGACGGACCCGTCAAGGGGATAGTGATGGACAGTCGAGGGGATAGGGAAGGACCGTCAAAGGGATAGTGATGGACCGTGGAGTGAAGTGTGGCAAAGCATCGTGGGACGAGGAAGAAGTGCCGGTCGACTGGTGAGGGCGATAAGGTATCACCAAGTCGGTCTGGTGGATTCGGTGAATGGGAGGTGTTAGGTATCACTGCAAAGTTTCGGGATCGTAAGGAGGGGAGACGCGATCGTAAGGAGAGAGGGAGTATCGGGGCTATCGACATGATCTGACGGCTGTATCAGGTCGATCCGATCAACCGAACCAAGACACCACCTTTCCGTAGACTCGTGATCCTACCTACCCCTCCTCGCCTTTGTCCCGTTCTTCGGAATTCATGAAATTACGGGAGGTATTTGTCACAAGCCTAAAACCAATCTTGGCCTAGAATATAACCATGTAGTCGGAAATCGGGCAGTTCCGGCTATGAAGCCCTTTTTAATACACTGGCATTTTGCATAGCGTCATTGTAATTTGAGTTCATGGTGGAGGGTGGTCGGATTAGTGACCGAGGCGCGAACAATGTCCCACAGTCGGCTGGAGCCAAGGAATCTGCCCAGGACTAGAGTGTCAGGCAAGGGCAGAGAGGATGACGGAGGTGTGACTGCGTTCGGGTGCGATTCCGGTGTTGCGGAGGACGAGAAGGAGGATGCAGAGTCTTTCGATCCTGTGGATGAGGAGGAGCTCCCGGGACCAGCAGCCAGCAGAAACGGTAGCCCGTCGAGATCGCTGTGATATGGTCCGGAAAGATCCCCGGAGAGGATGGGCTGATACAATGAATGACGTGCTGGCTTGAGCTCATCCGTCCAGGTGAAGTCGAGGCGGATCTTCTTTGGGCCAATCTAAAATGCCCAATCAGCGGTGTGGAAACACATGTCATTTGGTACAGAAAAGCGGGAAAGAAGGGTAGGGCAGACGGATGCAGGGAGACACATACATCATTAACGAGTATGAACGTAAACAGGTAACCAGGCCGAAGTCGTAGTCGTCGTGACCGGCGAACGGTTCTTCAGCTCTCATTCCCGAGCAGAAGTAAGAGAATGAATCCAGTCACGGTCGAGCTCGTTGGGGCGATAATTAAGCGGGACTCGTTCGATGTTAGGTAAAGGGGGTCTGTAGGTCATGTTTTGTTGGCTCTGGATAACAGGGATGGACACGGTGGAGGGGACTGTCGTGCAAGGCAGTGTCTTCAATTGCGGTCAATGAGGTGCGCTCCGTGAGCCCAAGCGGCTCCACGCGCTCTCTGCGAGAACATGTATGGTCCATCGGCTGGACCGCAAGCATGATTCGATCGCTCACGGTGCCGATGGCTTCCGCACCGTGGATATTATCCTTCAAACCGAGCAGCTGATCTTAAGTCGGCATCCTTTTGGTAAAGAGAACGATTGGTGAGAACCTAGTATTGGACACCGTTGCTTTCGAATTCGTTGATGACCTAGCGAGCGAAAAAGGTGAGTGAGGATGTCCAGGTGGGAATGTACAAAAGGACAGACCTGTTTGACGTATGAGAGAACGCGTTCTTTCACATCACGGGCAGGCGTGTGATCCACCGCTCGGAATCCCTCCAGACGGACATTTCCTCTCCCATCCCTCACCACCGCAAAACCGTTCCTCCGCGTCCCATCCGCGAGCCCCAGTGTGTCCGATCGATCTGCCCCCTGATGGGATGCTTTTGAAACATTGTTTGTGGGCCCCAAGCATCTTGACTTCGATCATCGCCAGAAGACGGCCACCGATCCCTCCGTGGGTGACCGAGGTTTTGAACGGCATTCCAGACTGCTTGAGCTGCTAGGCGGAACCATGATCGACGGTACTCGAGTACTGAGGTTCGAAGTGACCTTGCGGCCGCACTACAGAATGATTCTTTACATTCTCAACGACATCATCAAGATGTCATCTCTACGGGCTGACCAACGCCGGGGAGGTTACATTCGACATATGTCGTGAGATCTACACAAGTCCTTGCGACGATCACCACCGCTTCTTCCCCTTCAATCGTTCCGGTGCGCCAGACACCTTGGGTCCTGATCCCTCGGTCTTTCCGGGTCCGGGTACGTCCACAGGCTCGAAGTCCTGAGCACAGTGGTCAAGTCCACATTTGACCACCCAGAATTCCGAGTACCACTTTGGCTTCGTGTCGTTCCGGCTGAAACGCATGAATTATCGTTTCGGAGATGGCTCATTGTTCCGACCTAAAGATGACCTTGAGCTCACCACCCATGACCGGACCCACTACGCACGTAGCCCGCGGACTCTCTCTGCTGTCACAATTACCCTAACTCCTACCATGACGATGTCGGCTGATGTGATCCAGCCCACAACATCGCTTCCTTTATTCTCCGCGTATTCCTCCTCGGCGAAACGACCTTGTATCCGGGTTGGAGCGACGCCGTTCGAGCTTGGGTGGAGCGGGAGGGTGTCGGGCCGTACAGATTTCCCACAATGGAGACGCGGGGTGGAAAGAGAATGGGGTGCGCCGATTCCTTCCTCCTAATCATGCTCCGTCCGGTAATGATTCTCCAGTACCGGCGGATAAGAGGACATTTGCGTGCAAGCTCTGTTCCCCTTCGACCGACGACACGAGGAATTGCCGTCATACTTGGTCGAGCCTTTTGCGATGGGGAATCTCTCGATGTCGCGCAACCTGTCGAGTTGCCCGTCCTATTGCCACGCATATAAAAGCTTCGCTGACCTCATGACCCCCCTTAGTTCCACTTTCTCCGAAGAGAAGACGTCTGTTATCTATACCATGCCCCTTTCGACCCTCATCTCGCCCTTCGACTATACCATTCTCAGCGTCTCCGGTATCCCGTGCTTTGAACAGCACGAGAATGACATTACAGGCGAGAACGAGCAACATTACCTAGAACCTTGGGGCGTCTTGACGGGGCTGCACCTACCCGGAAGCGGTATTCCGAAGAGTTCTCCCGAGGTCTCAGTGAGCTCATCAGCGAAAAATTCCCGAAAGTCCAAATCAGACAGCAAAAATGCTCTCGACTTCGTACGTCATGATCCTGGTGGGAGAAAGAAGCGCACCGCGACACCAGGCGGTTACAATTCGGCTCAACTACCCCCAGTACTCAACCGGTGGATCCGCTCTCCAGAGAGACACGCGAGAATCAACCCAGCCTTTTCATGCGGAAGCACAAGGATGACGGACCTGGCGCCTGAACCGACTCTGTCGATCAAAGGAAGGAATGCTTGTCCGGCTTGTGCGACTCCCGCTCTTTGTGAGTCGACGAGTTCCGTTCCGTCTCGTGCCGCGTCGGGTGGAGATTCGACTTGCGATCTCAATTTGATCCCCTCTTGTCTCCGTCCCTCTACTTCCGCTTGTCCTCCACGCACAGTGGATTTTCCACTCCCGCTCGGCCCGACCTCCGCCTCGGATTACCCGTCCGACCGCCTCGACTTTCTCTTCAAAGACATCTTAAGCTCACTGGGAACCACGAAACGGTATTACGGTATGGAAATTCCTGGCACACTGTTTCCCCGGGACCCCTCTGTGCCATTTCATCAGCTACACCTGGTAGGCGACATCATGTCCAAAATGCGTATTCGAGAGGGTATCAACCATCCGATGATTTATTTTGGTCATTACGGAACCGCATTTACCATACAGGAGGAGAACGTAAGTCTTCCGCTTTCCGATACGCGGGTTACCTGGCTGAGTTGTGGAAACAAACCGGATACTGTCGGTGTCGTTATACTCCATCAACTACTGTCATGCTGGATGGGCAAAGGGCTGCCTTGGGGCTTCTCCAGAGGTCGCTTGTGAAAACTTCGCCACAAGTCAGTAGCAGCACTAAGGTGTCTATAACGTCAAAGTTGCTCACGTCTCCTCCCTCTTCGCGCTGTATCGACTATTGCAAATCTCGTCACAACCGTTCCCAACGTCCGATCCCGATCTCGTTCGTTGATCGCCAAGTATGGTCTGTCTGGTGTTGGACACATCACCTATCATCTCAACACGTCGGTACATTGGCACTTCGGTTCTCGCCGCGGTCAGAAACCTGCAAGTCTCCCTGCCCGGCCAGTCTTCAGCACCAGGAATATTCGCACATCCCTCCTTACTCCTCGAACGCAGAATTCCTATCCACTTCGTCCTCCAACTTCGGGGGGATTACATTATTACGCATCCCCGCGCATTTCACTGGGGGGTTAATTTTGGGCTCAACTGCAACGAAGCAGCCCCTGGCTGCGCCAAGGAGGTTATGTATTTGTGGGCAATGCATCAGAAAAACGATCGAAGATCACGAGACACCCTTCAGATGATCGCGGGCCGGAAGCACTCCGATTCGAAGTATGCGATCGACGTTGTTTTTCCTCCACAGACTGAGGTTGCTGGAGGGATCGAGCGCAGAGTCAGGAGCAGAATCGAAAAGGGTTTGGCTTCGGCCAGGGGGAGAAGTTTTGCCTAAATGAGCTGGAACAAGTCACTGAAAAGCGTAAAGGATAGGAGGATTTATAGGGATATTTGTGGAGACTCTGATGACAAGCAGTAATGCGTACAATGATTCCTCGAATTTCGAGGGAAGTTATTTTTGTGTCACGAGATTGCCTTGTGCTGCGGTAGATACTGATGACACGGATGGTGAGCACGATTCCAAAAACACGAAAGGTTGAAGGGGATGGAGGAAAACTCGGCGAATTCGCGATCCAGCACGTCCTGTTGTCGACCATACACGGCCCAAAATATGGGTGAAGCGGCAAGGACTCTGTGATGAAAAAATGCACCACCAATCAGCAATATGCTCAGTGGACGTGAAAATGGACATCGATAGGCACTTACGATCGCTCAGCACCCAGTGTTCCGATTGCCTCAACAGCTTGCGCTAGTATACCTTTAGGCCTCCTTGCCACCCCTTTGGCCCCTCCTCTCGTACCTCGACCTGGCTTTGAGCGCTGGTATGCTATGCTCGAACAGGGCCCGGTATTTGCGAAAGATGGGAGCGGGCAATCCGGTGAACTCTGTCTGCGAGTGTTTCCACTGCATCAGCAAACGCAAAAGAAGGACGTCGTCTGGCGGGGAAGGAAGGGATGAATCCAAGAAGAGGGCGAAGTAAGGGAAACACCGGCTTACGTTCGCCAAGAAATCTCGATAAAATTCCCTCATGCTTCGGTGCTCCCAGTCATAGTCCGCCATAGCCGTACGTAAGGCCTCGAACTGGGCGTGATCGGATCGCTGGATGGAATAATGCTCGCGTATCTTGTCGACCGTATGCTCGTCCCTGAGATTGATACCTCACGTTCTCGCGACGAGGCGGGGACGGCACATGGTGACCCAGACACGAGATCGACCACATGCTGCAGGTTGTCCTGCTGTTGGGTCTGGATGTCAGCTGGAAACCCTGTCACCACAGCAAGCTCTGACCTGGTTGTCTTCGCTGGATCGGTGCTGGCATTCCTGCAGTGCTGGGCGCTCAGAGTGAATGTGCCTGGTTTTGGGCGATGAAGGGAGCGACTCCGGCTTGCATGGATCTCGAGGCAGACGTTAGCCGAAGGTCTGGACTCACGAGCAAGTCTGAGATTGACTTACACGCCATGGCCTCAACACTGACAGCTGCTTCGGCGAGTACACTCAGCGCATGAGAGTTGACCGCATGCATATCAGCTCGGTCGTACACATGTTCATCGCTGTTCAACCTGATGACCGGACGAGAAGCGGAGGACGTGTAGTGCGGAAGAGCCTTGAAGGTCGATCCACAGTCTCGACAAGCGATGCAGGGATCGGAAGAGAGCCACTGGGCTGACCCGCAGGACGGTACTTCCGAAAAGGAGGAGCCGGATGCGCATCCGGATGATGAGCCCACGGAGGACCTCAACGAGCCTGCTTCGGAATGCGAGGAGTCAGACCAGACCCACTATCACAATGCGATTGTGAAGTCTCCGGTGATTGACGGCCAAGATGATCATGTTTGGGCGAGTGAGGAGACGATGTACGACCGGAAGGTCGAGCAAGATTCACAGGGAAGCTACAGAATGCGGTGGAAGGGCGTTTGAGGCTGAGCCGACCGATGGCGAGTTGCACAAGATTGTAGGACTCGGTGTCAGAGTTGCCGCGCAGATGAGAAGCATCCCAGGCTGAGATGTGCGGATCGTACGGGTGTGGGGGTGACAGGAGTAGATGCAGTAGACGGGACATATATGCATTCGTCGTAGAGAAGTACGGTGACCCACCCCGAAGGAGATGCTGGATATCATCGGCTTCGGAAAATGACGATACTCCAAGCTCTCGCTTGGCTGAAGACCCGGAGTGCTCCCTGAAGCATCGTCAGCAACGGTCAGTGTACTCGGAGACGGTGCAACCGCTCAAGGTGGATGTTCACGCACTCAGGATTGCCCAGTCTGACCTCCCATCCACCCAGCCATCTTTCTCAGCGAGAAACCTCCCTGCTGCTCGACATGCCTCCAACCAGTCCACCCGGAGGACGGGGTGACGGCTCAGAGTGGCGGAACGGGCACAGAGATGGATGTACGGTGGGAGAGTGGGGTGCAGGGCTCCGTCTCCCTCGGCTCCAGCGAGGACTGACATGGCGAGTCGCCCGAGATGGTCTCGAGGGACAACAAGATGTCGAGGTTCGGGCGGGAGAGTGATCAGATGGGCATCGCACAACCTCCTATGGGTCGTCAATCCTCAGCTGTGACGAGGATCAGTCAAGGAGGTCAGGAAAGGCATCGATGCGGACTGACGCCATGTTTCGGAGCGAGGTGTGACAAAAAGCTCGGCTGATGCAGCTCGAAGACGAGATCGGCAGAGAGGCCTGGACGTGACTTGGAGGACGGAGAGGCCTTGAGGGGAATCAAGAGCCGCGAGCCGACGCAGACACGGGGGTTTTCAATTGTAACTGAGCCTGACACAAAGGAGAGAATATCGCGTCAGGCGCCTTAGCAAATCTCCCTTCATCGCTCCGCTTCACGTCGCCAAGCAAAACCTTCCCTCGTCCAATCGCCTCCTACCTTACTCTTTCTCGCTTACCACTCACAGACCCATGTCAACATGACTCGGACCGCCACTTCGCATCTCCGAAAGTTCGGCGACCTCATAGAACGATACGCACCTTCCCGCTCGCCATTGCTACCCAACGACCGATCCAAACTCGACTTCGACCACCCCGTTGTACTCTCCATACGAGCCTATGTCGCCTCCATCTCCAGCCACAAGGTAGGCGAATCCAATCTCCAGAACGGATTCATTTCCGTCATGAATTCTTTCTTTGCTTGGACTCTGAGGGCTTCGATCAGGAATCTTGGGGAGATTCGGGCTGAGAAGGGAACGGATCTGAAGGATTTGATGGTAGTCGACGGAGAAGGCTACAAGAAGACGGAGGTGAGTGCTCATGGACGATATCAAGCGCCGTTGATGTGTCCTACCCGTTGGCTAGATGTACAAGATGGAACAGAACGTGAAAGCCACGGGCACGAAAAAGAAGAGGCGGACCTCTTCGTCCAACCGGGTCGCCGCTGAACCCCAAACAGCGACCGAACCGAATCGTCCCATGGAGAAGCGAGCGAAGACTTTACCCCTCACCAATACTTCCACGTCAACCCGTCCGAGCCCACTGGACCCGCCTTGCAACTTCCCCGCCTTGAACAATCCTTCCACCAATACAACCCCTCCTCTCGGCCAGATCCCCTTCGTAGCCCTCACTCCAAGCTCAATCACTTCGGTGTCGAACACTTCCAATCGAGGGGGCACCCGCTATCCCGACTTGTGGCTACTCGTTGTCGCAACCGTCGGGAAGTTGATCTACCGCCTCGTGTCCATTATTGGCGAGGCGAAGATTCACTCTATGCTGCCGGGTGCGACCAAGGAGAAGGAGCGGAAGGCAAGGGAGGCGTACGCTCAGGCCATCATGTACCTCTCTGCGGCCTACGAGGTGTGTGGGACATGGTTGGGGTTTGTGTTGGTGAACACGAAATGGGGGAGGCTGTGCGTTTTAGCTGAGGTGAGTGATCGGGCATAGCAATGAACAAGCTGACGTGATCAGGAGGAGAGTGAGGAGGTCGAGGAGGTCGAGAAGGCCGAGGAGGTCGGGAGACGAGAGGATGAAGTGGTGAGTCGTGCTAAGTTGAGATTGTATTTCTGATGTTCCACCTTTTCGAAAGGGAGTGAAGCCGGAGAAGCAGATAGTTTCGGCAGTCGAGCAAGATCCCGCGCAAGACAAGAGGAAGCGTTCTTCCCCAACAGAAAAGATCCTCACCCTCGCAGTCGAGATTCACTCCGAAAAGCTGCCCTACCTTGCACCTACCATGACGCTCACTTCCTTCCTCTCCCTAAAAAGCCCGGACCTTAACATCTTTTCCATCATCCCGCAAGACTTTGTCGTCTCCTACGATCCCAACGGTCGACCTAGCCTCGACGAGGAAGGAGACTACGCCATTCTCTCCCCATCGTCCGTTTGGACTTTCTGGCACATGATGCACATCGCGCTGCGCGTGCTATGTGATCTGCCCTGGCAGTCTGGCCTGAAGCGAATGGATTCAAGCTCGAAGGAGTACGAGTACTACGTCAGGGAGATACAGGGGAAGGGCAAGACCATGGATGGGAATAGGGTGGAGTTAGAGGGGGTGGTCGAAATCAAGAGGGGATTGGAGTTGACGAGTATAAGTGGGAGTCCGAGCGTGGTGTCTAATGAGGCGAGTGACACCAAGCCTGATGGACAAGATGGTGGCGGAAGCGGTGGAGCGGGACATGAGGATGGGCCTGCTGGTCCCCATGGTGGAGATCCATCTTCAGGAAGTCGACAAGGCGATGAGCAGGGGCAAGCACCGCCAAATCCCCCTCCTCAGGAGGGTAGTGCTCGAGGCGCCAACGACGAGGAATTTCTCCCAACTCAAGCTACCGACTCCTGCGGGTCTGCCAAATTCTCGACCTCCACCTCCTCTTCAGAAATAACCTCATCGGCGTCTCACTTCTTCTCCTCAAAATCAGCCTCCTCAACAGGAACATCTATCCCCTCGTCGGTTTCCTCATCGGAACAGAAAGTTCAAGCTTGGCGAGAGAAACTGACTCCCATCAAAATCGGGCACGGTAATGCGGATGGGGAGCCATTTGAGGGTGAGAAGGAGGAGCATGGGGAAGGGGAGACCTATCATCCGGCGGAGAAAAAGATCTGGGTGAGGTTCGTGGGGAGTGAGGAAATGGATCGGTTGGTAGGCCTGCGCGCAGGATGAGGCGGACGGTATGGATCGGCGTACATGCACAGAGTCAAGTAGAACCAGCTTTTCATGCAGATGGATGGACGAAGGTTGATGCATATAGGAGAAGTATTTTACAGATACGGCAAGAGACGTGTAGCACTATCGCAAAGAGGGAAAGTCAAAGCTTTCGGTCGAGGATCTTCGGCGCTCTCCTGCAGACTCCTCCTCACGTCGTACCAATTCAGCGTATCACCACCTTCCTGGCGACGCGTCATCAGCACTCCATCTCGAGGTCATACCCTCTGGCTACTCACGACACGGACGTGAGCCTCGACCTCGTACTGGCAACCGGGTCCCACTCCTGCACCGTTGGACTACTATCCCAAGCGAGGACCTCTCCATTGGCAATGAATCGATGAAAGTCTGGAGTCGCATGAGTCAGAGTCGGTACGATTAAGGTGTAGGGGCGGTGTTGCATCCGGGACGGAAGGAAGTTGCCTGGGGGTGGCGGGGGATTAGAGGGGACAAGTAGAGGAGAGTTGAGTTAGGGCGGAAGCAAGAGTCGGAAGGCAGATACCGCGGGCAAAAAGGTCATTGTCAGGTAAAGCACGGCGACAAGATGATGAGGACTAGCGGGGGGAGATCTATTGCCTTTCGGCCCATGCGGTGAATACCCTCTTGAATGGGTTTTGCGATTTATGGTGATGATCACTTGCCTGTCATTGCCCTGCATGTCGGATGAGAAGCACATTCGGACAGGTCTGGTGAGATGGAGTACAGGCAGGTGCAGCGAGAATGATCTGCACCTGCTCATCCAGTAGGAATCAGCGCGGTACACGCCGATCGTATAGTCAGACCTACTGCATCTTTGGCGACGAGCCGATCCGGTGGTTCCTCACCAGACTCGTGGGCCGGCTCCGAATGCGGGTACTTCGAGTCGGACATGGTTCTGCAGGACAAGAAGTTGAAGTGGACAGGTTGGAAAGTGAAGGGGAAGGTGAAGATCCGAGGAGACTCTATAATATGAGACCGAGGATGAGTCGAATGGATTGAAACTTGGCGACCGGGGCAAACGTTTCATTGTAATCAATGCCAGGCTGTTGGCTGAAACCTCGAGCTACCAGCCGAGCCTTGTATCGTTCAATCGAACCGTCCGA
>JAABUH010001804.1_pt1 | contig 22272 bp, 21 predicted proteins | sample 5559121 | NCBI WGS metagenome assembly JAABUH01 (sample SAMN10711871, study PRJNA513364) | rock metagenome | isolation source: Antarctica rocks | place: Antarctica: Victoria Land, Battleship Promontory nord | collected 2015-12-28
GGCTTGCGGGCGCAACGACATGGCATCGGCCTCCGACAGGGCGGGCCCGCACCATCATCCCGCGGTGCCCACGCGCGCTGTCACGACCGAGCGATCACCCCACCGCCGATTTCGCCACCAGCATCAACCTTGCTTCCTCCCTGACCGGCCCACAGCTAGTCTCCAGCCATGTCGCACGCCGATTTCGTCCACCTCCGAGTCCACTCCGCCTTCTCGCTCAGCGAGGGTGCGATCCGCGTCCCAGACATCGCGGCGCTTGCCCGCAAGGAGCAGATGCCGGCGGTCGCGATCACCGACACCGGCAATTTGTTCGGCGCGCTGGAGTTCTCCCAGTACTGCGCCGGCAAGGGCGTGCAGCCGATCATCGGCTGCCAGGTCGGCATCGCGCGCACCGGCCGGATCGGGCTGGCGCCGGACCAGATCGTCATGCTGGCGCAGGACGCGCGTGGCCTGGACAATCTGCAGCGGTTGTCCTCGTTCGGCTTTATCGAGGGGGATGCCGCGGAGCCGGCGCTGCCGCTGGCGCGCATCCTGGAGCACGCCGAGGGGCTGATCCTGCTGACCGGGGGCACGCGCGGCCCGGTCGGGCGGATGCTGGCGGAGGGGCAGGAGGCGGAGGCGCGCGCTCTGGTGGCGCGGCTGTCCGAGGCGTTCGGCGACCGGGCGATGATGGAGCTGCACCGCCACGGCCTGGACGTCGAGCGCGCGATCGAGCCCGGGCTGATCCGCCTGGCCGACGAGGCGGGGCTGCCGCTGGTGGCGACCAACGAGTGCTTCTTCGCCACGCCGGCGATGCACGAGGCGCACGACGCGCTGCTGTGCATCGCGGGCGGGCGGACGCTCGCGGAGCAGGACCGGCGGCGGGTGACGCCGGAGCACTGGTTCAAGCCGGCAAAGGCGATGCGCGCGCTGTTCCGCGACCTGCCGGAGGCCTGCGACAACACGCTGGCGGTAGCCCAGCGCTGCGCGGTGATGGCGGAGACGCGCAAGCCGCTGCTGCCGATGTGCCCCAAGGTGCGCTCCGGGCAGACCGAGGCGGAAACGCTCGGCGAGATGGCACGCGAGGGCCTGATGGCGCGGATGGACGCCCTGGCCGCCGACGAGGCGATGCGCAGTCGCTACGGCGAGCGCATGGAGTACGAGCTAGGCGTGATCGCCGCGATGGGGTTTCCCGGATATTTCCTGATTGTGGCGGACTTCATCCAGTGGGCGAAGGGGCAGGGCATCCCGGTCGGTCCCGGTCGAGGCTCGGGCGCGGGCTCGGTGGCGGCGTGGGCGCTGACCATCACCGACATCGACCCGCTGCCGTTCAACCTGCTGTTCGAGCGGTTCCTCAACCCCGAGCGCGTGTCGATGCCCGATTTCGACATCGATTTCTGCCAGGACCGGCGCGACGAGGTGATCGACTACGTGCGCGGCGAGTACGGCGGCGGCCGTGTGGCGCAAATCATCACGTTCGGAAAACTCCAGGCGCGGGCGGCGGTGCGCGACGTGGGGCGCGTGCTCGGCTTGCCGTTCGGCATGGTCAACAAGGTGGCCGAGCTGATCCCCAACAATCCTGCGCACCCGGTGACGCTGAAGCAGGCGATCGACGGCGAGCCCAGGCTGCAGGAGATGCGCGACGGCGACGAGGGCTACCGCCGGCTGATGAAGACGGCGCTGGAGCTGGAGGGATTGTACAAGCACGCCAGCACCCACGCCGCCGGGTTGGTGATCGGCGACCGCGACCTGATCGAGCTGGTGCCGCTGTACCGCGATCCGAAGACGGACACGCTGGTGACGCAGTACAACATGAAGTACGTCGAGCAGGCCGGACTGGTGAAGTTCGACTTCCTCGGACTGACGACGCTGACGATCCTGCAGCGCGCGCTGCTGCTGCTGAGGCAGAGCAGCGGCATCGAGGTTGACCTGGCGCGCATCCCGCTCGACGACCAGCGCACCTACGAGATGCTGTCGCGCGGCGATGCCGGCGGGGTGTTCCAGTTCGAGTCGCCCGGCATGCGCGACGTGCTGCGCCAGATGCGTCCGGACCGCTTCGAGGATCTGATTGCCGCCGTCGCGCTATACCGCCCGGGACCGATGGCCAACATCCCGTCGTACTGCAACCGCAAGCACGGCGAAGCCTGGCAGGCGCCGCACGCCGACGTCGCCGACATCCTGAGCGAGACCTACGGCATCATGGTCTACCAGGAGCAGGTGATGCAGATTGCCCAGTCCATGGCCGGCTACAGCCTCGGCGGCGCCGACCTGCTGCGCCGCGCGATGGGCAAGAAGATCCGCTCCGAGATGGACCTGCAGCGCGAGACTTTTACCAGCGGCGCCCAGGCCCGCGGCGTGCCCAAGGCCAAGGCGGCCGAGGTGTTCGACCTGATGGCCAAGTTCGCCGATTACGGATTCAACAAGAGCCACGCCGCCGCCTACGCCCTGGTCAGCTACCAGACGGCCTGGCTCAAGGCGAACCACCCGGTCGCGTTCTTCGCCGCCTGCATGTCGCTCGCCGTCGGCAACACCGACAAGCTCGCGGCGCTGCGCCAGGAGGCGGAGCGACTCGGCATCCGCGTGCTGCCGCCCGACGTGAACCGCTCCGGCGCGGACTTCACCGTGGACACGACGACCGGGGTGCAGGCGATCCGCTACGCCCTGGCCGCGGTGAAGAAGGTCGGCACCCAGGCGATGGTGGCGCTGGTGGCAGCGCGGGGCAGGCGCGACTTCGCGTCGGTGGCCGACTTCGCGGCGCGCATCGACCCGAAGCAGCTCAGCAAGATGCAGATCGAGAACCTGGTGCGCGCCGGCGCCTTCGACAGCCTCGACCGCAACCGCGCGCGGCTGTTCGCCGCCGCCGAGACGATCCTGCGCCGTGCCCAGGCCAACGCCGAGGAGGCCAGCAGCGGGCAGATCGGGCTGTTCGGCGCACCCGCCGCCGGCGGCACCGCGGAGCCGCTGCGTCTGCCGGCAGCCGAGGACTGGCCGGAGATGGAGCGCCTCGGCTTCGAGGCGGAGGCGGTTGGCTTCCATCTCACCGCGCACCCGCTCGACAGCTACGCGCCGCTGCTGCGTCGCCTGGGGGCGGTGGCGTCCAACCGCATGGAAGAGCGCGCGGCACAGGGCGGGGGGCGGGTGAAGCTCGCGGGGTGCGTGGTCAACATCAAGGAGCGCATCACCCGCACCGGCAGCCGCATGGCCTGGGTCCGGCTCTCCGATGGCGGCGGCTCCTACGAGGTGACCCTGTTCAGCGAGGTGCTGGGCCGGGCGCGCGACCTGCTGGTGCCCGGCGGCTCGGTGATCGTGACCGTGGATCTGCGCATGGAGGGCGACGCGATGCGCATCACCGCGCTCGACGTGGTCGGGCTGGACAAGGCGGCCGCCGATGCGGGCGCGGGGATGCGGGTGTGGCTGAGCGAGTCCGTGTCGGTCACGGCGCTGCAGGCGGTGCTGGGGCGCGAGCCGAAGGGCTGCGGCAAGGTGGTGCTGCTGCCCCGGCTCGGGCTGACGCAGGACGTCGAGATCCCGCTGCCCGGCGGCTACACGGTGACGCCGCGCCTGGCGCATGCGCTCAAGGCGCTGGCCGGCGTGGAGCGGGTCGAGGAGGTCTGACGGGCGCCGGCCGGGATCGCTGACCCACGGGCAGGCAAGGCCCGGACCTGCCAACGGGCCGAGCCCTCTGGAGACCCTTCCCTTCAGCAAGTAAATTCTAATGGCAAGCCTTTGCTGATGAGGCGGAGCCTCAACCTTGCTTGCTTCTGCAGTCCCGCCACAGAGAGGCCGGCATCAGGCGATCGTTCGCCAGGGTGACACGCCCTGTGAGATTACCGTCCGGTGTGTCGGGACCGCTGAGCCGAGAGGACGACCGATCCTGTTGGTTCCGGCTCGGGCGCCTTCTCGGCTTGGGGCAGGGCAGGGAGCGTACCCGTCAGGCCATGGGGTCGTTTGGTCCGCCGATCCCCGAGTCCTTGTTCGGGTTCTTCTGCTTGTTGACGGTGGATTTATAGGCCCACCCAGCGATGACCAAAACAATCGCCAGCGTGAAAAACATCAGAATCGTGATCGGATGCATCGATCTTGCTCCCTGAATGGATGGGACAATGATCTGCGCCTCGGCATGTCGACAACTCATATATGCCGGTTTTCTCCAGGCCGTGCCGCGAACGTGATGATCTGGCCGGGCAAGGATGCCCCTGAGCGGTGCGGCTGGTGGGCCCGCTGCGAGATCATGGCGCAGGTCGCTGCCGCGCACGCGCCTCGCGGTGCAGGTCGGCCTCGTGAGGCGCAGCGGGGCCGAGTAAATGGCGTCGCCGAACGTGTTCGCGGCGCTGCTCGCCGCCTGGATCGTGGCGACGCTGGCCATGATCCGCATGCTGGACTACCCGTTGCGGGGTGCGCCGGCCCTCGGGCCCGGCGACTTCGTCAGGACGCCGGCGCGTGCGCCCGTCCTGCTGGCCGGCAGAGATGGCCGGCGGCGCGCAAGCGTGGCGGCGCGGGGGGATGCGATGCGGATCAGCGTGATGCAGATCAATGCCGGCGCGGACAAATCGCAAAACATCGCTCAGGCGCGCCGCCTGTTCGAGACCGCCCACGCCGCGGATGCGCCCGGCCTGCTGGCGCTGCCGGAAATGTGGAGCTGCCTCGGTGGCGACCGCGCCACCAAGTTCGCAGCCGCGGAGGCGCTGCCGGCGGAGGGCTCGGGAGAGGCGGGCGGCGAGGCCTACGAGTTCCTGCGCGGGATGGCGCGCGGGCTCGGCGTCGCGGTGCATGGCGGATCGATCGCGGAACGCGTGGGCGAGCTTCTGTTCAACACCACGGTGGTGTTCGACCGCGACGGGCGCGAGCTGGGCCGCTATCGCAAGATCCACCTGTTCGACATCACCGCGCCGGACGGCACCGGCTACCGGGAAAGCGCCACCTATGGCGCGGGCGAAGCCGTGGTGACGCTGCTGCTCGGCGGCGTCACCCTCGGCCTGTCGATCTGCTACGACCTGCGTTTCCCGGAGCTGTTCCTGGCGCTGCGCCAAGCGGGCGCGGAGCTGATCCTGGTGCCGGCGGCGTTCACCCTGCAGACCGGGCGCGACCACTGGGAGGTGCTGCTGCGCGCGCGCGCGATCGAGACGCAGTGCTGGGTCGCAGCCCCCGCCACCTGGGGGCAGCACCAGGACCCGGGCGGGGCGCGCACCACCTTCGGCCACGCACTGGTGTGCGATCCCTGGGGCGGCGTGGTGGCCAGGGCCTCGGACGGTGTCGGCTGGGCCAGCGCGCGCATCGACACGGCGATGACGGCGCGGGTGCGGCGGGACATGCCGGTGCTGGAGCATCGCCGCCTGGCCTGAAGCAGGCAAGGTTGAGGCTCTGCCTCAAACTCCGCCAAAGGCAAGCCTTTGGAATTCATTATTTAAAGAAGAGGTTCCTAAAGGCCTCAGGCCTTTGGCGGGTCTGGGCAGAGCCCAGCCTTGCCTGCGACCTCGGCAAACTCCGCTCCGTCCGAGAACAGCCACTGCGTCTCCCCGCCCGCGTGCAGCTCCAACAGCGACGAACACACGGTGCCGAAGCCGTCCGAGGCCGGCACGTGGATCTCGCTGCCGGCGGGACCTGACGGGTCGAGCAGGATGTCGCGCCAGGGGGCCCAGTTCGGCGGCTGAGGGGGTGCTGCGGCCTCGAAGCGAGGCAGGTGGCGCCGCACCCTGGCGCTGGCCAAGTCGTTCGGGTCGAAGGCGGTGACCATGTGCAGACCGGGCGGCAGAGAGACCGGCTCCGGCCGGCCTACGCCGAGGCCGCGCAGCAGGAACGCCGCGTCGCGGTCAGCCAGCACCAGGTTGAACGGGCGCCAGGCGGCGGCGTCCTCCTGCGCCAAGGCGTGGGCGGCAGCAAGCGCCGTGGAATGACGCAGGGCGTCGAGCGGGAGCTGGCCGCGGCTGCGCTTGCCGGGAGCGGGACCAAGGCTGAGACGGCGGTTGAGGACCGCGGCGACCATGCCGTCGCGCGCAGCCATCCAGGTGCCGCCTCCGAGGAGGTCCAGGCCGCCGACGACGCCGGGACGGTCGGGCCAGTGGGCGGCGGGCGGACGCCAGGGCCGGGCGAGGCTCTCGTCGCGGTTGGCGGCGACCAGCAGGGGCCAGGCGTGGCCGGGACGGCTCAGAAGGACGAACGTGCACATCCCGGTCCAGGTGGGACGTGGGCGGCGTGGCCGCCAGCCGGGACGCGGACGGCCCCATGCAGATGCTCCCGCGCCGCGATGGCGCGGGAGCGCCCCGTCACTCGCCGTGATGCCAGTCATGGGAATGGCGGCGATGGCGCCACCGGTCGCGCTCACGATCGCCACGCTCGTCGTCACGGTCGCGGTCACCACGGTCGTAGCCGCCACGGTCACGGTTGCCACGATCGTAGTCGCCATAGTACTGCACCGTCCGCACCAGGCCCGGTGCGGACGCCTCGGTCCGCGGCATCGCTTGAGCGGCATTGGCCGTGGCGAGTCCGGCCGCGCCCAGGCTGCCCAGGGCTGCGAAGGAAAGCAGAAGCTTGTGCATCGTGAGGACCTCCTTGTGGCCTTGCATCGAGAGTGCTGCCCGCCAACGACCTTATCCAGGCGGGATGAAGGCGTTCTGAGGGCATTCGCACCCCGGAACGCGGCGCTGCGCAGGCATGAGGCAGCCCAATGCGGACCTGCCTCATGCGCCGCCGCGCAGGTCCGGTCTCGCGCGCCACTGCGCAGGTCCGGTCTCGTGCGTCACCGCGTCGGTCCGGTCTCGCCGAACACGCGGGCAAAGCTGAGGTCGAGCGCGCGCAAGTGGCGCTCCGGGCGCATCGCCTCGTCGAGCGCGGCGGGCGCGACACGGCCGGCCACCAGCGGGTCGGCGTCGAGGTTGGCGCGGAAGCCCCGGCCGTCCGGCTGGCCGAGGCGGGTCCAGGTCGCCATCGCGTTGCGCTGCACGATCGCGTAGGCCTCCTCGCGCGAAATCCCCGAGCGGGCGAGGGCGAGCAGCACCTCGCCGCTGTGCACCACGCCGCCCAGGCTCTCCAGGTTGGCGAGCATCTGGTCGGGATACACCACCAGCCTCTCCACCATCTCCGCGAGGCGGCCGAGAGCGAAATCCAGCGCCAGCGTGGCGTCCGGGCCGATCACCCGCTCGACGCTGGAGTGGCTGATGTCGCGCTCGTGCCACAGCGCCACGTTCTCGAGCGCCGGGGTGACGGCGGCGCGCACCACGCGGGCCAGGCCGGTGAGGTTCTCGCTCAGCACGGGGTTGCGCTTGTGCGGCATCGCCGAGCTGCCCTTCTGCCCAGGGTGGAAGAACTCCTCCGCCTCGCGCACCTCGGAGCGCTGCAGGTGGCGCACCTCGGTGGCCAGGCGCTCCACGCCGGACGCGACCACGCCGAGCGTGCAGAAGAACGCGGCATGGCGGTCGCGCGGGATCACCTGCGTCGACACGGTCTCCGCGGCGAGGCCGAGGCGGGCGGCGACGAACGCCTCCACCGCCGGGTCGACGTGGGCGTAGGTGCCGACCGCGCCGCTGATCGCGCACACCGCCACCTCGACGCGCGCGGCGAGTAGGCGCTCGCGGTTGCGGGCGAACTCGGCGTGGTGGCCGGCAAGCTTGAGGCCGAAGCTGGTGGGCTCGGCGTGGATGCCGTGGCTGCGGCCGATGGTGAGCGTGTGCTTGTGCTCGAACGCCCGCCGCCGCAGCGCCGCCAGCACCGCGTCGGTGTCGGCGATCAGCAGGTCGGCGCTCTGCGCGAGCTGCACCGAGAAGGTGGTGTCGAGCACGTCGGAGCTGGTCAGGCCGAGGTGGACGTAGCGGCTGTCCGGACCGATGCCCTCGGCGAGCCAGGTCAGGAACGCGATCACGTCGTGGCGAACCTCGCGCTCGATCGCGTCGATGCGCTCGATGTCGGCCTCGGTCATCGCCGCCATGCGAGCGTCGCCGCGTGCGCGGATGGTCCGCGCCGCCTCCGCCGGGACCTCGCCGGTCTGCGCCATCGCCTCCGCAGCCAACGCCTCAATCTCGAACCAGATGCGGTAACGGTTGAGTGGCGCCCAGATTGCGGCCATGGCGGGTCGGGTATAGCGCGGGACCATGTGCGGACTCCGTGACACGTCCGGAGCGGCGCTCCGGGCGTTGCGGTGGGTGTGGGCCGGTTGCCCGGGGGCAGGGTGCTGCACGATCTTCTAGGCCAACTCACGGCGCTCGCGCAGGTGCTGCTGATCGATGTGACGCTGGCGGGCGACAACGCCGTGGTGATCGGCCTCGCGGTGAGCCGCCTGCCGGCCGGGCAGCGTGCGCGAGCGATGCTGTTCGGCATCGGCGCGGCCACGCTGATCCGCATCGGCCTCGCGCTGGTGACGCTGCAGCTGCTCGCGGTGATCGGGCTGACCTTCGCCGGCGGGCTGCTGCTGCTGTGGGTGTGCTGGCGCATGCTGCGTGAGCTGCGCGGCGCCGGACGCGAGGCGGGCGTGGCCGCCGGGCCGAACGGGGCGTGGCGCGCGATCGTGCAGATCGTGGTCGCCGACCTGTCGATGAGCCTGGACAACGTGCTCGCGGTGGCGGGCGCGGCGCACAACGTCGCCTGGGTGCTCGTCGTCGGGCTCGCGGTGTCGGTGGTGCTGACCGGGCTGGCGGCGGGGCTGCTGCTGCGGCTGCTGGACCGGGCGCGCTGGATCGCCTGGGTCGGCCTGGCGATCGTGCTGTACGTGGCGCTGGAGATGATCTGGAACGGCTGGGGCGAGGTCGGGCACTGGCTGCACGGCCTCGCGGCCTGACGCGGGCGGCCGAGGAAGCAGGCAAGGTTGAGGCTCTGCCTCAAACTCCGCCAAAGGCCGGGCCTTTGGAATCCTTTCCTTAAATAAGCGGTTTCCAAAGGCCTCGGCCTTTGGCGGGTCCGGGCAGAGCCCGGCCTTGCTTCCTGGCAGGCCGGCGTCCCCTGCTGTGACGGTGGGCAGCGCACGCGTGACGGAGGCTGTGAATGGTGATCCGGCTAATCATCGGGCGTTCGGGCGACCCTGTGGTGCGGGCGGAGCGCTGCAAGCTGCTGGCCTCCGGCTGCCAGCTCATCGCGATCGGCGTGCTGGCGGCAGCGATCGTGGCGCCGATCTTCAACACGGCGCTGCATCCGGGTTTTTAGACGCGCGTGAGCGGCGGCACCGCGGCCGCCATCATCGAGCTTCTTGCGCTGCGGATTATGGAGTACGTGTCGGTCAAGCCCTGCAGCGAGGATCGAGCCATGGCCGAACTGCTCTACGGGCTCCTGGTCTCCGGCGGTGCGTTTGCCATCGTCGTGGTGGCCAGGCTTTACGCCGAGAGCCGGTGGATCGGCCTTCCCCAACGCAGATAGCCAGGTGTCGTGCTCGCTCCGCGCCGCTCAGGCGGCGAACCGCGCGCCCACCACCTTGGGAGCACTCCGCATGACAGACCGCATCATCCTGCGCACCGGCGAGGCGCTGTGCACCGACGGGCCACCCGGCACCGAAGCGGAGCCCGAGATCGTGATCGGCGCGCTCGACGGCCCGGTGGGCACCGCGATCGCCACCCTGCTCGGTGACCAGTCCGCCGGGCACTCCAAGGTGTTCGCCATCCTGAACTGCGACGTGCAGGTGCGCCCGGTGACGCTGTGCGTCTCCAAAGTCACGGTGAAAAGCTCGCGCTACACCAGCATCCTGATGGGCACGGTGCAGGCCGCGGTCGCCAACGGCGTGCTCGACGCTGTGCGCGCCGGCCACATCCCGAAGGAGCAGGCCAACGACCTGGGCATCATCTGCTCGATCTGGCTGGACCCGTCGGTCGCGGAGACCGAGACGCTCGACCACAAGGCCCTGTTCGAGAGCCACCGCAAGGCGACCACCGCCGCGATCGGCAAGGCGATGCGCACCGAGCCCTCGATCGACTGGTTGCTGGAGAACCAGGACCGTATCGTCCACAAGTTCTACCAGATGGGGCTCGACGGGCAGATTTGATAAAGCGAGTAGAGCTGGGCTCTCCCTCCGTCGCCCATTCCAACGACCCAAGCAGGTCGTCGGAACCTCGGGCAGCTCCGCCCAGACCCGCCAACGGCCGAGGCCTTTGGAGCCGATCTGCTTAAGGAAGGCAGGTCCAGGGGCGCTGCCCCTGGCGGAGTTTGAGGCGGAGCCTCAACCTTGCTTGCTTACTCGAACACCGGCTGATGCAGCCCTGCCGGCGAGGTGGTGAACACCTCGCAGCCGTCCTCGGTCACGCCGACCATGTGCTCGAACTGCGCCGACAGCGAGCGGTCGCGCGTCACCGCGGTCCAGCCGTCGTCGAGCACCTTCACCTCCGGCCGCCCGGCGTTGACCATCGGCTCGATGGTGAAGAACATGCCAGGCTGCAGCGTAGGGCCTTCTCCCGGGCGGCCGAAGTGCAGGACGTTGGGCGCCTCATGGAAGCGCTGGCCGATGCCGTGGCCGCAGAAGTCGCGCACCACGCTGAAGCGATTGGCCTCGACGTAGCTCTGGATGGCGTGGCCGATGTCGCCGAGCGTGGCGCCCGGCCGCACCGCGCGCACGCCGCGCATCATCGCCTCGTGCGTGACGTCGATGAGGTTGCGCGCCCGGGTGGACGGCTTGCCGGCGACGTACATGCGGCTGGTGTCGCCGTGCCAGCCGTCGAGGATCACGGTGACGTCGATGTTGAGCACGTCGCCGTCCACCAGGAGCCGCTCGCCCGGGATGCCGTGGCAGACCACGTGGTTGAGCGAGATGCACGACGATTTCGGATAGCCGCGGTAGTTCAGCGTTGCAGGGGTGGCTTTGGCCGCGAGGGTGAACTCGTGGATCACCTGGTCAAGCTCGCCGGTGGTGACGCCCGGGCGCACGTGCAGGCCGATCATGTCCAGGGTCGCGGCGGCGAGCTGGCCGGCCGCGCGCATCCCTGCGAAATCTTGCGGCGGATGCAGTGTGATGCGCCTCGAGTCGGCCCTGCCGTCCATGTTCGCTCCGTGTCATCGCTCCGACACGGAATGGACGCGCCGGCTGTCAGCGAAAATGCGTGCCTGTGTCCCCTGGCGCAAGGGGCGGCGGGTCGGCGGCGTCGGGGCCGCGGATGCGGCGTCAGCGCAGGCAGGGATGGCGTCGGGTGCAGGCGGCCATGCGGGCCTGTGCATGCGCCTGCGCCATGACCGGCAGAAGACGCGGGCGTGCGTAGTCCGAGATCGAACGGGTCGAGGCATGGCTGCGCCCGTGTGGCGCGCCCATTGTCTCCCGCGCCACTGGCAGGCTGGGGGGCCGCATGACCCAGACATGGCGGGCGCGCAGCCGCGGCCCGCTGTGCAGCGCATAGCGGAACGGCATCGGCGCGGCCCGCAGCGGCAGGGCGGCTGCATCCGCGGCGGCGATCAGCGCAGGCACGCGGGTGCGTGTCGGCACGCGCCGCATCACCGGCACGTCCATCCGCTCGAAGCCGTCGTCGAGCAGCGACGCCATGTGGACGTCGCGCTCGCCGTTCGCCCGCATGCCGAGCACCACGCCGATCAGCCTCACCCCACCGCGTATTGCCGAGGTGACCAGGTTGTAGCCGGACAGCTCGGTGTAGCCGGTCTTGAGGCCGTCGGCGCCCGGGTAGGTACGCAGCATGGTGTCGTGGTTGAGGATCTCGCGGCCATGGAAGTTGAAGGACGGCGTGCTGAACAGGGCATAATCGTCGGGGAAATCCTGCACCAGGTGACGGGCCAGCACGGCGAGGTCATGCGCGGTGCTGACCTGTTCGGGATCGGGCAGGCCGGAGGCGTTGCGGAACGTGGTGTGCGTCATGCCGAGCGCGCGGGCGCGCAGCGTCATCATCTGGGCGAACCGTTCCTCGTCGCCGCCGAGCATCTCGCCGAGCGCGCAGGCCGCGTCGTTGGCCGACAGCGTGACCATGGCCAGCATCGTCTGTTCCACGGTGATATACGTGGCGGGCACCAAGCCGAGCTTCACCGGGCTCACCGAGGCGGTGTGCCAGGAGACGGGGACCACCTGGTCGAGGCCGATGCGGTGGTCGCGCAGGGCCTCGAACGCCATGTAGAGCGTCATCATCTTGGTCAGGCTGGCGGGGTAGCGAGGCTCGTCCGCGTTGACCTGCTCCAGGATGTTGCCGCTGGCGGCGTCGATCACCAGCGACGAGTAGCGGTCCGACCAGACCTGGGCCGTGGCCGGCCGGGCTACGAGCGCCAGCAGCAACAGCGGCAGCAATCGACGCAGCGGAGTCGTGGTCGGGTTGCAAGGATGGCGGTCGCGTCGGCCGATTGCGGTCGCGATCCGGCGAAAACGAGCGACCATCCGCATGAATCCCCTGCACCTGCGGCCGACCGTATCTGTCACCTGCGGTCGATGTCCAGGGTGTTCGACAATATTTACCTGTATGAACAGAACGTTGACGGTTCCGGCTGTGTCATCCGGTGGGTCGTCTCCACAGGCGAGACGTGTTGTGCACTGCACAATAGTTGTTGACCAGGGCTGCCAGGACCACCTAGAACCCTGTTGCTGCGGTGCAGCAAAGGGGGAAGGGTCGCCAAAGGCGAATGCGCCCCATGAGCAAGAACAACCAGACGCCCGCAATGCGGCGACGTCGGCAGGAGATGACCCGATGAGTGGCAAGAAGGCGACGATCGATGGTCTGGCAGTGGTTCAGGACGTGGTCCGCGAGAGCGTGAGGCAGGTGTCGCACGGCTTCGAGAGCGTGGCTTCCGGTGCGCGCCAAGCCGAGGCGACGGCCGCAGCGGCGTCGAACGAGACAAAGGCGCACACCAAGTCCGGCATGGAGCAGGCGATGAAGCACGCAGAGCAGATCCTCGCCTTCAGCCAGGGCAATGTCGAGGCGATGATGAAGTCCAGCCAGATCTGGGTGAGCGGCCTGCAGGACCTGTCGCGCCAGATCACGGCGACGGCGCAGGCCTCGTTCCAGGACAACGTGTCGGTGCTGCGCTCACTGACCGCGATCCGCACGCTGCAGGACGCGGTGGCGCTGCAGACCAGCGCGGCCCGCACCGCCATGGAAAAGGCCATGACGGAGTCCACCCGCCTGACCGAGACCTCGATGAAGCTGGCGGAGCAGGCCAGCGCGCCGCTCACCGCACGCGTCGGCGCCGCCATGGAAATGGTGTCGACCCCGCGCAGCTGACCGCCGCACGTCCACAGCATGGGAAAAGGGGTCCAAACCAATGGTTCGGGCCCCTTTCTCGTCGTAGGTCCGGCTCCGGTCGACGTGACCAGAGCCGCCGGAGCCGTGCGGCTGCCGCGAATCCACCCGCCAGCCCGCCCCTCCCGCCGGCACGATGCTGCCTCCGCCCCCAGCGGCGACAGGCCTTTTCCCCGCGGCACGGCTTCCGATATGGTCGGTCCTTGCAGCACAGCGTGCGGGGCTCGCCGGCTGCGGCGACAAGCGGACCTGGTTCGCGCCCTGGGCCTCCGGATGGGCGGACGAATGAGCGACAACGACAAACGCGGCGGCGACGGTCCGAACACGGGCGTGGTGGTCAAGGCACGGCCGAAGACCCGCAAGCCGGCCATGTACAAGGTGCTGATGCTCAACGACGACTACACGCCGATGGAGTTCGTCGTGCACGTGCTGGAACGCTTCTTCCAGAAGACCCGCGAGGAAGCGACGCGCATCATGCTGCACGTGCACAGGCGCGGCGTCGGCGTCTGTGGCGTGTTCACCTATGAGGTCGCGGAGACCAAGGTGACGCAGGTCATGGACCTGGCGCGGCAGAACCAGCACCCCCTGCAGTGCACGATCGAGAAGGAGTGACCGCGGCGAGGCGCGGGCGATCGGCAAGCAAGACTGGGCTTTGCCCGGACCCGCCACGCCTGAAGCCTCTGGTGCCTCATATCCTGGGGTCGGATTCCAGCTTCAGCCTTTAGCGGAGTCCGGAGGCAGGACCTGTGGCCCCGGCGCGCTTCGCGGGCTGTCAGGCTCTCTCCTGTCCCGGTGTCGTAAGGCGGAACTCCCTGGTATCCGGCCGTCGTGTGCTCATCTGAGGGAGGCACCACTAATTCGCTTCCCGCACACCGCATCCTTCGGCACCATCCTTGTCCAGGATGACCCGGCCATGCGGCGGGCCGAGCGTGAAGGAGCGTATCGCTATGCTGTCACGTAACCTGGAACAGACGTTGCATCGCGCCCTGTCGCTGGCCAGCGACAGGCACCACGAGTATGCCACCCTGGAGCACCTGCTGCTCGGACTGGCCGATGACACCGACGCCGCCACGGTGCTGCGGGCCTGCGGTGTCGACCTCGACAAGCTCCGCGTCGAGCTGAACGAGTTCCTGGAGAAGGAGCTGTCCGGCCTGGCCACCGACCGCACCGGCGAGCCCAAGCCCACCGCCGGCTTCCAGCGGGTGGTGCAGCGCGCCGCGATCCACGTGCAGTCCTCCGGCCGCGACGAGGTCACCGGCGCCAACGTGCTGGTCGCCCTGTTCAGCGAGCGCGAAAGCCATGCGGTCTATTATCTGCAACTGCAGGACATGACCCGCCTGGACGCGGTCAACTTCATCAGCCATGGCATCGCCAAGGCGCCCGGCCGAGGCAACGGCCGTCCGACCGCCAGCGGCTCTCCCCCGTCCGAAGGCGGCGGCGAGTCCGAGCGCGAGGAAAAGGGTGGCCGCCGTGCCCAGGACGCGCTCAGCACCTACTGCGTGAACCTCAACAAGAAGGCGAATTCCGGCAAGATCGACCCGCTGATCGGTCGAGACAGCGAGGTCGAGCGCACGATCCAGATCCTGTGCCGGCGCACCAAGAACAACCCGCTCTACGTGGGCGATCCCGGCGTCGGCAAGACCGCGATCGCCGAGGGCTTGGCCAAGCGCATCGTCGAGGGCGACGTGCCCGAGGTGCTGGCCAAGAGCACGATCTATGCGCTCGACATGGGCGCGCTGCTCGCCGGCACGCGCTACCGCGGCGACTTCGAGGAGCGGCTCAAGGCGGTGGTGACCGAGCTTGAGGCGCAGCCGACCTCGGTGCTGTTCATCGACGAGATCCACACCGTGATCGGCGCGGGCGCCACCAGCGGTGGCGCCATGGATGCGTCGAACCTGCTCAAGCCGGCTCTGGCCCAGGGCACGCTGCGCTGCATCGGCTCGACCACCTACAAGGAGTTCCGCAACTACTTCGAGAAGGACCGCGCCCTGGTGCGCCGGTTCCAGAAGATCGACGTCGCCGAGCCCTCGATCGAGGACACGGTGAAAATCCTGCGCGGGCTGAAGACCAACTACGAGAAGCACCACAAGGTCCGCTACACCGACGAGGCGATCCGCGCGGCTGTCGAGCTGTCGGCCAAGTACATCAACGACCGCAAGCTGCCCGACAAGGCGATCGACGTGATCGACGAGGTCGGCGCGTCGAGGATGCTGCTGCCCGAGGGCAAGCGCCGCAAGACGGTGACGCTCAAGGACGTCGAGGATATCGTCGCCAAGATCGCCCGCATCCCCCCGAAGTCGGTCAGCACCGACGACAAGGAGGTGCTGCGCAACTTGGAGCGCGACCTGAAGTCGATGGTGTTCGGCCAGGACAAGGCGATCGACGCCCTCTCGGCGGCGATCAAGCTGTCCCGTGCGGGGTTGCGCGACGCGGAGAAGCCGATCGGCAACTACCTGTTCAGCGGCCCGACCGGCGTCGGCAAGACCGAGGTCGCCAAGCAGCTTGCCTCCACGCTTGGCATCGAGCTGATCCGCTTCGACATGAGCGAGTACATGGAGCGGCACAGCATCAGCCGCCTGATCGGAGCACCCCCCGGCTATGTGGGTTTCGACCAGGGTGGCCTGCTAACGGACAGCATCGACCAGCACCCGCACGCGGTGCTGCTGCTCGACGAGATCGAGAAGGCGCACCAGGATCTCTACAATATCCTGCTGCAGGTGATGGACCACGGGAAGCTCACCGACCACAACGGCAAGACGGTGGATTTCCGCAACGTCATCCTGATCATGACGACCAATGCCGGCGCGTCCGACATGGCCAAGGAGGCGATCGGCTTCGGCCGCGACGTGCGCGAGGGCGAGGATGACGAGGCGATCAAGCGCCTGTTCACCCCCGAGTTCCGCAACCGTCTCGACGCGACGATCGGCTTCGCCGGGCTGACGCAGGAGATCGTCGGCCGTGTCGTCGAGAAGTTCGTGATGCAGCTCGAGGCGCAACTCGCCGACCGCAACGTTACGATCGAGCTGTCGTCGGCGGCCAAGGAGTGGCTGGCAGAACGTGGCTACGACCGGCTCTACGGCGCGCGGCCGCTGGCCCGGGTGATCCAGGAGTACATCAAGAAGCCGTTGGCCGAGGAGCTGCTGTTCGGACGGCTGGTCAAGGGCGGCGCGGTCAAGGTCGAGCTGAAGGAGGGCAAGCTGGAGTTCAGCTACGTCTCCAATGGCGACGTACCCGTGGTCGGCACGCCCGACGAGGGTGGGTCAGAGCGCGAGCCCGAGAGCGTCGAGTAGCGTTCGGCATGGGCCGGGTTCTTGCCCCAGCATCATGGGCGAGAGGGGCTGGCGCACGGTGCGCCGGTCCCTTCTTTTTTAGGAGTGGGCGATGAAGGCCATGTGGCACGACCAGGTGATCGCGGAGAGCGACGATATCGTGACGGTGGAAGGCAACGCCTACTTCCCGGCCATGTCGGTGCGCCAGGACCTGCTGCAGCCAAGCACCCACACCAGCACTTGCCCTTGGAAGGGCACGGCGCACTATCACAGCCTCATGGTGGACGGTGCGGCGAACCAGAACGCGGCGTGGTTCTACCCGGAGCCGAAGGCGGCGGCAGCCGAGATCAAGGGTCGGGTCGCGTTCTGGAAGGGCGTCACCGTCACGAAGTAAGGCCAGGGCTCTGCCCTGGACCCGCCGGGGCCTGAGGCCCCGGACCCATGCGCGACTCAGGCCTGCGGCACATCTCACGGGGTCGTGCCGCCGGCCCAAGTCATGGTTTCCAAAGGCCCCATGCTTAGAAGAGGGACCTCTGGCGGGTCTGGGCGGAGCCCAGCCTTGCTTCCTTGCCGACCGCCCACGCGGCTACTCCGCCTCCAAGCTGCGCCTCGCCTGTTCCAGCACTGCGGCGCTGTCGCTGCTGCTTTTTGGATAATCCAGGCCGAGCTGTTCCAGGGCCTGCACGATCGTCTCCACCACGACGAGGCGAGCGAACCATTTGTGGTTGGCGGGGACGATGAACCATGGCGCCGCCTCGGCGGCGGTGGCCGAGATCGCCTGCTCGTAGGCACGTTGGTACTCGTCCCAGTGCTGCCGCTCGGACAGGTCGGCCGCGGACAGCTTCCACTGCTTGTCCGGATCGTCGAGACGATCGAGAAAGCGGCGCCGCTGCTCGTCACTGGATATGTGAAGAAACAGCTTGAGGATCACCACGCCCTGGCGGGCCAGGTAGGCCTCGAATGCCACGATGTCGGCGAGGCGGTCGTCCCAGAACGAGGGCTCCTTCGCCCGGCGCAGGCTGTGCGGGTCGAGCTGGTCGGGGTGCACGCGCGCGACCAGGACGTCCTCGTAGTGGCTGCGGTTGAACAGCGCGATCTCGCCCCGCGCGGGCACCGCGGCGTGGATTCGGCGCAGGAAGTCCTGGTGGCGCTCCGCGTCGCTCGGCTGCTTGAACGAGGTGACGCGCACGCCCTGCGGGTTCACGCCGGACATCACGTGGCGGATGGTGCCGTCCTTGCCGCCGGCGTCCATCGCCTGCACCACCACGAGCAGCGCCGGACCGGCATTGGCGGCCAGCACCTCCTGCTGCGCGGCGAGGCGGCGGACCGAGGCGGCGAGCAGGGCCGCAGCCTGCTTCTTGCCGATCCCCTGCGCGGTGTCGTCCGGGTCATGACGGTCGAGCCGGACCTTGCCGCCAGTCACCCGGTACCGGGCGGGCAGGCCGGCGAGGCGGTCGGAACTCACCGCCCGCTCACGAGCACGGGAGACGGCACGCCGGAACGGGTCGGCGTGCCGCGAGGCTGATCGTCGGCGTGCGGGGCCGCCCGACAGGTCCGCGCCGGTACTGGACGCGAACCGGCGCAGGCATCAGGCGCCCTGGCGCTTGATGGCGAAGCTGGACGTGGCCTGGCAGGTCGGCATCATCTCCACGCGGTTGATGTTGACATGACGCGGCAGGGCGACGACCCAGCCCACCGCCTCGGCGATGTCGTCCGCGGTGAGCGGCTCGGTGCCCTCGTAGATCTTGGCCGCCTTCTCCGCATCGCCACCGAAGCGAACCGTGCTGAACTCCGTGCCGCCGCACAGCCCCGGCTCGATGTCGGTGACCCGCACGAAGCTGCCCACCAGGTCGGCCTTCAGGTTCAGGGTGAACTGCTTCACGAACGCCTTGGTCGCGCCATAGACGTGCCCGCCCGGATACGGGTAGCTGCCGGCGATGCTGCCGAGGTTGACCACGTGCCCGGTGTCGCGCTCGACCATGCCCGGCAGGATCGCACGCGTCAGATGGATCAGGCCGGTGACGTTGGTTGCGACCATGGTGTCCCAATCGGCGAGCGAGGCCTTCTGCGCGGGGTCGAGGCCGAGGGCGAGGCCGGCGTTGTTCACCAGCACGTCGATCTCGCGCCACCCCTCGGGCAGGCTGGAGGGCAGGGCGGCGACTGCCGCGGCATCGGTCACGTCGAGCGGCCAGGCGAGCACGGCCTCGCCCAGCTCGTCTCGCAGGGCCTCCAGCCGGTCGGCGCGGCGCCCGGCCACGATCACCCGGAAGCCGTCGCGAACCAGCCGGCGCGCGATCGCGGTGCCGAACCCCGCGGTGGCGCCGGTGACGAGGGCGGTGCGGCTCACGCGACGTCCACCGCGACGTCGATGTTGCCGCGCGTCGCCTTGGAGTAGGGGCAGACTTCCTCGTGGGCGCGGCGCACCAGCTCCTCGGCCTGGGCGCGCTCGATGCCGTCCAGCTTCGCCGTGAGCTTGACCGCGAGGAAGAAGCCGCCGTCGTTCTTGTCGAGGGTCACCGCGGCGGTGACGTGCACTCCCTCGGGCTTGATCTTCTCCGCGCCGGCGATCGCGATCAGCGCCTGGCCGAAGCAGGCGGAGTAGCCGGCGGCGAACAGCTGCTCGGGGTTGGTGGCGCCGGCGCCGCCCGGGCCGCCCAGCTCCTTGGGCAGCCGCAGGTCGAAATCGACCACGCCGTCCTCGCTGCGGACGTGGCCGTTGCGGCCGGCGGTGGTGGTGGCAGTCGCGGTGTAGGCCATGGCGGGTCTCCTCGGGTCGATGTGCGGCGTGAACGCGGCGAGGGCGCACAAGGATGCCAAGGCGGGAGCTGCCATGATCCGGAAGCAAGGTCAGGCAAGCAAAGCCAGGAAGGCAAGGCCAGGGCTCTGCCCTGGACCCGCTGGGGGCAGCGCCCCCAGACCCGCATCCATTAAGAAAACCTATTTATGGTTGTGCGCCCTGGCACCTTTTCTCCGTTGCTGTAGACCGTAGCCCAGCCATTCGGATCGAGGGTGGCTCGGAGAATGGCATGATCACGGGTGGGCTTTTCACTCAATATTTCCTGCAAGATGGCATTCGCCAGACCGAAGCGTACCAGTTCCTCACCACGGAGGCCGTTGCGGAGATCAAGGCTCGGCTGACCCAGCATTGGAGCCGGTTCTCTCCCATGTGCTTCCCCAGCGAGGCGGATACCGAAAACGAGTTCATCTTTCCCGTATTGCAGGAGCTGGGATGGGAGTGGCTCGTGCAGGCAGTTGCCAATGGTCGCCGGCGGGACGTGGCCGACGCGCTTCTGTTTCTCAGTCCTGCCGCAAAGACCCTTGCGATGTCGCTGCAGCCAATGGCCCGCTTCGCTCATGGCACGGTCGTCGTCGAGAATGAGGCCCGGCGCACCAACCTGGATCGGGCGCCGGCAAGGGGCGAGGCACCGTCCAGCCAAATCCTTCGCTACATGTCCCGGGCCGAAGTGCAGTCGCATGGCACGTTGACGTGGGGCCTGCTGACGAACGGCGTCACATGGCGACTGTATTTCAGCCGTGCCACTTCCCGCTCCGAAGGCTTCGTCGGCATCAACCTCGCGGACCTGATCGACCCGCCACCGCTCGCACCCGCGACAATACCGGAGGGAGCACCCTCCGATCACTGGATGCGCGTCTTCCCGCTGCTGTTCCGTCCCGAGGCGTTCAGGCCCGATGGTCCCGGCGGCGTGACCTTCTTGGACGATGCGATGAAGGAGGGTCGCACCTATCAGGCCCGCGTCACCGAGAAGCTGTCCACCGTCATCTTCGAGGAAGTGTTTCCCAGGCTCGTGCGCGCCTTCGCCCAGCGCGACTCGAGGGCTGACGTGGCCAGCGCGGTTTGGCGGGCGGAGGCGCGGGAGGGCGCCATCCGGCTGCTGTATCGGCTTCTGTTCCTACTTTACGCCGTGGATCGCGACCTGCTGCCGATGCAGCATCCCGGCTACAGGGACTACAGCCTTCAGGGGATGCGCGCGGAAGCGGCTCGCAAGATGGACGGCGGCATCCCCTTCTCCGCGGGCGGAACCCGGGAATGGGCGCGGCTGCTCACCCTGTCGCGGGCAGTGGCGGGCGGAGACCCGGCCCTTGGCTTGCCCGAGTACAACGGCGGCCTGTTCCGTGACCATCCCGACGACATTCTTGCCTGCATGACGTTGCCGGACGCGGTGCTGATGGACGTCATCGAGACCATGTCGCGCGAGACGCAGCCCGGCGCCGGCCGAAGCTGGATCAACTACCGCGACCTTTCTGTGCAGCACCTCGGCAGCATCTACGAGCGGCTGCTGGAGCACGACGTCGTGGACGCCGGTCCGGTCGGGATAGCCTTGCGCCCGTCACCCTATGCCCGCAAGGCCACAGGCTCGTTCTACACGCGCGAGGAATTGGTCCTTCTGATCTTCCGCCGCGCCGTCAAACCGCTGATCGCGGAACGGCGGTCGAGGTTCATGGCGTTGCTGGAGCAGCAGATCGCCGAACAGGACGCCGCCCGCGCGGACGCTCCGAACACGGAACGCTCCCTCGATCCGGCCCGGCTCCGGGCGTTGCAGGCCTGCGACCCGGCCGAGGCCATCCTCGGCCTGCGCGTCTGCGATCCGGCGATGGGCTCCGGCCACTTCCTGGTCTCGCTGATCGACCAGATGACGGACGCCATCCTCGACGCGATGGCCGACGCCGCCACTCTTGTTCCTGGGGGAGACTACCGCTCGCCGGTCGCGGCACGGATCGTCGAGATCCGCGAGCGCATCCTGGCCAACGCGCGCGCCCATGGCTAGAGCGTGCGGGAAAGCGCGCTGGACGACAAGCACATTGTGCGCCGCATGGTGCTGAAGCGATGCGTGTTCGGGGTGGACCTCAACCCGATGGCGGTGGAGCTGGCCAAGCTGTCGCTGTGGCTGCACTCCTTCACCGTGGGCGCGCCGCTGTCGTTCCTCGACCACCACCTGCGCACCGGCGACAGCCTGTTCGGCGAGTTCGTCGGCAGGGCCGTCACCCGGCTCCAGGAGGAATACGGGCTCGCCATCTCGCAGGCCGTGGTGTCCGCGCAGGCCGCCGCCGTCGGGATGGCCAGCATCGAGGCGAGCGCGGATGCCGACATCGCCGAGGTCGACGCCAGCCGCGACGAGTTCGACCGCGTCGAGGCGGCCACCGCGCCCCTGCGCACCTTCCTGGGCTTCTATCACGCCTCGCGATGGCTGCCGCCGACGGGAGAGGTGGACAAGGTCGCGCGCGCGCTGTTCTTCGGCGGCAGCTACGGCGACCCGGTGGAGATCGCGGGCGGAAGGCCAATGCGCGCGCCCGGTCCGGATGCGTTTCCCGTTCGCGCCGAGACCTCGACCAAGCGCCCCATCACCGCGGCGCAGGCCTATGCCGCCGCGGCGGACTTCGTCGCGCAGGCCAGTGCCCTGATCGCCGAAGGCCGGTTCCTGCACTGGGAGGCCGCGTTCCCGGGCGTGTGGGAGCAGTGGGAGACCGCCTCTCCCACCGGCGGGTTCGACGCCGTGATCGGCAACCCGCCCTGGGACCGCATCAAGATGCAGGAGGTCGAGTGGTGGGCGGCGCGGCGCGACGAGGTCGCCCGGATCAGCCGCGCCAGCGACCGCAAGACGGCCATCGCGTCGCTGCGCCGCGCCGGCGACCCGATGGCGGCCGACTACGACCGCGCAGCCGCCCGCGCGGCGCGCAGCGCGGAGGTGGCGGCGTTCCTGCCCACGCAGAAGGCCGACGGCACGAGCGTCGGCGCCTACCCGCTCTAGCACTACTTTGGCAGATCGAGTTTTAGAGGGTAGTCTGACGGCATAGCGATGCGGTGAGTGCGATGGACGAGACATGGCGTGCTGACCTGGGGCGATGGCTGGAGCCGTTTTCGGCAGGGCTGT
>JAABUH010001807.1_pt1 | contig 22221 bp, 3 predicted proteins | sample 5559121 | NCBI WGS metagenome assembly JAABUH01 (sample SAMN10711871, study PRJNA513364) | rock metagenome | isolation source: Antarctica rocks | place: Antarctica: Victoria Land, Battleship Promontory nord | collected 2015-12-28
CATCGGGGACAACGTTAGGGGATCGAGGGAAGCGACAGCGGGCATCAGGGTATCCTTGAAGGGCGTATAGTGTTTGCCCCCTCATTATACTACTATCTACAACTGTAGTACTCAGAGCGTGTCTAAAAAATAATCCAACGTTATGCTACTCTTTCGGTGGAGAGGCCTGAAGAAACCGAAAGGAGACACCAATGAGCGGGTATCCGAGTGATCTCAACGACGCGCAGTGGGCGCGCATCGCGGCGTTCTTCCCGGCGCAAACGGGGCCGGGACGCCGCCGCACGGTGGACCTGCGCCGCGTGGTCGACGCCTTGCTGTACCGCCTGCGCACCGGCTGCCAGTGGCGCTGGCTCCCGCGCGACCTCCCCGCCTGGCGCTCCGTCTACTATTACTTCGGCAAGTGGACGCGCGCTGGGACGCTTGAGCGCATCCACGACCGGCTGCGGGCGGAGGACCGGGCGCGCGCGGGGCGGGACCCGGAGCCGACCGCCGCCATCATCGACAGCCAGAGCGCCAAGAGCACCCCCGTCACCGCCGAGACCGGCTACGACGCGGGGGGAAAAAACCAAGGGGCGCAAGCGGCATCTGCTCGTGGACACGGCCGGCCGGTTGCTCACCGTGCTCGTCCACGCGGCCAATGTGCCCGAGGCCGTCGGGGCCGAGGCCGTACTCGCGCGGGCGCGTGATCTGTTCCCGACCATCCGCAAGGTGTGGGCCGACAGCGCGTACCACACCGAGCGCCTGACCATCTGGCTGGCGGAGCACTGGCCCGCTCTCGACCTGGAGATCGTGTCCCGGCCCGAGGGCACAAAGGGCTTCGTCGTCCAGCCCCGCCGCTGGGTCGTCGAGCGCACCTTCGCCTGGCTCACCGCCAACCGGCTCCTGAGCAAGGAGTATGAGCGCCTGCCCTGGCACGTCGAGTCCTGGATCATGCTTGCCTCTATCTCCACCTTACTCAAACGGTAATCCTATGTCCATTATTTTTTAGACAGGCTCTAACGGCTAAAACAAACGGCCCTCCATCCAAACGGGACGAAGGGCCGTGTTCGTGGTACCACCCGGGTTCGGAGGCCGCGCATTGCGGCGGCGTGGTCTCCCTCGTTGCGTGCCGGATAACGGCGGCCGCCGCGGCCCCTTGCCGCCTATCGACACCAGGCGTTCAGGGCAGGTAAGGGCAGGTGGGGTTCCGCCGGGCGCCGCAAGGGGAGGTTCTCAGCCGGTGGCCTCCCTGCTCTGTCTGTCGCGCGCCCGGCGTACTGATCCTGCTCAACGCTTCTATAGTCGTGTAGTGACAGTATAGAGGCCGGCCCCGAGCAAGGCAACCGTCCGGCATGTCCGCGCTGGCCTCGTGAAAAGTTGCCCTTACCGCTCCTCGCCCCCTCCGCCCCCTCCGGGGGAACCTGGGGAGATGCCTCCCCCCAGACCCCCGCCAACCACGAGGCGTGCGGGCGAACGAGCACACACGGGCGCGCCTGCCTCGACAATTCACGAGCCCTGCATGTCCGCGCTGGCCTGGCGCATTACTGCGCCAGGCCAGCGGTGCTGTAGCCGGCCGTGAAGCGCGCGTTGTAGATACTCTGCTCCGCGATGAAGCCGAGCCTGTTTGCCGAGATCAGCTGCGAGCCGTGCACGGTCCCGCGCGGGCCGATCGCGCGCCGCACGTCCAGCGTGTAGCGCGCGTGCGCCGGGACGGCGCACGCGCGCGTCGCCATGCGGCCAGTAGCGAGGTAGAAGATCGCGCGCACCCGCAGCGCCTGCGCATTGGGGTTGAACACGAGCAGGCGCTCGTTGCCGCCGCCCGTCGTGTCGCCCGCCGGGAAGGTCCACGTCAGGCCCGTCCCGCTGCGCCCGTAGACGATGGAGCCGCCCGTCTCGCCGCCGTTGGGTGGCCCGAAGTAGTAGGGCCGCTCGATCACCACCGGACTCGTCGCGGTCAGCAGCGCCGCCACCGCTTCCGCGCGCACGATCCGGGTAAGTTGGATCGTGCCGCGGCGCAGTCCACCGACGACCAGCGTGCGCCGGGCCAGCGTGTGTCCCCGCGTGTCTGTGAAGACCGCCGTGACGCGCGCCGCCCGCTGCCCCGGGTTCAGCACCGTGTAGAAGGTCCCGAAGCGGCGCGCCGATGAGCCCTCGGCAAAGAGCCACACCGTCGCCGCGTCGACCGTGCCCGCGTTGGCCGTGGCCCCGTAGCCGTGTGCCCCGAAGGTCTGCACGCGCGCTATGGTCACGGGGGCGTCGCTCGTCACGACGGCCGCGAGCGCGGCCCCCGGATACAACTCGTTCACGCGGATGGCCACACTGCGCTCGCCGCCCACGACGACGCTCACCGTGCGCGCCCGGCGGCCCCCTGCGGGCAGCAGGCGCAGCCAGGCGCGGGTGGCCTGCCGGTTCGGGTTGAGCACATAGACTGTTTCGCGGAAGCTCAGGCCGGTGTAGCCCTCCGCGACGTACCAGCGCCGCGCCAACAGGGCGCTGCCGAGCAGCGTGTACGGGTTGTTGCGCCCGCGATGTACGACCATTTGCGCCGCCACCACCTGGTCGGCCTGCACGCGCAGCCCGAAGGGGCGCGTGCGCGGGACGAGGCGGCCGAGATCCAGGCTCATGCGCATGTGCGCCCCCACATGCAGCGCGCTGATGATCGGCGCCCCGGCCGGGCGGTAGAGGCGCAGGGTGACGACCGCGGCGCGCCCCCCCGGGTTGACCAGGGCCAACTCGGTCCAGTCGCCGCCGGAGGTGCTGCCGCCGACGAAGTAGAAGGTGCTGGCGCGGGCGACCAGCCCGCGGAAGGTCGCGTAGACGGGGATCGCGCTTCGCGCGCCGACGGCGCTGGCGCTGTTGGTAGCCATGATCGTGCCGGGCGCCGCGAAGCAGGTCGTAAAGGCGCCGGTCGCGCTTGTGTTGACCGTGCCGACGGCAACGCTGTCCACCGCGATGGTTACCGACTCATGGCCCAGGAAACCGCTGCCGCGCGTGCAGAGGCGGTCGCCAATATGGGCCGACGCACGGTCGAGCGCCAGCCGTGGGCGCAAGACCGCGGCATCCTTCTTGATGAGTCGCGCGGTCTCCTTGGCGAGCGTCACGATCTCCTTGATGATCGTGACGGGGGTCGATGTCGACCCGGGCCGCCCCCGGCGCGCCACCCCGGTCGGATACGCGGTCGCGGTCGGATAGGGTGTACCGGCCACACCGGTACCGGCCGAGCCCGGGAGGGCCGGCGCGGTCGACGTGGCGGTGGCCGTGGACAGGGTCGCCGCCACGGTCGCCGGGCTCGTCCGCGATGGGATGGGGGCTGGCGCCGTCGTGGGCGCGCCTGGCGCCGTGGGGACGGGGGTCGCGGTGGCTGTCGGCGTGGGCGTCTGTGTAGGTGTGGCCGTGGCCGTCGGGGTGGGCGTGGCGGTGGCCCTGGCTGTTGCGCCGGGTGGGACCGTCCCGCTCGGCGTAGGCAGGCCCATGGGTGTGGGCGTGGCGGTGGGACGGATCGTCCCCGCCGGCGTGGCCGCTGGCGCGGTGGCGCTCCCGCTAGGGACGGGCGGCGCCGTGGCGCCGGCTACTCGTGTGCCCGTCGGGGTCGCCGTGGTGCCGGCCATCCCCGTGGGCGTCCCCGTGGGCGGCGCGGAGGCGGTGGCCGTGAACGGGGCCGAGGCGCAGACATCGCCGGTCGAATTGCAGACCTGTACGGTCTGCGGCCCCCGCAGGCCGTTCGGCACGGTCACGTAGTCCGACACCGTGCCGTTGGCGTCGACGATGACGTTGCTGTCGACCAAGATCGCGCCCATGCTGATGGCGACCGTGTCGCTCGGCGTGAACGCGGCGGTCGAGGTGACCTGCACGTACGAGCCTGCAGGGCCGCTGTCGGGGCTGAGGCTGATGGCCGGCGTCTGCCGGGCCGTGGCACCGTAGTAGATGGTGTAGGTCGCGGCGCCTGACGGCGCGTCCAGGATGTAGACGCGCTGGACGAAGGTGGGCGGCGCGGAATCGTCCAGCGCGCGGCCGTGGAGCGCCGCGACCCGCACGGCGTTGGCCGCCTGCCCGCCATCACGCGGCGGGAGCATGTCCTCCTGCTGCCAGTAAGACGCGGCCGGCAGGATGCGCGGGATGCCGAAGAAGCGGCTGGCGTCGTCATCGACGGTGATGCGCGTGATGGTACCCTGCTGCAGGCCAGCCGGCGGCAGCGTGTCGGTGACGACGGCAAGCAGGTAGCCGCCGTCGGTGATGGGGGGTGTGGTCATGATGGCCGTTTTGTTGGCCAGCGTGGCCGTCTGCACCACCGTCGGCGTGATCGCGTACAAGGCGTTCGTGGCGCCGCTCTCGAGGTCGACAATAGCGTTGGCCTCGGCCGATTCAGCGGATGGGTTGTCCTTGTTGACGCTGGAGACCTGTAGCTCGGTCCCGCCGCTGGGCACGGCGCCGCTATGCGTAACGATATAGGTGCGGATGCCCAGGATGAGCGGGCTCAACTTGAGCCCCTGGAAGGGCTGTTCCTGATAGGTGGCGTCGAAGCCGGTGAATTGCCCCGGCACGTCGGTCACCATGGTCCAGTAACCGGCTTTGGTCTGGCCGGGCCCGATCTCGCCGATGGGCAGGTTGAGGCTGCCGCGTTGCACGGGCACGCTCGAGCCGGCCAGCTTCGCGCCGAGCAGGGTGAAGTGCAGCTGGGCGCCCGAGGCATTGGCCACGATCTTGGGCTGACCGCTCTGGATCTGCATGTTGTGCGCGGGGCCGTAGCCGATGTTGCGCACGATCACGCCGAGCTTGAAGGGCTGGAATGCCTTGACGTCGCGCGGGATGGCATAGCTGATCTGCAGTTGCGGCATCGGGTAGATCGTGATCGTGACCGGCTGCGTCGTCTGCACGACAGGGTTGCCATTATACGCGTACTGGTAGCTGGCGGTGACGCTGTAGACCTGCCCGGCGGCGACCTGCCCGCCCAACCCCGGCGCCGGCACGAGCGTCCACTGGTTGTCGGACGTCGTACCCGCGGCGATGTCGCCGAGGTTGTCGCCGGGCGCGTAGCCGTTGGTCCCTGGCCTGGTGATGGCGAAGTCGCCCGCGCGTTCGGCGCCCGCGCTATCGGCCACGTGCAGGGTCACGGTCACGCCTTGCAGCGGCTGGCGCGTGACGTCGGTCAACTGCAGGTCGGCGCTGAAGGCCTGACGCTCCAGGCTGACCCGCTGCGGGATGTCGAGCTTGACCACCTCATGGGCCATCAGCATGGGCGGCGGCGGCACCTGAACGCCCGGCAGGTTGGGCGGGGCGGCCTGGGCCTGGCCGGGGCCGTCGGGGATGGAGATGTTGAAGCTGCCGTCGCCGCCGTACGTGACCACCGGCTGCAGCGGCTCGGGCGGCGCCTGCACAAAGCAGTAGACATCGCGTATCTCGGCCGGGATCGCGGTGATCGTGCCCGTCTTGGGCGCGGGCGTGCCCGCCGTGAAGTCGTAGTCGAGGCGGACACCGCCCGCGGCGTCGACCGTGGCGGTGAAGGCCAGCGACGCGTCGGGCGTGCCGGCGGCGCGCAGGGTCACGGTGGAGGTGTAGACGCCGGGCACGAGCCCCGCGGTGTGCACGGTGAAGGCGACGGGCGCGGCCGGGTCGCCGGGCGCCAGGTCGGGTATCGAGTCCGGCGCGTCGACGAGCAGGCCGCCCGCCGCGTTGTCGGTGGCGGTGATGCCGCTCATCGCGCCGTAGCCCGTGTTGGAGAGCGAGCGACCGACCACCATGTCCGCGTTGGTCGAGCCTTGCAGGCCCTGCCCGTGCGCGACGTCGAGCGAGGGCGTGGCCACGTTGGGGAAGTACTGGTAGCTTCCCTCGGCGGTGATATAGCTGCTGGCGTATTTGGGCGCGTTGTCCGCCTCGGGGTTATTGGGGTCGCTCGCCGGGCCGCCCCGCGCGCAACTCGAGGTGGCCTCGTAGTGGATGTCCGCGTGCGATTGCCCGCGGATGCCCGGCAGGGTGATCGACGACCCGCTGATCACGTTGCCCGTGGCCGTGTCGGTGTAGGTCAAGGTGAACTGCACACCGCTCGTGTTGTTGGCGTGCACCACCACGTTGTCCACCGTGACGCGGCTGGTGTTGTAGACCGTCATCGTGCCCGAGCGCGTCGGGTTGTTGTCGTCGAACTGCAGCGCCTGCGGCAGGACGAGCAGGCGGGGCACCGGCAGGTCGGTCTCGAACGTCTGATGCAGGACCACGTTGTAGCTGTCGGTGATCGTGATCGGCGTGACCGACCAGTAGGCCTTGACGGCGCCGACCTGTAGCGTCACCGGCACGCTCTTGCCGTCCTCGGAGTTGAGCGTCACGTTGTCCTGCGCCGAGGCGAAGCCGGGCGAGTCGACGGTGTAGACGTAGGGGATGCTCGTGCTCACGCCGGGGATCGTGGCCAGGCCGTGGGCGTCCGCGGTGGCATGGAGCGTAGTGTAGGGCGCAACCTGCTCCGTCGCCTGGATCGTGGCGCCCGCGATGCCCACGCCGTTGGGCGCGGTGACGATGAAGCGCAAGGGGCCGTGGTGACCGCTGTCGACGATGACGCTGACGGGGATGTACTGCGTCGTCACGCCCCCTGCGCTGACCACCAGGTAGGTCTGGTAGAGTCCGGGGGCCACGCCGGCCGGCGGGCTCGCCGTGATGGTAAAGGCGCCCGTGCCCCGCGGCCCCACGTCGGCCAGGGTGGGCGACGAGAGCGTGAGCCAGGGAATGTCCTGCGCGCCCGGCCGGCCGAGCGAGCCCAGCGACAGCGCGATGTTGCTCAGCGTGGCGATGGATGCTCCGTTGGTGACCGTGACCGGCGCCGCGGCCGTGCCCGACACGCCCACGGAGATATTGAGCGGGCTGGGCGCGACGGCGATGCCGGACCGGGCGCCGATGATCGACAGGTCGCCGGTCACCGCGATCGTGGCCGCCGGGTCCTCGCTCGACGGCAGCCCGACGAGGCTCAGGCGCAGGTGGTGCGTGCCCTCGGCGAGCGTCGTCGTGTCGAAGGAGAGGCTGGCGGCGTGGCCGGAGCGGGCGGGGATACCGCTAACCGTCTGTGTGACGAGGGTGGTCAGGACGGCGCCGGCCCCGTCGACCTCGTCGAGCCTGAGGGCGGCCCCGTCGACGTTGTAGCCCAGGTTGAGCACGGCCGCGGCGACCGTGGCCACGTCGCCCTGGTGCGTCGGACCCGGGAAGCGCGTGGTACCCAGGGCCAGCGTCGGCGTGCTGACGGTGAAGGTGTTGTAGGTCGGGTACGGCGTCGGCGCGGCGCTGGGGCGCGCGGCCGTCACGGCGAGGACGTAGACTCCGGGCACGGTCGTGACGGTCTCGGAGATCGTCCCGGTGTAGACGTCGCCGCCGTCGGCGTTGGTCAGCGGCAGCGTGGTCACGACGGGGTTGTCCGCCGAGGTCATAGTCAGCGTGGCCGTGACGGCGGCGTCGGACGCCCCTTTGTTGTCGGCGTCGAGCACGGTGGCCGAGACGACCACGCTGTCGCCGACGCGGTAGAACGAGGGCGTGGTCGCCGCGTTACGGTCGGTCGTCACGTCCTGCACGACCGTGCCGCGGCCCGAGCCGGCGACCTCGACGCTCTGCGGGCTACCCGGCGCGTTGTCCTGCACGGCCAGGGAAGTGGTGCGGCGGCCGGCCCGTTGCGGCGTGAAGGCGATGCTCAGGTCGCAGGTTGCGCCCGCGACGATCGTGCTGCCGGCGCAACTGTTGGGGTCGGAGAGGGTGAAGTCGCCCTTGGAGCCGCCGGCCAGGTAGGCGCGGTTGAGCTGCAAGTCGCTGTTGCCGTTGTTGGTCAGGGTGAGGGTGCGCGTGACCGTCGCGCCGATCTGCTGGCTGCCGAAGTCGAGTGCGCCCAGGGCCACGCGCGGCGACGCGCCCGTCCCACCCAGGGTTATGGTGTGCGAGCCGTCGCGGGAGTTGTCGGTGACCGTGAGGCGCGCCGCGCGGGCGCCGATATCGCCGGGCGTGAAGGCGACCGCGATCGTGCAGCTCGTTCCCGGCGCCAGCAAGACGCCGGCGCAGCCGCCGTCCGGCGCGAAGTCGGCGGCGTTGTCGCCGTCGACCGTGACGCCGTAGACGCGCACGCTCGCCGTGCCCGTGTCCGTCACGCTCACCGTGGCGGTCACGGCCTGCCCGAGGGGGACGCGGCCGTAGTCGATGCTCGTCGCGCTCACCGCGGCGGTGCGCGTGCCCACGGTGCTCGTGAAAGATGCCGTGTTGTTCGACGGGTCGAGGTCGACCTGGGCCGCGGTCACGCCGGCCGTGTCGACGACGGTCCCGCTCGTCGACGGGGACACGACGATCGCGACGCTGACCCCGTGGTTCGAGGCGTTGGGGTCGGCCGCCAGCCGGTCGAAGGTACAGGTCACGGTCGCGCCGGAGAGCGCGCAGTTCGACGGCGAGGCCGAGACGAACGTGGCGCCGGCGGGCAGCGTGTCGGTGAACACCACGCTCGTGGCGTCCGCCGGCCCGAGGTCGGTAACCGTGGCCGTGTAGGTAAGCTGGCCGCCGACCGGGGCCGGGTCGGGGCCGCCGACGAGGCTCAGCGCCAGGTTGGCCGCGGTGACGCCCGTGCCGATCAGTGCGACTGTCTGGGCCGACCCGTTGGCGACGTTGTCCACGATGTGGAGGGTGCTGCGATTCGCCCCGCCGCTTCTCGGCGTGAAGGTGACCGGCACGACGCAGTGCGCCCCGGGGGCAATCGTGGCCCCGGCGCAGGTGTTGCCGCTGCCCGCGTCGGCGGCGTTGTAGTCGCCGTCCGCGTAGGTCTGCGAGATTATGAGCCCCGTGGTCCCCGTGTTGACGACGGTGACGGTTAGCGGCGTACTAGTCGTGTTGATGCCCTGGCGACCGAAGGTGAGCGTGCTCGGGCCGACCCGCGCGCCGGGGTTGACGCCGGCACCGGTCAGGGCCACCGTCTGCGTTATGCCGTCGATCGAGTTGTCGGCGATCTCCAACGCGGCCGTGCGCGTCAGGATATCCGACGGCGTGAAGGTGACGCCGATGTAGCAGGCGTCTCCCGCTGCGACGGTCGCGCGGCAATTCGAGCTTGTCGAGGGCGCCGCGAAGTCCGCGCTGTTCGGTCCGTCGACCGTGATACCGCCGATGTTGAGCGGCGCGTCGCCGTTGTTATGGAGATAGACGTACTGCGCGCCGGTGGTCGTGTTGACCTGCTGGTCGGCGAAGACGAGGCTGCTCTTGTCGGGGGAGGCGACGGGGGCCGTGCCGATACCGCCGAGCGACACGATATGCGGCGTGTTGCTGGCCGAGGTGGTGATGCTAAGGCCGCCGCGATGGGCGCCGCGGCTCCCCGGGGCGAAAACCACGGCGATCGCGCAGCTGGCGCCGCTGTCGGCGAGCTGCCGGCCCGTGCAGCCGTCGTTCGTCACGGTGAAGTCGGCCGTGTCCGTGATCACGGCGACGCTGCTCACCCCGATCGGCGCGCCGGTGGTGTTGCCCACCGTGACTATCTGCGCCGTACTCGTCGCGCCGACTTGTTGCTGGCCGAAGGCCAGGGCGGCCGGGGTGATGTCGCCGGCGCCGGTCGCGCTCGGCGCGCCGCCGAGCGCAACGCTATGTACGTCGCCCGCGGCGATTGCGGCGACGTTGGACAGGCCGGTCACGGTCGTGGGCGTCGTCGTGTTGTAGGCGCCGGCCCCGTCGCCGAGCTGGCCATAATAATCGGCGCCCCACTCACGCACCGTGCCGTCCTGCAGCAGCGCCATACTGTGGTCGCCGTTGGCGGCGACCGCGGTGGCGCCACTGAGACCGCCGACCTGGTGCGCGCGGCTGCTGTTGGCGGTGTCACCGCTGCCGAGTTGGCCGTAGTTGTTGAGGCCCCAGGCGTAGACGGTGCCGTCCGACGCCAGGGCCAGGCTGAAGTTGTCGTCGCTGGCGGCGATCGCCTGCACCGTGACGCCGGCGAGGCTGGTCACCGTCACAGGCACGGTCTGCCGTGTCGTGTCTCCGGTCCCGAGCTGCCCGTTGGCGTTGTAGCCGGTACCGAACACCGTGCCGCTGTTGGACAGGAACAGGCTGAAGCTGTTGCCGCCGGCGACCGCCACGATGCCGGTCATCGGTTTTGTGGCGTCGAAGGGGCTGGCGACCGGCACAGCCGTGTAGCGCCGTGTCGTGTCGTCGACGCCAAGCTGGCCGTTGTCGTTGTCACCCCAGGCGTAGACCTGGCCGTCGCTCGTCACAGCGAGGCTATGGTAGTCTCCCGCTGCAATGGAGACGACGTTGGTGAGCGGGTCGCCGCTGGCCACCGTGACCGTCACCGGCGTGGCGTGCCCCGTCGTGTCTCCTGTGCCAAGCTCCCCCTCGTAGTTGCGGCCCCAGGCGTAGACCTGCCCGCCGGCCGTGAGAGCCAGGCTGTGGTGCGTGCCGGCGGCGACCGCCACGACGCCCGTTAAGGGCCGGCTGGCGTCGACGGGGCCGGCGACCTGCACGGCCGTCGAGCGGTCGGTCGTGTCGCCGGCGCCGAGCTGGCCGTAGCCGTTGTAGCCCCAGGCGTAGACCGTGTGGTCGGGCGCAACCGCCAGGGTATGCGCGGCGCCGGCCGCGATGGCGAGGCTGCCGCTGATGGTGTCAACCTGCACCGGCTTGAAGGTGTCGTTGCCGCAGTAGTAGGGATGCGGATAGGTGGGGCAACTCGAAGGGACGGTTGTGCCGAGCCGGCCGTTGTCGGCCAGGCCCCAGGCGTAGATCGGCCGGGCGGAGGCCGGGAAGAGGCCGCGGCCCGTGAGGGCCACCTGCCGCGGGCTGTCGTCGGCGTCGTCGGTGAGGGTGAGTGTCGCGGTGCGCGCCCCGTTCGACGACGGCCGGAAGGTGACGCTGATGGCGCAGCTCGCGCCCGCGACCACGGTGGCGCCGCAGCCGCTGCTCGCGGAGTAGTCGCCGGCGTTGGGGCCGGCGATGCTGATTGGCGCGGTGATGTGCAGCGTCGCGTTGCCGCTGTTGGTCAGCGTGAACACCCTGCTGGCCGCGAGGCCGGTCGTCGTCGCGCCGAGATCCAGGCTGGTGGCCGGCCTGCTCCCGCTCAAGGTGGGGCCGGAGAGCGCCACCACCGGGCCGACGCCGGTCCCCGTGAGCGGGACCGTCTGGGCGCTGTAGCCTTGCTGGCCGCTCTCGTTGTACAGGTTGTCGTAGATCGTGAGCGTATCGTGCCGGCCCCCCAGCGCTTGCGGCGTGAACGTGACGCTGATGGCGCAACTCGCGCCGGGCTCCAGCGGCGAGTAGTAGCCGTAATTGTCGTATTGATAGTAGTAGGAGCCGCCGCGGCACGTGTTGCTCTGGCCGAAGTCGGAGTTGTAGGAGAGCGCCACGTTGTATATCTTGAGCGTCGTCGTCCCCGTGTTGGTCAGGGTCACGGTCCGAGTCGCGCTCGTCGAATAGACGAGTTGTGACCCGAAATCGACGCCCGCCGGCGCGACGGTCGAGCTGGGGTCGATGCCCGTGCCGGTGAGGGTCACGCTGTAGGGGGTGGTAGACGGGTCGTTGCTCGTCGCCACCAGAGTGGCCTGGCGCGTGCCTGTGATCGACGGCGTGAAAGAGAGGTAGATGTCGCACGTGGCGCCGGGCGCCAGCGGAGCAGACTCGGCCGCCGTCGTGCACGCCGGGTAGCCGTTGTAGCTCGTGCCCGTGATCACGGCGAAGTCCGCCTGTGCGTTGTCGCCGGCCGTCGCTGAAACAACCGCCAACGAGGTGAACTGGAGGGCGCCCTGGCCGTTGTTCGTCACCTGGACGACATGGTAGCCGTTGTTCGGGCTGGCGCGGTTGATCTGCTGCTCGCCGAAGCCGACGCTCGCCGTGGAGAAGGCGGCTTTGGGCAGCGCGCCGACGCCGCCGAGCGAGACTTTCTGTGCGCCGTCAGCCGCGTCACTCACGGTCAGCGCGCCGGGGCGCGGACCCGCCGCCCCCGGCGTGAAGGTGACGCCGAGCGCGCAGCTGGCCCCCGCGGCGAGGGACGTCCCGCTGCAGGTATCGGAGGCGAGCGTGTAGTCGGCCCCGGCGACCGACGCCGCGACGGAGAGGGGTGAGTTTCCCATGTTGGTGATCGTAATCGCCCGCGCGGAGCTCGTCACCCCGACGGACTGGACGCCGAAAGCAAGCGCGTCGGCGCTCAGGCGCGCCGTCGCCCCGTTGGTCGTGGGCGGCGGGAGCGGTCCGCCGAGCGCGATGGCGTGATAGCTTCCCGCCGCGAGGGCCACGGCGCTGGTGAGGCCGGTGACCGCGACCGGCGTCGACGCGTCCGAGGTGGAACTGTTCCCGAGCTGGCCGTAGCCATTGTAGCCCCAGGCGCGCGCCGTGCCGTCGCGCAGCAGGGCCAGGCTGGAATAGTCGCCCGCGGCGACGGCGCGGACGCCGGTGAGGCCGGCGACTTGCAGCGCGCTCACGCTATTCTGGGTGTTGCCGCTGCCGAGCTGGCCGTTGCTGTTGTAGCCCCAGGAGTAGACCGTGCCGTCCGCGGCCACGGCCAGGCTATGATAGAGACCCGCGGCGATCGCGGTCGCCGTGACCGGAGCGAGGCTGGTCACCGTCACCGGGGCGCTGCGCCGGGTCGTGGTACCGTCGCCGAGTTGGCCGTTGTCGTTGTCGCCGGCGGCGTAGACCGTCCCGCTCGCGGTGAGGAACAGGCTGTGGTAGCCGCCCGCGGCGATCGCCGCGATGTTGGTGAGATTCCGGGTGGGGTCGGAGGGGCTGGCGACTTGCACCGGCGTCGACGAGGACGAGAAAGAGCTTTTGCCAAGCTGGCCCTCGTAGTTGCGGCCCCAGGCGTAGACACTACCGTCCTTCAGCAGGGCGAGGGCGTGGTTGTTGCCCGCGGCGATGGCCACGACGTTGTCGAGCGGGTTGCCGTTCCCTAATGTGACTTGCACCGGCGTCGCCGACTGGGCGGATGGCACGCTCGCGCCGAGCTCGCCGTAGCCGTCGTAGCCCCAGGCGTAGACCGTGCCGTCGCGCATCAAGGCCAGGCTGAAGTTGGCACCCGCGGCGACCTGCGCGGCGCCGGTCAACGGCTGTGTGGCGTCGGTCGGGCTAATTACTTGTGCGGGGAGGTTGTGCGCGTTGTAGTCGTGACCGCCGTTGCCGAGCTCGCCGTTGCTGTTGTAGCCCCAGGCGTAGACGGCGCCGTCACTGGTCACGGCAAGGCTATGGTAGCCGCCCGCGGCGATCGAGACGGCATTGCTGATGCCCTGCGTCAGCACCGGCCGTGTGTAGGAGTTGTTGGTGGACCCACTCGCGCCGAGCTGGCCGTAGCCGTCGTAGCCCCAGGCGAAGGCGAGACGGTCGGCCGGGTTGAAAGTGGCCGTCCCTGTCAGCGGGATGGAGTTTGGCCCGTGGGCGGCGTTACTGCTGTCGGCGAGCGTGGCGTAGTACGTCCCGGGCCCCTGGGGGGTGAAGGTAACGGTGATCGCGCAGGAGGCGCCGACGGCGAGGGTGTTGTTGCCAGGGCAGGAGTCGCTCTCGACGAAGTTGGTGAACGCGGCGGCGCCACCGCCACCGCTCGCGCTCGCGCTAATGGCGCGGCGAGTCGCGGGGCCACTTACCGCGGGCGCGGGGGATGTCCCCGCCGCCTTGGGGGCCGCCGGGACCCCGGGGGCCGTGGCCGTGGCCGTGCGCGCCGAGGAGGCCCCCTGTGCCTTAGACGCAGCGGCTGTCGCGCCCGCGCTGCTCACGGGCGCGTTCCGCTCCGTGATCTGGATGGGCGGATTGTAGAAGTAGATGTCCTGGGCGCCGGTGTTGGTGAGCGTGATCACGTCCGTCGCGCCCGTCGCGCCGACCCTGGCCGTGCCGAAGTCGAGGCCCGACTGCGCGCTGAACGTCTCGGACGGCGTGACGCCGTTACCGGTGAGGGTGAGATCCTGCGGCGAGCCGGCGGCGTTGTCGGCGATCCGCAGCGTGGCCTGGCGGCCTCCCAGGGCCGCGGGGCTGAAGGTGAGGTAGATGTAGCACGAGTCGTTGTGGTTCAGTTTCGTCTGCGACGCGCATGCGCTGGAGTACGGGGCGCCGTAGGCGCCGGTGATGATCGCGAAGTCGGACGGCGCGTTGTCGCCTCCCGTGGCCGCGACGATCGCGGCCGAGCCGATCGTCAAGGGTTTGAAGCCTGTGTTCTGTACATGGACGTTGTAGTAGCCCGGCGTCGTGGCGCGCCCGACTGGATAGTCCCCGAAGCCGAAGCCGTACGAGCTATTGCCGTCGGCGACGACGGCGACAGGGGCGGCGGCCGTCCCTGTCCCGGAGAGGGCAGCGGTCTGCACGGAGCCGTCGACGGCTCCGGCGTTGTCGGTGACCTGCAGGTGCGCCGTGTGTTGTCCGGTCGTCGTCGGCGCGAAATGGACGCCGATCGAGCAGGTGGCGTCTCGCGCAACCGCCTGTCCGGCGCGGCACGCCTGGTAGTACGGGTACGAGTATTTGTTCAGCGAGAAATCGCCGCCGCCCGTGTCGCCCGTTCCAGTGATGACGGCGACGTTGGTGATGGTGAGCGGCGAGGTCCCGCCGTTGTAGACGTTGACGTAACTGTCGGCGGAACTGCCCTGCGCTATCTGTAGCGCTCCGAAATCGCGTGAGTTGGGAGAGAGGGTGGCCTGGGGGATGGGCAGCGCGCCGGTACCGCTGATGGCCACGATCTGCGGCGAGTCGGGCGCGTTGTCGGTGACCTGCAGGTGGGCGGTGCGGCTGCCCAGCGCCGAGGGCGTGAAGGCGACCTTGACGTAGCACGAGTTGTTGTCTGGAGCGACGCCGGCGTCGCTCGTGCAGTCGCCGCTGTTCGTGCTCGTGATGACGCTGTAGTCGCCGGCGGCGGTGTCGCCCGGCTGGGCGACGACAGAGACATCGGTGATGGTGAGCGGCGCGCTGGCGCCAGTGGAACTGTTGGCGCTGTTGTAGATATAGAGATAGGGGTAGGTCGTCGTCCCGGTGACCTGGACACCGGCGTCGAGCGGGTTCTGGTAGGTAGAGAAAGTCGGGGAGCCCGACCCGTTCGACGGGGGAGGTGGCCCCCCGGCGCTGGCCGGGTGAATCGCGGCTCGGGGCTCTTGAGCCGTCCGCGACGCGCGTTCGGACGAGGTGGGCGCGGCGCCGGACGAGGCGGAGGCAACGGGCGTGGCAGCGGTGGCGGGTGTCGCGCCGGCGCGGCCGGCCGCGCCGGCGCGGCCGGCCGCCGGCCGCAGTACGTTGCCGGCGAGCATGGCCGCGGCGAGCAAGACGCTCAGGCGACGGTGGATGGCCTTCATCGAATCGTGTCCTTCCCCGCGGTCGCCCGCGGCGCCGTCGCCTTCTGTGTCGTCTTGTTCGCTTTGTGATGGGCCGGTTGCGTCGTCTTCTTCTGATTAGTAGGCCGGTGAGCCGGGCGCGGCACGACCATCACGGCGATGCTGCGCGTGCCACGCGCCTGCCCTGTCTGGACCGTGACCACGAGGGTGGCCCGGGTGGCCGCGCGCGGCGCGTAGCCCAGGTGTACCATGGTCTTGAGGCGACCCAGCTTGTCGGCTTGCCGGTGGACCGTCGTCTGGTACAGCACGACCGTCCGCGTGCGCACGACGGGTTTGTGTACCACGGGTTTGTGTACCACGGGCTTGTGTACCACGGGCTTGTGTACCACGGGTTTGCGCGCCACGGGTTTGCCCGGCGCCGCTCGCGCCTTTTGTGGCGTCCGCTGTGGTGGGTGTGTCCCACTCGCGGCGCGGACGCGGGGGCGCAAGCCGGTATGTACAGCCAGTAGCGGCGCTTGCGCCAGCAGGGCCACGGTGATGTCGGTGCGGGCGAGGCTGCCCAGGCCGGACTCGGAGACCGTGATGTCGGAGCCGCTCACGATGATGCCCGGACGCGCCGAGAGGGTCGGCGCCGCCAGCGCCCTCAAGGCCGGATGTGTCGCACGGCCTTTACCCGGCGTCTTTTTAGGGCTGGTATGTCCTGTTGTCCCGTGGCCTGTCGCGGGCGTGGTGGGGCGGGCGGCCACCCGCGTGACCACGATCACGATCGGCGGCGGGGCCCCACCCGGACCCGCGTCCCCCTCCCCGGGGAGGGCGGTGTAGGTCGGTTGCGGCGTATAAGTCGGCCGCGGCATGGACGACCCGGAGGCGGCCGCGGCCGTCGCGGCCGCGGCCAGGGCCAGCGTGGTGGGAGGGGTGGTCGGGGTGGGCGCGTTCGCAGCGGCGGGTCCTGCCTGGGTCGTGGCCGTGGCGATTGGCGCGGACGGGGTCGTCGCGGTGCTGGTGGGGGACGGCGTGGCCGAGGCCGCGCTCGTCGCGGTCGCGTCGCCCGGCGCAGGGGTATCGCCGGGACCTGTCGCGGTCGCGCCCGCCGCACCCGTGCTCGTAGGAGTAGGAGTTGGGCCGTCGCCCGTCGCCGTCGCGGCCGCATCGGTGGGGAGCGGGACGGCGGGGCCTGTCGCGGTCGCTGTGCCGGTCGCGTCGCCCGCGCCGCCCGCGCCGCCCGCGCCGCTCAGCACGAGATTTTGTGGCGCGCCGTCCTGGGCCGAGCCGAGGAAGACGGAGAGTTGGTAGGTGAGGTTGAGCGGGCCGTTGGCGGTGGGGTGGAAGGAAGCGTTGAGCGTGCAGCTCTGCCCGGCCGTCAGGTCGAAGGTCGTCCCTATGCCCAGTTGGTCGGGCTGCTGGCCGCAGCCGTCGAGCGAGAACGAGCGATAGGGATCGCCGTTCTTATCGGCGGTCTGGGCCGCCACGGCGAGGGTCAGGGTGCGGCTACCCGTGTTGGTCACGGTCACCTGTCGTGGCGCGCTCGTCGCGCCCGGTAGTTGCGCGCCGAAGTCGACGCTCGTCGCGCTCAGGCCGAAGGTCAACGGCGACCCGGAGACCCCCGTCGCCGACGGCGTGGCCGTGGCTGGGGTAATAGTGGCGTCCACGCTGGACACGTTGTTCGACTCGTTCGTTTCCGTCACCATGCTGCTCATGTCCATGTTGACGGCGTCGTAGAAGGTGTGCTGGCCGACCGAGGGATTGTTCCAGATCGTGGTGACCACGGCCCTGCCGCCGGGGGCCAGGGCGGGCACCGTCGTCGTGGCCACCAACGTCGTGTCGCTGAACGGCGTGTCCACGTAGAGCTGCATCAGCGTCGATCCCGCCGGGACGTTGCTATTGTTCACGACCGTCCCGACGACGGCTTCGTGGCCGTCGGCCAGCGGGCGCGCCACCAGGGAGTTCTGGACGACCGCCAGGTCGGGCGCGACGGTGAGCTTTGCCACGTCGCCGTTGTCCGAGAGGTCGGCCTCGGCGAAGTCCTGCCCACCCCTGTTGACGGTGGCGGTCACGCCGTACGTGCCGGCGGCGAGCGCGCCGTAGGTGTAGGGCGCGGTCAGCGTGATCGTCTGGCCGGGGGCGATGGGCGGGACCGTGGCGGTGTAGACGGGGCTGCCGGCCACCCCATCCTGGGCGAGGGTCAGAGTGCTCGTCGGCGACGTCGTCGTGCCGGCGTTGCCGATGAAGGTGTTGACCATGGCCGTGTTGGGGCCGGACGCGCTCGCGCCCTGCGTGGCCAGCTGCAGGTCGGGTCCGAAGGCGGCCAGCCGGGCGACGCGCCCACCGCCGTTGGCCGCGGCGGCCGGGTCGCTCGACGAGGCCACGGCATAGAGTGTGCGGGCGACGCCGGACGCGGGCACGACGTAGGGCACGGTCAGCGTGATGGCGTCGCCGGGTGTTAGTGTGTCGGGTGCTGAAGCCGAGCCGACGAAGGTGCCGCCGTTGGTCGGGTCTCCGTCGTAGACGTTGACCGCGACGCCGTCGAGCGGCAGGTCGCCGGTGTTGTGGATGGTGGCCGACACGCCCACGGTGGCGCCGGGGCCCGGGTAGGGGTTGGAGAGGGCGAGGTCGGTGTCGGTCATGGTCAGCGAGCTGGTGAAGGCGTGCGAGAGTGTGTCCAGGTCGGTCTGGCCCCCGGTCGAGAAGGTCGAGGGCGACGTGACCACCTGGCCGGAGTCCAGGGTCGTCGTGATCGGCTGTGGCAGGAGCGCGGTCGAGGCGTAGGCGGCGAGTAGTCGCCCGCTGCCGTCGATGCCGGCCGTGGGGTAGTCGATGCTGTCGCCCGTGGGCGCGGTCAGCGGCATGGGGTTGCCCCACAGCCGGTGCGCCGCGTCGAAGCGCGCCACGTACAGGGTGGTGCGGGCACCCTGCTGCCCGCTGAGCACGACGGCGACATTGCCGGCCGCGTCGCGCAGGGCCTTCACGTCGATGACGTGGCCGGCCTCGGCCGTCATGGTGCGGCTGATCACATCGCCCGTGGCCAGGTTGCGCAGGTAGAGCGCGGTCCCGTCGCCGGACAGGTAGACGGCGAGCGGCTGGTCCGCGCCGTTGTAGACGACCTGCGGATGGCTCACGCCGGCATCGTCGTCGGTCAGTTGGCGCGGTGCCGACCATGCCCCGCTCGTCGGGTCGTAGGCGCTGCTGAAGAGCTGCGACGGAGTGACCACCGCGGTCGTCGTGAACGTATCGGTCGCGGTCATGCTATCCGTCGGTGTCACGGGGTCCGCGGGCGCCAGACTATCCTTCAGGGTGACCGTGATTGGCCGAACCGGACGCGCGTAGGCGACGACGGCCGACCCGTCATCGCCGTAGCCGGCACCGAGTCCGGTCAGGGTGCTGATGGGGGTGACGGCCGTGATCGGCGTCGTCCAGGCGCCGTTGTCGTAGAAAGCCGTGGCGATCGTGTCCGGGTGGCCCGCGTCGCCCGCGACGCTCCCCGATGGGTTCTCGCGCCAGGCGGCAAGGACCTGGCCGTTGCCGTTGCGCGCGAGTTGGGGCGTCGTGTGCAACGCGGGGTTTGTGGTCAGCAGCGAAACGGGGGACCAGGCGCCCGCCCCACCGTTGGCCGTGTCGCTGTAGGACGAGGTGGCGATCTGGATGCCATTGGCCGCGGTAATATCCCACGTCGGCGTGATCGGCGGCGTTTGGGTCTCGCGCATCCAGACGCCGACGGCGCCACCGTCGTGCGTCCAGCTCACCTGAGGCGCGTCGTCGGGCAGGTTGTCATTCGTGACAGAGATGGGCGCGCCGAACGATGAGCCATCGAAGCGACTGGCGTAGATCTCGGTCGACCCGCCGGCCGGTTTGCTCGGGTCGTCGTGTACCCACAGCAGGAGTGACTTGCCGGTGGCCGGGTCGACGGCGAGGGACGGTACGGTGTACGTATAGGTGTTGCTCTCCAGCACGCTGCTGGTCGTGCTCGTCGCTGCGCGCGTGAACGGGCTGGCGCCCTGTGCGGCAGCCCGCTGGCGAGCCGGAGCGGTCGCCGCGAAGGCCCGCCGCGCGCTCGATCCAGCGTGGAAGACGGCGTAGTTAGGTCCCGCGACGTGCGGCACATAGATCATGCCCGCGTCCGCGGTCGGGTGTGCAGCGGCCAGGCGCACGCCGCCGCGCCTAGGCGTCGCGGCACCGAACAGGTTGTCTATCTGTTCGGTGGAGATGGCGGCCGGGCGCGTGCCGTTGCTCTGGGACGCCGCGAGGCTGACATGGCCGATATGACCGCCGGCCGTCGATGTCACGATTGAGGTCGGCGTGGCCGACACACAGCCGGGCGTCGCGGTTGGCGTCGCGGTCGAGGGGGGCGGTCCGCAGGTCGGGATGGCGGGGGTGGTCACGACCGCGGCGGGGGTGGTCACGACCGCCGCGGGGGTGGTCGCGACCGCGGCGGGGGTGGTCGCGACCGCGGCGGGCGTGTCGGTCGGGACGGGCGTGGGCGTGGTAGGGGTCGACGTGGGGCACGTCGGGGTCGGGGCGGGGGTGGCGCGCGGGTCCGGCCAGATATAGTTCAAGTTGTAGGTGCGCTCGAACTCGACGAGATTGGGGAGCTTGAGCAGGCCGCCGGCCTGGCCGACGAAAGTTGTTTTGTCCGGCAGCAGGCCGCGGGAGGACAATTGCTGGCATGCGGGGTCGTAGGGCGGTATCCTATTTTTCCAGTATCCGGTGAGGGTCCCTTTCAGGTACACCTTGACCCCCACGGTGCCGTTATACTCATAGCCGCCCTCCGTGAAAGGATAGAACACGAAATAAGCGGCGTCGGGGTGGATGAAGCCGAAGTAGGGGGGATTGCCGTTGTCATCGGTCGTCCCCGCGAATTGCGCGCCCATCCCGGCGCCCACCGCGACGTACACGTGCCCCAGCTGGTCGAACAGCCCGTCGTCGAGAGACTGGAAGATGGGATGCAGGAGCTCGGCGGCGCCCCCGGTCGCGGCATCGGCCGCCAACTCGGCGAAAAATAGCAGGACCGACTTCTTCCAGATCGCCTTGCCCTCGCCGCTGATGCCGATCGTGCCGTTGAGGGCGCCGAAATGGCAGTGGTTGACTGTCGCCTCCAGGCTCCCGGAGAAGATGACCTTGAACTCCGTCTCGAAGCCCAGCAGCCTGGCGGGCACGATGCCAATCTTCTTCGGTGCTACATTATTCACCAGTTTTTTCTTGGGTTTGGTGACGGCGCCGGAGAGCTCGATGGCGACCGTGAGCGAGTTCGGGTTCGCCGCATACAGATAGGTGACCGCGAACTTGAGGTTCACATCGAGGCTGCTATCCTTCAGGTGTTTCGCAAGGGCCGCGAGCCTGGGGAACTTGGCCCCTATGCCGACGAGATCCAGGTTGGCCGACCAGGTGATCGACCTGCCGTTGGACACGAAGGGGCCGATGTAGTGGTGGTTGATCATGTACGTGAGCCAGTCCGGCATCGGTGCCCCGCAGAGGGTGAACGTCTTGACGTTCGATCTCACCGGGTTGACGTCGCCGCTGCCGGCGACGACGCGCAGGATGTGGGGGCCGTCTCCTATCGTGCCCCCGTTGAAGTCGTACGTCACCGTGCTCGACAACGCGTGCTTGCCGTTGTAGACGGACACCTCGGAGACGAGCTTCCCGTCGAGGATGAAGTCGACGAAGCCGGGCAGATAGCCGTTCCACGACACCTCCGCGGTGACGGTCTCGGTGAGCGGGATGCCCTGCAGAAACGAGCCCATGAAGTCCACGGGGCTGCTCGTGACCGTCAGCACGGGCGTGCTGCTCGTGCCCGGGCCGCCGACGGGGGTCACCCGCGGGGTGACGGTCGCGGTCGCGTCGGGCGGCGGCAGGAGCGACACGCCCGGGGGCAGCAGCAGCACGGCGTGGGTGGGGCCGGTAGGGTTGCCATTGGCGTCCTGCGTCCTGGCGTCGCCCACGATCACCCCGTTGTTGTTGATGGCGTAGGCGTGCGAGAGCGTCCAGCCGGCGCCGGGGTCGATGTAGTCGTTGAGGTCGCCCAGGGTCTGCCCGACGCGCGAGATGGCGGCGTGCGGCTGGCCCGTTATGGTCGTGCCGTAGCCGACGGACACGCCGTCGTCGTTGATGCCCAGGATCGTGGCGAACGTGCCGCCGAGATTGCCGAGGTCCGTATGAGTACTATCGGAGGTGGGGTACGGGCCGCTCGTCGAGGGGTCCCACAGCACGGCGTGGACCTCGTAGTTGCCCGGTACGTACGAGTAGCCCCCCGCCTGGCCCGACTCGTTGAGGGCGTAGGCGCGGCTGGTACGGCCCCCGAGGGAGCCTATGTAGCTCATGGGCGATGATCCGTTCGAGCCGGCGGCGTATGTCCCGCATGCGCTGCCGACAATCGCGCCGGAGCTGTTGATGGCGCGGCCGTCGCTGCTGCCGCAGTTGCTAGCGCCGATAGTCACGATCGCGCCGGTCGCGGACGGATTGTGCGGGTCCGCGGTGCGAACGAACGCGCTGCCGCCACTCGTCGTGCCCACCACGGAGTCCAGATTGGTGATGCCGCGCGCGACGCCTCCTCCCATAATAGTCGTGACCGTATACAGCCCGGTGGAGGTCGACGGAGGGATGGCTATGTAGGCGCCCCCGGCGCCCTGTCCGACGATGTGGCCGCGGCCGTTGATGCCGTAGGCGTGGCTGCCGGCGCCGATCCCGAGGTCGCCCATCACGCCGCCCGAAGGGCCGGTCGGGTTCCAGATAAAGGCGTGCGGGGAGCCCCCGGCGTCGTAGTAATCGCCGACGACCTGGTTACTGTTGTTGATGGCGTAGGCGGCGCCCCCGGAAACGGTCAAGCCCGTCGCCGACGCGCCGAGGTCGACCACCGTGTAGTTGCCGTCGCTGGCGGGCCTGACGCCCGCGTTGGCCGCGATGGCCGCCGTCGCCTTGAAGGCGCCGGTCGCGGCGGGGAAGGAGGCCACGGCCAGCGTCAGCAGCAGCAGCCAGGGACCCACGCGGCGCGCGGTCCGGCCGCGCAGGAAAGAGAGGGTAGGGAGGGTAGGGAGGG
>JAABUH010001809.1_pt1 | contig 22208 bp, 32 predicted proteins | sample 5559121 | NCBI WGS metagenome assembly JAABUH01 (sample SAMN10711871, study PRJNA513364) | rock metagenome | isolation source: Antarctica rocks | place: Antarctica: Victoria Land, Battleship Promontory nord | collected 2015-12-28
GCAACACTCTGGGCCGCGCCGTCTGGCTCGCCGCCCGCTGCAGCGCCGTCGGCACGCGCGCCGCCGTCAGCAGCCTGCTCCTCGAGCTGCACGGGCGGCGCCCGCCCGCCCTTCTTCTTCTTCTTGTCCTTCTTGCCAGGCAGCAGCGCCAGCAGCACCGCATCGTCTTCCGCCGCATCTCCTCCGCCGTGCTGCGGTGCGTCCCCCGGCTCCTGTGCGCAGCGTGCGCTTGCCAGTCAGGCGAGGCGGTGCTGGCGCTCACAGCATGACTCACACACAGTGTGTCAGCGCACTGAACCCGCACAGAGACTCTCGGCCGCATGTCCCGAGCTCGAAGCACTGCCTCCGCAGCGCACCGCGGGCGGCTGTCGCGCCGGACACGCGGCGCCGACCTCGGCGCTGGCGGGCATCTCAGCGGCAACGCCGTCAGCCACACCGGTCCACCCGATGTCGAAGGCAGAGCACAGCATACCGTGGCTCGTCACTCCGCGCACGCTGGCAGTGCTGACCGCAACTCCGCTGCCGGGCGTCACGCAGCCCGCCACCTGCCTCGCGGCCTGGCCGGCTCAGCACCCAGTGGCAGAACCAGCGGCAGCACGCGGACGCAAATAGGCAGGCGTACCGCGACGATGACCTTCATCCCCTCCCGCAAGTTGGCCGCGTTGGTCACCACCTGCAGGCCAGGGCGCGCCAGGGCTCAGCGCCGCCAGGGGCTCGATGCGATCACCGTGCAGGCGGGGGACAGCGCCAAAGCTCCTCAGCCGGGATGCTCGACTGCCCACCTTGACAGTGCGGCTGCCTGTGTCGACGGTGACCACGCGCAGGCGGTCTGCGCTGGGGTGCGGCTCCACCGAGAGCACCTCCGCAACCAGCAGTTTGGCCTGCGCGCGCAGGCGGAGCACCTCCTGTGACGCTGCCCACGTGCTGTGACGCTGCCCACGTGCCGCACGGCTGGCAGACGCGGGCCCCCACAGGAAATCTCCCCTGCCCTCCCTCCTCCCTTCATTTGGGGCGTGAGGAGCGCCTCACAGCAGGGAAGCAAGCAGGGCCGCCATCGCCACCAATACACAGCACGGGCCGCATGGCCGTGCGCGGCACCTCAACAGCCAGCTTCTCAGAGTCGTCGCGGCCAGTTGTGCCCGTGTCATCTCCTCCACGAGTGGAGCTGCCGTTCAGCAGCACGCTGTCTGTTGCAGCGCCTGCCTCCGGCGCATCACCCGCCGCACCCCGGCCCGCTCCAGTGGCAAGCTCTTCAGCCGCGTCCGAGGCGCTCGGGCTGGCGGCTGGGCGGCTCTCCCCTTCGCCCGCCTCGTCCTCCTCATCCTCGGCGACCTGCGCCCACCGCCACCGCCGGACACTGCCGCAAGGCCCGCTGACTGCAAACAGCACAAGGGCCGCAAGGCAGAAACAACACGCAGCGGCCTGGCGAGCAGGCGTAGGGGCGCGCGTTCAGTGCCGCAAACGTGCTGAAGCCCGCAGATGCAACAGCAGGCTCCTCCTCTTCCTCCTCCTCCTCCGTCTCCTCGTTCTCTGCATCGTTGTCTTGCAGGGCCGCAAACGACAGCGTGCTCCGCGGAGCAGCCGGGCGCTGCGCAGCTGGGCGCACGGGCGCCGCTGCTGCTCTCGGCGGGTCACTCTCATCGCCAGAGTCCCGCTCGGCGGCCCTGCCTCGACGCGCGGCCTTCTTCTTTGCCTGTCGGGCGCTCGGAGCAGCCTTGGGCTCAGCTTCTGCGGCGGCAACCTCCGCTGCTGGCGGCTTTACCTCCTCATCATCGCTGTCGCCAGCTCTGCGGCCCTTCTTGCCCTTCCTGGGCGCCATGCCAGACCTCCGTGCTGTGTGCCTCTTCAGCCTGGTCTCAACATGGGCTCCAGACAGAGCCAGACCCTCTTAAATACTGGAATCACACTGTTATAATCACCTAATTCCGTTTTCCCAGCAGACCGATCACAATAGCGAGGTTTACAGGAGCGAGCCCACGCGTGTTCAGTGCTCTTGGCAAGCGATGGCGTACTGAGAGCAGGCGGCTACCGCTTTTAGAGACTCGCATGCATGCAAGCGTGGCAAGGTCATGAGAGGGCGGCACCGTCCTCATCATGTGGAATGCACCCTGAGTGGGTCTTTCGAGCAATTCTCTTTTGAGGTACCCATACGCTTCCCTCTCCCGGTTGCCCTAGTGCGGAGAAGATGCCACTTGGCATACAGCCTACCTCGAGCGCGAGGCCAGCACCCAGGTGCTTGCGGTCTGCGGCCTTCTCCTGCGGTGCCCTGCAAACGTGGGTGAGTGGGCGAGTGACGGTGCAGGGCATTACATGGCTTGAGAAGACGCATACTCGCAGACTGCAGCGAATGCTATGCAGTGCTGTTGGGCGGCAATGCGCACGAGCTTTGCCATGACTTGTGCGGCGCCCTGGCTCGCGACTCACGAAGCGCACTGGGCATGCTGCCGGCGGGCATCCCGCCGGCAAGCTGCAGAACCTGCTGCGCAGCCGGAAAGGACGGCGATGCGTGCTGGCGCGCTCACAGCCCAGACTTGCTTCCTAACCCGGCCCTACCCTCAGGGTCACACTCACTCACTGACTTCCATCCAGGAGCGATGCGTGTGTATCCCCGCTAGCGTTGGTTTCCACCCACAATTGGCAGCGTGGAAGTCTGAACCCCCTTGCGTCCATCAGTCCCGCGACTCCCATGACCTCTTGGGAGAAACGATGTATATCAACAGAGGGTAGCACTCAGTAGCACGACACGAATAATCAGGGTGTACCCCAGTATAGGGGCAAGAAAGGGGCGCACAGCCACAGCCAGAACAATGAGCCACGGAGCGTATATATATGGCTTGGTATTGTTTGCGTCGCACCAAGCAGGGCCGCACTCTGGGACGCAGGGCCTGGGCGGCAAGCCCAGGCTCTGCGGCCCTTAGCGAGTCAATCTCACCACTCACCCACTTTTCAGTGTCCGCCTATTCCCACACTCCTCAGCGCAGGGACAGCCCCACCACCACCTAGCCTGTCCCCATCATCAGCAGCACATCCACCAGCTCGTTTGCCCAGTCTAGCAATGCGCTTCCCATTTTATGCTCCCTACCAGTGCGATTGACTGGTTTTGCCTGTTGGGACTCTAGAGCTCTCACCAACCTGACACTCACTTGCTATTGCTCTGTGCAGGGCGCATGGTGCGTGATGCATTGGAAAGGGTTGAAGGGCCTGCGCTTCAAAGGGCCACTGAGGATCACATGAAGTGATCGCAGGGTGGGTGGGTGCGCAAACATGGGCTGGTCAGGTGGGAAACCACCGCAAAGTGTGCGAAACCCTTGACAGGACAGACTTGCAGTGTCTGTCAAGGCGTCTTATATGTTTTGGAGCTGTTTGCACTGTACCAAAGTGGGCGGTCAGGTCAGGCCTCACTAGCATGGCTGTCTGAATGCTCACGCTCACAGGTCGGTTGCAAGGCCTGGGCGGCCATCCTGCCCAGCGTACATACGCATACAGCGTACAAAGGCATACAAACTGCGCACGTGCTGAGAAAGGCGCTGCCAGCAGTGAAGTCTGCACATTGCCGTGCAGCCATGGGTGTCGGCCATGCTGCTGTGGAAGTCAAGGAGGAAGTAAGCAGGCAAATCTATGGTACAACTTGTGTACAGTGCTACACAGGTGAGGAGAGCCTTAGACTGATGAGTGCGAGAGCCAGATTGCGTGCTGGAGCCGCACGCTGGTGGGTGGCATGGGAGCGCCCATGGGAGCGCAAAGCCGCTGCGTGCTGGCAGAAGTACCTACCGTACGAAGACAACGTGCTTGAACCTGTCGGAGGCATGTGGGAGACGGCTCTGGAGTAATTTATGTCTCGCGTACGAAGCGCATCACCTACAAACCTTGGCTTAGAAACACTGACGGGGCAAGGCCGTCGTTACCTGTTGCTTGCACTGTGCGGGGCACTGCAGTACAACGTGGGCCCGCAGTACTGCATAGGTCAGCATGATGAGGTCTCTGATGGTGGCCCACGTGCGACCAAGTTGCTGCTGGCTGCTCCTGGGTTGCCGACCAACGGCTGACGAGCTACAAGCTTTTCTGTTTGGAGGGCAACATGTGCATATTTGTGGATGGAAGTGGCACGGTGCAGCCACCCATCAGTGCTTGCTAGCTGCACTCCCACCACACATCGTAGGTGCCTGTGCCATGCAGCGCATGCGGCGGCGGCCAGGTGCGACCAAAGTCTGCTTTCAGCAGGGCGGTATGCGCGCATGGTTGCCCACACATACGCAAGCCTCATGACCTAAGGCGCACGCGTGGGTCCCACCAAGGCTGTGTGTGGGTGGAAACCCGTGCTAGTAGAAACAGAGGCTGGGCAGTGGTGGTCGGGCGGCTATTGTGCAACCAGACACGGACTTCATTAGGTGGGTGAGTGAGTGAGCTGTCACTCGCAGCGTGCCGTGCAGCGCCTTCTATGGCCTTAGCGCGATGGCGGCGGTCTAGCTCTGCAATGCGTAGCCCCGCAGCAATGCGTAGCCCGAACCGAAGCTGTGGGTGCTGCTACTGGCCCCCACATCCCTGCAAAACCTGACCAAAACCTGACGGTTGCATGAGCCCGCGTTGGCGTGAGCAGGCACAGCGTACACATACGGATGTCACTCATGCGAACATACGGATGTCACTCATGCGTACACTGACAGCATCTAAGAGCCTGTCTTTTGCGGGCTTCCTGCAGCAGGCAAAGGGATCGTACCTGACAATTCGTCAGGTGTGACGAAGCCCACCACACCACTACGCTCACTGTTTCCACCCACTTACGATTATCCCACTAGCACGGGTTTCCCTTACCACGAACGCCGTTTCTCCACTCTCCACCCGCGTTACCACCCACGTTTGCGGGCGTTTGGCCACCAGCGCCAGTGGGTAATGGCCTAAAAAAAGGGCAGTAGGCAAAAAATCGTGTGTCTAGTGCGCTAGCGTTGGTTTCCACCCACCAGCAGCCCAAGCGGGACGAGGCCCACGGGCCAGTAGGTCAATGGTGTCGCGTGTGTAGCGTCGCGGACGTCGCGGGCGTCCGCCATCACCCCAGTACGTCTGGAAAGGGGTTCTTGCGCCGTGTACCTGCTGCTTCCACCCTCGCGCAGTGGCACAGCCAAGGCATGAAAGTGGCATGTCTGCCAAAGCCTCATGCGCAGCAAACGAAAGCAAGGCATGATGTAATTGCGGCAGACACGCTGACGATTCGAGGCAGAGTGGCGGGCCCGGCGCTTGCACTATGAGGTGGTTCCTCCTCTCCTTCCATCTGATAACCTGGTGTAGTACATATGGGCCTGCAAGCGCACAACATGACGCAAGGGGGTGGAAACCAACCCGAGTGGGGAGTTAGGCCAAAAATTATTAGACCACCTGTTTTTTGGTATGATACGAGCTGTTCAGTGAGAGGTGGGTGGGAACCAACGCTAGCGGGGATGCTCACGCATGCTCAGATAACGCCTCCTGGGCTTCAATGTCCCATTAGCGACGGGCTTACCCACCTGGTTTCCACCCACCCACCGCTTGCCAGCGAGGGCGACTGGCTGCGCCCTCTGGACGCATGGGGCTAGAGTACTGCAGCCCTGTCCTCAACCGTCCATGTTTGCGGGGTACCACAATGGCCCAAGCAGCTGATTATGTTCGACCCAGTGAGGGTTGCCCTAAAATCACACCCTCGCCTCCCTGCGCCGCATGCGATACCGGACGCCGCCCGCGCTGGTGCTTCCCTGGGATCCAGCGCAACCATCGAAGTTGCGGAGCACCACTGGCCCTTGCAGACGTGCTGGCCCGGCTGGCGCACAGAAGCAAACCCTTTTGGCGCATGGGCCGGCGTACAAGCATTGCCCTCCGGCTGGGTCATCACTCGTTGGCCTCATTCCCCACTAGAGTCGTTCCCCACCCACGAGCTGCCAGCGCAAGCCGGTTGGCCGGGGACCATGCGCAGCTGCTGACACTCTTCTGACCCGGCCCAGCCAGTGCATGGGCATGGACTGGCCGCCTTAGAACGGAACTGAGAGGGGCCTGTGGCCGCGCGGGAGTCGCGCGGGCCCCTATATGGGATGGCACCATGCATGCAACCGGCCCCTTGCCCCGCGCGGCGTCGAGCGCCGCATCATTATTGTTACGGCGCCCCCTGCAACGCTCCACACATCATTGACACCAAGACGCGATCGCCTTGCGTGGGCTGCCTCTTGGGGCGACCTGCGCGACTGTGACCTGGACCGGCGCCACCGCACCGTGGCCTAGCAGGTGCTGCACGGCACGCTGCAGATGGGCATGTCCACTGTCTACGTTTGCCACAGCAGTGCAAAGGAGCGCCTATATCTGCATTTGGCTTGCCGTGGGGCTCAGCGATCTCCCACCCACGTTGAGACAGTGTCATGAAATGCGCGCGCGCCCCCCGTTCTGTGCTGCCTTGCGCAGGTCTGGACGGTCGTAACTGGTGAGACGCTGCACGCGCTCACGGCCGGCCCCGACTGGCGGCAGGCTATGACTCTACCTGTGCCGCTGGAGGACCAGTTGCGGACGTTATGGTTGCGCCTGCGCCATGCTGCCCTCTGGCACCTGTTGAAGGCAAATATTGGAGGTCAACCTGCCTGGTGGGTGGAAACCGAGGCGACTCGCATTTTATAATCGTATTCATGGTTTGACAACATTTATATGCGATTGTACCGTTTTGGGTGGGGAAAAAGCGTACTAAGTGTCCCATGGCTATAGCAGTGGGAGCATTGTTTATGTACGTTTACTATCCCACCACCCCGCACTGGAGTGCAGCGCTCAATGTCTTCAGATGCCTGTCTGGCACCGGTGTGGTGTGTTTTGAAGGTTTGGTGCAAGCACTGGCCCTGTTATTGTAGGGGTAAATGTGATGCAGACCGTCTGCATCACATCAATGCAGACCGTCTGCATCATCCTGCATAGTCGGGCCGGGCTAGCTGACCGGCTTGGTCTCCATGACACGTCCTGCTTGACTGTCACAGTGCTGAAGGATCTGCTGCTGAAAGACTGCTGCCCATGTTGCCCTTCCTGCGTCTTCACTGTGTCGTTGTCACGCGTGCCTCCATAAGCGGGTGGGTGGAAGCGAGCAGGTCATGCAGCCAACAGCAGGTCATATAGCCGCAGAACTGGCTTGCTCCAGCATTGTGACGACTATGGGATGCCTGTTAGGTGGGTGGAAACCAACGCTAGCGCTCAGCACATGACAGCACAACGTCCACATTGTGTCAGCCAAGTAGCAAGTATGGTCGCAAGTCTATCATCCGGCCACCCTGCTCTGCCGCTCTGGGGCGCACTCCTACCTCATGCACGCTGCCATTGTCGATACGGACGCCCTGACGGTGCCTGCCACGCGGCGCAACTGGGCCGGCGTGCAGACATACGCTTGCGTCACAGGCGTTCCTGCCGTCTTCCTGTGCGGTGTTATCACTGAGCTGAAGCAATGGGCCATCTAGGCCCACCACGTGGGTGGAAACCAACGCTAGCGTGGATATTCACGCATGCTCAGAAAATCCGCATGTTTTCTGCCGCGTGCGGGTACCCGCCTGAGTAAGTGTTGGGTTTTTTTCGCAAAGAGAAACCGCTGCACGCGGGGAAAAGTGTGGATTTTGCACGCAAAGAAAAGACGCGGCGCGCGGGAGACATCTTGACGGTGTAAGAAAAGGTGGAGGCGTGAACCAGAGTGGGGGAAATGGTGTGGTGGTGGTGGTGAGTGGTTGACACCCGTCTGCGGAGGCGTTGGCTGATGCAGAGCAAGCCGCCGCAGGGCGAGGCAGCTACATGGCGGGCGCATTGCTGCGTCTCCTCATTACATGGCTGAGCGACTGCCGGAGTGCCGTACGGGCGTACCTCACTGTCGACACTTCCCTCAGGCTGGTGCATGACATCCTCACTGGCAGGCACGCGATGTGGGACAGCCCTCGCCGCACCCGTCCTCGATGAGTACAATCTGCAGCTGCATTGTGACAGGGTACCGTGCAATACCGTGCAAGGTGGGCAATGCGGATCCAGTCATTCAGGGCTTGGCCGCAGTGCTGGTGGGGACATGCGCCTTGGCCCCAAGTGGACCGGACATGCCAGCAGCAGGCACTGCGGGAGGGGCCGCAGTACTGGAGGCCGTGGCTGGCCAAGTGGGCCTGGGGCCACTGTTCAGCTGCATTGCTGGCCTGCGGGATACGCCAGCGTATGCCGCCGCAGCTGTGGCGCAAGCTCTGCCGCAGCCACTGACCAGGGCAAGTGCTGCAGCCGCAGCTGCAGATGCTGGCTCGAGCAGCGACGATGACGGCACAGGTGCGGCTGTATTGCACTTTGCATGCGTAAACATGCCATAGCAAGCAAACAGCAGCTCCGCGACTCCAGCTTGGTCCGCTTGCGGCCAAGCCCACGCGCTGCGGTGGCATCACTGTGGGGTCCTGTTATCTCCTGTGCCGCGCTGCGGGATCATCCACATTCAACCGCACATGCTGCTGCTATTTATGTATGGCCTATTTCGGCCCTCTCAGTCCGGCTGCTCCACTCTCCCTTTGCGCGCCTGAAGCTCTTCCCGCCATGTTCCCGCCATCGTGTTTCCCCCTAGTCGGGAATGCGTTCGGGGCTACGTTCTATGTGCGCTGCCTGCACGGCCTCCGAACCAGCCTTCTGTCATGGTCAAGACAAAGATCCTTTGCTAGGGAGCCGGGTGCATCGTTTGCAAGGTTGGTGAGTTGGGGAGGCCGAAGCAGCCCCTCTGGCCGGCGCGACAGCAGGGCCTCCCGTGTTAAGGGGGCCTGCGGGCTCGCCGCATGCGGAGTGCCTGCCATGTACATAAATTTTCGCCCTGTGCTTACGGGAGCCCTGGCTCATCACTATTCCAGGCGTGAGGATGAGGCCTGCTGAATAGCGCGGGCAGACTCGGCTCGTAGGTGGGGTGGCCCTGGGCCACTAGAGGCCCTGCGTGGGTGGAAGCTCGTGTGGTGGGGCAGAATCAGCATGGGTCAGAAGTCTGCACGAGTACTGTCCGTGCTTCTCTGTAGTTCTCGTGGGTGGGCGCTAGTTGTCTTCGGATCGTGGTCTGCAAAGCGTTGGCGGCTTGGTGCTGTTTGCACCACGCAGTCATTGAAGGGCCTGCTAGCAGCTATGGCTGTGTGCTCATGCGCACACTGAATTGCAGTACCTGGACCAGTGCTGTCTAATATTCCCACCCACAAGGGGCGCAGAATTGCCGGTTGGCGCACACACCGCATGGCGCAGACACTGGTTGGCGTGGGCGCTGATTGGCGCGGGCGCCGGTTGGCGTGGCAATAGGACGCTGGTTGGCGTGGGCGCCAGCTGGCGCAGACGCCGGTTGGCGCAGACGCCGGCTGGCATGAAAGCAAGTGCTGTGAAATTGCGTGGGAGCTAGTGCGCTGTAGCACATGGGCGCCAGTACGCTGAGGGCTTGTGGGAGCCGTGTGTGACATTGATGCTGGTAGTGGTGACGTACCATGCGCGCAGCCTGCGTGGGAGTGTTGAACATACAGGTCCTGCCTGTATGGCAGGCCGTTGACTAGCACAAAGAGAGTATTGAGAGCCGGCCCGTGCCAAATGCTAGGTTGGTTCACTAGCGTTGGTTTCCACCCACGTGGTCCCAAGGGCTTCTGTGGTACGCATAGGCAAAGGACCAAAACAGCCACCCATTTGTCTGTCTCATTCTGCTGCGCCAAGTCCAAAACTTCCACCCACATACCAGAGGCCCCGCACATGTGGGCATGCGCAACACGGCAAAGACCGACCTCCCGACGGGCACCGTCAGGGCGTCCGTGTCGACAATGGCAGCGTGCATGAGGTAGGAGCGCGCCCCAGAGCGGCAGAGCAGGGTGGGCGGATGAGAGATTTGCGACCAGCCACTGGCCGCTTGGCTCCACAATGTGGACGTTGTGCTGAGCGCTAGCATTGGTGTCCACCCACCTAACAGGCATCCCAGAGTCGCCACAGTGCTGGAGCAAAGCCAGTTCTGCGGCTGTATGACCTGCTGTTGGCTGTATGACCTGCTGACTTCCACCCACCCGCTCCTTATGAGGCACGTGTGACAACGACACAGTGAAGACGCAGGGAGGGCAACATGGGCAGCAGTTTTTCAGCAGCAGATCCTTCAGCACTGTAACACTCAAGAAAGACGTGTCATGGAGACCATGTCGGTCAGCTAGCATGACTTTCGGAGCCTAGAGTGGTGCCTTGCGCGCGGAGGTCAACTCCTTTGCGGGCACAGCGTTTGGCCACCAACACCAGTGGGCAATGGGCAAAGTATGTATGCAACGGGCAAAAAGTCGTGCGGCATGGGCCTACCCTACCCTTGCATTGGTTTCCGCCCACGGGTGCGGCTGACAAAGAAACCAGGCCTACTCACAAGACCTGGAGTGAGTGAGAAGCACGCGAGAGTGGGTAGCCCAGTGCAGCCCAGTGCAGCGGCCAGGGCGCCTCAGGCAGGCCGTCGAACTTCTACAGGCATTCGGTGTCCTATACTTATACATTCATCTAGCACCGCTCCAGGAAGTGCGACACACTGAATGCATTTGCACACAGCCATGCCAGCGAGCGCATGGAGCCAAGGTGTGCCCGCGGCAAACCTCACCCCCTACGACCGTGACAGCCAGGACCCGACACCCACAAGCACTCCGTGCGCAGCGCGCGCGCAGAGCTCCTCCCAGCCCTTGTTCCCGGGAGGCCCTGCACCCAAGTGCGATGGGCAAAAAGAGCCCCAACCGCTCTGCGCGGCCGCTCCACTCTATGTACACCATTGCAGGGCTGTCTCGGCCCACCACGCTCACTGCAGAGGAGGCCATGGGAGCGGGTTGGTCGGTCACATCCACTCACGTGTAGGGCCTGATGGCGCTGCTCCGCGGCGCAGAGCACACCACGGGGGGACCAGGAGGTCTGCGAGACCGCCAGATTTGATAACCGGTTGTGCAGCCAGTTGGCGGGGCTGTTCGCGCCGCAAGCCGTCTCGGCCAGCTTGCGGACCCAGATACGCCGCATGGTGGGGCGGCACTCGTCAAGTATGCGGCCAGTCTTCGCGCAAGCGCTCGTGCAGACCCGCCTGGTTGAATTCTAGATGCAGTCACTTGTCTCCAGTAGTAGCTTGCGGCGCCCATGCCGCACATCATAGGTGCCAGGCAAGGCGCAGGCGTGTCCACAGTGGCCGCAGCGCGTGCGGCAGGCAGCGGCCATTATCAGCCAAAGTCTGCTCCCGGCAGGTGAGCGCTCGCGACGCCGTCGTCCACACCTGCGCAAGCCTTGACAGTACGGCGCGTTGGGGCCACCAGACTTGCACGCGCAAGCCGCACCGCCACCACAACGCGGCCCGCCGCAGGGGACGCGTCATGCAGACAGCGCCACCACCCAAAGATGGCTCTGGGACTTGGCCGGCCGGACGAGCTGCAGAGCACGGCGGCCGGCCCCGGATTGAAGGACGCGCATCCTGCTGTGCACGCGCGCGCACCGATACGGTTGCGTCGTCTGCGTGCTTCTGGAGGACGCGCACAGGCCTGCCCACTGGCAGGCTCGGGAGGGTGGTCGTACACCTAAAGGGAATCTGCTTGCGGCTGGCAAGGATGCCGCGGTCCAGGCGCGGCGCGGGCGCGACCTCCAAGGAGAGCCTCGGTACTGCCTTGCGGCCTTCAAGTTGCACCGAAGTCAGGTCGGCACTTCCTTTGCCAGGCAGCGTTCCACTATAACTGTTGACACTGGCAGTGAGCCTTTGAATGTGGGCTTGTAAGGGCTTGTAACTGCGCGGCTGGATGGCCGCATGAGGGCAGGCGGCCTACCTGGAGCCCCTGATGGCTGTCTCAAATACTGCACTTTTAGACGTCATCCAAATCAAGTCCGAATCACATTGTTTGAAAACGTTAGGGTACCAGCTGATTTGCTCGTTCACGGTCGTTTGCAGGTAGCCCAGGTTCGCCCGGGAAGCACCCGGGAAGAATTGCCCTTCATAACAGACACAGCTGAAGAACACGCTCAGTGACCACGGCGCCTGCAAGACCCGCAGTGACTGCACCTCCAACGAGACGCCCACTTCGAGCAGCAGGGACGCGGTGAGCGCGTCGGTGGTGTGAAAACGGTGTGCCCCTCTTTCTTCGCCCAAGACGCACTGTGCCTTCTGGCCTGCTGACAGCTGCTGCCACTCGCACTGGCAAGCGGACCGCGTACTGTGGAATATCACAACATCGTAGCTGATTCTCCATCCCGGTTACACACTGGTGCTCCGCGTACCAGACGTGCAACAGGCCGGGGGTAATAGCGGGGTGCTGCTGCCGCGTCTGCAGGTCGCCCGATGGACGCCCCAGTGAGCTGCTTCGCACGGACGCCCTTTGCCGGTCGCGCATTCCAGACACCCGCAGCAGACCTGTGGGCCAGCTGTGGGCGCGCTGCGTCTGTCACCCTCGCGGCGCTGCCTGCTCTGGGCTGCCTGCCCGGGCGCTCTGGCTCGCTGGTGGGCCAGGCCAGCACCGCATCGGGCCTGGCTGCGGTGCTGCTTGGCGCAGAGGATCAGCTCATCTCAAGGCGTGCTTCGCAGGAGTCCGCCACGGTGCGTCCAGCCTCCTACATGGCGTGCTGCATGCCTGCCCCTCGTGGCCGGCAGGCACTTGGCTGGCTTGGGTCGCACACAGCCCTGGACACACTGGTGACACCTGCTGTGCACGCGCAGCTCGGCGCGCCTAGCTTGTGCAGCTCCGGCTCTGGCCAGCCCAGCGAGGCAAGCCTGGCGAGCGCGAGTCCGCGCACCCCGCGCTGGTCGCTCTCGGCCGGGGCCGACTCGTGCGACAGGCCGCACCACCGTGCGCGCGAGATGACGCGCGGCGGCTCGATGCGCGGCGGGTGCGCGGCACGGCAGCACGACCTGAGCTTCTACGCATCCATGGGCGACGCGCCCGTGGCCAGCAGCTTCCACGCGAGCGCGCGCGACCGTGCGCGCGTTCTCCGCACGCGCAGCAGCCAGGACGCGCGCCACGCCGGGCTAAACTGGCGGCGCTCGTCAAGCTTGGAAGCGCCATCGCCGAGGGAGGAGTTCTGCAACACAGAGCTAGAGCGGCGGGTGAGCGTATTTTGGGGCACAGAGCCAGCCGGGCAGGCGCTCTGAGCACGCTGTGCGCTTCCCAGTTGCCCGGTGGCGACCACGCATTGGCCTGCCGGCCTGTGCAGTCGACTTGGCTTCAACCAGCTGCAGGTTGCAAGCCACACTGGCAGCTTATAGAGGAGCGCCGAGAGGCGGGCAGCCACGTGCTGTGCCGACCTGGGCCTGTCAAGGTGTGGGGCGGCCGCTTCTCCGTTCGTGGGCCGCGTGTACATGTCAGGTGGGCTGAGTTCAGTCATAGGCTTGTAAACCTGATGCACTTCAGCTGGCAGCGCCATCAGCGATGGCTCGTCCAGACGCCTCTGCGCTTCTGTAAGCAGCCACAGTTGGCTGATACCCCGTTGTAACTCATTCATTCTCTCTCAAGTTGCATCTCTAGGTCACAGAACAGCTTCCTGGGACTTGGATCTAGTGGTCTTCTGAACAGACCAAACAGCCTCAGAGCACATGCTTGTGCTGGTCAGGCTTGGCAGCGCCCCGGCAGGGCGCCCAGGTGTGTGCTCAGGCAGGCCACAACACAGCGCCCGCGCCGCATGACCTGCCGCATAGAGAAAACATGCCACCAGGTGGTTTCGTTGTGTCATCCAAATGCTAGCATTTGCAAGACACACATGCATCCAAGGTGCCCGCCGACACGCAGGGGCACCTCCAGCCTTCACAGGTTTTCGGGAAGCCTTTCTCCGTCTGAAACCGAGCTACTAGAAAAAGCCCCTAAACGGAGCGGACCGCTTCCTTCAAGCACACCTGCAATGCCAACGGAAGTGCAGCAAGGCCGCAGCTGAAGGGAGAGTGGGCCTGGCTGGGTGCAGCAGGCGTGCACCGTCGGCACGACCTGGCGGGCGCTGCGCATGGCAGTGGCAAACCACCACGAGGTGACCACGCGTGGAGTGTTTGTTGGCAGGCTCTCAGGCAGCTGCAACCGTTGCTCCTGACCCGCAACCCAGCGCACCGAGTGCCCCTGTCTGCCTGCCTCGCAGGCGCAGGCCAGCCAGGAGTCCAGCTGGTTTGCCGCGGCAGTGCCAAAGCCGCACGACGCCCAGCGTGTGCACAGCCGGCCAGACCCGCCGGTGGATCCGGCGCCAGCGCACACACGCTGGGGGGCCTGGTACACTTTCTTGCGCGGCCTTCGCCTGTGCGGCGGCCCACCTGCCGCACAACCAGGGCCAGCCGGCGAGCATGGACAGCCTGAGGGCGGCGCGGCAGACAGTGCTGAGGTGCCTCCGGCCACCGCGCGACCGGCTTGCTCGCCGCAGGGGCAGCAGGGGGCGCGGTGCTCAGCTGGCGCGTGCACGGCTGGGCGGCAGGCGGCTGCACCCGACGCCGCACAGTTGAGAGCGGGTCATGCAGGGGCCCCCCAGGTTGCTTTTGGTGGCAGCGTCGCGCCCGCAGCCGACGCCCTGGCAGCGTCCACGGCCGCGGCCGCCGCAGTGGTGGGGCAGACGTCAGAGTGGGAGGCCTTCCTGGCCCAGCAGACGCACGAGTGGGAGTTCAACGCAAAGCCGCCCGAGGACGAGGCCGAGCGGCGGGCGGCGCCGCGGCGGCGTCGGCACGGCGGCGAGCACGGGCGCCCGGGCGCTCGCCAGCGCGACACCAGCTTCTATGCGTCGATGGTGCACACCTGCTCTGCGCTCCCGCATGCTTACCATGTTCACCCACAGCCCCAAGTGTCTCTGCCCCTGCCTGCCTCCCGCCAGCTGCCAGCGTCCGCCATGCACACTGTCGTTGGCCTTGCATACGCCAGCACACGCATTGGCCTTGCTCACGCCAGCACACGCACTTGATTGCAGCAGCGCACTGACCGCGCTTGCATGTAGGGCCAGTCTCTGTTGGACGAGGAGGCGTGCGGAGGCACGAGCAGCCGCCAGCGCAGCTCCGAGCGTCGCAGCATGGGCGGGACGACAGTGCTGCGCCACAGCGGCTCCAAGGGGAGCCTGACGGGGCGTCGGCTGTCTAGCGCGCGCACGTCTGCGGACTGCCGAGACGCTTTCCTGCGCCGCCGACGCGCCCTGGCCGCTGCGGAGGCAACCGTCGAGGCCGCTGCGGGCGCGCTGGAGGCCCAGGCAGCGCATGCTGCTGCTGAGCGCGGGCCCGACGACGACTTTGGCAACGAGGAGCTGTTCCAGCGCGCGCGGCTCTTCCGCAGCGAGGGCGCCGGGGATGCATGAAGCTGAGCTCTGCTGCCTTTCAGCCTGCGGTCAGTCTGCCTTCCGTTGATTTCGTAACGTCCCAGTGTGCTTTGCGTAGCCGCGCCCGCCTGAAAACCGCCACTCAGAGTGCTGCGCCATTTTGAAACGCATGTATCGCAGGCCCTGCGGCACAGCGGCGTAGCTCTGGCTTCTTTTCATCCCTAGCATACTGTAGTGCCCCGCTCGTCAATGTATCACCAGGGGTGACCCTTGGTGCTGACGTCATGCAAACGAGCGCAGAAGCCCTTGCTCAGCTGAGCGGATGGCGAGTGCATGCGGTTAGCACCAAGCGTGTGTAGGGGGCCCGCTGTGTTGCGAGTGATGGCGGTCTTTTTCTAACTCACACAGAAGTGCATTTGTCAGCAGCGGCTTGCGCATTGCAGCACGGCTGAGCAACGCATGGCCTGCGCGCTTGTGTCGTTCAGCGGTGAGCGTCTTGCAGGCGCATGTAACCAAACACCCACTGCGCTGTTCCGCCATGCGAGCAGCCTGGCTCAAGCTCCCGCGTCTGCTCCGCCTCCTCTCCTTGCAAGCCATTCCTGCCGTGCCGCCTCCGTGCGCCGCTGTGCCTCCATGGCGTGCCGTTCGGTCATGCGGGGCGCCTGCCGCTGGCTGCGCTCGCATGTCGTGCTCTCCCGACTGGGAGCTCTGCCCGTCGCCGAGCTCTCCGGGGCGCTCAAGTCGTGACGCACCTGCCGCCGCAGCCCAAGCATGGCGGCCACAGCCTGGACACCATCCCGGGCCCCTGCATCAACTTCGCGCTCACAGCTACAGCATGCCGGGGAGTCGCTATCTGAGGCGGCCCGCACCGAGACACCGGGCACGCCATTGCGGCCCGCGAGCACGCCGGCATCGTCTCGCCCGACAGGCGCACAGGCGGGCGGCGCCACAACAGCACGAGCGGGCCGCTGCCCGGCCGCGCTTGCTGGACCAGCATCCTGCGCCGCCTGTGCGCCTGCGAGACTACCAGGAGTCACACGTGCGCGTGTGCGCATGGGGCATGCGTTCCAAGGACTGGCTGGCCGCAGCATATCACGGGCGCACTCCTACCTGGCGCCGGCGCGCTGCGCTGCTCGAGCGCAGCAAGCGCTGCTTCCAGCGCCTCCAGCCTGACGATGACCTGCATGCGGGCACCGGGCCCCCCTCATGCTGCCGTCTGGGAGTGGCAGCGCACGCCAAGCCGATGGACACGCACCTGGTCACGCTCGGCCCGGCTGCCACCCGCCTGTTGCGCAGCTCCCTGCTCGGCGGTCGCCTGGTTCCCTTCCTGCGCCTGTGCGCCGTACTCGGCAGCCCAAGCGCGCTCCCTCTGCGGGCCCCACGCGCGCAGTGTGGGTTAGTCAGAGGGCTGGTGCGCAGCAGGGCCCTGGAGGGGGCCCGCTGCGAGCAGCGCAGGCCCGCGCCTCGGCCTGTTCCTGCGCCTGTACTGCAGCCATCTGCTTCCTCCCGTACGACGCCAGCGCTACGACCGCTGCAAGCGCGAGCCGGCTTTGAAAGCCCCCGCAGGGCGCCCTGGGCTGCCCCGCCCTCCAACCGAGGCGGGTGCGTACCCAGCGGAGGCAAGCACGCCACGAACAACTGCCAGGCGTGCCAGTCCCACCTGGAAGAGCACGGCCGCCTGAGCATGCGCAGCGCTGAGGCCTGCCCCGGCAATGGCAGCAGGCACGCGCCTGTAGATGAGCGCCGGCGCGCGTCGTTCCTGCATCAAGACTTCGGCGCTCTCCAAAAGTGTGTACTCCCCCTGAGCTGTGCCGTGCACACACAGGTTGAGCAGCACTGCCCTCTTGGACTGCGAAGCGAACACACCAGAAACCAGGCATGCCCGAGTCGGTTCCTCGCTTGTCAGTATGCGCCTCGCGGCAGCCGGGCAGGCGGGCGCTGCTGCAAGCGTGCTCAGGTTGCCTCAGCGCAGCGTGGCCGGCGAGGGCGCGCAGATGCTTCCGGCCCAGGAGTCCCAGGCGTGTGCACGCCATTCTGACGCGGGGCCTGTAACAGCAGACGTATGCGTAGCTTGCCTCAGTGAGTAAATTTCGTGCCCTCCTCTTCTTCTGTTCTCTTGTTTGGAGGAGAGGGGTGCTTGACAAGCACTTTGCGCACAGGAGCTAGACAGTCGGTTCATGTCAGAGATAGTGAGCACAGAACTGTCAGCAGAGCCTTCGTGCTTTACGCAGGGTGTGCACACACGCCCACGCGGAAGGGCGCAGGCCTGGCCTGTCTATGGAGGGCAGCCATGCTGACGACTTTGGCGACAACGAGGACTTTGGGCTCGCAGGTCACTGCGTAGGCTGTGCATCTCCTGGCAACTTGCACAACCTCTCGGTGCAAGCCCTTGACTGTGATGCCGCGCCCAGGAGGCGGCGAGGGCTCTGCGGCGCACGGCGGCCTGCAAGCGCACAACTCTCTAGACTTGTATAGCGATGTGCAAGACGCTGCAGGTGGCCTGCCTGCTCACTGGTCTCCGGCTTGCCTGACCCCTACTGCCACCTCCTGCCTTGTGCGTCCGCTGTGCACCAACCTTGCGAGGTGGTGTGCAGTGCAGCAGTTGCAGAGTGCATCGTGCCCTGCTGGCCGTGTGGCCCCTGCTCTGTGCCGGTGCAAGAGCGACTCTGTAACCACTGCGCTCGCTCGCGACGCTCCAGCCCGCTCAGCTGTTGCACAGGGTGGCCTTGCGTAACTGCGCACGTTGCCACCTCCCTTGAAGGCGCTTAGGCCTGCCTTTTGCCTGGTTGCTGCAGCCAGGTGCCTGCAACCGTGTTGACATCCTGCGCAACAGGCGCCGAGCCCCAGACTGTCTGCAGCCTGGACATGCTGGGTTTTAGCACCCGTAAACACCATAAGCGTCTGCTGCCAGGCGCCATATTTCTGATTTTCGAGATACACCCGTGTGTTGTTCACAGCTCAGTCTGCCACCGTGCGTGCCTGGCCTGGCCTGGGTTTCACGTCTTCCCACAGCGTGAGTGCCCCGGGGTTCAGGCGTGGGAGCGCCCGGCGCTCTGGCGGTCAACCGGGAGCAGGATACCATGCAAGCTCCTACGCAGCCTGCTGCCGCGCCTTCTGCACCCGCGCCTGCTCAGGCCGCGCCTCAGAATGCCGGTACGCAGCTCTGGCGCCCGCAGTGGCTGCACGTCTGGTCTGGTTTAGACGGCGCGTCTCGTGTGCGCGCTGCGGCTGCATTTGAGGCATGCAGCAACAAGCCTGCTGCCTGCACGTGCGGGTGCGGCAGGCAGCACAGCCGTGTACGTGGGCGGCCTCCAATGGTGGACCACCGATGCCGAGCTCGACGCGCTCTGCCGCCCGTACGGCGAGCTGATCAGCCTGCGCTTCTTTGAGGACAAAGGCAATGGCAAGTCCAAGGGCTATGCGCTGGCCAACTTTGCCACAGCCGAAGCAGCGCTACGCTGCAAGGAGGGCCTCAACGGGTCAGCCACGCATCGCATGATTCATGCTGGGCCTGGGACAGGCGCACAAGTGGCTGAGCCTTCTGTGCGGTGCAGGCACAACATCAACGGGAAGAAGTGCGTCGTGACCTCTGCTGCGCCTGCTGCAGCGCCAGGGGCCGCAAGGGTGAGCACGCTTCTGGCACCCGATCGTGCATGCCCTGGAGCATGCCCTGGGCGCGTCCTCCGACCTGAGCGCACTGCTGCGCAGGCTGGAGGCACCCCGGGGCACGGCTCAGGCGGTGCGCCCGCGGGTGGTGACGCGAGCTTGGGCGGGCAGGTGTGCATGCCGCAGGCTCGCCCATGCCTGCCCTTGATGCACGCAAGCTCCACTGCGTGAGCAACGTGTGTCTCCTTGAATTTCTAGCGCTGGAGCAGCAGCATGATGTGCCGTGGATTCATGCAGGGAGGCATGGGGCGTGACGCGGGCCGCAGCGCAGTTGCGGGCCAGCAGGATGCGGGTGCCAGCGCTGCCGGCCAGGCAGTAGCGGGCGACATGCGCGGCAGCCTGGGCATGCCGCCCGGCATGCCTCACGGCATGCCCGCAGGGATGCCGATGCCTCCGGGCATGATGCCCATGATGCCGGGCATGGGCATCCCGGGCCTGGTTATGCCTGGCATGATGATGCCGGGCATGGGAGGAATGCGCATGCCAATACTAGGTGCGCGCCCAGCTCTCTCAGCGAGCATGCCTGCTGTCTGAGCCTCACGCTCGCATGCATGTCCCTGGCGGGTAAGCCAGCAGAGCTGACGGGGTGCATGGTTGCAGGGATGCCTGCATGGGGTGGACAGGGCCCTGGGACATGGCGAGGTGGAGACAACAGTAGCGATCATAAGAGGCCGCGATACTGAGTGTGCACTGATAGCGAGACTCTTCAGAGAGCGTGGCGCTGTGCTCTGCAGACCAAGGTACAGCACAGCGCCCCACTGCTCACCTAGGGCTGTTTGGTAACATGGAGCTGCTAATGTACAACACCCAGGCAGACGCAGCCCACCCTGTCCATGCAAGCACGTACAATCAGGCGCATACATGTGCCTCTTCTCTCCTCACTAAAGAGCAGCATGTGCCTGCACACACCACTCATAAGCGCACAAGTGTCTCAACAATGGTACACACGTTGGCACAAAGCACACACTGTCGGGCTTGCCTTTCATGCTCCGCGAGTCTTCGGCTCGGCGCATCGTTTCTACGGTCACGGCTACCTCAGCTGTGCCAGCGCATGCGCCCCTGGAAGCAGCATCTGTCTGCACACCACTCAAAAGCGCACAAGTGTCTCAATGCTGGTACACACATTGGCACAAAGTAAACACTGTCGGGCTTGCCTTCCATGCTCCGCGAGTCTACGGCTCAGCGCGCCAGTCACGGCTACCTCAGCTGTGCCAGCGCATGCGCCCATATTATACGCGGTGCGTCAGGCACAGAAATCAACGTACAGATGCTCAAATGGTGCCAGCGATCCCTGCTCTCTGCGCGTTAGGAGGTGCGCTGCACTAGCGCCTGGTTGCCTGCCTACTTCTTGCTGTTTGGTGGGAAGCAGATCCTGCACGTGCACACCATGTAGTAAATCACAGTGGGTTTGCGCCGCGTAATGCCAGGTCTGCATTGTGCCTGCTAGGTGCCCATGGGGGCTGTGGAGGCTGCATACTAGCATCATGCAGCATCGGGTGCTGGTCTCACCTGCACTTCCAGATGCCATGCTCGCACACCTCCCCAGACTGCCTGCGCGCCTCGCGTTTCCTGGCCTGCCGCTCGCTGCCGGCTGTTAGCGCCAGCCTCATGGAGCGCCTGTGAGCTGGGGCATGGGTTGCAACAATGACGTATCCTGCCCACAGCAGACCTGACAAGGCGTCTGGGCGGGAGGCGTGCCTCGCGGGTTTCCTTTGCCGCGCGCTTGCTAGCAGGTCCAAAGGAGCGCCCCAGCTTGAAGACAGCCTTGGCGGCAGCCTCCTCCTGCCCGCAACACCCACGGCCCTCATACGGGTTCCTGTGTGAACAGAGTGGTGCACCGCCGGCCCATACAAGTCCAACCCGATTGCTGCAAGGGCGAACAGGCGCCAGCCTCACAACCCCTGCACACTGTGGCGTGCAGCTCGCAGGCGTCTGCGCAGCCAGTGCGCGCAGGCTGACGGCCCCCCTCCGCCCCCCACACTGGGGCAGCCAGCTTAGGGCGACCGCCCGCACCTCCTGCTTCTTGGCCTTCTGCGCCTGCAGCTCGAGCTTGTGGAGCTCCTTCTTTGCTTGGTCGCTCTTTTTCGTCTCGGCGAGCTTGTCTGTTACCGCACGAGCCCGGTCTGTGTGCTGAGCGAGCAAACGAGCGAGCATTGGCGCGCCAGAACACTTTACAGTCAGCGCAGGCAGCGCCTACACTTGCAGGCTGCAGGCCGGGGGCCACACCCTTGCGCAGCACGTTTGCGCGGACGTCACTAGGTCGAAGCACAGTCACAAACGCAGCCATGTATCGAGAAGGAGCGTGGCAACCAGAACGCTGAGTCGTGGAAACGCTGAGCATCTATCGCTTGCAAGGACCAGTAGCAAGCTGTCTGTACGCTTTGTACCCCTCTCCTCAATTGTAAAGAACTTGCGATCAGCCTCACCGAAGTCTTCTCTTCTCATGCACCAGAAGGCTTCCCCATTTGGCCCCAAGGGGATACCGATACCGATGCGAAATGTGGTCCCAGGCAGTGCTCAGTTGCCTGGGATTACGGTTTCATAGCCGAGGAGAGACCATCAATAAGGCAGTCTTCTCTCGGCGCTTTGATCGTAAGCGCCAGCTGCCGTCACAAGAGCGCACGCTGTTTTCCAACCAGGCACAAGCGGTGGGCTTCAACTCCAGGAGTGCTGCAGTAGGCACAGTCGGGTTCTGTTTGGGCTCTTGGGAGCCTGGACTGCACCCCTGCTTGCACAGCAACTGGCACACTGGGAGGAAGGGGCCGGCCGCAGCGAGCGTGGCCGACGCTGAGCTGCCATGACAAGCTGGGGCTAACGCAGCGATGCAGCCGGCAGCCATGTCAGATCCTGCACGCATTGGTGAGCGGCGGGCCGAGATATACACCTACGAGTCACAGAACCATGTGTTCAGCATGAATTGGAGCGTGCGCGGCCCTCCCACCTGTGACTGCAGGTACCGTCGCGCTGGCTTGCACGCTTGCTTTCGGCGGCGTTGACACAGGGCAGCGGTGCACTGCAGAATCGGCGCGACAAGCGCTTCAGGCTGGCGGTAGGGAGCTTTGTCGAGGACTCCCCACTTAACAACTACGTGGAAATCATCACATGTACGTGCCCCACAGACACTGGGGCTGCTGAGCTGCTTATGCCGCCTCGCGCTCGCACGTGGCGCATGTCACACCTGGTCTTTGGGGGGTGCAGTGGATGATGAGGCCGGGACGTTCTCCTCCGACCCCCGGCTAACCTTCCAGCACCCGAGCCCGCCGACAAAGGTGATGTTCATCCCGGACAAGGACTGCACGCGGCCGGACCTGCTCGCCACTGCGGGCGACTTC
>JAABUH010001810.1_pt1 | contig 22203 bp, 20 predicted proteins | sample 5559121 | NCBI WGS metagenome assembly JAABUH01 (sample SAMN10711871, study PRJNA513364) | rock metagenome | isolation source: Antarctica rocks | place: Antarctica: Victoria Land, Battleship Promontory nord | collected 2015-12-28
ATTTCAGCAAGCTGACATTGAATATTGAGTGTATGCGCGTCTTTGAAGACAGTTTCAGATGATAGACTTGTCTGCTCAGATGCTTCAGAATTCTATATGATTTGTATTTTCTGACTTCAAGTTTCTTGAAAGACTTCTTAATTTGAATATTCTTAACATTTAATTACATTAATCGATCAACAAGATATGTTTTAACAAAGTGTCTTTTGTCATGCTGAGTCGCGTAGTCGACGTTTGTCTCTGCAAGTCTGTAGCAAAGATTCTCATGCAATCTTTTTATTTTCATTACATAGTTCATGACTGACTCTGATTTCTTTGAGTGACTTTTGACGCTGAACTTCATTCTCAAGTGTCTTTCTGTGATTGCAAAGAATGATGTTATTGATGTTGTGATGTGAACATTGTTATTGTAGAAGAACTCGATCATAACAAGAAGATGAACTCAATCATTTTGAACATCATTGCAATATACTTGAAGATAAGTTTTGAGAGTTTGATTTTGTTTCTCGATTTGATCATTGATGCAAGAATGAAACATGATGCTAAGTTTTCACTTGATCAGAAGATGATAGCACAGTAATGTTCAAAAGTATGATGTAAATACGAAATCTTTGTCAGAGATTATATCATCAGAAGTTTCGTAATATTGAACTACTGTGTTAAGAAAGAGATTGATCAGATTGAAAACAATCATTGTCTTTCAAGTAGAAATGTAGTGCATCATCTTGAAAAGACGATCAACTACAATCATAATGCTGTCGTAGAAGATGTCTGAGACACTTGTGCTGTCAAAAAGATCAATGATAAAGTTCATGATAATGCTTTCTCATACTTTTCAAGAAATGAGCAAACTATTCAGAAGCTCTCAAATTCTGTGATGTAATGTCTTATGTTGCTGACATGATTTATAAATTCTGCAGTATTTCTTAATATTCTTATTTGCGAACAATCAGTTGAAGATTCATCAAACAAGCTTTAAACATCATTGAGAGTTGAGATGTTTTGCAAGAAAGCTGTCATGATGTTATTTCATAATCTTTGCTCTAAATTCATTTTGTACAAAGACATAAATGAATTCTTGAAATATTATAATGTCATCTGTAATTTTCTTTGATCAGTTGACTCTGAAGACGCTGAAGTCAATCTCAGTATCATGTGTGCTTAAGTTTTTCTTTTTCATTAATTCTCATACTGTGATGATGAAATGATTCATTTTCTGCTGTTTACAAATTAGTTGAGTCAGATTCTTAAAAAAGTAGCTTGCAAAGTTGATAAAGCTTAAGATCAAAACATCATTTTATATCAATGAATTAAAGTGTTTATGAATTTTTATAGACTTCAAGACTGCATCATTTGTCTCATCTGAATTATTTTGAATCGCAACGAAATGATTCTCTGATGTATTCACTTTCTTTCTCATGATTAAAGCTTTCTTTTCTTCAGCAGAATGATGCATAGTTGAATCTTTGCTTTGACTCATGATCAAACATTCACTTTTCTCAGCAAAACAACACATGATTGAATCTTTGCTTTGACTCATGATCAAACATTTGCTCTTCTCGACAGAACGACGCATAGTTGAATCTCTGTTCTGACTCATGATCAAACATTCGCTCTTCTCAACAGAACAACACATAGTTGAAACTTTGTTCTGACTCATAATCAAACATTCATTCTTCTTGACAGAACAACGCATAGTTGAAACTCTGCTTTGACTCATGATCAAACATTTACTTTCTTCAGCAGAATGATACATAGTTGAAACTTTGCTCTGACTCATGATCAAACATTCGCTTTCGTCAGCGAAATGACACATAGTTGAACTTTCGCTCTGATTCATGATCAAACATTCACTTTCTTCAGCAGAAGAATTTGCTCTTCTGCGTTTTCACTTCATTTGAGTGACGTTTCTCTCAGTCTCAGCAACAGTGATAAACATTAACTTGATGTTCTTGTGAAAACAAACATCTTTTTTAATCTCAGTGACAGTAGTAAATCTTGACTCAATGTTTTTGCAAGAACAGACATCTCTTCTAGTTTCAATGACAGTAGTAAATCTTGACTCAATGTTTTTGCAAAAGCAAACATTTTCTTTAGTTTCAGTGACAGTAGTAAATGTTGACTCACTGTTCTTGCAAGAACAAATGTTCTTCTGATGAGAAATAATAATATTTTGAAATCATCATTGAGACTTTTCATCAGCAGTTGAGAGTTTCTTTCGAATGATCTGATGACTATTTTCTCATAATTCTTGATGCTCAGAGTCTTGAACTGTTGAGTGAAGATGATGAGCATTGATGCTGACTGACTTGAGAGATTCTTCAAGAGTTTTCTCATGTATGTTAAATCACGAGTGAACTTTCTCTCATCTGTTGTCAAGAAATAAAATAGAGATGCAATATAAAGAGCTTCAAAATCAACAGAGTGAGCATGAATATATGCAATGATTGATCTAGTAGATAGATAGATTTAGAAGATAGACTAGATACAGATGACTAGATAGATAAATAGATAGATAGATAGATAGATCTGTCTCTATGTAGATGCTTTCGTCTAGAAAAGAGGTGAAAAGATGAGTAAAAAGATGAAGAAGAAAACTTCGCTTGAGAAATCTCTATAAATGATAGTCAATATTCTCATGAATTCTGAAGATGCAACTGAGTCATGCTCAAGAAATCTCTATTAATAGTAGTCAATGTTCTCATGAATTCTGAAGATGTGACTCAATAGCTCTGCTTGAGAAATCTCTATGAATGATAGTCAATGTTCTCATGAACTCTGAAGATGTGATTCAATAGCTTTGCTCAAGAAACTTCTATGAATGATAGTCTATATTCTTATGAATTCTGAAGATGCGATCGAATCAATGCTGTTTCATGAGTCATCGAAAGATGAGACTTCGCTTCACGACATTCTTTTCTCACTCATTTAATGCTCGTCTCTTAAGCATCAATGTGATTCTTCTATAATACTAGCGAGGCGAAAGCGAAAAGCGAATGACGAAGGTCAAAGTCACAGATGTAATTCGAGTGAAGTTACAAGAAGCGAATATGTTGAATAGCTAGTAGAATGATAGCTAAATGACGAAGTATTCAAGAACGAAGATGAAATATATGACTAGTCAGTAGATTGATAGCTAGAGAACGATATTTTCTGATGCGAAGATGAAGCTTTGAACATAACTAGCTAGTAGATTAATAGCTAGAGAGTGATATTTTCTGATGCAAGAGCGAAGCTTTGAACATGACTAGCTAGTAGATTGATAGCTAGAGAGCAATAATTTCTAGAGCGAAGCTTTGAACATGATGAAAATGAATAGAGTTATCAAGATCTAATTCTAATCAATACACAGTGAACGTTAGTGAGTTCATCGTATAATGATTAGAGCAAGCTTCAATCTGATGAAATAGTAATCACTAAATCGACGAGAAATTGAGAGCGATGAGATATATGAGAGTGACAAGATGTATGAAATAGTTGCATGATCTTACAAGATAGTAGATGAGCTACTCTGTCACTGAATATTCGACTGTACGATTGAATAATGAGCTATATGAGAGCAACAAGATGTTTTAGATAGTTGCATGATCTTACGAGATAGTAGAATCTACTCTGTCACTGAATATTCAACTGTACAATTTCTTATTTTCTTATTTCTTTCTTATTTTCTTATTTTTCTTACGAAACTATTTTGTTTCTTACAAAATCATTTTCTTTCTTACAAAATCATTTTCTTTCTTCTTTCTTATTTCTTATTTCTTATATATCAAAAATGAAAATAAAATCGAGCAATGCTAGAATTTGAACACATGATCTTTGCATTTGACAGATCTGAGTCTGTGAAATTCTGATTGACTGAATTTATTGAATTCAGAAAGATAGTTTCATCTTTAATCTTTGAAGAAATCTCTTTAAAGAACGTGATGATGAAACAGAGATAAAGAGCGAAATCGAGTATGTGATCTCAGAAAAAACACGTTGTCTTTGACTCTGCGATGCATGTTCTTTCTTGCTGAGTCTATGAAACATGATGTATAAATTCTTCACGAATAAACACGACTTAATAAATGAGTCATGAGATGAGCTTCAAAGCGAGTCACTAGAGAAGATTCTTGCAGGTGAGTCACAAGATAAGAGAATAGAGAATGAATCATAAGAGAGAGTTCAAGCAGATGATCTAAACAAGAATACAGAAACATTTCTGATGAGCATTCGACGAGAATTTCGAGCAGATGAGTAGCGAGATGAGCTACGAAATGAGTCATGAGATGACGAGAAACGTGACGAAAAAACAGAGAGCTTTTGCATGAGTTTTTGATGTAAATTTCTAGCATCTCGAGCAGACGATCAAGTAAATGAGATAGTCAAGAAAATTGAAGAGAAAATCAAAGAGACTGAAAAAAGAGAAGCAATTTGAACATAGAATCGCTGCAAATTTTGAGCAGATGACGAGCAAAAGAATGAGCTTGTAGACGAAGTTGAAAATCTAGACGAAGAACGAGAGAGAGAAACAGTGAGCTTTTGCTTGAGTTTTCGATGTAAATTTCTAGCATCTCGAGCAGATGATCAAGCAGATGAGACAAAGACTGAAGTGAGAATCGAAGAGATTGAGAAAAGAGAAGTGATTTGAGTGAAGAATCACTGCAAATCTCGAGCAGATGACGAGCGAAGAGACGAGCTTGCAGATGACGAAGTCAAGAATCTAGATGAAGATTGAGCGAAAGAAACAATAGACTTTCGAGCTGATAACGAAATAAATTCTTAAGAAACAGTCGAAGCAGATGAAGTTGAATTAAATCATTCAAATCAAACAAGCTTTATGATCTGTTGACGAGTCATTTCTCGCTTATACATTCTATGTATTTTGTTCAAATCATCATCGTCATTGAATAGCTTCAAATGCTTCGTTTCTTCTTAAGTTATCTCTTTAGCTCGAGTTTTCTTTTGAGTCTGAATTTTCTCTTGATTCAGCTTTTTCTGAGCTTGAGCTTCGTTCTCTTCAGCTTCAACACACATAGTCTGTATATGCTTATATAGTTGAGTTCTCTGCTTCTTTGATTTTTTCTTTCACTTTTCAAGCATAAGTCTCAATGTTTAAGCAATATGTTAATCTTTCAAATCAAACGTCTGCAGCAGCTGTTTTCTAGTCTTCAAAGAAAAGATTATCAGCTGACTTAAGCTGATCAATGCGTTCATATTCAGCTCGTTCAAGCTGTTCATCAATGCATTCATTGTTGCAGAGATGAACATGTTGCTTTCTGTTGTTTCATTACTGCTTTACTCAATATCATGAAAATGATATTCTCACGTTGAGCTTCAATGTCAAAAGATAGAATAAAGATGCAATATAGAAAGCTTCGAAATCAACAAAGTGAGCATGAACACATGCAATGATCAATCTAGTAGATAAATAGATCTAGAAGATAGATTAGATACAGATGATTAAATAAATAAATAGATAGATAGATAAATAGATTTGTCTCTATGTAGATGCTTTCGTCTAGAAAAGAGGTGAAAAGATGAGTAAAAAGATGAAGAAGAAAACTTCGCTCGAAAAATCTCTATAAATGATAGTCAATATTCTCATGAACTCTGAAGATGCAACTGAGTCATGCTCGAGAAATCTCTATTAATAGTAGTCAATGTTCTCATGAATTCTGAAGATGCAACTCAATAGCTTTGCTCGAGAAATCTCTATGAATGATAGTTAATGTTCTCATGAACTCTGAAGATGCAACTCAATAGCTTTGCTCAAGAAACTTCTATGAATGATAGTCTATATTCTCATGAATTCTGAAGATGCAATCAAATCAATACTGTTTCATGAGTCATTGAGAAATGAGACTTTGTCTCACAACACTGTGTCAATATCTTTCTCATAGTTGAGTCTTCTTAACGAGTTATTGACAGAGTTGCTCACTTTCTTTTGATAGAAGATCTTGAAGTTGTACACAGTAAATCTGTTGACTTACTTCATCTGTCTGCAAAAGAGCTTGATTGTTGTCATGAAGTGTCAAAGATTTGCATGATCATTAATTATCTTTATTTCATGTCAAGTTTCTTTTAAATAATGTCTTCAATGATTCATGCTTTTGATGATCATCAGCATTTTCTGATCATGTGCATCATAGTTTCGTTCAATCAATTGTCACTTTCTCGATCAGATGACTACTGAATGTTAATGTAGATTCTCAAGTGTGATATCTATTTGTTGAGACATTATTATTCTCTTTGCAAATTCAGAAACATTCATCTTCAATCTTATGACTTTCGCAAAATTGAAGTGCTGAAGAACAACATTTTGAGCAAAAATGACTTTCAGTTTCTGAAAAGTGTTTCAAGCATTGTCGATGAGCTCAATTCACTTCATCTGTTTTTTGAGAATTCATCTCTTTTTTACGTTAGAAAAGAGATTCATTTCAAGATGATTAATCAGAAATGATGCTATTCTTGAATAGTTCTTTATGAATCAACAATAAAAGTTGACAAAGTCAAGAAACGTTTGAATCTCTTTCATCATTCTCAATTATGATTAATCTTGAATGATTTGCACTTGATTCTTCTTCATTAAAATTTCTCTTTTTTCTACTTTATATTTTAGAAAAAATAGCTTTTTCTTGAAGAATTTGCATTTGAAGAGCTTGATGTAGAGCTTTAGAATCTGCAGTTTGTCAAGAATTTGTCATATGTAATGAACATGTTACTCGCGAGTTTTGCTGAATATCAGAATGTCATTCAGATAAATAAAACAGATGATGTTAAGAAATTCAAACAGAGTCTGATTCATATAGATTTGAAAGAAAGTCGATGCATTGATGAGATCAAATAGCATCACAAGATACTTGTATAAATCAAATCTTGTACAAAATGTTGTCTTTCATTCATCTTCTTTTTGTATGCAAAGTTTGTTGAACGCGTTCTTGATGTCAAGCTTGATAAATCACTTGACGTTTGCAAAATGATTGAAAGCTTCATTGATCAGCAAAAAAGAACATTTATTCTTAAGAATGATTACGTTGAGCTTTTGATAATCAATGCACGATTGCAGCGTTTCATCTTTTTTAGATGTAAAGAGCATGAGCATCTCAGTTGAAGAAATGAAGTATCATATCATGTTTGCTTGAAGCTGTTTCTTGATATACATCTTTTGTGCAATAAGTTCAACTGTGAAAAGATTGTACAAAGAGTCTCAGAGAGCAATACAACTCTTCTCGATGCAAATAGAATGATCATGAGACTCATGAGTTAAAAGAACTTTGACTTTTTAAGTGAAGAAATTCGTGAAATTCGTAAATTCTTTTGAAACATTTAAGAATTGATCAACTATCATATTCTCAATCTGTGTGAGTCGAAAGTTTTCTTCTGTCACTGAAAGATTCAAAAAGTCGTACAAAGTATTTAAAAGCGATCAAATGTATATTGTGATGCTTTGTTGCTTGAGATTCTGAGTCAATCAAGCGCTTAAGACTTCTCATTTCTTCTGATGATTACGTTAATGAAAGAACTTAAGAATGACTTTTCTCATGAAGTTAAATTGATGAATATTACATGCAAAAAGACTTGACATAAATCTTGCTTCATTGAACATTGTGTAAGATGATTTTGAAACTGTTCTTCAATGAGATAGTTTCTTTCTTTCATTCTGAGCACACAAGATTCTTCAGCATAAGCATTAATGAGCAAACTCATGAATGAGATTGTACTTCTCAAAGAATGAAAGATTTAACATGAGATTCTTTGAGATATATTTAATAATGATAAAGATTTTCAAGATGCATAAATTACTTTCATTGAAGTTTTGAATGTTCAGATCAAGCAGTATTGTTTCATGTAGTTGCATTGATTTATCATTAAAGAAAATTTTCATGAACTTTCAAGAATGAATATTCTCGATCTTATTTAAACGTTTCACAAGACTGTGATGAATCACGTTTAACATACACTCAATGTTCATCATGATTTGAGTTTCAAGAAGATCAAGACATTCTGACTTGATCTTGACTATGAGAGTGAATGATGTTGTGACTGAGTTCAAGTTCTTCAACATTGTCAACGCGTTTAGTTCAACAGACAGTTGACTGATTGAGTTGATTCATTGAGTTTCATACTTTTCAGTTACTCTCTTTTCTTAAGCAATCAATAGATGAGAGAAATTTAATGAACTAAGTCTTTTTTCAAAACGTTGATAATGAGAATGTTGTTAGAAGCAGAAGAAGCTTCTGAAAAGAAAGCTTTCAAAAAGATAAATCATGAGTTTGAACAATTCAACTTTGCGTGATCTTTAGATTTGCATCTGACGCACGTTTTCTCACTGACTCTGCAATATTTTTTCTTTCGAAAGACTGTTTTTCTCAGTTCTGATTCTCATTGCTCTTGCTGATCATCAAAGTATTCTTCTTTTTCTCAATTATTAATTCTTTGCAAGAAACTCTGCAAACTCTTCTTGTGTGATTAATTTTCAAAAGATGAGTTCGTTTTCAACTGTCAACTTTGCTGAGCATAGTTTGAAGCATGCTGCATGTCGATGTACTTCATCAATTATCAACAGAACATCTTGCTTCGTTGAGCGAAAGTTAGTATAATTAGCTTGATCTTGTTCAAGAAAAGTAACTCATTCAGAAATCTGAACAATAGCACTTTCTCAGACTTCATGATTTTAACATGATTTTGAAAATGTGTCTTATTGAGTTTCAGAAAGAACAACACGCATGTTTGATCGCTTCTTTTTATAATGATATTTCATAAATCATTTGCTCAATTCTGAAGTGACTTTGCATCAAGCAAGCATTGCTGAAGAGTTTCAAGAAACTTCACTCATGTGATTCATCATGATCTTTACATATTTTGTGATGTAATCAAGCTTGTTATTGTCTTTGATGTAGTTCATCTTGATGAAGTTCAACTTTAGTTTTCTGAGAAACAACTTCAGATTCTTGTAAATGATGAATTTAAATTTCTTCTCTTTTGAGAACTTATTCAAAAGAATGATCTTAAAGATGATTGTTCTCTTCTTAAAAGAATCATCATCAATGAAAGAATTCTTTATGATTTTAGCGACAACTCTTTTGCGAAACTTCAATTCAAAGTGATTAAATGCACAACTTTGTCATGTTAAAAAGTAATCAAAGTTTGACATGCAAGACACTCAATTCAGATCTTTTAACAGAATGATGTTTTCAATGAACAACATTTTGCATCAAGCGCACATCTTCAAATAATTCTGTTATCTTTGCAAAACTTTTACATTGTTGATAATGCTTTAAATTTCGTTGAGAGTGATAAATGAGAATTCATGCTCAACGACTTTCATTCTTGTTTGAAGCAGCATGCGCTGTCTTTTTTCTCTTTCTACATCAACGTAAGCACTTCTGATGTTTTCATTTAATCTCACATGACAACAAGTCTTTAATAAATTCTTCAAACTAATGCTTGTGAAATCAAAAGATGATTAAGTCGATGAGATCATGATATCAATGATGATCGCTTAACATTGTACAAGACTCTTCATCAAGTTCAATTGAGACTTCTCTTTATTGTTGCAAGAAATTTAATCAAGCAAAGCGAATGCAAGCTTTGTGAAGATAATGAGAGTAAACGAGACAACGCTTTTGAAAGACATGCAAATATTGCTTTCAAGAAGTGAAATCATAACATCAAGAAGAGTTATATCTTGATCATGATGCTTAAAGAGTATGTTTATGATGTCAGTGATGATGATCGCTTAAGTCAGAGATGCAGAAGCTTTGAGAATGAAAAAGATTAAGATTTGCTATGAAGATTGAGTATCATATTCGAAGAATTGCTGTTTAAGTCAACGATTTTTTTTGAATTGTACAAACTATCATCTTTGCAATAAAGTAGAGTGTTAAAATTGTGAGTAGCTCAAGAAATGCGCGTAGATAATATGATCAAATTTGATAGTAACTTAGTAATATTTATTCATATAGAAAGTTAACACTAAATTATGAAATACAAAAGTGAACTCTTCTTTATATACTTATGTCATGATGTCAGATCATCAACTCAATTTAAAACATAAATCATTAATATTTTAAATAATTTCGATTCATTGAATCTATTTTGCAATTCAATGAATTAAGTCATCAATTTAGTCATCATCATCTTAATTTAGTCTCAGCAATTCTGTTTTAATCATCTCAGTCGTGTGCATGAATGTTAAAACTCTCTTGCAAATGATTAGATAAAAGCAATGATTAAATAATCATTGTATAATCAGAGTCTTGAAGTGATCACTCTGATTGCTTGAATCAGAAGTGATCATAGTGAGCATGATAAGCATGATGCTCATCTTGCTCATCTTGCTCAAGAATGATCAAAGAGATCATTCAGAGCAGAGATGACTTGGCATGATTCTTCTATATTTATATAACGATAATCATTCTCTTAGATAGAAGCTTCATGCTCAACTCATGTAATAGTCAATACAGTTTATTGTCTTAACTATTTTTAAATCTTCAGTCTAGTAATTAGTTTGTTACTATACTGATTTTTGTTTATATCTTGTGTTGTTAAAGAAATAATTATTACACTTTGAGCATCACTCTTTCACAAGATATCAGAGCATCATCTTATCATGATTATTATGTCATTCTCAGAACAAATCACATCAGCAAACATCACTGCATTCTTGAATAGCAAGTTATTAATTAAGATATTGACATTGAATTTGTACTATGAAGATAGAAACGAGCTTGATGCTTTTCTTATACAAGTGAACGTCTATGTCAGAGCACACAAGAAACTAAGTTCATCTCATGACAAGATATTGTTTGCATTCTCATACTTCAGAAAAGATGTTTTCAAATGATTTAAATCATTGATAAGAAATCACTTGAAGAATAAGTCAGAAGATCAAGAAGAGAAGATTAACAGAGTCTTTGAAGACTTTTTTAACTTTAAGTAAGCAATACGAAGAATGTATGAAGACATAAATGCAAAATGAATCATCTAACGACAGCTGTATGATATTAAGCAATCAGAATCAGCATTCAAGTACATCGCTGCTTTTCAGTTAATTGCAGCAAAGATTGAATGAGATGACTTGACTTTTACAGCACAGTTTTATAAAGAACTGAAGAATGTGATAAAGAATAAGATAACTCATACGAATAAACTTGCAACTTTGCACACTATGATTAGCAAGACAATCGTGCTGAATAATCAACAGTACGAGCGAAGACTTGAAAAGAAGAACAAGATTGTTTATGTCTCAGTTGCATGAAGCAAGAAAAAGAAGAAACAATCTTATTACAATTCTCAATTTATGAAGTTAAATGCAATTTGAAAGATATTGATGAATGCACATGATAAAACAGTTCAGTAAAGCAAAGCATGTTACACATGCAAAAAGCTAGATCATTTCTTTAGAGATTGTACTTAAAACAAGTACAAAAACAAGTCAAAGCTTTATGATAAACAAAATAAATTTTTTGCAACAACGAAAGAAAATCAGAAAGACAAGCATCAAGTGTTGTCATGAACAGCATATTATGAAGACAACTGTTGCATTCATCTGAGTGATAAGAAAGATTCTGAATGATACTTGAAACTTTCATGAAAGAATTATTTCTACGCAGCAACTCATCATCAGTTGAAAGTGCATGATGAGAAAAGTGACGAAAGTTCGTTCATTATGATCATGAAATCAGAGATTCTTGATAACGAAGAATATGACTTGAATAAATTGAACAGCACGAAAGAAGCTATTCATTAAGCAGTCGAGAAAGAAAATCGACTTAGTGAAACTCTACGAGCATTCATTATCGCGACAGAAGATGCTTTCAAAGAAGAAGAAGATAATCTTGAAGTAAAGAAAGATTTTAAAAAGCTTACAAATCAAGCAAGCTTTATAAGCATGTACAATGAATTGTACACTTTCTTTAGACAAAAAGAGAAAGATTTTTCACAGTGTATGTAACAGATCAAGAATGAAATACATCAAGCTATTTATAATGTAATTCAAGATGAGTCAATCACATTGTGTAAGAACATTTGATATCATGACATAGTTATGAAGAAGTCACTCACAAAAGTCAAGTTTATCAAGCAAGAAGAATATGTACTTCTTGATGAAAATTATATATTCAGAGAACTTAGACAGATGACAGAAGTCATCAAAGAGAGATTTGATCTGTGTGATTCAAAGAAATATTCATAGAAGAAAGTCAATTTAAATTAATTTCAGTACATAGAACAAGTACTTGAGAAGTGAGCTTTTAGTTCAAAAAACTAGAAGACTTTTTGATCAACAGATCATTAAAAAAGTCTAGTTAAGAGTTGAAAATCAAAAGCATATTTATCTTCATTAATGACTTGACGCAGTTATGAGTCTGAGTCAAGATCAACGATCATACAGCATGTTTATTCATTGACAGTGATTATATGAAGAACTATATATTCTCAGAATTTGCTAGAAAAGCGCAAATATCTTTGCAGAAGAAGAAAGAATCTTACAATCTGCAAAACTTTAATGAAATACTCATGAAGTATAATAATGAACTGATAGATCAAAAGACTTAACTCATTCATTTGAGACTCGAACATCATTGAAAAAAGTTGCATTTAGATGTTATGAAGCAGTCAGACAGCAATATAGTTTTAGACATATCATGACTTCATATGATCAATTCAATGATAGATTGAGTCAATGAAACAATCACTTTTCTTCATATAAAAACAACGCGATTGCACTTGATATTGAAGTCATCAAAGAATGTAAAAATCTTCGTAATAACAGTGAACAATATGCGCAGCGAGCTGAAGAACAGCTCAAATGCACAGATGTTATGAAGCAGAAAGATTAAAAGTAATCTCACTATCATTGAAATTTCTAAAGAATATCAGAAATATAAGATTCTGTTTGAGAAAGAAAGTGATCAAGAGACACTACTCAAACATTAATCATGAAATCATGAGATTAAGCTCATAGATGATAAGAAACTTATGAAACAGTTCATTTACTCATTGTTGATAGAAAAGCTTGACGCTTTGTGACAATATCTGAAAAAGAACATGCAAAAAGAATTCATTAAAGAATTGCAATCATCAGCAAAATACTTAATTCTGTTTATTTCAAAATTAAATGAAAGCTTAAAACTATGTGTTGATTACAAAGCACTGAATAACATCACGATTAAAAACAGTTATTTGCTATTGCTCATATCTGAACTGCAGAACAGACTTCAGAGAGCACAGTGATTTATGAAATTCAATATACTTGAAGCATTCAATCAAATACAAATTAAAGAAAAAGATGAGTGAAAGACAGTCTTTTACACTCAACTAAAACATTACAAGTATTTGATCATGTCTTTTGATTTAATCAATGCTTCAATCATGTTTCAAACATTTGTGAATAATATGCTATAACATTATCTGAATCAATTCATCATAGTATATTTGAACAATATACTAGTATACTTGAAGACGAAGAAAGAACATGTGCAACATGTTAAGAAGATTTTACAGACTTTAAAGAAAGTTGATCTGTGCATTAAGTCAGAAAAAAGTGAATTTCATGTACAAAGTGTACAATTTTTGAGATTCATAGTCACATCTCAAAGTTTAAGAATGAACTTAAAGAAGATAGAAGCTGTTACAACTTGATTAACATCAAAGTCAAAGATTGAAGTTCAATTCTTCTTAGAATTCGCGAACTTTTATAGATGCTTTATAAAGAAATACTTCAGAATCATCTTGTCACTTACGAATTTTACAAAGAAGAATACATCATTCATGTGAACTGAAAAAGCAGAAGAAGCTTTCAAGAAGTTGAAGAAATTGTTCATCTTTCAATCAATACTGATCATGTTTGAATCAGAAAAATCTATTATGCTCAAGATGAACGCGTCAGATGAAGCTATTAAAACATGTATCAATCAATCAAATGATAAAAGACATCTGCACTTTATTGCTTATTACAATTGTAAGCTTACAGTTGCTGAATTGAACTATGAAATACATGATAAGAAGTTACTAGCTATTGTTGACTCTTTCAAACAATGAAGAGTGTATTTGAAAGAATCTAAACATCAAATTCAAGTATATACAAATCATAAGAATTTATTATACTTCATGATCACGAAAGTTTTGAATCGAAGACAGATCAAATGATCGAAGAAATTGTCATCATACAACTTCAACATTCAATATTGAAAAAGATTTAAAAACTTAAAGATTGATGTCTTGAGTAGAAAAGCAGATCACATGATAGATAGATCACAGATAAATCAAACTATCTTACAATAGAATCAGAATGATTTCATTGTCTATAATAAACAAAATGCAGCTACATTATGAATTTACAATCGAGATCTTGAAAAACGAATAAAGCTATAGTTAGCAAAGAACTCAGTTGCATAAAATATTATAAAGAATATCGTTGACAACGCGAACTTTGAAATAATCAACGAAATACTAACATTTCAAGATTTCATTTATGTTTCAACAAAATGCAGACAAGAAATAATAAGTGATTATCATAAATCAATGATACATGAACATCAGAATTCAAATAAAATCATTGAAAGAATATCTAGAATTTACTACTTCTTTAAAATGAGAAAGCAAATAGAGAATATCATTAAAAAGTGCAACATATGCATTTGAACGAAGCATAGTCAACACAGACTTTATGAACTTTTGAAAAGCTTCAGCACATCAGATTGTGCATGAAAAAGCATAGCTTTGAACTTTATAGTCAAGCTATTAAAGTCAAAAGAAAAAGTTATGAGAACAACATATGACTCTATATTGATGATCACAGACAGACTAATCAAGTATAAATACTTCTTGTCATACAAGAAAGTAACATTCACAGAAGATTTAACATACACATTTCTTAGAATGATTGTAGCAAATCATGAATTATCAAATGAGATAGTTTTGAATAAAGATAAGCTCTTCATATCAAAATTCTGAAATTTTTTAATGAATTAACTAGAAATTCATCATAAGTTGTTTACAACTTATCATTCATAAATGAATGAACAAATGAAAAGAATGAATCAGACATTGAAACAGTATCTCAGATGTTATATCAACTATAGACAGAATGATTGAATACAGCTACTATCAGTAACACAGTTGACTTTCAATAGCACAACGACGAAAGTAATCAGCATGTCATCATTTTTTGCAAACTATGAGTTCAAGTTAAAGACTCTTAAGAAATTGTGTGAGTTTGTACAAATAACTCAAAAAGTTACAATACAGATCAAATAAATACATTTATTGCATAAAAAGTTGCTGAAGAACATTCAATTTCTAAGTAAGTGCATGATTCTGTATGCAAATAAGAAAAAAGATAAAGAATTTACTTTTAAAAAGAGAAACAAAGTTTATTTATTAAGATGAAATATCAAAATAAAAAGATTAAGTAACAAGTTGAATCACATGAAACTAAAATCATTTGAAATTCTAGAAGAAAAAAGATTAATTAACTATAAGTTGAATTTTTCAACATTTATGAAAATACACTTAGTATTTCATATTTCTCTTTTGAAGTCTGCAAACTTAAATTCATCAATTTAAACAGAATCTTCAGAAATTAATTTAGAAAGTCAGAATGTCAAGTATGAAGTAAAAGATATATTAAATCAACAGAATATTGAAGATTAGTTTCATTGATTAGTCAAGTGAAAAGATTATGAACACATTGAGAACACTTAAGAATTAAGAAGAAATCTCAAGAACTGTCAAATGCTTCTGTGACAGTTTCAGTTGAGAAACTCAGTCAATCAAAGTTTAATGAAATCTCAATCTGCTTGAAAGACACATCAAAAAGAAGATCATTCAATGATGATTCATTAATTTTTGTTTCTTCTTTCTCAAGCTTGATGATGTTTTGAAACTTTTATTCAATCATCATTTATTTTTTATTCTTTAAAAACATAAATTAATTTTGCAAATGAATAGTTCTTGCAAAGATTTTTTGCATCTGCTTGTGAGCATTCAGCAATTCATGAAGAACATGATTGCATTCTGTCTTTATTCTTTTTCACTTCATCATTGAGAAAGTAAGATTGCATTTGCAATCAAGATGTACACACTCAATGCAATGATTGAATTTATTATCAACATGACATTTCTTTTGCAAGTGATTGCAATGTTCATAAAAATGCATGACAGCACGCTCAGAACTTGTATGCTCAAGAAAATCTTTGCAAAGCAAGATAAAGTTTTTTGTTGTGCAATGAAAAAACATGAAAGAAAAGTGATTTTTAAAATAAAAATCTTAAAAGAGAATTTAGTGTTAAAACTCTCTTGCAAATAATTAGATAAAAGCAATGATTAAATAATCATTGTATAATCAGAGTCTTAAAGTGATCACTTTGATCACTTGAATTAGAAGTGATCACAGTGAGCATGATGAGCATGATGCTCATCTTGCTTATCTTGCTTGAGAATGATCAGAAAGATCATTCAGAGCAAAAATGACTTGACATGATTCTTTTATATTTATATAATGATGATCATTCTTTTAAATAGAAGCTTCGTGCTTAACTCATGTAATAATCAATACAATCTATTGTTTTAGCTATTTTCAAATCTTCAGTCTAATAATTAGTTTATTACTATACTGATCTTTGTTTATATTTTGTGTTGTTAAAGAGACAATCATTACAATGAACTTTTGCAATCTTAAGTCAATAGAATTACTGTTTAGTCTTGATTCTGCTCAATTCATGTATATAGAAGTTGAATTTTCATTCTTTTTTTTTGCTCTTTGTCTTTCATTTTATACATTATTTAATGTATTGTCTTGTATCTAGATTCTATCAAAGTAATAATAATATCAGTCTTTTATATTAATAATATCTTTAATTTAACTCAGTTTCTGACATTATAAAAGATTTACACTTTTTGCAACATTTTCATACATTGAAATCTCATTTAATTACTCTTTCACTCAAATAAAGTCACTTCACAATTTTTCAATCAACGATGAGCATGTTGTTGAACAATTCACTCAAAGTGTGATCGAAAATTCAGTTGAGATCTTTCGCGTAATGCGTAAGCTTCAAAATCAAGTTCAACAACATGATGTTATCATTTTATTTTTATTCATCATTCTCAGTTCTTCAATTTATATAAAGTTGAATTCTCAGTTTCTTGCAATAATAATTCAGATCATTGCACAAATTTTGAACAATTAATCTTCTCTTGTTGTTTATTCTTTTGCAAACTCTGTCGCTGTTTTTATCACTTTTAGATTCAAGAAGCTTTTTGACATATTTAAGTATAAGAAAAACAAAGATCAATTAAATGTATGAAAGCAGAGTCTGATACAGTGCATGAACGTGAACAATGATCATTATTTCTTTCATCAAGTCAAGATCATTTATATTAAGTCATGACTCATCATAAATAAGAAAACTTATAATTTAATGAATCAATATCAAGTCAATGATCTTTGTATTATTTTCATCTTTGCAGATTGATGACATAAGTTACATCATTGCTGTGACAATTCTTTCAAGACAAAAAATACTCATTTATATTTTCGTGAAATTTTGAAGCAAAATATGAATAGCTTTGTTAATTACTACAATCTATTTTATCAAAAAAAAGAATGTTCTTTGATGAAAGATTTTTCATTGATTGACTGTCTGAAACACAATGTCAATTATTTCACTCAAGTCATCATCTTTTTCTGACAAAATCTCAATGAAACTTAATCATTCATCTTTCATCAATGAGTTCAAGCATTCTTTAACATTAATGAAGAGCTTCAATAACTTAAGCATCATCAATCTTACTTCATCTTTGTCATCATTTCATTCATCAAAGTCAAGAACATCTTTGCATTAATTAATAACTTTTTGAGTTTAAAGATCATCATCTTTGTGACTGTTGTTTTGACAGTATCTTCATCTTTTTCTTTCTCATTTCTTGATGAGTCAATGAATTTAAGCTTTGTCATTATCATCATTCAAGATAAGACTTTGATCGTTTTTGAGATCAAAAAAATCTGTAACAAGTGAAAGCTGTATTACTATTGCAAATTGCAACATTCAAGCAAAATTGTTAAAGAATGCTTAAATAAAAAGCTCTTCACTCTGCATATCATGAATGTTTACAACAATGACATCATCAATATAAATGAAGAAGTCTTATGTAATGATTGTCTCTTTAACAACACAAGATATAAACAAAGATCAATATAGTAATAAACTAATCATTAAACTGAAGATCTGAAAATAACTAAAACAATAAACTGTATTTGTCATGATGTCAGATCATCAATTCAATTTAAAACATAAATCATTGATATTTTAAATAATCTTGATTGATTGAACTAGTTCAATGAATTAAGTCATCAATTTAGTCATCATCATCTTAATTTAGTCTCAGCAATTTTGTTTTAATCATCTCAGTTGTGTGTGCAAACTTTTGCAATTTTAAGTCAATAAAACTATTGTTTAGTCTTGATTCTGCTCAATTCATGTATATAAAAGTTGAGCTTTCATTCTTTTCTTTCACTCTTTGTCTTTCATTTTGTACATTATTTAATGTATTGTCTTGTATTTAGATTCTATCAAAGTAATAATAATAATATCAGTCTTTTATATTGATAATATCTTTAGTCTAGCTCAGTCTTTGACATTATGAAAGATCTACACTTTCTGCAACGTTTTCATACATTAAAATCTCATTTAGTTATTCTTTCGCTCAAATAAAGTCATCTTACAATCTTTTGATTGACGATGAGCGTGCTGTCAAACAGTTCACTCAAAGTGTGATCGAAAATTCAGTTGAGATCTTTCGCGCAATGCAAGAGCTTCAAAATCAAGTTCGACAACATGATGTCATTATCTTGTTCTCATTCATCATTCTCAATTCTTCAGTTTATATAAAGTTGAATTCTCAGTCTTTCATGATGATAGTTCAAATCATCACACAAATCTTGAATAATCAATCTTCTTTTGTCGTTCATATCTTTGCAAATTCTGTCGCTGTCTTTATTGCTTCTAAATTCAAGAAGTTTCTTGACATATCTGAATATGAGAAGAACAAAGATCAATTGAATGCATAAGAGCAAAGTCTGATACAGCGCATGAACATGAACGATGATCATTACTTCTCTCATTGAGTCAAGATTGTTTATGTTGAGTCACGACTCATCATAGATAAGAAAACTCACAATTTAATGAGTTCATATCGAGTCAATAATCTTTGTATCATTTTCATCTTTGCAGATTGATAACATAAGTTGCATCATTACTGCGACAACTCTTTCAAGACAGAAGATGCTCATTTATATCTTCGCGAAATTCTGAAGTAAAACATGAATAGCTTTGTTGACTATTTCAATCTCTTCTATCAAAAGAAAGAATGTTCTTTGATGAAAGATTTCTTGTTGATTGACTGTCTGAAGCGCAATGTCAATTATTTCACTCAAGTCATCATCTTTTTCTGACAAAACTTCAAGAAAATTCAATCATTCATCTTTCATCAATGAATTCAAGCATTCTCTGACATTAATGAAAAGTTTCAGCAGCTTAAACATCATCAATCTCACTTCATCTTCATCATCATTTCATTCGTCAAAGTCAAGAGCATCTCTGCATTGATTAATAACTTTTTGAGTTCAAAGATCATCATTTCTGTGACTGTTGTTTCAACAATATCTTCATCTCTTTCTTTCTCATTTTTTAATAAGTTAATGAATTTAAGTTTTGTTATTGTCATCATTCAAGATAAGACTTTAATCATTTTTGAGATTAAGAAAATCTACAATAAGTGAAAGTTTTGCTACTACTGCAAATTGCAACATTCAAGCAAAATCATTAAAGAATGCTCAAATAAGAAGCTTTTCACTCTGCGTATCATGAATGTCTACGACAGTGACGTTGTCAATATAAATGGAGAAGTTTCGCTGTTCGCGAAAAAAATCTAGTTTTTGAGCTAAGTCACGCTCAGAAATCTGTATACATATCATCTTGTTTACTAGTTTCAATCTTTTCACTCTCACTTCAATCATATAAAAAGTTTTCTGCTAAATCTGTCTTGAAACTCTTTGAATTTGATTCAACATTCAAAGATAGTGACATGATAATATTCTGTATTCTACGTTAAGCTCAATCTAGAGTTTTCACTCTCACTCTGATTGATAGTGAAATCTCTGCTTATGTCTTTATGAATAAATTCTTTGTGCAACAACATTATTTTTTCTTGCATCAATTAACTCATTCTTGCAGACTTTAAGAATTTGATGATCAAGTCACTTTAATCAATGACATTACTCATGTTGTTGAAATCACAATGATTCTCGATGAACACATTGAAAAACTATTCTTTCAAGTCATTGAATTAAGTCAGTATTTCATCATCATGAGTCTATCATGACTTCGTCGTTACATCATTGATGTCAATTTTGAGCACAATATTCTCATCTTGTTTTTCTTCTTCTGTCTTAATCATTGTTGCTCATTTCTCGTCAAGATCTATGATCTTAATCAATCAGAAGAAAATTTCTCGTTCAAAGTTAACAAAGTAGCTTTCTTTCAGTCTCGTCTTCAGTTCACTCACAAGAAGCAACTCAGTTCATGAATCATTCACAAGAAGTAATTCAGTTTACAAATCATTCACAAGAAGTAATTCAGTCTACAAATTGCTCACAAGAAGCAATTCAACATTCAGTTTGCTTGCAAAAAGCAATTTAGTTTCTCATTCATTCAAAAAAAGTAACTCAGTCTTCAGTTCACTTGCAAGAAGTAATTTAATCTTTCATTCACTTGAAAGAAGTAACTCAGTTTTCAGTTTGCTCACAAGAAGCAATTCAGTTTTCAATTCATTTGCAAGAAGTAACTCAGTTTCTCATCTGCTCACAAGAAGCAATATAATTTCTCATTTGCTCATAAGAAGTCAACTAATACTTAGCTCATTCACAAGAAACAAATCTCATTCAATCTTATCTCTTGTTTGAAACAAGAAACTTCTAGTTGTATTCTTCAAGTCATTCAAAAAAAATACTCATCAAAAATCAAGTGTCAAAATTCTTCTTTCTTTAGAACTTCTGTTGTCTTTTAAGCAAATCAATTCAATTGATCTTTTATACAACTTGACATAATTGAGTTGAGAGTTCAAAGCTTTGATCATGCTGCTCATGTCAAAGACATTGAAATGTTTAGCGTCATTCTAAAGAAAATTGATGTCTTCTTGAATCTTGAGTCAATCTCGTCTTCTAGTCTAGACTCTGATGAGTCAAAATCGCGTCATGCAACTTTGACTGTTCATTTAAAGAACAGTTCAACTCTTGCTCAGTTTTCATCTCACTCTCAAGACAGTATGTATGATAAGAATCATCGTCTGAATCTTCATCAAATGAAAAATAAATTTCATTTGACTGCATTCACAACACAAGAAGATCTTGAAGTCTATTGATAAAGAACGTTGATTCAGTCACAATTCTATCGTTCAGATATTTTAAGTTTCTAGACATTTTCTTCAAGAAGAATGTTGATATTTTGTCTTTGCATTAAGCTCATGATCATGTCATACATCTTAAAGAAGATGCTCAATCTTCAGTCTTTGCTTTATACAACATGAGTCGTGATGAAATTCTAGAACTTCGTCATTATTTGAATGAGAATCTGAGCAAAGATTTCATTCAAGTCAATCACTTTCAGATGATCATTTCTGTTCTCTTCGTCAAGAAATTCGAAGAAGAACTTCACTTCTGTGTGAATTATCAACATCTGAACGCTATCACAATCAAGAATTGATATTCTCTGTCTTTAATCTCAGAAACGCTGAATCATCTGAATCAAGCTAAAATCTTTATCAAGCTGAATATCATCTCTGCGTTCAATCAACTTCAAATCAAAGAAGAAGATGAAGCTTTCATTGTCTTTTGCACTCGATTTAAATTATTCAAGTATTTAGTCATGCTCTTTGATTTATGTAATGAGTCTGTCTTATTTCAGAAGTATATCAACAATACTCTTTGCAAACATTTAAATAAGTTTTGTACAGCTTATTTGAATGACATCTTGATCTATTTTGACAATGAACTTAAGCACAACATTCATGTCAAGCTCATTCTGCGAAAGCTGCAAGAAGCAAATCTTCAGATGAATATAATCAAATGTAAGTTTTACATCACTCAAGTTTTGTATTTAAAATTGATAATCATCATTGAAGAGATCAAAATAAATTCTTCTAAGATAAACATCATTG
>JAABUH010001811.1_pt1 | contig 22193 bp, 38 predicted proteins | sample 5559121 | NCBI WGS metagenome assembly JAABUH01 (sample SAMN10711871, study PRJNA513364) | rock metagenome | isolation source: Antarctica rocks | place: Antarctica: Victoria Land, Battleship Promontory nord | collected 2015-12-28
GGCCGAGGCCGCCGAGGCGCGCCGAGGCGCTCAGGAGCTGCTGCGCAGCGCTCGAGCACGCACGGGCGGGCAGGAGCGCGCGGTTGCGCGGCTGCGCCGCTCGGCCGGCCTCCTTGCTGCGCAGGGGCATGCGCGGACTGCTTGAGGTGGCACCCCGGCGGGCGGTCCCAGCGCCGGCGAGGCACCTTGAGGCCGTTCCGGCCGATGACGCGGTCGATGGCCGAGAACTTGGGCGACTTGGCCGCCAGCGCGGCCACGCGCTCCCGCGCTGCGCAGCCGGTCCCAGGGGCCCTCGTCAGCGGCCACACTCCAAAGTACGCCTGTCCTCACACGCGACCAAACGTGCATGCATGGCCATGGCAGGCCGCAGCAGGCGCCCCCGTCGGGCACGGACTGAGGGCGCCGTGCACCGGGACAATGAAACGGGCACGGTGCAAGGCCCCGCGTCGGCAGGCGCCCTGGCCAGCCCCGCAGGGCAGCCGCCCGCCCCGCGCACCAGTGCCGGCACCATCACGCGCGCCGAGCCCGCGCGCGCTGCGCAAGCGCCGGACGCGCGCGCCGGGCCCGCGCCTGCGTAGCGCGCGATGAGGAATGCGATGGTGGCCGCGGCGGTGGCGGCCACGGACACGACGGCCGAGCCGGCGACCGGGCCGAAGATGACGCCGGCGGTCATCGTCAGCGGCACCGCAGGCACCGCCAGGATCTCCAGCAGCGTGTACACGCCGCCGTACGCCAGGTACCTGCGCGCGCGCGGCGCCACACTCTGTAGGTTAGCACTTATGCGGCTTCAATTGCCCTTGCTTGGGCCGCAGGATTGCAACCCATGTTTTGGCGAAGAGCTACACTCGCCCTCTTGTGCCTGACAGCCACGGTGCAAAGTACGCACTTGCCACGAATACCTTCACGCGTCTGCACCCGTCGCATGCTCGGCAAGCAGTCGATGCAAGCCCTACGCCTCCCGAGCACACCAGCTCGCACTGGACACAAGCTCCACGGCAGCGCGCCGCCTTCGACAGACACTCAGTGCACAGTGCGCGCCCGGCGCGCACCCCAGCGGGCCCCACGTGTCCACGACCTCGATGAAGTAGTCCACAAAGCCGCGGATCTGGTCCTTGAACAGGTAGCCGCCGCCGCCGATCAGCGCGAGGCCCAGCACCAGGCCCAGCGCCGCGAGCTTGGCGCTGCCCCCCGCGTCCAGGCCCTCGCCCGCGGCGGCGCCCGCGCCGTTGCTGCCGCTGCTCGGGCCCGCCTGCTCGCCCAGCGCTTCCCTGCGCGCGAGCGAGGCCCCCGTTCCAGTCCGGCGCTCTGTGGCCGGCCGCCGCTGCGCAGCGCGCCGCGCACCGCCGGTACAGGCGCCGCAAGCTGCGCGCTCGCCCTTGCGTCCAGGCCCCACGGGCGCCCGCGCCGCTGGTGCTGCTGCTACGTGTGGGCGCTCTCCAACTTGCAGTTCACGTGCTTCTTGCATCACCAAACAGAGGAGCACGCACGTATCAGAGTCCTTCAGCCCCGCTCCTCCTGCAGGTCACCAAAACCACACTGCAAATAAACTGCACTGAAGGGCAACACGAGAACGACTGCACACAGACCGGACTGCTCCGACACACCATACCTTGCTGACGCTCCCGCCGTGCCAGTGTGGCGCTGCAGCAAGCAGACCCATACTCCTACCGGTTGCCGTGCACGTACAAAGTAATGGCCAATCGCGTAACAACACAAGAAGGAAGTAAGGCTGTTGCAAGCGCCAACAAACACAAGCCAACTCGAGTCCCGCATAGCATATGCCAGACATATAAGTGTCCGAGCCTGGTGTGACTCGCACGTGCTTCGCAACCCATGCAAACAGTACCAAGCAGCACGAGGCGCCTTGGCCAGGCGCGCTCGCCGCCGCATCTGCCTCGCAGCGCGACGCAGGAGCCCTCGCACGGGCAGAGGCACAGAAGGCGGGCGGGTCACCTGGCGGTCTCTGTGGCCGGCTGGCTGTGCGCGGCGTTCGCGCTGCCCTCGCTGGTCGCCAGCTTAACCTCCTCCTCCTCTGTCGAGGTGGCTGCCACGCGCGCGCCCGCCCTGCGCCTCCGCGGCTCCGCGCCCTTATCGAAGGCCGCGCGGACGGGCCAGCCCTGCATGCACACATGCGTTGCGTTAGTCAGACAACGAGCGCGCTCAGCTGCCCCTCTTACTGGAGTGTGTTTGGACGCGGCGCGAGGCGGTACAGGGCGCGCATGCGCGAGCGCGCGCTCCCTGCACGACCCGAGCCTGCCAAGGATAGGATTCTTGAGTTGCCGCTGGCTAGGCTCCACAAGCAGAGCACGGCGCAATAACAGCCAGGTACCACTTGGTTTATGTGGCGCTGCTCCCCCTGCTCGGCGCGGTGAGGGCCGCAGATACTTATTGATGCCCGGCACCTATGCAGGACCTTGCCTGCTGCCCTTAGAGGCAACACAGAATTCTCCCCAGGCGCCACAGTCACCCAAGCTCACGCGCTTCGACCCAGTGATGCTAGGATGCATGACTTCAGCGCACACAAGCTCCTGTCGCTTTGTAGCGGCTCACCTTTGCCATGCTTGCTCGTCGTGGGCTTGGCCGCCCCGGCAACCTGCAGCTTGCACACCAAGCATGCATCCCGGACAGTTGCGTTGCTGATGCAACCATCTTGCGAGCAGCCACAGCAACTTCTCAGAGAGCGCCAAACGTAGGAACACAGCTGTAGCAAGCAGCCTCTCGACGAACTATTGGGGTGCAGGACCGCTCAGTAGTGCTGCGCTCTTATGTGAGTGCAGATTGCAGCCCTGAACTCAGCCGGTGAGCCACCCCGGGTGCTACAAGGGGCCCTTGCACTCACTGTGCGGAGTCATTGTACGACTTGGTCACAGTCCCTGTGAACATCACACCAACAGACTGCCAGCAGAGGTGCTGCGCCAATATGTGGGAGCGGTGTGCGACTTGCGGGCGCCCAGTGTCAAGTGCCGGCAGCAGGACGTTCAGCCCGCCGCTGAGCTCCGCACGCCCTGCGCACCCGCCAGGCTGGCCCGTGCACAGCAGGAACGCGCCGTGGAGGAGGCGCGGCTGTCGGGCGGGCGCCGCAGCGCGCACGCAGCAGCTTGCCGGCAGCGAGACTGCCGAGCCTCGGAAAGAGGAGGGAGTGGTGCTGGCAGGCGCGGGCCTGGAGAGAGCGCTGTGGTGTGTTTTACAGGCACCTGTGCAGCCCGCAGACCCCGCCGTGGTGCAGACGGCAAGAGGAGGCAGCAGGGCGCCGCGCATGTGCTGGCACGCTCTGGTCGCTCTTTCCAGCACCGACAGAAACACTGTGCGCTGCAGAAGACGGCGGGCGAATATACAACCTGGACCGGCGCGGCTACCATGTCATTGGCTTGGTGCGGCGGCACACGCTGCTACACTGACGCTTGCGCCCCCCTCCACCAGGCACAGGATGGCTGCAAGTTATGCAGGCAGCAAGGTGTATGACTATGTTGCGGCAATCGTGCACTGGAACGCGCACACGCAGCCACGGATGCTTTTGCGCGGCCTGCACAGGGCTTTCACTTCTGGTCCAAGAATTTGGTCTCCGGGCGGCTGGCCCCCCAGGGCCCAGTGCCGGGCGTGCTCTGCGCCGCAGACAGATAGCCCCGACGTTGCGGCGCGCGCCCGCGCAGGAGGGCTGTGAGTTCCTGTTCAGGCAGCTGGACGACGGGCGGCTGGACCTGCGCGACGCGTTCGTGTACTACCCGGACGCAGACATGTACCTGCGGCCGGAGCCGCCGCGCGGGCTGCCGGAGGCGCCGACGCACTTTGAGGAGCTGGAGTGGGCGGCGGAGTACACGGGCGACATCATGTTTGGCAAGCCGCCCTACTCGCGGGTGCGACGCCCTACAGCCGCCCGCCCGCCCGCCCGCCCGCCCGCAGCGTCCGGTCCCGGCGCGTGTGTGCGCGGCGCGCCGCGCGCCGTGCGAGCAGCTCGCGCGCCGCGCGTGCGCCACGCCCTCACCCCGGTCGGCACCGCGTCAGACGCGGACCAGCGGGTGCTGCCCATGCCGGACAGCTTTGCAGCGTGGGGCGGCAGCCCAAACCCTTGGAGGGAAGGCAGCCGGCGTGCTAGAGCGCCGCCCTGGCATGCCTGGTTCTGCACCCCAAATACGGCCGGCGGCAGACGGCCGGCGGCGTGCCCGCATGCGGCAGCACCCTCCCAGACGCCGCGCGCGCGCCGCGCAGGTGGAGCGCGTCTACCTGATCGAGGTCACCGACACCGAGTGGTACACGCTCAACCTGGAGTCGGTCTTCCTGCTGGACCGCACCACGCGCAAGCTGAGCCGCTGCGAGGTGCAGCGCGCCGACGATGCGACGGACACGACAGACAACGTGCTGCGCATCACGTGCGCGGCCCTGCGGGGCCGCGCAGGGGACTCCCTGGCCAGGGGGCACCGCCTTGCGCGCCGCGGCGCTGTCCGCGGCAGCAGTAGCAGCCAATGTGAGTGCGCCTCCACGCACAATACCAGCAGCTCGCTGTTGGACACCGGACCGTAGGCCCACCTGACCGACACTTGCGGCCTCCTTCTTGTTGTACAGGATGCGTTTCCATGCGGCGGCTGGCCACCGCTACAGCTGCACGACGGCCTTCCCATCCACCAAGCGGCAAGCGAGGGGTTGGCGCGCGTGCTCGCCGAGGGCGTGCCGGAACGGCTGCCGGTGCTCGAGGTGCAGCTGCCTTCGGGCGGCGCCATCGCGCTCAGTTGCCGCTTGGTGGAAGGGAAGACCGTCGTGCAGCTGTGGGAGGTGGCCAGCAGCCGCATGGAAAACGTCAGGCACAACAAAGAGGGAGGTCGCCAGTGTCGGTCAGGCGCCCGACGGTCCGGGGTCCAGCAGCAAGCTGCTGGGTATTGGGCAGCGTGCTCAGTGGAGTGGGCGGGGCGGCAGCGCCTCGTCGAGCGCCGCACGGGGTTCCGCTGACAGCTACTGAGGTGCTCATTCCTGCATGCTTCGATAGTAACACCCCGCCCGCGGGCTACCAGGGCACCTCTGCTTCTCATCCAACATGCGTCAGAGTCCTTGCAGCGCCCACCTTGCCTGTGCTGCTTGCCTGCACGCCGCCACTCATCAGTAAGGCAAGCGTCACGACCTTCGCGACCACATTGTGAGAGCCTATGTGTGACCGCCCGCGCCGCTGCGCAGGAGGGCGGGGCTGCTACTGGAGCCCGCGCCCAGCATGCCGTCGCCGGACGAGGTGGTGGCGGACTTCTACATGGGCACGTCCGACCCCATGGCCGCCGCCGGCGGCGGCGGCGCAGGCAGCGCGGGCGACGACAGGATGGACCCGATCGAGGCCGGCTGGGATGACGACCTCGGCAAGCCGGAGGACACGCCCGCGATTGACTACCTGGGCGGCTGACGCGCTGCGGTCGAGGGCAGGGCCTGTGCTTGCTATTGGTGGACTGGTCAGTGGACTGGTGCAGTACGCTGTTTGGTGAGGAGCAGCAACGCATGCATAACTGGTGATTGAGGGCAGTGTCTGGACGGGCTCAGGAGCTTGCATGGTGCCAGGTGGGCTGCTAGGCTGCTAGGCTGCTGTGTGCATGGTGGTTGGACAGCTGAATCGTGGCGGCGTTGGCTGTTCTTGATACAGCTCAGAAGTTGCGCCGCGAGTTGTAGCCACTGCTTGGGGCACTGCTACCCAATCCGGACAAGCTCCCAAACCCACAATGCTTCTGGCACTTGCCAGCTGTTTACCACACGCCAGCAGTGTTCAGCACCCATGCAGCAGGTAGATTCTGTGAGTCAGTTCATGCACCGCCACAAACAATGTGCGCCTCACAGAGCGCGAGGAGCACCAGGCGCGGGAGGGACCGGCTGGGCCAACCCAACAAAGCTAGGGGCCTAGACACGCATGCCAGACAGGGCCCTCTCCACACCGAGGCTCAGCAGGGCCTCGATGATCCTGATGCCCTCCGCAATGGCGCCGTCGATCTCCCGCTCCTCCGCCCCCGTGAACGGCTGCACGCGCGCGCGCGTCAGCCGCGCGCATGCGCGCGCGCGTCAGCCGCGCGCAGCGCGGCGCACGAAAGTGCATGCGCGGGCGACAGACGCGCGTCCGCAACCTACCTGGAGGACGTAGGAGGCGATGGGGATGCTCGTGGTGGGCCGGCCAATGCCGATCCGCAAGCGCGGGAAATTTGAGTTGCCGCCCAGGCGCTGCGTGATGCTGCGCATGCCGTTGTGGCCGCCCGTGCCGCCCTTGGCGCGCAGGCGCGCCGTCCCAAGCGCCAGGTCCAGGTCGTCGTACACTACCAGGACCTGCTCCAGTGGCACCTGCGCGGCCCTGCTCTGTTCAGGCGACGGCCCTTGCAGGTCATCTTAGCGCTAAGTCAAGGCCATTACACACCACCATGACCTGCTCGAGCAGCACCTGCGGGGCCCTGCTCTGCCTCGGGCACAGGCCTGTGCGGGTCATCGCTGGCAGTGGCAGCGAGCGCACGGCCGTGACATGCAGCGCCGGCAGGGAGGGGCCGGCGCGTTGGCGTCCGCGTGACGCGCGCTCGTCAGCACGGGGTTTTGGGGCGGCGCGGCGCCGCCGGCAGCGGCAACGCGCGGTGCAGCCGGGCGCGCCTTGTAGAAGCGCACGAGCGCGCCCACGCTCTCGCCTGACACATTCATAAACGTGAGCGGCTTGGCGAGCAGCACGCGCTTGCCGCACAGGCGCCCCTTGCCTACCGCCGCCTTCCCCTCCAGCTTGTTTATGCCTGCACGCCGCACCGCAGCCCCTCTCTATCGGCGGCTTCAGGCAAGCAGTGTCTATGGCCGCGCTTGCCGTCTGAGCTGAACGCGGTGCAGCTGCTGCAAGGTGTTGACGATACCTATGCCCTCCCTCTTGGCTAGCTCGTCGATGAGCTGGAAGCCGACCTGCGACGGCCACGCCCGCAAGGAGTCAGCGGCACCACCCCCCCGCGCCTGCAATGTGTCACGTGTAGGCTCTGCTTTTGGCAGGCAGGCTGGGAGCGCGCACGTTGTGTCGGGTGGAGGCATAGCGCGCGCCCGGGTTGCCCAGGCCCACAAGCAGCCAGAGGTCCTCGGGCGGCGCTCCCTGGTCGGGCTCAGCCGAGGCCCGCCGGCGCACGCCGCCGAATAGGCGGCGCTGCAGCGCTCGCTTGGGGCCCGCGAGCCTATGCACGGAGAAGGCTAGCGCGCGCGTCACGTGCGACAGCACGGGGCCCATGCCCCGGCCACTGTGCCGCAACTCCCTTCCCCACTTCTGTCAACCAGGCGCAACGCAGGTCTGCACAAGGCCAAAGCTGCAAAGGAAACAAGAACGAGGTTGCAATGGCTCAACAGCCTGCGCTCCCTTGGCTGCTCGACTATCAGTCGACGCCCTACATTGCCCTACTATGCCCTGAAAATTCAAAAGTCGGAGACTTGGTTGTAGTTAGAAAGCGCGACGTTAGAAGCGCATGCTCCAGTGCTGCGCAAGGTCTACAACAAGGATGTGGGGACTGCTGGGCCGCTGACAGGCCTGCATTTGGAAAACTTATCAAGAGGGGTTGGCGCTGCCCCTGTTTTACTGAGAACCTCTTTTCTCGTCCCTAGGACACCAAGATATGTAGCAGCTCGCCTATGTTGCACTCTGCACACGAAGTGCAGGTATTCCCGATCCTGCGTACAGGGCGGTCAGACGCAGACGGTGTGATATGTCTTGGCAGCAACGGCGCAGACCTCGCATGCGTTCTCACACCAGTGCAGGCTCGCCAGGCCGCGGAAGAACCTGTCAGGCAGGTTTAGCGGCGGCGGACACGTGGGTCCACCCCGGCCGCCGGACATCGGGCGCGGCCCACAGCTCCAGGAACTTGCCTTTGCCGGTGGGCAGCAGCGTCTCTATTGCCACCAGCGCCTCCTCGGGCGGGTCGAGTGCGCCGCCTGCGCGACGCATGCAGCCCTTGCCAGACTGTAGCCCTTGCCACACTGTAAACCCGGTCGAGCACGCCGGGCAGCTGCAGTGGTTGCGTGCTCGACAGGCGTAGCGCAGAAGCAGGACTGTCTGGTTTCAGAAGCAGGGCGGCGCACCGCAGCCCGCCCGCACACAGTCGAAGACGACGTCCGGGTTGCGCTGGTGCCGCAGCTCGATGTCCTTGCCCTCGCCTGCGCGCGCGCGGGCGGCTCACCCCCCCCGCATGCCCCGGCTGCAACTGACTCTTGGTGATTACCCATATGCATGCAAGCAAGGTGCTCAGGCAGGCAGCCAGAAGCGGCAGAGCACGAAAGCGAGCGCGCGCGGCGCGCGGGGCGGCGGCGCGCGCCGTCCTTGCGAAAGATGAGCAGCGTGAGGTGCGAGCGCTGCGCGTAGGGCGCCGGCAGCGTCAGCACGGTGTTATTCGCGCCCAGCTGCACCCAGGTCAGGTTCTCCACGTAGCAGTAGCCCCAGCGGTACAGCTGCCGCACCAGCGCCGCCACGTGCTGCTTGCGCGCCCACACGAACACGAAGCCGGCCGGCACCAGCCGCGGCAGCGGCACGCGCGCCAGGCGCGCCGCCGCGTCCGCGCCCTCCGCCTCCCACCCGCTGTTCACCAGCACGGCCTGCGCGCGGCCCCGCTCGCCCCGCGTCGGCGTCCCGCACATGCAGCGTATGCTCGGCGCAGCCCTGCTTGCCGCCGCACGCAGCCAGGGGTCCGTGCCAAGGCGCGCATGCTGGAGCGGGCACCAACCACAAATCACACGACGGCTCGGGACGGCCATTTGATGCAGCCGGCCGGCGGCGACACCGCCGCGCGCTCCGGAAAAGCTGGACCGATATCACAAGGCCCGATGTGGCCGAGCGAGACGCAGGCGACGGGCCGCGGCGGCCCTGCGGCGCGGGCGCGCCTGGAAGCGCGTCCGCAGGCGGCCCCAGTCGGCCGACAGCACGTCGTCGGCCTCGACGCGCACCGCGTCCATTGCTGCTGCGCGCGCCGCCGGGTCGGCGTTGCCGTTCACGTTCTCATCGCCCTGCGCGGGGCCGGGCGCCGCGGCGCGCGCCTCGCCCGGCGGCGCGTAGGGCGCCACGGTGCGGCCCCACGCCAGCGGCAGCGGCAGCGGGACCTTGATGTGCAGCAGCGCGCCCCGGTCCACGGCCTTCACCTTGCGCCTGATCAGCGCCTGCACGCCGCGCCGGGCCCCGCCCTCGGCGCCGCGCTCCGCAGCGCCCTTTCGAGGTATTCACACTGAGCCGAGAGGTCGGCTCTTCCCGGCAGGAGCATGCGCGGCGCGGCGGGCTGCTCAACCACCCCACAGGGTACGGCTGAGCACCATAGAGTGCCCCAATCTGTAACGGAGCGGGCCCATGCAATGATCTCTCCCCTAAGTAGCCACAGGCACTCTGCAGTGCACGGCGGTGGCGGGGCAGCCGCGTCGGTGCAGCAGGAGCCAACCGTCACCTGTGTCACGGTGTTGTAGTGCGTCACGATGTGGTGGCGGGGCTTGGCCGGCGCGCCGGCGCGCGGCGCGCGCGGCCCCGCGCGCGCGCCCCGCCGGCGCCGACCGGGCTCGTCCGCCTCCTCCGCGTCGCTCCAGAAGTCGCGCACCTCGCCCCAGACGTCGTCCTCATCGCTCAGCCCGCCCTCCTCCCAGAACCTGCCGCCGCGCCATCCGAAGCCTCAGTCCTGTCGGCACGGCGGTGCTGCGCAGTGTGCCTTGACAGCGCCGGCCACTTGACAGGCCTGAGTCGCATCCGACCCCGACTCAAGGAGATAGCTCACACCAGAGGCTGCCAGGCTGATATACCAGCCACAGTACGGCACGCGCCCGGGGCACGTCAAGCCATAGGCGCGCAGAGCGCTTCCGGAGGGCACAGTGCGCGCGTGCCAGCCGCAGCGCGCACCCCTCTGTCTCGCCGGCGTTACCATCCGCGCCCAGCAGGGCCTCGTTGCCGGCCATGGCGCTGCGCACATTAAAGATGCTGGTCTGCTTGAAGACTTCCATCAGCTGCTCCTCCGTGAGGCCAGCTTGCACAAGGTCGGCGCCTTCGCCGGGATGCGCCGGTTCTGCCCCGCCAGCCTCCGCCTCCCGGGTGTCACGCTGCGCCTCATTGGCAGCGCCTGCCGCGGCCATCACCTGCGCAGAGCGACCAGCGCATCGCTTAAGCATCCAGCGCGCCGCATGCTTGTGCCTCAGCAGCCAGGCTCCGCTGCTGCTTGCTGTTATCAGAGCACAGGAGCGCCCGCACCTTCTCCAGCTCCTCAAACTTTTTCATGATTGCCTCCGGCGTCTCATCCTCCTCCACGTAGCCCAGATAGTGCACGGCGCTCGGGACCGTGTTCCGCGTGGCTGCGCGGCGGCGCTTGGGCCGACTGGGTCCCTCGTCCTCGGCCATCGGCGCACAGCGTTTGAAATGGGTGTGCTGCCTGGGCGGTCGGGGCGCACAGTCCTGCCGCTGTGCAACGTTGGATGAGTGCCTGAGCAGGCTAGGTAACAAGTTGCACACACCAGCGCGCGTGGGCACAGCAAGACCCTCCCTAGCAGGCCTGGGAGTAGTTGCTCATATAGATGGTTCACTCTGGATAGCTGGTTCACTCTGGATAGCTAGCTCTGTTTGACCAGCAATCCCCGAGCAAGCTCAGACGGGGCGCTGGATGCTCCGGGCCTGGTGGCGCCTGGCGAGGATGCTGCCGGTCAGCGCAGACGCCCCTGCGCACCGCCTCGCGTGCTCAGCCACGGCCGACGCGGTCAGGAGCGAGAAGGCGGCGCTGCGGCGCGCGCTCAAGGGCCGCCTGGGGCAGCTGAGCGAGGGGGCGATGGCGCGCGAGAGTGCGTGCGCCTCCGAGCGCCCGCCCGTCGCCGCCACCACCTTGCCTGCGCTGCTCGCCCTGAGTGCCGCCGCGGCAGGCCAGAGGATCACAGAGCGCGTGCTCGCCAGCGACTTCTTCCAGCAGGTGGAGCGCATTGGCGTGTACGTGCACTGCGCCAGGCTGCGCGAGGTGGACACACGGCCCTTGCTCGCGGCCCTGCTGGCGGAGGGTGCGCACCGCCACTTCCTCGTGCACCGCGCGGCCCTCGCGGAGCCTGACGCTGCGCCGCGCTGCTGTGCAGGCAGCCGGGCGCGGTGCTATGTCCCGCTGGTCGAGGACCGGCAGTCCAACATGCGGCTGCTCCACCTTGGTGCAGCCTACCGCTTGTGCTGAGCGTGACCCCGCTGCCAGACACGCGTTGCCAGGCTTTTGCAAGGCTTGCCCGCGCAGGGCTGCAGTGACGTTTCTTGCCCTGTGCTGGCAGACTTGCTGAGCGGCCTGCGCCCGGTGCCGCCGTTTGACATTCTGGAACCCACGCCGGCGTATGCAGACGGCTCGCCTCGTGAAGACGGTGCGCGGCTCGCCTGCGACCTCGCCCCCGTGCGGCAGCATGCGCCGCTCCCACACGGAGCGTGATGCATGGGGTGACACATGCAGCTGATGCGCAGTGCTGAGCATGCCCGCGCCGCTGCAAGTACTGGTCATGCCCGGCCTGGCCTTCGACTCGGCGGGCCGGCGCTGCGGGCGCGCCGGCGGCTACTACGACAAGCTGCTCACGCGCATCCTCGCGCGCGCAGCCAGCCGCGGCTGGCCGCCCCCGCTGCTTGGTGCGCTGCTCATGCGGGTGCACCGACCTGCCCTAAGCAGCCAAGCGGCAAGAAATGCGCCTGTGAGCATCACGCATGCAGAGCCGCGGGCAGGTTGTGGCGCGACAGCATGCGCGGTTGTGCACATCATACTCAGTCTGGACTAGAGGACCCATTGGCCTCTTGCGACGCCCATTTCAGTGCGCTGCATGCATGCGGCACGACAGACCACCAAGGCGCGCGCAATGCGCGCAGTTGCGCTCGCGTTTGAGGCGCAGCTGGTGGAGCGCGTGCCTGTGGAGCCGCATGACAGGGGCGTGGACATCGTAGTGACTGCAGGTGGCATGCTGTCCTGCAGTCCGCGGGCGCAGCAGCTGCTGGGAGCGGAGGGGGCTGCTGGTGGCGCCGCCTTAACTAGGCTTCCCTGACACACTACTCACGCGCCTGCACAAGCGCCAAGCGCATCACAGATCCCTGATCAAAACAGGATTTGCCTATGCCTGCCTACAGTGCTGCTACAGCAAACTACGCCCTGACACATCCAGATGTAGGCATGAGACGCGGTGACGCATCGGACTCAGAAACAAGACCACATGCCTAGGCAGCCTGATCGCATCCAGAAAACCAAGAAGCAATCGAGGCAATGCGCTCAAGTTCGGTTGCTGTTCAAAAGCTTGTAGTTGTGGCACACTCGCTCTCCCAATCACCCCCATATCCCTGAAGCACGTGAAGCAGCGCCCAGCCTGCTCAGTCGTCGTACTCGTCCTTGGGCCGCGCAATCGTGAAGTGCGGCCCAGAGCCGTTGTTCAGCTCAGGCACAACCCGAGAGGATGTGCAGCGCACATAGCCTGCAGTGCCACACACACAGCGGAATTGAGAGCGCAAGCCGACGGCGAAGCAATGAAGAGTGTCAGGTGCTGTATGAGCTGCTGACTCTTCAAACAAAGGCACAACATGCAGCCAGGTCCGTCTAGGCGCGCACGCGGCACGCATGGTATCGGTGCCTGCTGGGCTCGGTCACGCAAGTCTCTCAATAGGTTGATAAGTCGGGGCGCACCTATGCCGATGCAGGTAGGGCAGACTCCTGTGGTGCTGCGCGCTCGCCGGCTCCGCGACGACGACCGCACAAAGCCAGTGCCGCTGCAGGCGTAGCACTTGCGCTCCCAGACGTACATTGGCACCTGTGAAGCATATGCCGTTGACACAGCTGCGCGTCAGACGCTGGGGCGTACCCCGCGCCTTGACCAGGCCGCTGCTTGACGCGTGCACAAGACGCCACCCACAGACCGTCGCCTGAGCACCCACCACTCCAATGGCATGACTGGTTCACCTTGCACGTGCGCTCCGCTGGGTTGCACAGCTCTTCTTCCTCCGTCAGGGCCTGCACGCAGCAACACTTGTCACCCAGCCATCCACGACAAGAGCCAGCACCACGGTGCTGGAGAGCAGAGGGCCGCTGCAAGCGGGCGCCGCACCTTGCCGTCCGGCGGCAGGTTTGTGTACTTCGCAAACAGCGGCAGGCCGTGCTTGCTGCGCCGCACGAAGCTCGTCAGCGCATGCGTGACCGCGAGCGGCACTACACGGGCGCCAGTAGTGCGTGCACAGTGTGCTTCGTGCGGCGCACCTATCGCGCGCACGTCCGTTGCTGTGCGTCGCGCGCTCGCCCTGCCCGTCCCCCGCCTCTGACGCGCCGCTGCCCTTCCGATTGAACATGGCGAAGTGTGCTGCCACCTCCTTCTCAGCCTTCTCGCTGGAGAACATGCCCGCCGCCTGTGGCACCCAGGTGCGCCGCCCGCCGCACGCGTGTCGGGCACGAGCTGTCCGCCCAAGCAGGACGCAACGGCTGTGCAGGCCACCGTGCAGCACATCGTGCGGGCACCGGGCGAGCTGGGTCCGAAACACATCAAAGGTCATCAGCCGGCCCTGCCGTGCCCGCCTACACGCAGGGCTGGCCGAGCAACACACACAGCAGTCCGGTCCCAACAGGAGAGCTCATATGCCTGTGCAGCCAGCGGCCTGTTTCTTTGCGCACTGCTGTGCCAAGCGCAAGCGTGCGGAGGAGCAGACTGAAAGTGAAGCCTGGACAGCATGCAGAATTGCCCAGTCAAGCTGCCTTGTGCCCGGAAACCCTGCTGAAGCAGAGCTCTCGGAGAGCACTCTAGCGGCTTTGGCTTCCAATAGCCAGAAAACCAGCTCCACAAAGGCAGCCACCGTCACCATCGTCAGCGCGCTTGCTCGCTCTTGCTGGGTGTTTGCAGCCTGTGCTCAGCTGAGGCTGTGACGGGATGCTGGCTGTGACGGTCTCATCAAGTCCGTGAGCGTGAGCTCTTTGTTCCAGTCTGTCCAAAGGAGTGCAGACGAGTCCCACAACGTGCCGGCTGCACTGCGCAAGCCGCGCTCAATCGCGCAGCCGCGTCCGCCCGGCCGCGCCCGCCCGCCCGGCCACCTCAGCCGCGGCGGGTACCACAAGCGCAACCCCGTGAACGCCGCGCGGGTCATCGGTGCGGCCCGCCGCTGTCGCCGCCGCTGCTCCCGCTGCTGCTGGCCCCCTGCCTCCGCCCAAACTTCATGCGCTGGAGCAGACCCTGGACCTGGCCGCGCAGGGTCCAAGTGGACCGCGCGGCGGCGGACGCTGGGGTGGCGCCACTTTCACGTGAGCCAGAAGCGCGTGCAGAGCAACGGCGAGAAGGTCTGCCTGCTGGTGAGCACGTGCGACGCCGGCACGCAGCTCTGGGTGCCGCTCGCGACACTGAGGAGCCGCGAGGCGTGGGCCGCCGGCTGGCTGCAGAAGTGCGAGCTGGAGGCCTTTGTCGGGCCGCCCTGCCCGGCGTGCGGCGAGGCGGGCAGCGTGCCCTGCAACCTCTGCTCGCGGGCGGGCCAGGAGATCGAGTTCTGAGCCGCTCAGAGGCGGTGCCCTGTGGCTGAAGTACCATGAACTGCACCCTGCTGTACTAAATCAACATTGAGTGTAGTCAGCATGGACAGCAGTTTTGGAGTGGTGTGGCCCGGTGTCTCGGCATGGACTCGTGCGTCAGCATGCACATGCGCCCTGCATGACTTAATGTGAAAAACACGCGTGGGCTGCATGTTGCATGTGCAGAGGCACTTCCTCTGAGCTGCTGCAAAGCAGCTGTCACTGCGGCAGCAAACCTTATGGGGAAACAAAATCAACACAAGATGCATCTCAAGGCGTTGCTTGCTGCCCGATGCTTGAACACACTGTCATTACAGCATTATAGCAAAGAATAACTGATGCTGGCAGAGCTAAAATGCATGCTTGATGCATTGCATTGGCACCTTTAGTCTTCTCTCCTGTCATATGGCATGCCATGCCATATGCATGCGCATGCATGCCCAAGATGGCATTGCCATCTAGGGCTCTCATTTGGAAGCGGGTCGTTTGGAGTCGATGGCACACATATCAACACCACATCTTTAAAACCGGCTGCTGCCGCCATCTTTATTTGTGTGTTCATGTTGGAGCTGTCTTCAACAAGGCCATGCACACTCGCGCTCGTCAGGAATTCACCATGTTTACATTTGAGCCTCCAGAGCTTGTCAGGCCCTTACTAGCCATACGTGGTCCTGCATCATTTCTCCTCACCTGCTTGGGTGCTGGGGCGGCACCACAGCCTAGTATACATCTTAGTGGCCACACCCAGCCCTGAAAACATGCGCTCGATGCACATGGAGTGCCCAGCAAGGTGTAAAGACACTCAGAGAACTGATGTGATGTCCACATACTGTTTTCAAGCTCTCTGCATGTGAACAACCACCTTGGCCCTGGCATGCCCATCACACCCCAGTCAGGCAGTTACTCCTGGCTGTAGTGCATAAAGGAGCTGCAGCATCTTGCAGCCCTCTCCCTCCTAACGTGGCTCCCATACTATGCACTAAAGGTGCGCTTGGTCCATTCCCGCAGCTGCGCGCCGCCCTTGCGTGCGCTGCGCGGCTAGCACGTGGGCGCGGCTGCGCACACCTGCCGCCCAGACAGCGCCGCGGGCTACCGTGCTGGCTTGCGGAACAAACACAGGGGCGCTAGCGCGCAGACCACCGCTGGGCTTGGCGAACGCAGCGCGCGGCACAAACGGCGGCGCCTCCGCCCGCAGCTCGCTGCGGAGCACCTCCGTCGCTGCGCCAGCGCCGGAGCCCGGCGCAGCCGCGGCTGTCTCCGGGCTCGCTCCCGGAGCAGCTGTGGCCGCCACCTGCGGCGCCGCCTGCTGCAGCTTCTCGCGCACGTGCGGCGCAAAGCCGCTCCCGCCGCTGCTACTGCCCTAGTCGGCCGCAGGCGCAGGCGATGTCGGCGCGCCTGCCGCCAGGCCTGTGGTGGCCGACGACGTGGCGTCGGGCGCCGCGCTCGTCACTGCGCCGCCGGCGGGTGCGACAAGTGCGACGGGGCGGCTGCAGCGACCGTCTGCGGCAGCCGCAGGCACGGGTAGTGTCGCCACGCCTGCCGCCAGGCTTGTCGCAGCCGGCGACGCCGCATGGCGCGCCGCGCTCGTTGCTGCGCCGCCGGCAGGTGCGGCGGGGCCGCGGCTGCAGCCGTCTGCGGCGGCCGCGGGCGCAGACAGCGCCGCCTTCAGCAGGCGCACCGCAGCGGCGACCGCCCAAATCGGGAATGCCTTCGCCTTGATGTCCTTCGATGTGGCTGCGGGCGGCCGCGGCGGGCGGCCGACAGGAGGGCTGGCCGTGGCCTCGGACTCGTCTGTGGCCAGGTTGGTAGCTGGCGCGGCAGAGGGTGCGGTGTTGTGCTTTGCGGCCGCGGGAGCTACGGCGACATCAGCTGTGGCGGCCGCGGAGGCGCGCGGCGCCTGCAACAGAAATGCCGCAGGGTATCAGAGAGAGCTATGTTCTGAGCATGCAATTCATGCAGAGGGTGGCCTTGAGCGTGTTGCTGTGCACTTTGCCCAAAGCGCTCTACCATGACTGGGAGGCAATGCAGCTTATGGATGCATCCAAGGCAGCTCCTGCCACTCGAGCACAAGGTGTAGATACACCTTCAGCCTCTGACCATGATAAGCATGGTGGCCGCACCTCCAGGGAGTTGATGAGGGCCGCGGCGTCGAGCAGAAGAGGCCGGCCCGGCTGCGGGGCCGGCGCGGGCACCTCGCGCCAGGTGAGGCCCTGCCGCAATCCCGCACGTCACGCCGCTATGCACACCAAGATTTTGCCATGTATGGCTGACTTCTAGCAGCGAGGTGGTATTGTGCAGCACTCAAGCAGCTTGTGCACAGCATGGGCTTGTGCGCCTGACAGACAAGCTGAGGCAGCAGAGGACCGACAAGCTGAGGCAGCAGAGGACAGACAAGCTGAGGCAGCAGGGGACTAAGTCCGCTGCACCCAGGCATCAAGTTTGTGAGGCAACGAGATTGTGACGGGGCAAGCAGCAGCACCTTGCCGTCGTTGTACACAGCATAGCGCTGCACGCTTCGCACAGCCTTGCCCCTGCGCGATGACCGCACATGGGCTCAGAACACATTTGGCTGTGCAGGGGGGTCAGTTTCTGCAGCTCAGCGCCATGCAAACGGTGCATGCTCTGCCTGTGACGCTCTGCTGCAACCTGACATCCGCAAGCATGCCGTTCCTGACGAGTGCCGCCCGGAACGATGCCGCAAGCAGAGACAGCGGCGCGGGGAGTGCGCACCCGTCGAAGCAAATGTCCTCGATGTCTATCGTCCTCCTGCGGGAGACTGCAGCCGCGCCGACAGCGGGGGCGCGCGGCGCCTGCAGCAGATACGCCCCTGGTTTTCAGGGCCATGTTCTGGCGCATACATGCAGAGGGTGGCCTTGTGCATCTTGCTGCGCACTTTGCCTTGCCGGCAAACGCTCTGCCGACGCTGGGGGGCATGCAGCCTTGCGTGCAACAGCTTGTGCCAGTCGAGCACAAGTGTATGTCCAAGCTTGAGACATACACCCAGCCTCTGAACACGATCAGCATGGTGGCCGCACCTCCGGGGAGGTCTTGACCGCGAGCTCGGTGCGCGGCGCCGCGTCCAGCAGCGAAGGCCGGCCCGGCTGCGGGGCCGGCGCAGGCACCTCGCGCCACTTCAGGCCCTGCCGCAATCCCGCACGGCACGCCGCTATGCACACCAAGATTTTGACATGTATGGCTGACTTCTAGCAGCGAGGTGGTATTGTGCAGCACCCAAGCAGCTTGTGCACAGCATGGGCTTGTGCGTCTGACAGACAAGCTGAGGCAGCAGAGGACGGACAAGCTGAGGCAGCAGAGGACGGACAAGCTGAGGCAGCAGAGGACTAAGTCCGCTGCACCCAGGCAAGGAGATTGTGACGGGGCAAGCAGCAGCACCTTGCCGTCGTTGTACACAGCATAGCGCTGCACGCTCCGCACAGCCTTGCCCCTGCGCGATGACCGCACATGGGCTCAGAACACATTTGGCTGTGCAGGGGGTCAGTTTCTGCAGCTCAGCGCCTTGCAAACGGTGCATGGTATGCCTGTGACGCTCTGCTGCAACCTGACATTCGCAAGCATGCCGTTCCTGACGAGTGCCGCCCGGAACGATGCCGCAAGCAGCGAGAGCGGCGCGGGGATTGCGCACCCGTCGAAGCAGACGCCCTCGATGTCCACTGTCCACGGCCCAGTCGCGCACCTGCGGCAGGGGGCACAGTTAGAGAGTGCGAGGCAGTATCCTGACGGCTGTGGCGCCCATGCCGCGGGGATGCCACCACGGCGGGCCGCACCGCCGTGCGGGGTGCCTGATCTGCAGCACTTGGTGCATCGATGCTGTGCTGTGCCACTTCAGCAGTGGCCAGCAGCCAGTGCTGCGGACAGACATCAACGGCAACATAACAAGATGTCACCCCCGGCACCCGCACCGGGCACCACAACACGCCAGCAGCCCACAGACCTGGCACTGAGAGTCACAGAGCACACGCAACAGCTTCAACGCCGGGGTTCACCCGTCCAGCGAGCGGCGGCGCCAGTCCATGCTACCATCCATTGCAGTCATGTTGTATAATGGTGTCCAAGCAGCCGTGTCCCACAAGACAGCACCAGGATTTCAGGCTGCAAGGCTGGATTGGTGTGTGGCAAAGTCGCCAGGGGCTCCAGTTCTGAGCACAAGCCCTCAGGGGTTACGGGAGAAGAACCTGCTCAAGGGTTCCTGGGCTGCACAGCGGCGGTCCTGACTGCGGCAGCTTGGGCAGAGGTGCCAGCGCAGGAGCGGGGCTGGCAGCCCGAGCAGTCCTGCTTGAGCGGCACTGCGAGACCATCCTTCCTAGGCTAGTTGGTGCTGGGTGCAAAGGCACAGCGCTGCTGATACAGGCGCTGGTTGTTGGTCTAGAAGCAGAGTAGCTAGAATTTGACCTGTAGTCAGCTGAAACTCCCGTGACACTAGACTTCCCATCTCTTGTTTGCACTGTGCTGAGTGGCGAGGCAGACGGAGCTTGGCATACATAAGTGCAAGACATTTCTGCACAGGCTCAGCGACCTTCTCAACTGGGGTGTTTTTTTGGGGCAGCAATCACTGTGCAAATACTGTGCTTGCCCAAAATGTCACCTCCAAGCCTCATTACAATCCATGCGCGGTGGCCAAGGACAGAAGCGCTTGCTCTCCAGTGCACGCCACATGCACACTGCACAACGCCTACAACCGTGCCAAACTCAACCACCCAGCAAGTAAAGCTACGTGAATACACAGAGTGGGCAGCTCCTAAGACTGTCCCATGCTCCTAAATGACTAGCCCTGCATGCTATGGAAGGCGACCTCAGCCACGTCATGACCCCCGTGCAGTAACCATCTGCCCTTCAAGCACAACATTCCCCGCAGCAGAGAGAATTACAACCGTGTATCAGCACAATATTGGCTGCTGACGGGCGCAGCTCTGTGATCAACTCAACCTCGTCCACGCAGGCCAGAATGCATTTGGCCACCGCCGAGGTGTCCTGGTTCCGATTGAAAGCAAGCATGGTCGGCAGGAACAAGTGCGCGAAAGGCGGCGCACGGGCGGCTCGAGTGGCCGGGCACTCAAACAGGTACTCGTCCCCGAGAGCGCCCTGGTCGCAGCACGGGCAGACCCGCTCGGCGCGGCAGAACCCCTGATTCCTCTGCGCGACAGAGGGGAGCGTGGAGCACCCCAGCCGGAAGCGCAGAACCTTAAGCACCCGCGCGAGGCTCAGGCGGAGACGGGAAAAGGCATTGCCCCTAGCAGCATCTGCAGGCTAAACCGCCGCATGTACTTGCATAAGCTGGCGCCCTGCGAGGGGCAGGTGCACGGGCAAACACCACAGAGCTGCCAGCATTCCTGCTCGCGAGCGGTGTGCAGGCGCATATCATCGTCAACGGACAGCAGAGGCAGGCGGCGGCGGTTAACTTGCAAAGGGTAGCCCAAATCAGTCAGGCTCGTGTACAAGGAGCAGGCTCAGTTCGCGCCTAGTGATGGCGTCCCCCATATCTGAAAGCGCAACCGCCCGCCACAAGCAGCCCTCGGGGCCCTGCGCCAACGCAAAAAAAAACCGGCACGTGCTGCGCAGCCAAACGAGCGACGACAACAACACACGCAACTCCTGCAGCACAATGCCGCGGCGGACGCTGGGCGGCGGCTGAAGCAGGCGGCGCAACAGCTGCAGGTGCGCGCGCTCTGAACGCGCACGGTCCGTTTTCACGCGGCCACGCAGGCGGCAGACACCCTACACTTCACAAGCATATGCACTCGCCGGCGGAACGGCCTGCATAAAGAGCTGCCGCACAAGCGCCAGCGACAACCCGTCGCCCAAATCAGCAAACTGCTGCTGCAACCACGCCCAACTGGCATGCAGGCGCCCGCACAGGTGCGGGAACCCGGCGGCAAGGCCCTGCTCCGCCGAAAACACAATGCCCAGGTACTTGTACTCCCCAACACGCCCCAGAAGCGCGCCGCCGCATGTTCAGACGGGCGCGGGCGCGCCCTCCGTGAACACCATAATGCGCGTTATCACCGTGCTGATCGCCACGCCGAACGCGGTGAGGTGCACGTGCGCGATGTCGAGCAGGCGCTGCAGGTCGGCGGCCGTGGTGGCGAGGATGCAGAAGTCGTCCGCGTAGCCCAGGTCCGGTACCCGCAGTTCGTAGTCGAGGGCGGGGCCCGCGTCGGGCGCCCGCGCTCGCAGTGCCCAGTGGAGGCCGTCCAGCAGGATGCCGAAGAGTGTTGGGCTGAGAGGGCAGCCTTGTGTGACGCCGCGCGCCGACGGGACGCTGGCGCCGCGGCGCCCGCCCACGCTGATGGCATGCACCGCGTTGGCGTACAGGGATTGGATGGCCGCCAGCATGGCGCCGTGCACACCCAGGCGCGCCAGCGCCTGCCACAGCAGCGGCCGCGGCACGCGGTCGTACGCCCCTTGCAGGTCCAGGAAGCAGCAGACGAGTGGCTCCCGCCGGTGGCGCTTGCGGTCGAGCAGGTGCTGTAGGGTGAACACCGGGTGCAGCGTGGACATGGCCGGACGAAGGCCCGCCTGCGATGGGGCCCGCAGGCCCGCCGCCTCCGTGTACCCCACCAGCCGTTGGTGGAGCAGCGCCGCCACCTGCTCTGGCACTTTCATAGCTCACACCCTGCCCAGGGCTGCAGCAAATGGCAGCAGCTCGCCTCAGACAAATGCAACCTCAGCAGTACATCCACAGAACTGTGGGCAGGGTACAGGCATATCAACAGGCTCAAAGTGAGATGTCATGAGCATAGGAGCATAAGAAGAGGCAGTGAGGTACAGCATGCACATCTGCAGGCCAGGTCTTCAGGCATGGCATGGCGTACACCCCGCGCCCGAGCGGCAAGCACTCAACATGCAGAAATGAGGAGGGATGGATGGACAAGGAACCTGCGCACAGCCTGCAACACCCCACGCGCACAGACCTTGAAAAACATTCAGCGGGCTGCTATATCGTTCCAAGCAAGCGCTCCAAAGGCGACCAGCTGCCGACCCTGTCGCCGAGCGCATGCCTTACGCTGCCCTGCTCCATGCCCGCCCGCAACTGTGGTCGCCACTTGTGCGGCCGCCTGCCGCACGCCCGCGTCCGCTGTTTGAGCGCTGGCGGCTTGCCGCCAGCCGCACGGAGCTCACTGCCTGTCTATCGAGAGTGTCGCCGGCGCCTTCGGAATGCCCTGTCCAGATTTGCTATAAGCCCCGGAGCATGCGGGAGCATGCGCATCTGCCGTCGGCCGGGCCTCATTCCTCCTTCCCTGAGACCGAGGTCTGCGGGGCGCGCGTTGGGCCAGCGCTGCCCACCTTGTTGCCGCTCGCCTGAGGCGCAGCAGTGAAAGCTTACTCCATGCAAGGCGCCGAGCAGTCTCTGACCACCGAAATGGCTGCGCAAATGACACTCTACACATTAGAATATGCCATCAATCGCCTTCACGATGTCCACGTAGACCCGCACCTAGCAGACCTACCGCGTGGCTGCAGCCCCTGCTCAGGCTGCTGCAGGTGCCAGCCTTAGCAGGCCTGGCGGCACCCGCCTCACACGCGAGTGCATGATGGGGGCCAAGAAGAAGACCGGGGATTTCGCAACGACAACAGGCCGGACGATGTGGCTGGCCGGGTTGCGTGGATCGGCGCGCGCGCGCGCACCCCGGCCCCGCCGCTGACAGCCGCGGTCGCGTCAGCGGGCGCGGCGCCCGCGTCCTCGCACTTCAGCGCCGCCGCCACCTGGCCAAAGCT